>Ga0114129_10004705_pt1 | contig 19263 bp, 19 predicted proteins | sample RhiMetdeltSRZDD1_FD_80071 | JGI IMG/M metagenome (GOLD analysis project Ga0114129, IMG submission 80071) | Populus rhizosphere microbial communities from Tennessee, USA - Rhizosphere MetaG P. deltoides SRZDD1 (version 2) (version 2) | ecosystem: Host-associated > Plants > Roots > Rhizosphere >...
AGCGACAGCGTTGTGCTCATCGGTTCACTTCCTGAACTCTGTAGGTTGTAGCTTCAACAACAAGCGGCCGGGATTGTTTCTTGCGGCGTTCGCCATCAGCGGACGTCTCCCGCGCGGCTCGTCAGGCGACCGGCCAGACGCTGGTGCCGGGCTTCTGGGCGGGGCGGGCGGCGGCGGGATGGGGACATGCTCGCGGGCGTCATCCGGCCCGTGACATGGAAAACCCGGCCCACGAGGGCCGGGTGGTATATGGCAGCAGTATAACGCGGCAGCCGCTGGATGGCTTCCCCCAAAGCGCCGGAACCTCACCACCCGCCCGTCACGTCGCCCGGAGCGACGCTTCGTCCAGGACAATCCCGGTGGCTCCGGCCAGCCGGCGGCTAGTGCAGCGGTGGCAGCTGCTGGCCCTCGCCGAGCACCGTGCGGAACTCGTCGCCACGCTCGGCCACCCGGTCCAGCATCGTCCGGATCGTGAAGCCATCGGGCCGCAGCGACGGATCGTCGAGCTCGTCCCAGGCGATCGGCGCCGAGACCGGCGCGCCCGCCGCGGCGCGCGGGCTGTAGGGCGCGACGAGGGTCTTGTGGTGGACGTTCTGGGTGTAGTCGAGCCGGGCCAGGCCGCCCCGGTCCCTGACGTCCCATTTCCAGCTGACCAGCTCGGGCACGATCGCGCCGATCGCCTTGGACAGCTGCTCGGTCCAGGTGCGGGTGTCGCGGAAGGTCAGCCCGGCGGCGACCGGTATCCAGACCTGGATGCCGCGCCGCCCGGTGACCTTCGCCGCCGCCCGCACGCCGAGGTGCTCCAGCGCCGTCCGGTGCAGCCGGGCCAGGACGAGCACGTCGTCCCAGGAGGTGGCCTCGCCGGGGTCGATGTCGATCAGGGCGTAGGTCGGGCTGGCCGGATCGCTGGCGCGTGCGGTCCAGGCGTGCCATTCCAGCGCGCCGAAGTTGGCGGCCCACACCAGCGCCGCCGCCTCATCGGCCACCAGATAGGTCGTGGTCTCGCCGGGCTTCGCGTCCGGGTTGCGCCAGCGCGGGATCCACTGCGGCGCGTGGTCGGGCAGCTGCTTGTGCCAGAAGCCGGGCTTCGCCGCCCCACCAGGGAAGCGGTGCATGTTCAGCGGGCGGCCCGCCAGGTACGGCAGGACCACCGGCGCGATCCGGGCCGTGTAGGAGATCAGCTCGCGCTTGGTCACCGGCGGCTCGCCGTCCCGGCCGGGGAACAGCTCCTTGTCGAGGTTGGTCAGCCGCAGCTCCCGGCCGAACGCCTCCCACCGGCCGCCGGCGCCGAGGCCATCCAGGGCGGTAAGCTCCGCGTCGGTGGGGCCCGGGATGTGCGGCGGGCGCAGCGCCACCGACGCCTGTGCTGGCGGCAGGTCCGAGCGCCACTCCCGGTCCGGGTCGGCCCGCACCTGCTCGTTGGTCCGCCCGCTGAGCACCGACTCCGGGTAGTCCTCCGGGTTCCAGCCGCTGACCGCGTCGTCATCGGCCTTGTGCAGCAGCAGCCACTGGTCGGATTCCCGGCGGTCCCCGCGGCTCCCGCCGCGGCGCACCAGCACCAGCCGGCCGCGCAGCTTGCTGCCGTGGACGTCGGCGTGGAAGTCCCCGGCCGCCACCGCCGCCCCAGGGTCGTCGGTGCCGTGCGGCTCCCACGTGCCGATATCCCACACGATCACGTCGCCGCCGCCGTACTGGCCCCGCGGGATCACGCCCTCGAAGTCGAGGTACTCGATCGGGTGGTCCTCGACGTGGACGGCCAGGCGCTTGACCGCCGGGTCCAGGGTCGGGCCGTTGGGCACCGCCCAGCTCACCAGCACCCCGTCGATCTCGAACCGCAGGTCATAGTGCACCCGGCGGGCACGATGCCGCTGGACGACGAACCGGCGGGGCCCGCCATCCGGTCCCGGCGGCGTCGCGCCGGCGGGCTCCGGCGTGCGCGTGAAGTCGCGCTTGTCCTGGTACGTTCCCAGCCGGCCGCGCCCAGCCCGGGACTCCCGCCGCGGCCGGCCGCCGAGGTCACCGCCATCCCTGGCCACAAGCCGATCCTCCCATCACCCCGCGCAACGCGGCGGCACGGCCGGCCGGGGGCGCGCTCACCAGCCGGCTCAGGCCTGGATCCTCTTGTTCCCCGGGTCGTACATCGGGCGCAGGGACGCGACGGCGGGGCAGACCGCATCCCCGATCTGGACCGTCCACTCGCCGGAGTCCAGGTAGGCCTGGTTGATCGGCTCGTCGGCGTCGATCATCGCCAGCCCGACCGCCCCGCCCAGCGTGAATCCGTACGACGCGGAACGGATATACCCGGCGGGCCTGCCATCACGGCGGACGACTTCGGCGTGGAACATGAGCGGCCCGGGGTCGGTCACCAGCACCTGCACCAGTCGCCTCCGCAGCGGCCCGCGTGCCTTCTGCGCGAGCACGGCATCACGGCCGATGAAGCCGCCCGGCTTGTCCAGCGCGACCGCGAAGCCGAGCCCCGCCTCGAGCACGGTGTCGGTGTTGTCGATGTCGTGGCCGTAGTCGCGGTAGCCCTTCTCCATCCGCAGGCTGCCCAGCGCCTTGAGGCCCGCGTGCCGCAGGCCCACCGCCTGCCCGGCCTCGACCAGCCGGTCGTAGACGTGCACGGCCTGCTCGGCCGGGATGTACAGCTCGTAGCCGAGCTCGCCCAGGTAGGTGATCCGGATACAGAGCACCCGGGCGAACCCGATTGCGATCTCGGCGGCCGTGCGGAACGGGAACGCCTCGTTGGACATGTCCGCATCGGTGACCGACGCCAGCAGCTCCCGCGACCGCGGGCCCTGCACGTTGATCTGCGCGTAGCCCGGCGTCACGTCCGTGACGAAGGCGTGCGCGTCGCCGAGGTGGCGCCGCAGCCAGGTTTCCGCGTGCCGGTGCGCGGTGTCGGAGGCGACCACCCAGAACCGGTCGTCGGCGAGCTTGGTCACCGTGAGGTCGGCCTCCAGCGTGCCCGCGGGGCTGAGCCACTGGGTGTAGGTGATCCGGCCCGGATCGCCGTCGACGTGGTTGGCGGAGATCCGCTCCAGGAGGCGCCCGGCGTCGCGGCCCTGGACGTCGAACTTGGCCATGAAGGCCATGTCCATCAAGATCACGCCGGTGCGCGCGGCGTGGTGCTCGGCCTCCCAGTAGCCGAACCAGTTCTGCCGCCCCCAGGACAGCTCCCCGGCCTTGGGCTCGGCGCCTTCCGGGGCATACCAGTCGGCGCCCTCCCAGCCGCTGACGTCCTTGAAGTACGCCCGCTGCGCCGCCAGCCGGTGATGGACCGGCGACACCTTCGCGCCGCGCGCGGTCCGCATCGACCGGCCCGGGTAGTGGGTCTCGTACACCAGGCCCAGCGACTCGACCGTGCGGGTCGCCCGGTACTCGGGGTTGGCCTGATAGCGGTGCAGCCGGTCGATGTTCATCGCCGTCACGTCGATGTCGGGCCTGCCGTCGGCGATCCAGTGCGCGATCACCCGGCCGATTCCCCCGCCGGTCAGGATCCCGATCGAGTTCAGCCCGGCGGCCACGAGGTAGTTCCGCAGCTCTGGCGCCTCGCCGACGATCGGCAGCAGGTCCGGGGTGAAGCTCTCCGGGCCGCAGAAGAACTTCTTGATGCCGGCCTCCGCCGACACCGGGACCCGGGACATCGCGCGCTCCAGATAGGGCGCCATCCGGTCCCAGTCCGGGGGCAGAGCGCCGAACGAGAAGTCCGCGGGGACCCCGGCCACCTTCCACGGCGCGCACACCGGCTCGAACAGGCCCAGCATCAGCCCGCCGCCTTCCTCCCGGTAGTAGCCGTAGTTGGCGGGGTCCTCGAGCACCGGCCAGCCGCTGTCCACCTCGTCGATCGGCTCGGTCAGCAGGTAGTAGTGCTCGGCGGCCTGCAGCGGGATGTTCACCCCGGCGAGCTCGCCGAGTTCACGCGCCCACATCCCGGCGCAGTTGACCACGTACTCGGCCTCGATGTCGCCGCGCGAAGTGCGGACCCCGGTGACGGCACCGCCGTTATGAAGGAAGCCGGTGACCGGCAAGCCCTCGATGATCCGCGCGCCCCGCATCCGGGCGCCCCTGGCCAGCGACATGGTCACGTCGACCGGGTTCACCCGGCCATCGCCCGGGATGTAGAAACCGGCCAGCACGTCATCGACCCGCGCCAGCGGGAACAGGCCGGCGACCTCGCGCGGCGAGATCTCGTGCACCTCCACGCCGCGCAGCCGGTTGAACGCGGCGACCCGCCGGTACTCCTCCAGCCGCCCCGGCTCGATCGCGAGCTCGATCAGCCCGACCTGCTTCATGCCGGTCGCGAGCCCGGTCTCCGCCTCCAGCCTCAGGTACAGGTCCCTGGTGTACATCCGCAGCTCGGTCGAGGTCTGCGAGGTCGAGCCGAACGTGGCCATGAGCCCGGCGGCGTGCCAGGTGGTGCCCGAGGTCAGCCGGTCGCGCTCCAGCAGCACCACATCGGTGATCCCGAGGTGCGCGAGATGGTAGGCGACCGAGGCGCCGATGATGCCGCCGCCGATGACGACGACGCGGGCACGGTCGCGGATGGCGGAGGTGGCGGGCACGGTCACGCGGGCAGGTTCCGATCGGTCAGGGGCTCCTCGCGGCGGGGCTTCCAGCCGGGCGCGCCGCCGCTGCATGAGCATATGTCCCGGGCCAGGCCGGCCGGGAATCCTCCCGCCGGGCGGATCCAGGGACTCTCTCAACCCGGGGCGTACCGTCGGCACGGCTGTCTCATCGGCGCCGGGCCCCTTCGAGCTCTGCCCGTATCCGCCGAAGGGCGTGCAGCCCAGAGTCGAGATGAGCGAGGCGTTCTGCCGCCGGCAGCAGACGCTGCTGCTCCGGCGGTCCCCCGGCCGCCGCCGGGCCCCCTGGCAGCAAATGGCCCCGGCGCAGCTCACCGCGTTCTGGGCGGAAATGGGCGATCGCGCCCGGGGCACGCGCTCCCGCGCCGCGGCCACCGACCGCAGCCGCGCCCGTTCCCTCTAACCCGCCCCTCCATGATCACGGACGATCGCGTGCGCGTGTCGCCGGAAAGTGTCCGTGATCATGGGCTGGACGCGGGGGGTTCGGTCAGGGCGGCGAGCACGGCCGGGAAGGCGGCGTCGGCCCGGGCGGCCAGCTCATCGTCGGTCAGCAGCTGGACCGGATGGGGGACGTAGACCACGCGGCAGTCCGGCATGCCGAGCCGGCGCGCCTGCTCGATCGCTTCGTCGGCGAACGGCGCCGTCGCGACGCCCACGGCGGGGATTCCGCGGCGCTCAAGATGGACGAGGTCGTACAAACTGCACGACGTGCACGAGCCTCAATCGGCGAGGGCCTCCACGACCAGGTCGGCGCGGCCGGCGATCTCGTCGATCAGCCCGAGGGCGGCGGGCTTGGAGAAGATCTCCTTCGCGGCGCGGACGGTGGTGGCGCCCTCCGCCCGCAGCAGCATCTCCATGCGGTCGAGGAACTCGGCGCCCCGGTTCTTCCGGATGTCCAGCAGAACGGCGGTGCGTCCGCTGATGCCAGCCGGGCGCGGCGCGAGCGGCTCCGCCGCCCTGACGCGCTCGTCGAACGGGCTCACGTAGTCAACCGACACGTGGCTCCACCTCCCGGGAGACAATCTGGGATCCCATGCCGGTACATGGGCCCAGGACTGCAGAGTAACGCCCGGCCTCGCCACCGGCCACGACCAGGACGATGGCCTCCGGCGACGCCCACTTGGGTACCCGGGCGGCGGGATCCGCCGCGTGGACGGCGGGAGTTGTCTCACCGCGGCGCAGCTCGCCGGCCGGCCTGCGCACCTCCTCGAACATGAACTGGCGCAGGCGCTGTTTGGTCCAACCCGCGGCGCGGAACATCTCCGCGTGCTCGGGGCAGATCACGAACACCGACGGCTCCTCCAGCGGCCACCAGTTGGTGCTCCAGGCGCTCGCCGCAGCCCAGCCGAGAACCCAGGCGAGGTCCTCGGGCGTGCGACTCCGGTGATCGGAGATCGACAGCGGCGCGTCGCTCCCGATGACGGTGACCACCGACTGGCCGGGCTGGAAGCCGCGTTCCACATGCAGCGGCTCCCACGGGCTCACCTCCTCGTCCTCGGCGATGCAGAAGCCGATCTTCCCCATCTGCCCCTGCGTGGACCGGTCCAGCTTGCCGGGCGTCCCGCCGCCGGTGAGGGTGACGAGCAGCCGCAGCGCGCGGCCGATGGTGAGGTTCGGCCGGAAACCGGGGCCGAGCGCGCCCATGCCACTGTTGAGGCCGATCGCCTCCCGCACGGGCCCGTTCACGACCACGAGCTGCCCGGCCGGCTGGGTGGTGACCGCCTGGCCGTGCAGGTTGAACGCGGGATCGAGCGCGGCCCGGGCGGCCGCGACGACCACCGGGAAGTAGGCGGGGCGGCAGCCCGCAAGGACGGCACAGGCGGCCACCCGCTCCAGCGTCGCCTCACCCGTCGCCGGAGGGACGGGGCCGAGGGACGCGGAGCCGCCGGCGGCGCCGAGCATCGCCTCGACGCGTTCCGGCGTCGGCGGCACGACGGGCAGGCCGTCGGTCCAGCCCCGCTCGAACATCTCCTCGATGTCGTCGGTGCCGGCGGGGGCGGACATCGCCGCCGCCAGCTCCGGGTCGATGGCCGCCTTGGACGAGCACCCCGGCTTGAGCAGCGGCTCGGTGGCTTCCGGGATCGCGAGTTCGGCGCCGAGGAGCGCTGCCGCCTGCCCGATGAGGGCTGCGAGGGCTTGATGATCCCAGCCGGTCACGCTGCCCGCGATCGTCCCGGCCTGGTCGACGAGAACTGCGGTCGGCACCGAGACCAGTTGGTAGGCGCGCGAGGTCTCATATGGCGGGTCCTCGGAAACCACCCCGCCCGCCCAGCCGAGACGGCGTGCCACCCGGACGGCGACCTCCAGTGGGTCCTCGAAGACGGCGGAGGCCGTCAGCCCGGCCTCCTGCCAGGCCCGGCACAGCGGCCCGAGCCTGCGCATGGCCATCGCGGAGGTGGGGCAGTCTTCGTTGACGAACAACAGCAGTGCGCAACCGCCTGCGGTGAGGCCGCCGATGGTGACCTCGCCGGGTCCGGTGCCGCGGACCGCCAGCGCCGGCGCCGCCCGAGGCGCCTCGTCCCGGCTGGGGTGGCTTTCCGTCATACGTTCTGCGCTACCACAGCCGCCGCGGCCGGCGGAAGGTCCCGGCCGGTGTCCTCCCCCACGCCCCCGCAGCGGGAAAGGACCGTCAGCCCGCTGTCCGGCCGCCCAGCGCCGCCAGGCACAGCGACATGTGCAGTGCTCAGCACGGCGACCGCGGCCATGGCCGCGACCGCCCTTGCCAAGGACAGCCCGCTATCAGACCGCGCTGGGACCCGTACCTCATCGGTGGCGTGCCGCTGGGTATGGGATCGTGACGCGGCGGCGGTGAGTTGTGGTCCTCCGCCGCGTCTTAACGGGCGTGGCAGGCACGGTTCGCTGGGCCCGGATGGTGGTGGTTGGCGCCGACGGCACCCGCTGGAAGGTACCGCTCGCCGGTGAGGGCCCACCCGACCTGGCCTTCGTCGCGGCACTGGCGCGGTTCCAGCTGATAGCACGGCGCGCCGGGGGCCGGGTCTGGCTGGAGGACGTGTCATCGGCGATGGCGGAACTGCTTGACCTGGCCGGCCTACTCGGTGAGATGGGGGGGCAGGCCGAAGGCCGGGAAGAGACGCTCGGTGTCCAGGAAGAAGTGAAGCCCCGCGATGCGGCTCCCTGAGATCTCCAGCACCTGGAGCGCCCAAGGCGCATGCCCGCCCTCCGGGTCCGGCTTGTAGTGGCCGAACGCCGGGCAGCCGTTGGCCGCCTTCGGGATGAGCAGGGACCCCCGGCAGCCTGCCCCGGGGCCCAGCATGAACCGGCCGATGTCGCCGGCTCCGCGCAGCCACATCGCGAACGGAGGCATCGACTGGATTGCGTCCTCGTGCAGCAGCTTGACCAGGCTGTCGATGTCGTAGCTCTCGAACGCGTCCACGTAGCGGGCCAGCAGGGCGCGTTGCTCGGCGCCGACGGCCTCCGGAGGTGTGTCGGCTTCGACCGATGCCATGGTGGCCCGGGCCCGCTGCAGCGCGCTGTTGACCGCCGCCACGCTGGTGTCCAGCAGTTCGGCCGCCTCGGCCGCGTGCCAGCGGAGCACCTCGCACAGGATCAGCGCGGCCCGCTGGCGGGCCGGCAGGTGCTGCAGGGCGGCAACGAAGGCGAGCCTGATGCTGTCCCTGGCGACGGCCACCTCCGCCGGGTCGGCCTCCGGCGGGAGCACCCGCTCGTCGGCGATCGGGGACACCCAGCTTCCATCGGGCAGCACCGCCTCCAGGGACGAGTCCACCGGGGGGCGGGAGGGGCCAAGCTCCATGGGACGGGCCCGGCGCTGACGGCCGCGGAGCATGTCGACGCACACGTTGGTGGCGATGCGATACAGCCACGACCGGACGCTCGAGCGGCCCTCGAAGCGCTCACCGGCCCGCCAGGCCCGCACCATCGTCTCCTGCACCGCATCCTCGGCGTCGAAGCCTGACCCGAGCATCCGGTAACAGTAGGCGGTGAGCTCCCGGCGGTGGCCTTCGAGGTCGTCGGGGGCGACGGTATCGGGACGTACGGTCACAACTCCGAATGCTACGGCGCGGTCCGGACAGTATGTCACCACGGGGGTAGGACGCTCGGATTCCGAGGAACTCATCGCCCGCCGACTTTGGGCCGACCTGGGACCTTTACGCGGTCACGCCGGCTACCGCGTTCGGGGTGGCCCCCGCCGAGCCGTACGGGGCCACGCGCTGGCGGTTCGGTGCGTCATGATCCAAGATCCTCGACCCGGGGGCAGCCGCTGGCGTCTCGGTCGAGCCATTCCCGCAGGGCGCGTGTCGCCTCGACGTCGTTACGGTTGTAGGCCAGCAACCAGTCACGGGCCCGGGCCGCGGCGCGCGCGTTGCCGGGATCGACCGCCTCGTCGTAGCGGATCATTGACTCGCCACCCCCGGGGTCCGCGACGTCCCAGCTGAAGCTGCCGAGCGGGGCGACGCGCTTGAGCCCGCCCGCCGAGCCGGTGAGAAGCTGGGCTCCGAACACGCGGAGCAGGTCGACCCACTCGTGGGAGCCGGTGAAGGCGGCGACCGCGTCGGCCAGGCCGGTGGCGGTGCCGATGCGCCGCATCTGGCTGTTCTCGGCCGCCGCGTGGTAGCAGTACGCGCGGAAAACCACGCCCGCGCTGGCCGCGTCCCGGCGCAGTCCGGTCAGCCACCGCCAGAACCTGGCGAACAAGGCGGCCTCGGTTTCACTGCTCAGCGGGTCCCAGATGCAGAACGGGCGATACCCGGCCAGCGCGATGCCCCGGCCCGAGCGGTCGGTGACCAGGGCACCCCACAGGTAGACGCCCTCCTCGACGTTTTCCATATCGATGTCGACCTCGACGCCGCCGCGGGGTACGCGCACCCGGTCGACGCCGCGGCGCCGGTAGGCGGGCGAGCTGCCCAGGGCGGCGCGGGCGGCATCGATCTGCTCGGGCAGGTCGGCCATCGGCTGGCCACAGTAGGCGGCCGTGCGGGCGCTGAGCGCCCGGGCGTCGCCGAGCGTGGCGATGCCCGCGGCAGCCAGGCGGGCCAGCTGTGCCCGCTTCCGCGCTCCCACGATCGCCGCCACCGGCGTGTCATCCGGGGCGGTTCCCACCGCCGCGATGACCGGCCGCAGGTCGACCCTGGCCGCGACCAGGGTGGCGGTGCGGTGGTCGAGAGCGGCGAGCGCGGCCCTCTCGGTGACCCCGTGGTCGCGGTGGACCCGCCACGCGCGCCAGCCCATCCGCGGCAGCAGGCTCACGTCGCCGGAACCGGCCTCCAGCCGCGGGCCGCACCATGACCACCAGGGGCACTCCGCGCACTCGCCGATCCGTACCGGCACGACCAGCAGCGCGGCCCTGGGGTCGGCCAGGTGCTCCGCGGCGGCGGCGAGGATGTCCAGCCGGAAGCCGAACTCGAAGTCGTACACCTCCATGGTCGAGCGCTGCCGCGGGCGGCCACCCACCGAGAGCGCCCGCCAGATCGGAGCGTCCAGGTCATACCAGGTGACGACGCCCTCAACGCCGATGATGCCGCCCCAGCGACCTCCCGGGGCTGCCAGGTAAGCGGCCTCAAGCATGCGCTGGTAGTGGGCGAGCTGGAGCAGGTCGTCTTTGCGTTTGCGGGCCGACGAGCCGGAGTCGGCCTCCGCGGCCTCCCAGCCCGGATGCTCCAGCGGCGAACAGAGCGCCGGAGGGCCGCCGGGACCAGCATCCAGGCAGCGGTGGTGCTTGATGTCCACCGGCCGGTATCCGGCGCGGCCGGCCGGGCCACTGCTCGCGCCCTGGCCGATGCTCTCACCAGGGCCGGCGCTCCCGCCAGGGCCGGCGCTCCCGGCCGCGGCCACCAGCAGGTCGGGTTCGCCCACCCGCCGCCCGGCCAGATCAGGGGGCAGGCGCCCACCCACGATGAGCCGCGCCCCAGCCCGGATCGCGGCGAGCGTCGCTCCCTCCCGCGCGGCCCGGTCCTGCCCGGGAACCAGGTGCGCGTCTGGGTGGATGGCCACCAGCCGGGCGACCACCTGCGCCTCGAACTGCCGGCCGCGCGCCAGCCGCCGCTCGACCAGCCGTGACGGCGGCAACGGGTCGCACGGCCGGACCGCGTCCCACTGGGCACGAACCGGGCACTGCTTGGCCACGTAACCGCCCTGCGGCGGCACGGCCGACACGTCGTAGCGGGTGGCCACGGCCCCGATGGTACGGCCCGCTTCCGTCAGAAGCCGGTGACGACGGCCTTCTCTTCAGCCGGCGCGTCAGCGGACGGGTGCCTTCATCTGGTCCCACGTCTTGGGCAGGTCCGAACCGTTGATCCGGAAGAACTCGAACCGGGTCTTCCCCATCATCGGCTGCAACCGGCGGATGATCCGGCGGTGTGGATCGGACGACGCGAAGGCGTCGAGGCTGGCCTGGTCCTCCCATACCGAGAAGGTCCAGAACGTCTTGCGGCCCAGCTCAGCATCGAGCGCGTAACCCACGAGCCCGCTGGCGTGGGCGAGCTGGCGGCGGATGGCCATGGCGTCGCGCAGGAAACCGGGGATCGAGCGGTGGCTCTTGAGCGGCAGCCGCGAGGCCATCGCCAGGTACTCCCGGCCGGGGTCGACCGGCTGGCGGGCAGTCCAGGGCAATGCCGGCATGGGAACCTCCATTCACAGGTAGTCTTACCAGTGGTAAGATAATCTAACCACTGGTAAGATGTCAAACGAGGATGGGAGGATGCCGCCGGTGACGCGCCAGTATCACCATGGGGACCTGCGGCCCGCGCTGCTGCGCGCGGCCGTGGAGACGATCGCGGAAACCGGCCCTGCCGCGATGAGCCTGCGCGAGGTCGCCCGGCGGGCCGGGGTCACCCACGCCGCGGCGGCGTATCACTTCGGGGACAAGGCGGGACTGCTCACGGCGGTAGCCGCGGAGGGGTATCGCATGCTCGGCGAGGCGCTCCGGGATGCCGATCCCGGGTTTCTGGAGCTGGGCGTCGCCTACGTGCGCTTCGCCGTGAGCTACCGCGCCCACTTCGAGGTCATGTACCGGCCCGAGCTGTACCGCCCGGACGACGCTGATGTCCGGGAGGCCAGGGCCGCCACTGCGGTGCTGCTCTACGGCTCAGCCAGCCCCGATTCCGGGCAGCTGGCCGCGGGAGTCGCGGCGTGGTCGCTGGTGCATGGCCTCGCCACGCTATGGCTGAACGGCAACCTCCCCGAGCGGCTTGGCCACGATCCAGAGGAGATCACCCGCGTCGTTGCCCCGCACCTGCGGGTCCCGGTGTCCCTGAGGGCCCGGGCCGGCGGCCGCCAATCCAACGCTGATGAAGGCAACGCCCGTCAAGCCAGCGGGCCGTAAGAATCGGGATCGCCGCCGGCAGAGTCCGGCCAGCGGCCTCCACAGACAATTACGGCCGGCTCAACCGCCAAATGTCCGGCCGCGCCGGTCTCGATCTGCTGCGAAACGCGCTCCTGCCCACTGACACGACAAGATCGGCAACAGAACCCGCACTTTGGCCATGATCGCGTCGGTGAACACCGCCCGCGATCCAGCGGCCGGGCCTGCCAGTCGGTCATCTCCTCGATCACCCCGTCGACGCAGAAGCCGCATGAAAGTTCTTCAGCGGGTCACCTCGGCCAGGGATTCCACGAACCGGGTAAGCAGCTGAGCGAACTGGGCGCGGTCGGCGGCTGGCCAGCCGGCCATGGCCTCGCCGAAGACCTGCCGCCGGAAGGCATGCGCCTGCGCTGACAGGTGCTGTCCGGCCGGCGTGCGCACCAGCATGGCGCGGCGGCCGTCTGCCTGATCGGCCTCGCGCCGCACCAGCCCTGCGGCCACGGCCGCGGCGACCAGTTTGCTAGCGCGCGGCTGGTCGATGTCCAGGGCGGCCGCCACGCTGGTGACGGTCGCCGGCCTGCCCGCCGCCTCGGCTTCCTCGATGATGTCCAGCACATCGGCGCTCGCCCCGCCCGCGCCGTCCGCTGCCGTCCTGTGCCCGCCGCCGGGTCTGGCGGCCTGGCGCGCTGCAGCCAGGCGTGCGAGGGTGCGCCGGTTCTGGCTGCGGCGGATGGCCACCATCGCCCGTTCCACCGTCTCTGTGTGCTCGTCGCTGTTGCGCTCCACGAGGGCCAAGTATATGCTTCAGGACAGCTAGTTGTTAATAAACATCTATATGAAAAAGGACATGGAGATGGAACGGCCCATCGGCTACTGGCTCAAGCATCTCGACCGTCTCATCGAGGCCGCAGCGGAGCGAACCTTCGCCGAACAGAAGCTCACCCGGCGGCACTGGCAGATCATGAACGTGCTACGCCAGTCCCCGCAGGATGCATCCGGCCTCACCGAGGCAATACGCCCCTTCTGGGGCCCCGGCACGATCACCCTGGACGAGGTCACCAGCGAACTGGCCCACCGAGGCTGGCTTACCCAGGACGACACAGGGCGCTACGCGCTCACCCCGGCCGGCCAGGCCGGGCACGCCGCAGTCGGAAAGAAGGTGCAGGGCATCCGCTCCACGTCCCTCACCGGCCTGAGCGAAGAGGACTACAACGGAACCGTGCAGGTTCTGCAGCGGATGGCCGAAAACCTGGAGCGCGCCACCGGACAGGAGCCGCCCACCACCGCCCACCAAAAGATCTTGATCCACAGGTCTTGAACGCGGTCTGGGCCCGCTGGCTGCGCAGCTTGCCTATCGGGCTGGGACGTCGCAGCGACAAAAATTCCGTCCACGACAGCGGGGTGAACCGCCACCGCCAACTCTGGCCGGCCCCCCCAGCCAACTCCGGCCGGCCACCCCACAGCTCACTCCCGCCGGCGGCCAACGCCGCCGGCCAGTCGTGCCGTCCTGCTTCGTTGTCCGGCGGCTATTCGGCGCCGCCCGGTGATGCAGGGCGGCCGGGCGGCGCAGCCTGGCTGAGGTGCAAGCTCGCGAGCGCCCAACGGCCACCGTCGTGGACGAACACCTGAGTGACGCGAAATTGGCCGTCCACGGGCTGGCCCTGGTAGCTCGCCCGTTGAGTCTGCCGGCCGATCGCGACGGCGGTGTTCCCGAAGTCGCGCACCGTCACGTCGTCCCAGACCAGTGAGCTGGTGACCAGGGTGCCGGACCGGTAGCGGTCCAGCCACTGCGCCTTGTCGAGCACAAAACCGAATGGGCCTACCAGCCGGAAGTCGGTTACCGCCAGTTCGTCGAGGGTGGCGGTATCGCCGTGTTGCTCCGCCGCGGCCCACCGTGCCCCGAGCGCCAGGATCTCTGCATGGGTGCCGTTGCTCATCGCTGCTCCTCCCGGGTCGAAACGCCGCGTGCTGCAGGCTCGCGGTCGGGGACACCGTCGGGCGGCGCGGTCATACGCTGGCCCTGCCGGTACATCTGCGGTGGCTTGACCCCGGCGGACTGCCCGCCGTCGATCGGGATGACCGCTCCGGTGATGAACGAGGACTGCGGTGAGCAGAGCCAGAGCACGGTCTCCGCTACCTCGGTGACGGTGCCGATCCTTCGCATCGGAGTGGCAAGCCCGGCCTGCCGCTGCGCCTCGGCTCCGGCCGCCTCCAGGTGATAGGTCAAGATGGTGCCGGGAGCGACCACGTTCACTCGGATTCCGTGGTCGGCGTAATCGAGCGCGGCGACCTTGGTGAGGCCGATGATCCCGGCCTTGCCCGCGACGTAGGCGGCGAGGTTGGCGATGCCGGTCAGGCCGCCCAGCGAGGCCATGTTGACGATCGCGCCGCCACCGTTTTCTAGCATGGCCGGGATCTGGAACTTCATCCCCAGGAACGTGCCGCGGATGTTCGTGGCGATGCCACGGTCGAACTCGGCGGGGTCGATATCGGCCAGCGGCGCCGGCAGCGGCCCGTCGGTGGCGTTGTTGAACGCCGCGTCGAGACGGCCGTAGGTTGCCACGGCGCGTTCGACCAGGCCGCGCATCGAGTCCGCCTCGGCGACGTCGGTGCGGACCGGCAGGGCACGGCCTCCCTTGGCCTCGATGCGGCTTGCAACCGTCTCCAGCGCCGCCAGGTCGCGGGCCCCGAGCACGACTGCGGCGCCAGCAGCTGCGAACGCCTCGGCCGTCGCGGCGCCTATCCCCTTGCTCGCGCCGGCGACCAGCGCCACCCGGCCGCGCATCGGCAGATCGTTCATGACGTCCTCCTTTGTCTGCATTAACGTTAGCTATCTAAGTATATGATGTCAAACGTTTAGTCATCGATCGATGGTTACGGCCAGGCGGGGGTCAGCCGGTCAGGGGGAGGCAGGTGCAGCGAGCCAGCGGGCGGGATTCAACCGGCCGGCGGGCCAGGGGTTCGTCCGGCCAGCAACGGGCGGGCCCAGCCAGCCGGCCGACCAGCGCTGGGGGTTCAGCCGACCGGCGGGCGGCGGATTCTGGCAGAGAAGAGGTCGCGGAGGCTGACCACGCCACAAACGGTGCGGCCTTCCACGACCGGGAGGTGGCGGAAACCGTTCAGGAGCATGATCTGGGCAGCGTCTTCGGCGGGGGTGTGGGGGCTGGCCGATTGCGGGTCAGGGGTCATCCACTCCGAGACCTTGGATGCGGACAGGTCCGTCCCGGACGCGGCGGCCTTCAGGATGTCGCGCTCGGTGAGTATGCCCGCGAGGAATGCGCCTTGCATGACCACGGCCGAGCCCACGTTCGCCTCTACCATGGCCGCGGCCGCCGTTGCCACCGACGTGTCCGGCGTTGTCGCCGCCACCCGGGTAGTCATGAGGTCCTGCAGCACCGCCCCGGACGATGTCCGGGGGCTCCCGCCCTCAGTCACTCCCTCCCACCTCATCGAGATCGCCATCGCCGTGGGAGGTGGCCGGCCCGGCCAGTTCTTCGGAGAGCATCTTCCATAGCGAGCCCGCCCACATGGAAAGGCTGGGCCATTTCTTCCAGAACACCTGGAGCGCCGTCTCGTCGAACTCGGTGTGCGCGCGTTCGGGGGTGATGGCATCCCTGACTTCCTCAAGACTGTGGATCAGCTCGAGGAACCGATCGGAGAGATCGTCCATGCAATCACCTCCGTGCGAAGTGTAGACCGGCCGCCACGGCAAGACGAGGGCTCCCGGCCTCGGCGGCCGGGAGCAACGGCCGCACGCCGTGACGCGGGCAAACCCGCGGCTCCGCCGTATGCTGACAGCCCGGTGGCGATGAGTTCTCGGCCGAGGAGGCTGCAGCAGGGGGCTGCCTTCGTCGTTGAAACGGCAGGCCGCGGGAAAGGGCGTGCCGGGCAAGATCGTGCTGCGGCCCGGGTGAGCCGACGGCGGCCGCCGGCGCCAGGGCCTGCGTCAGCGGAACCGCTGCCCCGCCGCGTAGCGCTCGCCGGGGTCGAGGTCGATCACGAGCCGGCCGGGCGGGATCAGTGCCTTCTCCTGCAGGCACCGCCACTTCTCCCCCGGCTGCATCCCTTCGATCGTGTCGCCGTCACGGATGACATCACCGCGCTCGAAGATGTAGTTCCCGGCGTTGCGCAGGTAGGTGGCAAGGCGCGGCAGTTCCAGGTCGTGGCAATGGCACTGAAGATCGGGCAGCCCAAACACCTGCAGGCCCAGAGTGTCCATGACCGCGTGGATCCGACGGGTGGCCACAGCTGGCCAGCAGCATCGGCTGCCCGTCATCACCTGCCCGAACGGTACAGGACAGGGCCTTGTTCACCCCAGCCAGCAGCTGGCCCTCATCAAGGCGGGCCTCCTGCTCGTAGAGCAGTTCGACCAGCAGCTTGTCGCCGTCTACATGTGTCATCGGGTAAGCGAGACCCGTCAGCATCGCCGGGCAAGCTCACATGCGCGCGGCATGGATGTGATGGCGCACGTCGCGCGGCTGCTGCCTCAGCGACCTCAATGGCCGCCGCCGCCGCCACCGCCGCCGCCGCCACCGCCCCGGCCGCCACCACCACCGCCGGAACCGCCGGAACCAGAGCCACCGCCGAATCCGCCGCCGGCGCCGCCCGAGCCGCCGCTACCGGCACCGCCAGAACCGCCGGAACCAGAGCCGCCGGAACCAGAGCCGCCGGAACCGCCGCCGCTGGAGCCGCCGGACCCGGAGCCGGAGCCAGCGGCATTGCTGCTGGCAGAACTGCTGCGGGCGGGATTGCTCTTGGCCGGGCTTTTGTCGGCGGGCTCGCCGAGGAAATCTGCGAACGGGAAAGCCCGGTGCCGCCGCGGCGGGATCAGGAAGTTCTGCCGCCGGGTGGCGGTAATGAACCGTTCCAGGCCGTTGTCGGTCGTAGCCACGTTGAACTTCCTCGCCAGATCCAGTGATGCCTGATTGCGCCGCATCGTGGCGAAGAAGTCGGCCGACGGCACGAAGACGGTGAACTCCAGCTTCGGCTGCTTGGTCCCGTCGGGAATGTCCATGCTGTCGAAACCCGGGCCGTCCATCCGCACGTGGAGTGGTCTCCCATCCGCTGTCCGGGACGACCGCTGCAGCGTGGACAGGTGACCCATCCGGTGCTCCGGCACCCCGGTCGCCTCATTGGGAAGCGTGCCGACGCCCGCCGCGCTCCTCGCGGCGTCGCCGGTGCCCTGGAAGACGTTGGGCAAGAAGGCGGGGCCACCGGCGTTGAGGAACTGGTTCTTAAAGCCCTTCGACGGCGGCGGGTCCGAGCGGAACATGTACTGGACGTGCTCGAGGAACGTCCCGTCTTCGCCCGGTTTCCCCGCTGCGTTGAGGTCGAACCACTGGTGCATGTCCAGGATGACGTGGGACAGGTGCTGCAGCGATCCGTTGTCAAGGTAGTCGCCTGGCTGGGCCGTCGTGAGATGGATCCCGTCGGCGCCGGCAAACGTGACGTCCGGCGCTGGGGCGCTCGCGTTGACCTGCTGGTCGGCGAAGCCCATCCACATCGGGGAGTTGGGATGCACGAACGGGGCGAAGACGAGATTGTTCTGGTCCGCGACAGCACGAGGCATCCCTCGCTGCGCGAACATCAGCCGGGTGCTCGTGAACGTCAGCCCACACTTCAGCCTCGGTGACGGCACCTTCTGGCCAGCCAGCATGTCGCTGCCGCCCAGGAACGCCAGTACGTCCTGAAGGTTGGCCGTGTTGTCACTGCGCAGCGTGAAGAGCAGGTCGTTCGCCTCGATCACGACCGGGACGTTGAACCTCTCCTTAGTGATGCCGGGATTGGCCGGGCTAACGTCGGTCGGCGATGGCACGGCCTCCTCCAGGACGAACCGAGTCTCGTCGGAAAGGAGGCGCGGCACCTTGGACTCGAACAGCTTGCCGGGGAACCTGTTGAAATACGGCAGCCCGTAGGCCACGAAGGTGAAGATCCCCTGCGGTGCGAATTGATAGACCTTCTCGATCCGGTCGAGGGCTTCAGCGAGCTCGTCCTGGTCCTCTTTGCTGGGCGTGGACATCAGCTGCGCCGTCGCGAAGAGCGTGAAAACGGGCGGGAACGCCACCAGTACGCCGTTCACGGTTATCGCGGGGGCGGTGAACCCGGCGAGGTTGAACTGCACGTCGGGCAGGTCCAGATCGCCGTGGGCATTCGCGAGCGACGCCGTTGCCGGGTCAGCAGCGACGCGGACCGGGGTGACCGCGAGGTTCCGCAGCGCATCGAGCCCAGCGAAGCCCGCCGCCAGCGCGCCGCCGGAGACCAGCAGCTTGCGCCGGGAGACGGTCATGATGCCGGAGCGTGGCCCGGCCCCCCGCGTGGCCCCTGAGGCCGCAGCCCCTAACGACGCGGTTCCATGCGAGCTGGCCACGTGCTTGCCGGCCTGGCGCTTCAGTCCCGAGTGGCTCTTGCCACCGGCCTGATGCTTCCCGCGGGCGCGGGTCGTCTTGCCGGCCTGATGCTTCCCGCCGGATTGGCTTGTGCCTCCAGCTTGGTGCTTCCCTGCGGCGCGGCTTGCCCCGCCGTCGTGGCGTTCGGGGTCGGACGACTCGTCCATGAGTTAGGCCTCCTGTAGCGGGGGAGCGCCACCGAGGGCCAGGATCGTGGCCCCGGGCGCGAGGAGGAGCGGGCAAGCTAACTACCCTGCTGGCACACTAAGACCGCTAGTTACTCCTGGACAGGGACAGACTCCCCGCAGGGGGACTGGAGTCCCCTAGGGGGCTCTCCCGGCGTGGTCGCCGGCAGCAGGCCAAACGCGTCGGCGACGGTGAGCGCACCCGATCTGTTCCGCACACCCAGCTTGCGGAACAGCCGCGTCTGGACGTTCTCGACCGTCTTCGGGGCGATGCCAAGCGCCCGCGCGGTCTGCCGGATCGAGTGCCCGCTGGCAAGGGACCGGAGGATATCGGTTTCCCGTGACGTGAGGTCGGGCAGGCCCCCGGTTCCCGGAACCGGTTTGTCCCACCTGGCCTGCACCACCCCGATCAGCGGGCGCATCGGCATCGAGTCCACCACCAGGTACCCCTGCCCCACCATCCGGAACACGGACAGGAAGTGATCGTCAACCCGGTCGGCGGCGACAAGCGCGCTGGCACCGCTGGCCAGCGCCTCGGCGAGATCGGGGGAATCGAGGGGCTCGCTGTGCACGAGGACGGCCGGGATGCCCATCTCGGCGACGAGATCCCAGTTCGACGGCGCCGGGTCCACAAGCGCCGCCACGATCGGCCCACGGTGCCACCGGGCCCAGTGCGAATCGCCGACGGGGCCGGGCCGGCGGATGAGCACAAAGGGCAGCTTGCTCCCGAGCAGTACGGTGACCACCTGATCCAGGACCGGGCCGGGCCGCCCGGCCACCACGCCGAGGACACCCGAGCCGCCCTCGGTCGTGCGCCTCCGGGGCGC
>Ga0114129_10004706_pt1 | contig 19261 bp, 14 predicted proteins | sample RhiMetdeltSRZDD1_FD_80071 | JGI IMG/M metagenome (GOLD analysis project Ga0114129, IMG submission 80071) | Populus rhizosphere microbial communities from Tennessee, USA - Rhizosphere MetaG P. deltoides SRZDD1 (version 2) (version 2) | ecosystem: Host-associated > Plants > Roots > Rhizosphere >...
GCGCGAGAGAAGAAGGCTGAGAAGCAGCCTCCCGCACCCGCGCGAGACGAATGGGGCGTCTACAATCCGGACCAAGCCGGATTCGCAGCGCTTCGCGCACGTCTGGACGAGATGGCAAACGCAAACAAGAAGCAGGGCTAGCAGCCAGGCGATCGAAGATCGCGAGAGTGGCTCTGCTATCATGGCGCGTCGTTCCGTTTCAGAGCGGCCGACGCGTTCATGCAGTCCTACAGCACCCGACACATCTATCGAACGCTGACCGCTGTCGCCGCGACGGCGCTGCTGACGTTCGCCGCGCCGCTGCTCGCGCAGGCGCCCACTCCGGAAGCGCACTTCGGATTCCGGATGGGAAGCGACGGCCGGCTGGCGTCTGCCGACGCGATTGAAAAATATTTCGAGCTCGTCGCCTCACGAACCGACCGGGTGAAGATCGTCGACATCGGTCCGACCACAGAGGGTCACCGCACGATTGCCGCCCTCGTCAGTGCCCCCGAAAACATCCGCAATCTCGAGCAAATCCGCGCCGCAAACCAGCGCCTCGCCGATCCGCGGACGCTTCCTCCTGACGAGGCGCGCCGTGCCGCCGCCACTCATAAAGTGATCCTGGCCATCGGCTGCAGTATTCACGCCTCCGAGATTGGCGCGACGCAGGCCGTCAACGAACTGCTCTTCACGCTCGCGACGTCGGACGAGCCGGCCGTGCAGAGCGTTCTGCAGAACGTCGTCATCGTGCTGCTGCCGATGCTGAACCCGGACGGCCACCGGCTGGTCGTCGACTGGTACGAGCGCGGGAAGGGAACGGCGCTCGAGGGCGGCCCGATGCCGTGGCTGTATCACAAATACGTCGGCCACGACATCAACCGCGACGCGTTCATGATGAACATGGCGGAGAACCGCAACCTCGCGCGGTTCTTCTACACCGAATGGCACCCACAAGTATTTCTGACGATGCACCAGATGGGGACCAACGGTCCGCGCTTCTTTGTGCCACCCAACGACGATCCGATCGATCCCAATTACGACCCGCTGATCTGGCGTACGGCGGCACTGCTCGGCAGCGCCATGGCGCTCGAGCTGCAGCGCGATCGTCACACCGGTGTGCTGACCAACGGCATGTACGACTACTACTGGCCTGGCTATGAAGATTCGGCGCCGCTTGGGCACAACACCGTTTGTCTGCTCACGGAAGTGGCAAGCGCCAAGGTGGCGACGACGATTGCGATCAGGGCGTCGGAGCTTCGCGCCGGACAGAAGGGGTTGTCGGAGTACAAGCCGCAAATCAATTTTCCGGAGCCGTGGCAGGGCGGTTCGTGGTCGCTTCGCAACATCGTGGACTACGACTTGAGCGCCGTTCGCGGTCTGCTCACGGCGGTGTCGGCCTATCGCGAATCGATCGTGCAGAACTTCTACGAGATGGGACGCCGCGCGGTCGAAGCCGGGCGGCAAGGCGCACCGTTCGCGTTCATCATTCCGCCGGAACAGCACGATCCGCAGGCGGTCGCCAAGCTGGAGCAGCTGCTGATTCAGGGCAGTATCGAGGTGCACCGCGCGCTCGATCCGTTTCGAGCGGACGGCGAACCATATCCCGCGGGCACCGACATCGTCCTGATGGCGCAGCCATATCGCGCCTACGCCAAGACTCTGCTCGAGCGGCAGGCGTATCCCGCGCGGCGCGCGACGCCCGACAGTCCGCCCGAACGGCCGTACGACGTCGCGGGCTGGACGCTGCCGCAGCAAATGGGCATCGAAGTGCGCCTGATCGAGCGCGTCTTCGAACCTCCGGCGATGTCGCGGCTGACGGCGGCCGTGATTCCGCGGGCCAACGTCTGGGGCGAGCCAAGACCTGGCTACTACGTAGTCGACGCACGCGGAAACGGCGGCGCGCTGGCCGCGAACCGGTTGATCGCAGCCGGTGGCGCCGTGTCGTGGGTGACAAACGGACTGAGCGCCGGTGGATTCCAGTATCCCGCGGGATCGCTCGTCGTTCCGTACTTCAAAGGCGCCGAGCCGATCGTTGCGCGCATCGCCGGCGAGCTCGGGCTGCGCATCGACGGCGTGAAAGGCAAGCCGCCGGGCGATGCACGGCCGATCGGCCGCGGACGCGTGGCGCTCTACAAACCCTGGGTCGAAAACATCGACGAGGGTTGGACCCGGTGGCTGCTCGAACAGTACGAATTCAGTTTTGCGTCAGTTGCCGATGCCGAGGTCCGCGCCGGCAACCTGCGCGCGAAGTACGACGCCATCATCCTGCCAAGCGCCACGGCCGAGCGGTTGACAGCCGGCCATCCGGCCGGTGTCGTGCCTCCTGAGTACGCGGGGGGCCTTGGTGAAGCTGGTGTGGACGCGCTGCGAAAGTTCGTCGAAGCCGGCGGCACCTTGATCTGCCTCGATCAAGCCGGGGCGTTCGCGATCGATGCGTTCAAGCTTCCGATCCGCGACGTCGCCCGCGGTGACGACACACGGTTCTTCTGTCCCGGCTCGATTCTGCGCGTCGAGCTCGATCGGACGCAGCCGCTGGCGTTCGGCATGGTCCCGCGAACGGCGGGATTTTTCTCGTTCAGTTCGGCCTACGACATCACGCCGTCCCGGCCGTCGGCTGACGGACACGGCGGCGATCCAGCGCCCGGCTCGATTCAGACGGTCGCGCGTTACGGCGACAAAGACATCCTGCTCAGTGGCTGGCTCGAAGGCGAGTCGGTCATTGCCGGGCGTACTGCGGTCGCGCAAGCCGCTGTCGGTGCTGGACGGGTGGTGCTGCTTGGCTTCCGCGTGCAGCATCGCGCGCAGTCGTACGCAACGTTCCGCCTGCTGTTCAACGCGCTGCTGACCGCCGACCGTCCTCCTGCTACTAAATAACGATCTGGTTTCCCGCAGGGATTTGAGGATTTAAGGAAAACCTCTCGCGGTGGCATTGCCGTTGCCTCTGCAGCTCCGCAAAGCGGCCGGATCGAAGAAATCCCCAGAGTTTTTGAAAGGGGCGATCGATTTCTGCGCCACCGGCGCTCGAGGAGGGATGCGGAAACTGCAACAGATTGTTCGAGCAGGCGATCGCGTACGGGTGCGCCAGCAGCGATGGCGCATCGTCGCCGTGCGGGCGTACGAAGCATGTCAGTTGTTCACGCTCGCCGGGCTGGGGCCGTTCAACGCGGGCATTCAGTCGTCGGTGCTCGCCCCGTTCGATCGCATTGAGCCGCTCGAACGAGTGTCGCGGGTCCGCATCGTACAACCTCGTTTGTGGCGGCGACGCTGCCGCGCGCTCGTCGCCGCGGACTGCGCAGCCGGAAGTCTGCGTGCCGCTCCGAACGCCCGAATCGACCTGCTCCCGCACCAGCTCGAGCCGGCACTCGGCGTCGTCCGCGGACTCGGCTCGCGTGTGCTGCTCGCCGACGAAGTCGGCCTCGGCAAAACGATTCAAGCCGGGTTGATCGTTGCGGAACTGCGCGCTCGCGGCGCTGGCGATCGCGTGCTGGTGCTCACGCCGGCCGGGTTACGCGATCAGTGGCACGCGGAGCTCACCGGGCGGTTCGCGCTGGACTGCAGGATCGTCGACATGCGCGCCGTGCGCCACTGTGCCGCGCTGCTGCCGGCAGGACTCAATCCCTGGAGCACGCTGCCGGCCGTCATTGCCTCGATCGACTTCATCAAGCGGCCCGAGGTCCTGCCCGCGGTTCTCTCCTGCCGCTGGGATGTCATCGTCGTCGACGAGGCACACGGCGTCACGGCCGGAAGCGACCGGCACGTGGCGGTCTCGTCCCTCTGCCGGCGCGCCCCGCACATCGTGTTGCTCACGGCAACACCACACAATGGCGATCGCGCGGCGTTCTACTCGCTCTGCGGAATCGGCTCCCTCGACGATGAGCCGTTGCTGGTGTTCCGTCGCGATCGACGCGAAGTGGCGTTGGGCGCAGGACGCCGCGTGCATCGCGTCCGGATTGCTTCGAGCGCGGCGGAACGGCGGATGCACGAACTGCTCGCGCGGTTTACTCAGGCTGTGCGTCTGGAGCGAGGGGACGGCGATCCCCGCGTCTGGCTCGCGCTGACCACGCTGCACAAGCGCGCACTGTCGAGCGCTCGATCGCTTCACGAATCGATCGGTCGCCGGCTGGAAGGACTGTCGACCGATGCAGGCGACAGGGGCGCTCAGCTGGCCTTGCCAATCGATGACGCGTGTGGCGAGCTCGATGGCTCGGATCAACCACCGATCTGGACGACACCGGCGCTCGATGATGACGGCCGCGAGCGACGGATGCTCACTCGGCTTTCGGAGGCGGCGCGCGCCGCCGCGCCAGACGAATCCAAGCTGCGGCGGCTTGCGACCCTACTGGCACGGCTCCGCCGCCGAAGGGAGCCGGCCGTCATCTTTACCGAGTATCGCGACACGCTGCTGCACGTGCATCGGACGCTCGGCCTGCCGTGCGCATTGCTTCACGGCGGGTTGAGCCGCGATGAGCGACGGAACGCCGTCGAAGATTTTCAGAGCGGACGTCGATCGATCCTGTTGTCTACGGACGCCGGCGGTGAAGGATTGAACCTTCATCACACCTGCCGCGTCGTGATCAATCTCGAGCTGCCGTGGAATCCCATGCGGCTCGAGCAGCGAATAGGCAGGGTCGATCGAATCGGCCAGCAGCGCCGTGTACACGCGTTCAATCTGATCGCTTGCGACACTGGCGAGATGCGCGTCTACGACCGCCTGAAAGCGAGAATCGCCCGGGCGCAGCAAGACATCGGCGTTGCGGATCCGCTGGACTCTTCTTCCGCCGATTCGGAAGAGGTCGTCGCGCGCCTCGTCATCGAGGGCGACGAGGCCGACACAGGCCCAGAGACCGGTACGACGATTACAGACGGCGGACTCGCCGACGCTCCGAAATTGACCTTTGTGAGGCTCCGGGACGCGGCGGCATCCGAACGTGTCCGGCTCCTTCACGCACGCGCGATGACAACCGGCAACGACAGAACGCCGGCGCCCGAGTCGAGCAGTGATTCCTGGCTGGCCTTCGCACGCCGTCCGCTTACGCGCGCCCGGCTCGCAGGCCGCGTGCTCGTGATTCTTCAATCAGTGCTCGAGGACTGCGGCGCGCACGGTGTCGCGCTGCACCTCGCGCCGCTCGTGCTGCAGATGACGTCCCGCCTGCGGAGTTTGAGCTCCAGCGAGCTTCGAGCATTCTTTCGATGCCTGATTCATGAGCCGTCGCTGATGGAATTCGCCGGTTCGAATTGGAGGGAAGAATCGGTGCGGGTGCACGCCGACTTCTGGCGCACGCGACTGAATCGCGAGCGCGCGATAGCCGCCCACCTGACTGACACGGGCGGTGCGTCGTTGTTCCAGCCCGGCCTGTTCGACTTACGAGCCGTACGAATGCGCCGACTGGAGGCCCAGGAACTCGACACGGCGAGGCGGGAAGCCGCTCGCCATGTTGCCGCCGCCGAAGAAGCGAGCCGGATCGACCGCGAAGCGACGCACGTGGCGCTCGTGCTTCTTCCTTGAACCGATGTTGCCGGGCTTCGGCGGGCATCTGATCTCTGAAAGCTTCCTCGAGCGATTTCTCGCCGATCGTCCCGCAACAGGCGTCGACGAGCGGCGTGCCGACCTCGTGCGCTGGCAACGGCAGATGCGATCGCTCGGTCCCGCGTCCAGTCTGCGGGGACTGTTCGAGCACGGCGCGGAACCGCTCATCGTTGCCGTCGGCCTGGCTCGTCCCACTGGCGTCGAGATCGGAACAGACTTCGTTCTCGCTTCTCTCTCCGCCGGTTCAGAACGTCTCACCCTCATCGTCGCGCACTGGGGCGCGCGGCTCGATCCGCTCTGGCGTCCGGCGGTTGTCGAAGCAGGACGCCAGGGCGCCGCGTGGTGCCTGCTGTTCAACGGCACTCATCTGCGGTTGATCTGCGCGAATCGTCTGCATTCGAGGCGGTACGTCGAATTCAACCTCGAGGTGGCGCTCGACGAGGACCGGACCTTACACGCTCTCCTGACCGTGGTGGCTTGCGCGAGCTTCGAGACCGGAAGCCACCGGACCAGGCCGCTCATCGATCAGCTCGTGGCCGAATCGGACCTTCACGCTTTGGATGTGTCGCGGTCGCTCCGCGACGGTGTGCTCGACGCGTCGGCCAGCATTCTTGGTGCCTTGATGTCGCGTCCGCCGCGACCGCTCGTCGATCAGGCGTTCGAGCAGGCGTTGACGATCGTCTATCGCATGCTCTTTCTGCTGTTTGCCGAAGCACGCCGGCTCGTACCGCTCTGGCATCCCGTCTACCGCGACAGTTACAGCCTCGAGGCGCTCGGTGCATCGATCGAACGGAGCGGAAGATCCTGCGGTCTGTGGGATGCCCTTCAGGCTGTGAGCCGGCTTGCTCACACGGGCTGCCGGGCGGGCGATCTGCGCGTCACGCCTTTCAACGGCCGGTTGTTCGCGCCGGCCCGCACACCGCTTGCCGAGCGGAGAAACCTGGACGACGAGGCGGCGAGGCGGGCGCTGGTGGCGCTGTCGACTCGGCCGGCCGCCGATCGCGCCGGGCGCGAGCGGATCGCGTATCGCGATCTCGGCGTCGAGCAGCTCGGTGCGGTCTACGAAACGCTGCTCGATTATTCGCCTTGCTTCGAAAATCCGGCCAGATCCGGATCCCACAGGGCCATCGGATCCAACAATCTCACCGAATCCCACGATGACCGTGGCCACCGGAACCTGGGATCCGGCTCCAGCCGGATTGAACGGGACTGTGTCTCACTGCGGCCTGGCTCGGGCGTTCGGAAGGCCACCGGGACCTTCTACACGCCACAACCGCTCGCGCAGTATCTCGTGCGGCGCACGCTGGCGCCGTTGCTGCGAGACACGAGTCCCGATCGGATCCTCGAGCTGAAGGTCGTCGACCCGGCAATGGGCAGCGGTGCTTTTCTGGTCTCGGCGTGCGGCTACCTCTCGCATGCCTACGAGGAGGCGCTCGTCAGCCACGGCGTGTGCCACTCGAGCGATCTCGGTCCAGCCGAACACGCGGCGATTCGCAGGACGATCGCCGAACGTTGCCTGTTCGGTGTCGACCTCAATCCGATGGCCGTGCAGCTCGCGCGCCTGTCGCTCTGGCTCGCAACGCTCGCCGCCGATCGCCCGCTGACGTTTCTCGACCACCATCTCCAGACCGGCGACAGCCTGCTCGGCGCCTGGGTCGCCGCGCTCTCCCGTCCACCGTCGAAACGACCGCGAACGAAGAACGCCGATGGACTGCCGTTGCTCGACGCCGATGAGGTGAGCCACGCCGTTCGACACACGCTGCCGGTCCGGTTCAACCTCGCGCTGGAGCCGAACGACACGCTGGATCAGGTTCGGAAAAAAGAGCGCGAGCTGGCCGCACTCAACCAGCCGGGATCACCGCTGTCGATCTGGAAGCGCATCGCTGATCTCTGGTGCGCCAGCTGGTTCGAGACCGGCGACTCGATACCAGCGTCCGCGTTCGGGTCGCTGTCGGACCTGCTGCTCACCGGGCGCGGAGCGGTTCCGCCAGCAACGGCCGAACGGCTTCTCCAGCGATCGCAGGCGGTTGCTCGCCGGCGCCGTTTTTTTCATTGGGAGCTCGAGTTTCCTGAAGTGTTCTTCGATTCGAGCGGTCAACGATTGCCCGCGGCTGGATTCGACGCCGTGATCGGCAATCCGCCGTGGGACATGATTCGCGCCGACACGCGCTCGAGCACCGATGACGGAGCCGAAGCGCGACGCGACGCCAGTTCCGTCGTACGGTTCACGCGCGACTCTGGTGTTTATACGAACCAGTCGGATGGGCACGCGAACAGATATCAGTTGTTTGCCGAACGGGCTGTGGCTCTCACGCGTCCCGGTGGCCGCATCGGGCTCGTGCTGCCCTCCGGGATCGCGAGCGACCACGGCAGCGCGCCGCTGAGGCGTCTGCTCTTCTCACGCTGCGGGGTGGACGCGCTGATCGGTTTCGATAATCGCGACGCAGTGTTCCCCATACACCGCAGCGTCCGGTTTTTGCTGATGACGGCGACCAGCGGCATCGAGACCTCGTCGATCGGCTGCAGGCTTGGAGAGCGCAATCCCGCGGTGCTCGAGACGGAAGGCGACTCGCCCGAAACGGATTCCTGGTTCCCGGTCCGTGTGACGCCAGCGCTGCTCCGTCGTCTCTCGGGGGACGACCTCGCAGTGCCCGACCTTCGATCGCCGCTCGATCTCACCATTGCCGAGCGCTCGGCAGCAATGTTTCCGCCGCTCGGCGATCGCGCCGGGTGGGCCGCCCGATTCGGGCGCGAGCTCAACGTCACTGAGGATCGCCGCTATTTCTCGGCGGCAGGCTGCGGGCTGCCGGTCGTCGAAGGAAAACACATCGAGCCGTTTCGCGTCGATCTCGCTGCGGCACGATGGAGCGTGACGATCGAGCAGGCGGACCGATTGCTGGGCGAGCGGCATCGACGTCCGCGGGTCGGCTACCGCGACGTCGCAAGCGCGACCAACCGCCTGACGCTGATCGCCGCCGTATTGCCTTCAGGCTGCGTCTCGACCCACACCGTATTCTGCTTGCGAACCGCTCTGCCGATTCGCGTGCAGTACTTCCTCTGCGGCCTGTTCAACAGCTTCGTTGTGAACTACCTGGTTCGCCTTCGGGTCACGACGCACGTGACGACCGCGATCGTCGAACGGCTGCCGGTGCCGCAGTGGGACGACTCGAGTCCGTGCCGCGAAATCGCTGAACTGGCGCGAGCGCTCACCCGCGGACCCGCCCAGGCCGCTGCGGCGCGGTTGAACGCGCTGGCTGCATCGTTGTACCTGCTGTCGCCGGACGAGTTCGCGCATGTGCTTGAAACGTTTCCGCTCGTGGAGCGCGACGAGCGGGACGCGGCGCTTCGGGAATTTCAGGCTGTCGGAAAACGGCGCGACGGGTGAATTCGGGGATCTAGCGGCGGGCGCCGTTGGCGTGCGGCTTCAGCACCGTGTAGAGCGCAGACATGATCGGCGTCGGAATCTGCCGCTTGGCGCCGCGGCGAACGACTGTGCCGGCCAGCGCCTCCACTTCGATCGGCTTCCCCTGTTGCAGATCGATCAACAGCGACGATCGCGTCGTCGCTGGAATCGAATCCATATAAGCTTCAATCCGTTCGACGACGTCGATTGGGAGATCGACGCCTTCGGCGCGCGCCACTGCCTCTACTTCCGCAAACGCCGCCATGAGCATGTGCTTCGACATCCAATCGGACCAGATCGGGCCGATCGGCACGCGGGCCGATCCGGTGAACGCTGCGAACGGCGCGAGGTAGCAGAATTTTTCCCAGATCGGAATCAGGGCATCCGCCACGGGTTCCGAGGTGATATCGGCGGCGCTGAAGATCTCGCTGATCCGCTGGACGCGTTCCGAGACACGGGATCGGTCGCCCGACACTTCGCCAAACACGATCCGCCGATGCGTCCCCGTTTGTTCGACGACGCCGGGAGCCGCCAGTGCCGCCGCGACGTATGTGGATCCACCCAACACCCGCATCGCTCCAACAAACGATCCCACCTCATCCACGCTGTCGACGCCATTCTGCAGTGTCAGCGCAACCGCTCCGTCCCGGACGATGGTTTTCAGCATCGGCAGCGCATCGTGATTGCTGTAGGTCTTCACCGAGAGAATCGCGACATCAACCGGCGGTACTTTTTCGGGATGATCTTCCGCGGCCGCCTCGACAGTGAAGTCGCCCATCGAGCTCTTGACGGTCATCCCCTTCTCTCGAATCGCCGCCAGGTTTGCGCCGCGCGCCAGGAACGTGACCTCATGGCCCGCGCGCGCGAGCTTGGCGCCGTAGTAACCACCCACGGCTCCCGACCCGACGATGCAAAATCTCATGGGATCCGAAGTATAGTGATCTATTTTCACATGGGGCTGCGCCCCATACCCCGGCTCGGTTCGCTGGCGGGGACCCCTGCGCCCCGCGGCGCTCCCTCGCAGGGCGCGCGAAGCGCGCCCTCAGACAAGGATGTATCGAAATGACTTACTACGGTGGCAAAGAGCTCGCGGCGGCGTTCCGAACGGTGCGTGGAAACACGATCAAGATCGCGGAAGAAATTCCGGACAACAAGTACAGCTTTCAGCCGACGGCTGATGTGAGACCGGTGGGCAAACTGCTGGTACATATCGCAGTCGGTCCGACGTTTGCGACGTTCATCCACCAGAACAAGATTGACGACCTCATGAAGGTCAACTTCGGCGAGCTGATGGGCAAGATCTCCGCGGAAGAGGCGAAGCCACGCAGCAAGGCGGAAATCGTTCAGTTCCTGAAGACCGAAGGTGAGAAGTTCGCGGCATTTCTCGAGGGCCTGCCGGAACCGTTCCTCGCCGAGCGTGTCAAGATGCCGCCGCAGGCCGACCCGCCCACGAAAAGCCGCTTCGAGATGCTGCTCTCGCCAAAAGAGCACGAGATGCACCATCGCGCCCAGTTGATGCTGGTCGAGCGAATGGTCGGAATCGTGCCGCACCTCACACGGCAGGCCCAGGAGCGTATGGCGGCACAGGCGCAGCGCTGATGGCCGCGCCTCGCTTCAGCCCGAAGGCCATCGCGTTTCTGCGCGGGCTCAAGCGGAACAACAATCGCGGCTGGTTCAGCGCACGTAAGGATCAGTACGAAGAGCTGCTCAAAGCGCCGATGCTCGAGGTGATCGAGCAGCTCGCGATCGACTTCCGGAAAGTCGCACCCGAACTGTCGGTCACGCCGAAATCGATGTTCCGCATCTATCGGGATACGCGGTTCTCGGGGGACAAGTCGCCATACAAGACATCTGTCTCGGCAGTGTTTACGCACAAGACCCTGCCGAAGCACGGTGGCGCGGGCCTGTATTTTGAAGTGGGACCGACCGGGGTCTGGGCCGGCGGCGGCGTCTACACGCCTGAGACGCCGCTGCTGCAGGCCGAGCGCGAGCACATCGCGTCGAACCTGAAGCGTTTCCGCGCGATCGTGGAATCACCGGGCTTCCGCCGGAATGTCGGCACGCTCGAAGGTGGAGAAAAGCTGCAGCGCGTGCCGCGCGGGTTCTCGCCGGATCATCCGGCAGCCGAATACCTGCGCTACCGGATGTTCGTTGCCGGGCACGAATTCCCGCCGGGTTTCGCCACCAGCGCGCGCTTTTATCCCGGCCTCTTGAACGTCTTCAAGAACATGGCGCCGTTTATCAGGTTTCTGAACGAGCCGCTGGTGAAGCGGTAGACAGGGAACGCCCGACCTGAAGGTCGGGCCTACGTACGAAGATGAGCTTCAGCGGCCGCGTTCGTGTTCCACCCCCGATCAACGAGCCTGTCCGGTCGTACGCGCCCGGCTCACCCGAGCGCGCCTCGCTCAAAAAGCGGCTCGATGCGATGGCTGGCGAACAGATCGAGATCCCCCTCGTCATCGGCGGACAGGATCTGAAAACGAGCGACACCTGCCAGGCCGTGATGCCGCACGACCACCGGCACGTGCTGGCGACCTATCACAAAGCAGGTCCAGACCACGTGGCACGAGCCGTCGACGCAGCGCTCGCCGCGCGCCAGGAGTGGGCGCGCTGGTCGTTCGCCGATCGGGCGGCCGTGCTCCTCAAGGCTGCGGAGCTGCTGACCACGAGCTGGCGCGACGCGCTCAACGCCGCGACGATGCTTGGACAGTCGAAGACGGTATTTCAGGCCGAGATCGACGCCGCGTGCGAGATCATCGACTTCTGGCGCTTCAACGCGCACTTCGCGCAGGAGCTGCTCGACGAGCAGCCGATCAGCGATCACACGATGTGGAATCAGCTCGAGTACCGCGCGCTCGAGGGATTTGTCTACGCCGTGACGCCGTTCAACTTCACGTCGATCGCCGCCAATCTGCCGACCGCGCCGGCGCTGATGGGCAACACGGTCGTGTGGAAGCCGGCGTCGAGCGCGATGTTCTCCGCACATTACCTGATGCAGCTGCTCGAGGAAGCCGGGCTTCCGCCCGGCGTGATCAACTTCGTCGCCGGCGACGCCGCGATGATCTCGAACGTGCTGCTGTCGCATCGCGATCTGGCGGGCGTCCATTTCACCGGCAGCACGGACGTTTTCACCGGGATGTGGAAGACGATCGGCGCTTCGACTTCGACGTATCGCTCGTACCCGCGAATCGTCGGCGAGACCGGCGGCAAGGACTTCATCGTCGCGCATCCGTCGGCCGATGCGGCGGCGCTGGCGGTGGCAATCGTCCGGGGCGGATACGAATTTCAGGGACAGAAGTGCTCCGCGGTGAGCCGCGTGTACGTGCCGCGATCGCTCTGGAACGACGTGCGCGACCGAACTGCCGCGATGATTGCCGATATCAAAATGGGCGACGTGCGCGATTTCAGGAACTTCATGGGCGCCGTGATCGACCGGCGCGCGTTCGACAAGATCGCCGGGTACATCGATCTGGCGCGCCACAGCGCCACGATCGTCGCCGGCGGAGAGACCGATGCCGGCAAAGGCTATTTCATCCGGCCGACACTGGTCGAAACGAAGGACCCCGGGCATCGGCTGATGCGCGAAGAAATCTTCGGACCAGTCGTCACCGCATACGCCTACGACGATGCGAAATGGACGGAGACGCTGGCGCTGGTCGATTCGACATCGCCGTACGCGCTGACCGGCGCCGTGTTCGCGCAGGACCGGGCGGCGGTTCTCGAAGCGCAGAACGCGCTCCGGTACGCGGCCGGGAACTTCTATATCAATGACAAGCCGACAGGCGCGGTCGTCGGCCAGCAGCCGTTCGGTGGCGCGCGCGGCTCGGGCACAAACGACAAGGCGGGGTCAAAGCTCAACCTCGTCCGCTGGGTCAGCGCGCGCGCGATCAAAGAAAATTTCCACCCGCCGCGCAACTACCGATATCCATTCATGGAGGCGGAGTAGGCAAGACTTGTACGTAGGCCCGAGCTTTAGCTCGGGCGTCGGCGTCTAATCTCTCCGGAAGAGAGGTCTTGAAATATGTCGCGAGCATTCGTCGGTCTCGTGGCGCTGATATTCCTTCCTTGTGTCGCGGCCGCACAGGCGCCACCCCCGCCCGCCGGTCCGGTGCAAACCATTAGCATCCGCGACGGACAGATCATCACCGGAACGAGCAGTCCGGTCGGCGTCGTGCCAACACAAGCTCCGCCGCGCGATCAGGCGCAGCCAAAGACGGGCACGTCGCGGATCCGCGGCCGCGTGATCGCCGCCGACACGGGCGCACCGCTCCGTCGCGCCGCGGTCCGCGTCAACAGCCCTGAGCTGCGCGAGGGCCGAAGCGCTGTGACCGACGCCGACGGCCGGTTCGAGGTCGTCGACCTTCCGGCGGGCCGCTATTCGGTGTCCGCCAGCAAGACGAGCTACGTCGGGTTGAGTTTCGGCCAGACGCGGCCGACCGATGCGCAAAAGCAGGTCGACGTTGCGGAAAAGCAGGTGGTCGATAGGATCGATTTCCGGCTGCTGCGCGGCGGCGTCATCACCGGACGCGTGCTCGACGAATACGGCGAGCCGGTCGCCGGCGCGCAAGTACAACCGATGCAAATGCGTTTCATGAACGGACAGCGGCGACCGATGCCGATGGGGCCGGGAGCGCCGACGCCCGACACGGGCGAGTTTCGCCTCTGGGGACTTGCCCCCGGCGACTACTACATTTCGGTGTCGCTCCTCCGAATGGGTCCGTTCATGATGAACGAGACGTCCAACGACCGCTCGGGTTATGGGACGAGCTACTACCCTGGCACGCCGAACGTCGCTGAGGCCCAGGCGATCTCCGTCGCTGCCGGTCAGGTCGCCAGCGGCGCCGACATCATTCTGATGCCGACACGCACTGCCAACGTCAGCGGGACCGCGATTGACTCGAAGGGACAGCCAGTGCGCGCCGGAATGGTGATGGCGATGAGCCGGACGCCTGGAACGATGATGATGAACGCTGGTGGGCAAATCAGACCGGATGGTACGTTCACGGTCTCTGGACTCGCGCCGGGTGATTACACGTTGCGTGCGAATTCATTCGGGCCGCGCGCGGGAAACGAGCCGTCCGAAACCATGACCGCCACGGTCACGGTCAACGGTGGAGACATCACCGGCGTCGTGTTGATGCCGGTGACAGCGGTTACCGTGACCGGCCGGGTCGTGTTCGACCCGGCCGGCGCGGCAATCGATCCGTCGGTGGTTCAAATCTCGGCCAATTCCAGGAGCCCCGACATGATGAACATTGGGCTGGTGAACACCGGACCGACGCTGCTCAAGGAAGACCACACCTTCGAACTGAAAGCGGCGCCGGGCCAGATGCTCGTTCGTGCGTTCATTGGCGGACCGGGGATCAGAGCGGACCAGATCCCCGGTGGACCGTGGCAGCTGAAGTCGGTGCGCTACGATTCGAAGGACATCACCGACACCGGCCTCGAGCTCTCGTCCGGTCGCGACATCAGCGGCGTTGAAATCGTGATGACGAACCGGGCACAAGTCGTCACCGGCATGGTGACGACTGCTCGCGGCGAGATCGCCAAAGACGCGGTCGTGCTGCTCTTCTCGCAGGACAAGGAACAGTGGGGAGCCGGAATTGGACGGCACCTCGCGCAGAGCCGTCCGGACAAGGACGGCAAATACAGCGTGCGCTCGTTAGCCGCCGGCGATTACTACGCCGTTGCGCTCGAGAAGCTCGATCAGCAGCGGTTTCCCGGCGATCCTGATTATTTCGAGCTGCTCTCGCGAGATGCAGAGCGTTTCACGCTCGTCGAAGAAGAGACGCGGACGGTCGACCTGAAACTGACAGTCCAGCAATGAGTTAACCGGTCTTAAACGTTCGCCTCGGCGCGCGGTCTAAAGAGAACAGGAGACCACGCGCTCATGAGGCTCAAAACGACGGCGCTCGTGCTGTCGGCGGCGTTCGCCGCCGTGCTCAGTCATCCCACAGCCGCGACGTTCCCCAGCGACGACAAGTCGATCGTTCACGTCCTCAATCGCGTCGCGTTCGGCGGCCGGCCCGGCGACATCGAGAAGGTGCGGCAGATCGGGCTCCAGCAGTACGTCGAGCGGCAACTTCATCCCGAGCGCATCGAGGACTCGGCGCTGAACGCGCGCCTCGCCGATTTCAGGACGATCGCGATGACGTCGCGGGAAATCTCCGAGCGGTTCGAGCAGCCGATGATGGAAGCGCGGCGCGAGCGGCAGCGGGCCGCTGCGGCCGGCGCCGATCCGAACGCGCAGCCGCGGCGCGTCGATCCGGCGATGCAGTCGATCCAGCAGGGCGCGAACGGCGTCATCGTCGAGCTCAGCGAGCAGAAGCTGCTGCGCGCGATTTACAGCGAGCGGCAGCTGCAGGAAGTCCTCACCGATTTCTGGTTCAACCACTTCAACGTGGATGCACGCAAAGGCCGCGACCGGTTCCTGTTGACCGAGTACGAGCGCGAGAGCATCCGGCCCCACGTCTTCGGGAGATTTCGCGAGCTGCTCGAGGCGACCGCCAAGAGCCCGGCGATGCTCTTCTATCTCGACAACTGGTTGAGTGCCGACCCGAACGGCCCCCACGCGCCGGAAAGACAGAGCAGAGCCGCGGGACGAAACCGTGGACAGTTCCCTGGCTTCCCTCCGCGCCGGAATCCGGCGCGTCCGGGTGTTGGCGCGTCGCCCGCGCCGCAACCGCCCGCGGCAGCGAACAACCGGCGCAACGGGCTCAACGAAAACTACGCGCGCGAGCTGATGGAGCTGCACACGCTCGGTGTCGACGGCGGCTACACCCAGAAAGATGTGACCGAAGTCGCGCGTGCCTTCACCGGGTGGACGATCGACAACCCGCGGCGGGGCGGGGAGTTCCGTTTCGAGGAGCGGATTCACGACGCAGGCGAGAAGACGATTCTCGGTCATCGCATCAAGGCCGGCGGCGGGATGAGTGACGGTGAAGAAGTTCTGGACGTTCTTGCCGCGCACCCCTCGACGGCGCGTTTCATCTCGACCAAGCTCGCGCGCCGCTTCGTGAGCGACACGCCCGCGCCCGCGCTCGTCGATCGCCTCGCGGCGCGCTTCAGAGAGACAAACGGCGATCTGCGCGCGGTGATGACGACGCTGTTGATGTCGCCCGAATTCCTGGCACAGGAGGTCTACCGTGCGAAGGTCAAGACGCCGTTCGAGTTCGTCGTGAGCGCCGTGCGAGCGACGGGCGCGGATCTGGTCGAGGCACGGCCGCTCGTGCGAGCGCTGCAGGAGCTCGGGATGCCGCTGTATCAATGCCAGCCGCCGACCGGCTACAAGGATTCGGCCGACGCGTGGACGAATACCGGCGCGCTCGTCGGTCGCATGAACTTCGCGTTGACGTTGGCGTCGGGACGCCGGTTTGCCGGTGATTCAGCCACCTGGGAACGCGCCGTCGAGAGCGCGCTCGCAGACGATCTGTCGGATGCCACACGCGCCACGATCGCGAAGGCGAACGACGCGCCGCAGCGAGCAGCGCTCGCGCTCGGTTCTCCGGAATTTCAAAAACGGTGAGGTTATGACGTCCCGACGAGTGTTCCTGAAAAACGGCGCGTTCGCGCTCGTCACCCTCGGCTTCGCACCGTCGTTTCTCGCGCGCACGGCGTTTGCCGCCGGTGGCAACCGCCGCGCGAAGCAGCTCATCGCCATTTTTCAGCGCGGCGCCGTCGATGGGCTCAGCATGGTCGTGCCGCACGGCGACGCGGAGTACTACCGGGCGCGGCCGACGATTGCGATTGCGCGGCCCGGCAGCGGCGCGCAGGACAGTGCGCTCGATCTCGACGGATTGTTCGGGCTCAACCCGCGTCTCGGCGCGCTGAAACCGTTCTGGGATCGCCGCGACCTCGCGATCGTCCACGCGTGCGGATCGCCCGACGCGACACGCTCGCATTTCGACGCGCAGGACTACATGGAAAGCGGTACGCCTGGCGTCAAAAGCACCGAGGACGGCTGGCTGAACCGGTACCTCCAGGCACGCAAGGCCGAGCAGCTGTCGACCTTCAGAGCGGTGGCGCTCACTCAACAACTGCCCCGCACGCTGCAAGGCCACGCACCCGCGCTGGCGATGAGCCAGATCGGGCAGTTCGGCATCCGCGGCGGCGCCGGCGCGGCGATCGGAGCGTCGTTCGAGGCCCAATACGCGTCGGCTGCGGACCAGGTGCTGAACGGCATCGGCCGCGAAGCATTCGACGCCATGAAGACGCTCCGGATCGCGGACCCGTCGCAGTACCAGCCAGAGCATGGCGCTGACTACCCGCGGTCGCCGTTCGGACAGGCACTGAAGCAGATCGCGCAGCTCTCGAAAGCGACTCTCGGTCTCGAGATCGCGTTCGCCGACCTTGGCGGCTGGGACACGCACGTCAACCAGGGGTCCGCGCAGGGTCAGCTTGCGACACGCCTGGACGACTTCTCACGAGCCATCGCGGCCCTGGTGACAGACCTCGACGATCGCATGGCCGACACCGTTGTCGTGACGATGTCCGAATTCGGGCGGGCGGTATCTGAAAACGGCAACCGCGGCACCGATCACGGCCACGGCAACGCGATGATGATCATCGGCGGCGGCGTCCGTGGCGGCCGCGTATACGGCAAATGGCCCGGCCTCGCGGCCGATCGCCGATACGAACGGCGCGACCTCGCGGTCACCACCGACTTCCGCGACGTCTTCGGCGAGATCGTCGTGCGACACCTGGGACTCGGCGATCCGACGCCGATCTTCCCCGGATACAACCTGCAGGCCTCGAATTTCCCGGGTCTTTTCTCTTAGAGCATGTTGCGAAATTACCCCGCGTGTAGGCCGGGTCCTCGGACCCGGCTCGAGGCGAGTCTAAAAAACAAGACCCGCCCTACGTCAACGTAATTTCGCAACGCGCTCTTAGAACCTGATAGAGTACGCCCGCGCATGGCAGACAAACGCGACGTGGGCGACGCGCTCGGCATGGTCGAGACCCGCGGCCTGGTAGGCATGATCGAAGCCGCCGACGCGATGGTCAAAACCGCCAACGTCGTGTTCGTCGGCTGGCAGAAAGTGGACGCCGGGCTGGTGACCGCAATCGTCCGGGGCGACGTCGGTTCGGTCAAGGCCGCCACCGACGCGGGCGCCGCCGCGGCGCGCAAGGTCGGTGAACTGATCGGCGTGCACGTGATCCCGAGGCCGGCGGACGATCTCGAGAAAATCTTTCCGATTCGCTGACATCCATACTCAAACGCCTCAGCGGTGACTCGACGTGGATATTGAACAGCGCAACGTCGGCGGCGTCGTCATCCTCGATCTCAAAGGGCGCCTGATCCTGGACGATGGCGAAAAAAAGTTCCGCGAGGAGGTCGACAAGCTGATCGACAGCGGTCAAATGAACATCCTCGTGAACTTCGAAGGCGTCACCTACCTGGATAGCGCAGGCGTCGGCGCCGTCGTGTGGAAATTCGTGACGCTCAAGCGCAAGGGCGGCGCGCTGAAGTTGCTGAACCTCCAGGCGCGCTCGCATCGCGTGCTGTCGGTCACCAGGATTCTCACCGTGCTCGAGTCGTTTGATTCGGAGGCCGCGGCGCTGAAAACGTTTCAGTGAGATTCAAGATTGATTGAGGGTTCGTTTCCGCCGTTTTCGCCCGCGAACTTTGCCGCTGAGATCTTTCAGTAACCCCTCATCGCCAATCACCAGGAGCGGTTGCATCGGCGTCCTCAGCAGGTTATAGAGCTCGCCGCGCGCGGTCTTCGCATAGATCTCGCGGCCGTCAGTCAACAGGCGCACCGATCCGCCGCCGCCGGTCGCGTCGAACAGGCGCGTGGCAAATCGATCCTTTAACACGTCGAGGATCGCGTGCAGCTGGTGAACTGAAAAGCCGCGCCGGCGGAGATCCGCAAGGACCAGCAGCTCGAAGAGCTCGATCGGCGTGTAGCGCCGCTCCGTGTAGCCGCCCGCCGCCGTACGATGAGAGGGAATCGCGGGCGACAGGAGCCCGCCGGCGTCCCAGACCTGCAGCTGGCGTGCGGTGAGCCCGGTGAGCGCCGCCACCTCGCGGGAACTGTAGGTCTTCTTCAGGCGCATGTATCGGCCGTCGCAGCGCCCTCGAAGTCTTTGGCGGTCAGGCCGCCTTCGCTGTGGGTCGAGTAGGTGAGCGTCACGCGTTTGTAGTTGATCAGGATGTCCGGATGGTGATCCGCTTCCTCGGCCTTCGGCGCGAGACGATTGACGAACGCGATCGCCTCGAGAAACCCGGCGAACGTGTACTGTTTCTTGATCGCATTGCCGTCGAGCGACCAGCCCTTCAGATTCTTGATCCGCTGCTGAACCTCGGTGGATGAGAGTTTCATGATTGCCCCCTACACCGGCTTGCGGGA
>Ga0114129_10004708_pt1 | contig 19259 bp, 16 predicted proteins | sample RhiMetdeltSRZDD1_FD_80071 | JGI IMG/M metagenome (GOLD analysis project Ga0114129, IMG submission 80071) | Populus rhizosphere microbial communities from Tennessee, USA - Rhizosphere MetaG P. deltoides SRZDD1 (version 2) (version 2) | ecosystem: Host-associated > Plants > Roots > Rhizosphere >...
CGTGAGCCACGCGACCTGCGACCTGATGCCCACGCCGAGCGCCGCGAGCAGTGCGGCGCTCATGAAATCGGTGCGCGTTTTCGCGCGAAGCGCCAGCGCCTGAACGACCAGCGCGACCGAGAGTCCTGCCACGTCGCTCAGCGGACGACCGGCGGTCATGCAGAAGAGCGGCGACGTCATCGCCAGCAGCGCGGCTGCGACCGGACGCACGGTCGAGCGCTCGTCGCCGTCCAGATCGCGGAACAGCGCGACGAGTGCAAAGGCGGCAAGGCCTCCGGCAATGATGCCGATGAGCGCGAGGGCGTGCGCTTCGGACGGAATCATCAGATTCGCGACTTTGGCCGCGAAGATGAACACCGGATAGCCGGGAGGATGCGGCTGATGCTGCGCGACATCGAATTCGCGGACGCCGAGGGCGAAGTTGATCGAATCGAGATCTTCGAGCGACGCGGGCAGAAACGGCAGGTGGAGCGCGATGAAGCCGATGGCGAGAGCGGCCGCGCCGAACCGGGAGAGACGCGTCACCGCTCTAGTCGCTGTCGTCTTTGGCCGCGGCGGGACGCAGCAGCAGTCCTTCGTTGAGACTGCCCATTCGGTAACCCTGCAGATCGATGGTCACGTAGCGATAGCCGATCGCCTTCAGCTCGCGGACGATCGTCTCGCGCGTGCCGGGCTCGAGGGCGCGCGCGAGCTCGTCGCGGCCGATCTCGATCCGCGCGAGCTCGTCGTGATGGCGCACGCGGCAGACGCGGAAGCCGAGCGAACGGAGCGCCTGTTCGGCCCGCTCGATCGTCCGCAGTTTCTCATCGGTCACTTCCTGATGATACGGAATGCGCGACGAGAGACAGGCGGACGCCGGCTCGTCCCACGTCGGCAAACCCGCCAAACGCGACAGCGCGCGGATTTCGTCCTTGCCGAGATCCGCTTCGTCGAGCGGACTGCGGACGCCGAACTCGCGGGCAGCCTGACGCCCCGGCCGGTAATCGCCACGATCGTCGGCATTGTTGCCATCGACGACCACGGCGTTGACGCCTGCGGCAATCCGCGTCAGGTGCGTATACAGCTCGTGCTTGCAGTAGTAGCAGCGGTTTTCGGGATTGGCGCGGTACTCCGGCCGTTCGAGCTCGCTCGTGGCGATGATTTGGTGGCGCAGCCCGAAGCGCGCGGCAATGTCCAGCGCCATCTGGCGGTGGCGCTCAGGGTAGCTCGGGCTGTCGGCGGTGATCGCCAGGGCGCGATCGCCGAGCGTCTCGTGGGCGATGCACGCGAGATAGGCGCTATCGACGCCGCCGCTGTAGGCGACGACGACCGAACCCATCGACGAGAGCGTCTCGCGAAGGGCTCGTTCCTTCTCCGTCATTCTTCCCAATCCCCGTCGTCTTTCTCCTCTTCGTCCTCGTCCAGTTCGTCGAGTTCGTCGTCTTCGCTGTCGACATCGTCGTCGTCGTCTTCTTCTTCGTCTTCATCCTCGGGCGCGAGCTCGAGCTCGAGCGGCGACAGGCCGGTCACCTCGAGGTTCGAGCCGCACTCCGGGCAGCTCAATTCATCGCCCTTGTCGACGTCGAATTCGTCGACTTCGATTTCGGCATCGCATTCAGGGCAAGTGGCCATACGGGTCTCCTCGGCGTGTGCGCACCGGCGTTCGGTTTGGCAATTGGGTCGATGACGTGCCAGAATCCCGCCCGGCAGGTGCGATCACGATAAGAGTTCGGATTATAGTCCGATAAGTCCAGAGATGACCAGCACCTCGGTCTCTGCAAAGACCGTCGTTGTCGCCGATGACACCGCGTTCGTGCGCGACCGTTTTCGCACGGCGCTCGAGGCCTCGGGTCATCGGGCGGTGGCGGTCAAGAGCGCGGCGGAGCTGCTCGCGCGAGTACGCGCCGATCTGGCACGCATCGATCTGATCGTGCTCGATCTGCGGCTGCCGCACGCGCCCGGCGTCGACCTGGTGCGCTCGATCCGCAAACTCGACGACGGCAAGCTGCCGATTCTCATCTTCAGCGGCACCATTGCCAACGCGGACGAAGTGCGGCAGCTGGCGGCGCTCGGCGTGGCGGGCTACGTCAACGAGTACAGCGCGGTGCAGCACATTCTGCCGTCGCTGGCGCCCCACCTCTTTCCCGACAATTTCAACCGGCGCGGCAGCCCGCGCGTGGTGCTCGGCATTCCGATCCAGTACCGATTCGGCAACACGATTGCGGCGGCGCTGACGCTCAACCTCAGCCACGGCGGCATCGCCATCCGTACGACCAGCCCGCTCGACGGCGGGGCGAAGGTCAAGGTCCGTTTCCGCATGCCCGGATCGAAGCGGGACATCGACGCGGAAGGCAAGGTCGCGTGGAGCGATCGGCGCGTCGGCATGGGCATCCAGTTCGAGGACGTCGATCCGGCGAACCAGACGATCATCGACAGCTTCGTCGACGCGCATTTCTTCTCGAACCGAAAAGCGTGAGGAACCTGGGAATCTGGTAATTGGGTAATCTGGTAATCGGGTCATTGGATTGCCCGATTGACCAGTCCAATTTTCAAGTCACGCAACGTCCTCAATCCCATTACCAGATTACCCAATTACCCGATTACCCGATCACTCGATTCGCATGGAGCAATTGATGGAGCTATCGCTGGCGAGTGTCCTGTGGCGGCTGGCGGGCATCAGCGCGCTGGTCCTCGCCAACGGATTTTTCGTGTCGGCGGAGTTCGCGATCGTCACGGTGCGGAAAACGCGCATCGATCAGCTGATCGCCGAAGGCGATCGCCGCGCCCGCGCGGTCCGGCGCGCGATCTCGGCACCCGATCGCTACATCGCGGCAACGCAGCTCGGCATCACGATGACGAGCCTGGGCCTCGGCTGGGTGGGTGAGCCGGCGCTCGCCTCGATCATCGAGCCGTGGTTCAGTTTTCTGCCGCCGCTGATAGCCGAGACCACCGTTCACAGCATTGCCGTGGCGATTGCGTTCACCGTCATCACAGCCATCCACATCGTGTTCGGCGAGCTCGCACCGAAATGGGTGGCGCTCGAGCGATCCGAGATGGTCGCCCTCTGGGTCGTCAAGCCGACCGAGATCTTCATGCGCGTGTTCTGGCCGTTCATTCACGTCCTGCACGCAGTCGCCCGCTGGGTCGTGCAGGCGCTCGGCGTGCGCGGCACGATCGGCTATTCGATGGTGCACTCGGAAGAAGAGCTGAAAATGCTGGTCACCGCCAGCCAGGAAGCGGGCGTCCTCGAGGAGCACGAGGAGCAGATGCTTCACCGGGTCTTCGAGTTCGCCGACATCACGGCGGGACAGGTGATGCTGCCGCGCACGGAGCTCGTCGCGATCGCCGGCGAAACGTCGGGAAACCGGATGCTCGAGCAGATTGCGACCGCCGGGTACCCGACGCTGCCCGTGTACCGCAACGACCTCGACAACGTCATCGGCATTCTCTACGTCACCGACGTCATCCGCGCCATCGTCGCCGGCAAGGAGCTGAGCGCCGCGTCGCTCGCGCACGAAGCGCTGACGGTGCCCGAGACGATGACCGCCGACGATCTGCTGTCGGCGTTCCGCCGGCGTCGCACCCGTGAAGCGATCGTGATCGACGAGTACGGCGGCACCGCCGGCCTGGTGACGTTCGAATGGCTGATGGAACGGATCGTCGGCGGCGTCGCCCACCTCACCAATGCGGGCAACATCGCCGTGCGCCCCGACGGCTCGGCAGAGATCGATGGCCTCGCGCTGGTGACCGACGTCAACGAGCAGTTCGGCCTTCAGATCGACGAAGAGACTTATACGACGTTCGGCGGGTACGTGCTCGGACGGATCGGACGCCGCGTGCGGGTGGGTGACGAGATCGACGTGGACGGTCGCAAAGCGCGGGTCATCGCCATAGACGGGTTGCGAGTCGAAAAGGTGTGGCTGTCGAAGCCGGCCCAGACTCAGACGACGGACGAGAACGCGCCCGCTGAATAGTCGTTAGTCGTTGGTCATTGGTCTTAGTCGTTGGTCGTTGGTCTGTGGTCATCGCTCTTAGTCGTTGGTCCGTGGTCGCGCACGAAAGGAAGAGCCTCACAGAAGCCTCCAGTCGACCAGGAACGGGGAATTCGTCACGTTCCGGTGTCTAACCCGCATGCTCGAAGTCCAGCAACTGACAAAACGCTACGCCGGGCTCGTGGCCATCCAGGACCTGACGTTCGAGGTGCGCCCGGGCGAAGTGTTGGGACTCCTCGGTCCGAACGGGTCGGGCAAGAGCACGACGGTCAAGATCCTCACGACCCTGCTCAAGCCGACCAGCGGCGAGGTCCGGCTCGACGGCCGCAGTATCCTTGCCGACATCCAGGCGTACAAGGCATCAGTCGGATACGTTCCGGAAGAGCCGAACCTGTACTCGTACCTCACCGGACCAGAATACCTGCGGCTGGTTGGCGACTTGCGATCGGTGCCCCGCGCCGCGCTTGACGACAAGATCGATCGCTTTCTCCACCTGCTGGGCATTTACGACGACCGCTATCAGGCGCTGTCGTCCTATTCGAAGGGGATGCGACAGAAAATCCTGATCGCCGCAGCGGTCCTCCACAACCCGCGCCTCGTCATTCTGGACGAGGCGTTCTCCGGCCTGGACGTCACTGCGGCACGCGTGCTCAAGAGTTTCGTGCGTGCGCTGGCGGACGCCGGCAAGATCGTGGTGTTCAGCTCGCACGTGCTCGAAGTGGTCGAGCAGGTCTGCTCGCGCGTGGTGATTCTGAAGGACGGGCGAATCGTCGGTCACGATTCCGTCGCCAATCTCCGCACGACCCTCCGGCTTCCATCCCTCGATGCAGTGTTCGCGGCACTGACCGCCGCGGACGATTGCGAAGAGCGGTCGCTGGCGCTCATCGAGACGATGAAGGCGTAGGCCGTGTTCCAACTGCACCCGCCGAAACCGACGAAGACGACAACGGCGATGGCACCCACGCCGTTCCTGGCGCTGACACGCGCCTTCTTCGAACAGTTCTTCACGAGCGAGTCTGTAACGTCAGACGTTCGGCTCCGGCAGGCGCTCATCGGAGCACTGGCGTTCCTGCTGGCGCCCGGCATGTTTCTCATGATCGAGCTGTTCCCCGAATTCAGCTTCATCGCGATCCGCGTGCGCCTGTCGCGGCTGCCCATGTCGCGGCTGGACGACCTGCTGGCCTGGACCGCGTTTCTGTTGACGACCTATTCGATGGCGGCCACCGGCCTCGTTACCGTGATGGCTTGGAATTCGTTGACGTTCGATCGCCGTGACGCAATGGTGCTCGGGCCGTTACCGCTCAAGCCGAGGACGATTCTCGGGGCCAAATTCTGCGCCCTGGGTTTGTTCCTCCTGACAGCGTCGCTTCCCATCAATGTTGTGAACGCCACGATGTTCGCGTCCGTAACCGCCGATCAGTTCGGTGGCGCGAGGATGGCCAGCCATTTCATCGCGTTGCTGGTCGCGACCGTCGGTGGTGGCGTCCTGAGCTTCGCGCTCATCGTCATGTTGCGCGCGACAGTCGCGCTCGTGGGCGGTCCGCATCTCGCCGCCGCGTGTGGTCCGCCACTGCAGTTTCTCTGCATCGTGGGCCTGTTGAGTCTCTTCATCTTCTGCCCGTTCGTCCTGGATATCCCGTTTCTGAGCGCAGGCTTCACCAACGCTCTACCATCCGCGTGGTTCGTCGGAGTGTTCGAACGGCTGCGGCACTCGCCTCGAGCATTCGATCCGCGGTTTCCGATCGCCATGCTTACCCAACGGGCGCTGGTCGTCACCTCAGTCGCCCTGGCCGGCGCGGTAACTCTGTCCATCGTCGAGTTCGGCCGCCACCTGCGGTTCACCATCGCTCCACCAGCGTCCCCCGGAGTGCTGGGCAACGCGACAGCCGCTCGAACGATCGCTCGTCTGATGGCGGGCCGGAACCGCGCCGCCCGCGCGATTGCCGATTTCATCCTGCTGACGCTCGCGCGCAACCGCGCACACCGGGCGCCGATTGCGATCAATGCTGCGATTGGCACGGCGATCATCATCGCCGCATTGTCGCAGCACACCAGCGACTTCGCGTCCGTGATGCGTCCGCGCACTGCCGTTCTATGGGTTCCGCTGGTCGTGGGCTACTGGACAACGGTCGGCATGCGCGCGTCGTTCTTCATCCCGAGCGAGCTCGCATCGAGCTGGGCCTTCCGGGTGAACGCCGCAGATCCCGCGACTCCGGTCTGGGCGGCTGTGCGTGTTGCGATGATCGCGTTCATCCTGCCGCGGACGCTGCTCGTCACTGTGCTGTTGGTGCCGCTGATTGGCTGGTACATGGTGATGTGGCACGCAGTTGTCGTTGCTGCCGTGGTCGTTCTGTTCATCGAACTCGTCGCCCTGACCATCGACCACGTTCCGTTCACGCAGCCATACCGACCGGGGCACGCCAAACTCAAGACTCGATGGAGCGTGTACCTCGCAGGGGTGTACGTCTTCGCCTACGTCCCGGCGCGCCTCGAGCTCAGGTTAGGAGCCTCCGCGCCGTTGTTCGCGACGGTTGCTGGCGTCATTGCCGTCATCGCGGCGCTCGAAATCGCAGGACGCTGGCGATCGTCAAGTGGCGCCACGGAGCCAGGTGACGAAATCGATGAAAGCGATCTCTCAGAGGTCACGGTGCTTGACCTGGGCGGCGCGATTTACGGTGGGACTGGTCGGCAGTAAGGCGGCGTCGTTAAGAAGCAATGACCGAGACCAACGGACTAACGACCAACAGACTAACGACCAACGACCATCAGTCCGCGCGCAGCAACCGCAGCGCGTTCGCAATGACCACGATCGACGCGCCTGTATCTGCCACGACGGCCATCCAGAGCGTCGCCACGCCGGCAATTGCCGCGACGACGAATGCGGCCTTCATGACGAGCGAAATCGCCAGGTTGGCCTGAATATTCCGGACAGTCGCGCGACTGAGCCGGAAGGTGTACGGGATTTTCAGAAGCTCGTCGGCCATCAGCGCGACGTCGGCGGTCTCGAGCGCGGCATCGCTGCCGGCGGCGCCCATGACGATGCCGACATCGGCTGACGCCAGCGCCGGCGCATCGTTCAGGCCATCCCCCACCATCGCCACCGACCCGAACTTCCTGCGCAGCTCGTCCACGGCAGCGACTTTGTCCTGTGGCAGCAGCTCTGCGCGGAAATCGTCGACGCCGATCTGCGCGGCCACCGCCTTCGCCGTCTGGTAGCTGTCCCCGGTCAGCATGACGAGCTGCTCGATGCCTTGACGTCTGAGCAGGTCGCACACGTCGCGCCCGGCCTCGCGAGGTCGGTCGGCGACGGCGATGATGCCGACGGTCTCACCGTTGCGCGCGACGAGCACCGGCGTTCGTCCCTGGGCGCCGAGCTCGTCGAGCCGCCCGTGCAGTGCCGGGGAACAGAGGCCGCGCTCTTCGAACAGGCGATGGTTGCCGAGCACGATCGCGGCGCCATCCACTCGTCCCTGGGCGCCGAGCCCGGCGAGGGCCGTCACATCGGTGCCGGGCGGCACGACGATGCGCGAAGCCTCCGCGTACTGCAGGATGGCGTGCGCGATCGGGTGCTCGGACCGCTGCTCGACCGACGCAGCCAGCGCGATCACCGACGAAGCGGGAACGCCGTTCAGCGCGAGCACGTCCACCACTTCCGGTGTTCCGCGTGTGAGCGTCCCGGTCTTGTCGAACGCGATGCAGCGAACACGGCCGGCGCGTTCGAGGTGTGCGCCGCCTTTGATGAGCACGCCCTTCCGGGCCGCGCCCGCCAGCGCGGCGACAATCGACACCGGCGTCGAGATCACGAGGGCGCACGGGCAGGAGACGACGAGCAACACCAGCGCGCGGTACAGCCAGGTCTGCCAGCCGGCGCCCCAGACGAGCGGCGGCGCGAGGGCAACCAGCACGGCCAGACCGAGGACCGACGGCGTATAAACGCGCGCGAACCGTTCCACGAACGTCTGCGCGGGCGCGCGCCCGGCCTGCGCCTGCTCCACGAGATACACGATCCGCGCGAGCGTCGTGTCCCGCCGCTTCTTCGTCACGCGCACGTCGAGCGCGCCGCGTCCGTTGATCGTGCCGGCAAACACCTGATCCCCCGGGCCCTTGTCGACCGGCAGCGACTCGCCGGTGACCGGCGCCTGATTGACCGCGCTCGATCCGGCGATGACTTCGCCATCGAGCGGCAGCTTCTCTCCAGGTTTCACCACGATGATGGCGCCCGGTAAGACGTGTTCGGCTTCGAGCAGCCGTTCGCCGTTTTCGTCGCGGACGAGCGTGTACGCGGGCGTGAGATCCATCAGCGCTCGGACAGCAGTGCGCGCGCGGTCGAGCGTGCGCGCCTCGAGCGCCTGCGCCACGGCAAACAGGAACACGACGGCCGCGGCCTCGGACCACTGCCCGAGGACGATGGCGCCGGCCGCGGCGACGAGCATCAGCACATTGATGTCGAGCGACCGGGCGCGCACGGCATTCCACGCCTTGCGAATCGTGAGCGGCACGCCGGCGGCGACCGACAACGCGAAAAGCGACGAGGCAGCCGGCCCCGGCAGCGAGGCCAGGTCGGCCAGCAATCCCGCGGCGAGGGCGGCGCCCGATGCGACGAGCAACGCGCGGCGGCGCTTCGCCTGATCGTCATCGCTCGGCACCGGTTCTTCGTGCTCGAGCCACGCGCGCATGCCGGCATCGGCGACGGCCCCGGCTATCGCAGACGCCGAAAGCTTGGCGGCGTCGTACTTCACGTGCAGCCGCCGGCCCATCAGATCGGCGGTGAAGTCTTCGAGCCCCGGCAGGTTCTTGAACCGGCGCTCGATCATGACGACCTCGTCGCGGCAGTCCATTCCCTCGACGGTGAAGGTCGACTCCGCGTGAAGTTCGCAGACGGTGCAGGTGGGCCGGCTCATGATCGCCGCCCGCGCACTGTCGCGCGCTTCCCGGTGCGTGCCGTGCGAGTCCGGCTCGCGCGGGATTCGGCGTGGCCGGATCGCGTCGTCCGGCTCAAGCCGGATCCCACGTGAGCCGATCCGATCGGGCCCATCCGGCTGAAGCGGGATTCCACCCGCTCCTGCACGTGCTCGAGCCCCTGCTCGAACAAGTCGACGATGTGGTGATCGTCGAGCGCGTAGAACACCTGTCGCCCCTGGCGCCGCGGGCGGACCAGGCGCATGCCGCGCAGCAGCCGCAGCTGATGCGAGACGGCCGATTCGCTGTGGCCGACGACCGCCGCGATGTCGCAGACGCAGAGCTCCGACTGCGAGATGGCGTCGAGGATGCGCACGCGGGTGGCATCGCCGAGCACCTTGAAGGTCTCGGCCAGGGCGTCGGCGGTCGGCGGGGCAATCACCCGTCTAGCGGCCATACTTGATTCCATGAACATATGAGCAGTTACTCATATATGGAGTATACGCGATCGGCCGTGACGACGTCCCGGATCGCCCATGCCACCGCACCCAGCCAGAGCGCCCCGTTGGCCGCAGTCAGCGCCGCGAGCCACGAAAAGAGGCTGGAGCCAAAATGGAAACGGACCACGTTCTCGCCGGGCTGGAGCGAGACTGCCTTATAGGCGAGATCGGCGCGATACACCGCCGCCGGCTGGCTGTTCACCGTCGCCCGCCAGAAGGGGTGCCAGGCGTCGGAGTAGAACAGCCAGCGCGCGCGGCCGTCGACATTCGATACCCGCAGGGTGAGGTTGTTGGCGTCGAACCGCTCGACGTTGTACTCGAGGTCGATCGAATCGTTCCCCGACAGCTGATCACCCGGCGCCCACGCCGTCGCCGACGCCGCAAGGCCCCGCGCGTCGGCGTCGTCGATCGGCAGGAGGAACAGCCGGTCGCCCGCATAGCGGGGATTGGTGAGAAGCGCCATCAGATCGGACGGCGCGTCGACTCGGTATGCGTGCGTGAAGAAGCGGATCTTGCCGGCGGCCATGCCGCCGACTCTCGCGGCGGCAGGACGGTCGAGCGGGAAGTTGATCCCGGGTTCAGCGTTGAACGCGCGCGCGAGTTGATCGACTGGAGCCAGCCAGGAATCCGCCTGCAGCGTGTGATTGACTTCGTCAACGAACCAGAAGGCGTTGTTGGTCCAATACTGCGCCCCGAACCAGCCCGCATGGTTGAAGCGAAGGTCGAGCAGCCGGTTGAATCGCAGCGTCGCGGCAAGACGCGCGCTGGTCGCGCGCGTTTGATGCAGATCGCGATCTCGCTGCGGCGTGAATGGCATTGCCGCCGGCCGCCAGACGAAGCGCTCTGCGGCACCGACCCCATCGCTCCGATCGAACAGGTACTCGAATTTGAACGCGTAAGCGTCGACGGTCGCGAACAGCAGAACGACACACAACACTGCGGCGCGGACCCTTGGCGTCGCGACGCGCGACACGCTCAACACCAACGGGGCCAGGGCCACGAGCAATGCGCCGCAGAGGGCCCAGATCGCCGCCGAACGCAGCTGTGCGGCCACCGCTGCCGCGTCGAACGTGTAAAACGAGCGAACGGTTGTCTCGACCGTCAGCGTCTCGACGTAGTTCGAGACGGCGGCCGGCGACCGGGCGATCGAAATGGCGCGCCATGCGCCGGCAATCAACAGCACCGCACCAGCGAGCGCCAATGTGCGTACTGCCCATCGGTTTCGAATCGGCGTTCGGCTATAGAGCGCTTCGAAGCCGATACCTGCCACAAAACAGAACAGCACCTTCACGAGCGCCGAGGCGAGGCCGATGTGCCTGAAATATTTCATCCCGGGCCAGCCGTAAAACGCGACGGTCGCGACAACGGAACCGAGCGTGAAGAGCAAGATCGTCGCCGCGAGCAGCACGAGATGAAGGCGTTTCCGGTCCGCGAAGGCAGCGCCCGCCAGCAGCAGAGGCGGAACGAGCATCCCGGCGTAGAGCGTGTTGTCGAAAACCGGAGACGCCCTCAGCACCAGCTCGATCCACTTGCGCAAATCGGTAAGACCACCGTAGCCGAGGAAGACCTGCAAATCCGTAGTGCCATCGGGATGGCGACCGACGTTGTAGTCAACGACCTGATCCATCCCGACGGTCACGCACTTGTAGACCAGATAAAACGACGCCACGGCGAGCCCGATCGCACGCACCGCCGGCCAGTGCCACTCGAGCGCGCGAAGACGTCCGACGACCTGCGGCCGGTTCGTTGCGGTGTAGCAGACGAAGTACGCGAACACGACGAACGACGTAAACGGGATGAAGTACGGCAGATTGCCGATTGTCTGGACGGCGAGCAGGTTGGCGGCAAGGAAGAACCAGCGCCAGCGGCCGCTGTCCAGGAACCGGTGGGCTGCTTCGAGCACCAGCGGCACCGCATAGTAAAGCCGGAAATTCCAGTACGGCTGATCGAGCCACACACAGGTGCCAAGCACGCTGACCGAGACGAAAAATGTCGCCGGCGCGTTGAAAAACCGGCGCGCGAGCAGCCACGTGCCGGTGAGCAGGATCAGCTCGTCGAAAAACACCGCCAGGTAATGAATGGCCAGGAGGTCGGCGTTCCGGAGCAGCGGTGCCACGTACAACAGGGCGTTCTGCAGGAACCCACCCTGAATGCCGAACCAGCGCGCGGCGACCGTGCCGTGGGTCATGAACGGAATCCACTGGGCGATCTCGTGCGACTGGATGGCGTTGTTCAGGAAAAAATATTGAAGCGTCGTGTACTGAAAACCATCATGCCCGGCAGGCGCGCGGTGCCACAGAATCGCCACCGCCGTGTGCGCCAGTTCCGCGGCAGCGATGGCGAGAAAGAGCGATCGCTCTCGAAGAGAACTCAGCGCCAATAATAGAGCTCGCGAAACACCTGGAGCAGATACGCTCCACCCCAGCGCACGACCTGCAGTTTCCGATCCCCGCCGACACGAGCGGGCTCGGGAACCGCAAGCTCGCCGACACGGAGTCGCTTCTTCGCGCACCGGATCGATAAGAGAGGCTCGACGCCGATTGTGGTCGCCAGCAGCTTCTCGGTCGCGTAGCTCTCTTCGCGATCCAGCGCCAGCTGCGAGAAGAGCGTGGTGCGATACGCGCGAAAAATCCCCATCGCGTCGGTGTAGGAGCCGCCGTGCAGTCGGTTGATCAAGGTCGTGAACATCCAGTTCCCGAACCTGGTCACGACGTCATCGTCCTCGCTGATGAGGCCGCCGTGGTATCGCGACGCAATGACCATGTCGTAGCCGTTCCGCATGGCCGCAGTGAGCTCGGGAATCGCCTCGGGCGGACAGTTTCCGTCAGGACTGAACGTGACGACGACGTCGCCACGGATGAGAGGCCACGCCTCCATGTAGGCGAATCGGATGCCGCGGCGTTTCTGAACGTAGGTATCGAAGCCGCGCTCGCGCGCGTACTCGAGCGTGCCGTCGCGTGAGCCGCCGTCGACGACCAGGATCTGATCGCACCATTCCGGGCGGATCCGCGGCACGATCACCTTCATGCCCTCGATCTCGTTGAGGACGGGCATGAACAGGGTGACTTGCGGACGTGCCGTCACGAGAGATGTTCTATGTCAGCGATGCCAGCGCGGCAAACACTTTATCGTAGTCGGGCTCGTTGCGCGCGTCGTCGAGGACCTGTCGATGCCGCACGATGCCGTCCCTGTCGATCACGAACACGGCGCGCTTGGCGATGCCCTTCAGGCCGATCATGTCCTCGTTGAAGACGCCGTAGTCGCGGATCGCTGTCTTGTTGAAATCGCTGAGCAGCGGGAACGTCAGCTTCTGATCCGTCTGAAATGCCTTCAGCGTGAAAAACGTATCCACGCTGATGCCGAACACCTGGGCATTGGCGGCGTTGAGCCGGGCCAGGCTGTCACGGAATGTGCACAATTCCTTGGTACATACCGAACTGAACGCCGCAGGAAAGAACGCCAGCACGACGGGATGTCCTTTGAGCGAGCTGAGCGTGACCGGTTGCCGGTCCTGGTTGGTCAACGTGAAGTCTGGGGCCTTGGCGCCCACGTCTATTACAGGCATGTAATGTCTCCCTACACATTTTCGCAAGCTTCGGTTAGCATTTTTGGTCGCGCGCCCTCGCGCGCATCACCCTGAGGAGTCATTCGTGATCGAAGTTCAGAACCTTACCAAACGCTACGGGCCGGTCACGGCCGTTCAGGACATCAGCTTCCGCGTCGAGCGCGGGGAGATTTTCGGTTTCCTCGGTCCCAACGGCGCCGGGAAGACGACGACGATGCGCGTCCTCACTGGCTACATGCCGGCCACGGAAGGCAAAGCGATCGTCGCCGGCTTCGATGTGTTCAACCAGCCGATTGAAGCCAAGCGCCGCACCGGCTATCTCCCGGAGACGCCGCCGCTCTACCCCGACATGACGGTCGCCGAATATCTCACGTTCGTCGCCAAGATCAAAGGCGTGCCGTCGAACGAGCGCAGGCAGCGCGTTCAGGCGGTGATGGAGCGGACGCGGATCGGCGACATGGTCAACCGCCAGTGCGGCAAGCTGTCGAAGGGCTACAAGCAGCGCGTCGGCCTGGCGCAGGCGTTGATTCACAATCCCGACGTGCTGATCCTCGACGAACCGACCGCCGGCCTCGACCCGAAGCAGATCATCGAAACGCGGCAGTTGATTAAACAACTCGCCGGCGATCACACCATCATCCTGAGCACGCACATCCTCCCCGAGGTCTCGCAGACGTGCCAGCGGGTCGGCATCATCAACAAGGGCAGGATCGTCGCGGTCGATTCGCCCGAGAACCTGACGACCCGACTGGCCGGCTCGGCAACGATTTACGTGCAGGTCGATACGTCGGGCAGCGACGCGACGGCCGCGCTCTCGAAGGTGCCCGGCGCGACGCGCGTCGCCGAAATGGACAGGCACGGCAACTTCATCGGTTACGAAATCGAGAGCGAACGGGGCCACGACATCCGCCGCGACCTGGCGCGGACGATCGTCACGAGCGGCTGGGGGCTGCTCGAGCTCCGGCCGACGCGACTGAGCCTCGAGGACGTGTTCCTCTCGCTCACGAAGGAAGACGTGCCGGAAGCGGCCACCGACAGCGAGCCCGTCGCCGTGGCCGCAGGAGAGCCCGTATGAGCAACATACTCGCCATCGCTCACAAGGAACTGAAAGCCTACTTCGCGTCGCCGATTGCCTACATCGTGATCGGCTGCTTCACGCTGCTGTACGGCTTCTTCTTCAACGTGATGCTCCGCTACTTCCTGCAGGCCAGCCTGCAGATGAGCCAGTTCGGCGGCGGGCCGCAGTCGGCCAACGTCAACGAGATGATGATTCGCCCGCTGATGCAGAACGACCTGATCATGGTGCTCTTCATCGCCCCGATGATCACGATGCGGACCTACGCGGAAGAAAAACGATCGGGAACGATGGAGCTTCTGCTGACGTCTCCGCTTACCGACCTGCAGATCGTGCTCGGCAAGTTCATCGGCGCCATGGCGCTCTACGCCGTGACGCTGGTCGTCACCCTGATTCCGATCGCCTTGCTGTATCGGTTCGGAACGCCGGAGTGGAAGCCCATTCTCACCTCATACCTCGGGCTGTTCCTGTTCGGCGGCTGCTTCCTCTCGGCGGGCATGTTCATCTCGAGCCTGACCAGGAATCAGATCATCGCGGCGACGGTTTCGTTCTTCGTGTTCCTCTTCCTCTGGGTCATTGACTGGATCGGCAGCTTCTCGGGGCCGACGGTCAGCGCGCTGACCAATTACCTCTCGGTCGTGCAGCACGTCGACGACTTCTGGAAAGGCGTCATCGACACCACACACGTCATTTATTACTTGAGCTTCATGGCGTTCGGGCTGTTCCTGACCGCCAAGTCGCTCGACACCGAACGGTGGCGCGGGTAATGAACAATCGAATCTTCAGCATCATCGGCTGGATCGGCACGGCGCTCGTCGTGGTGGCGCTCGCGATCTGGGTCCTCTCGAGAACGTCGTACGCGCTGGGCCCGCAGTGGGACCAGTACCGCTTCTACCTCGCGCTTGCAGGACTGGTCTGCATGCTGATCTACATGACCAGTCAGTGGCGCGAGGTCGCCAGGCTGTTCAGCCGCCGGCAAGCGCAGTACGGAACGCTGGCGGTGACGAGCGTGGTGATCGTGCTCGGCATCCTCGTCGCGATCAATTACATCGGCAAGCAGCAGAACAAACGCTGGGACCTGACGGCGGCCAAGCAGTTCAGCCTGTCGGATCAGACCAGGAACGTCGTGTCGAAGCTCGACGCGCCGCTGCACGTCCTGGTGTTCGCGCTCAGCCCGGAATTCCAGGTCTATCAGGATCGACTCAAGGAGTACGAGTACCTGTCGAAGCAGGTGACGACCGAGTACATCGACCCCGATCAGAAGCAGACGCTCGCCCGGCAGAACGAGATCACGACGCTGCCGACGATGATCTTTCAGTACAAGGACCGCAGCGAGCGGGTGACAGCGAACACCGAACAGGACATCACCAACGCCATCATCAAGGTGGTGACCGGCCAGCAGAAGAAGATCTACTTCACCCAGGGCCACGGTGAAAAGGATGCGACCGGCTCCGACCGCGGCGGCTACAACGCGATCAGCGAAGCGCTCAAGAAAGAGAACTACACGGTCGACAAGCTCGTGCTCGGTCAGGTCACCGCGGTGCCCGAAGACGCGGCAATCGTCGTGATCGCCGGACCGAGTCTGGACTTCTATCCACCGGAAATCGAGACGCTCAAGAAGTATCTCGACAAGCAGGGCAAGTTGCTGCTCGAGCTGGATCCGCCCGACAAGGCGGACGCGCCCGCCATGACCAATCTCGTCGGGCTGGCGCACGACTGGGGCTTCGACGTCGGCAACAACATCATCGTCGACGTGAGCGGCATGGGCCAGCTGTTCGGCGCTTCGCCGGGCATGCCGGTGACCACGAGTTACCCGACGCACGCGATCACCGAGCGGTTCAAGAACGTGATGACGATGTACCCGCTCACCCGATCGGTGGGTGCGGTCAGTGGCGGAGTGAACGGGCACAACCCGCAGCCAGTTGTCGAGACCAGCCAGCGCAGCTGGGCGGAAACGAATTTGAAGGGGCTGTTCAGCAATCAGGAGCCGGCGTTTGACGAGAAAACCGACAAGCGCGGACCGATTCCGCTCGCCTCCGCCGTCTCCACTCCGGCGACGCCGCCCGATCCGTCGAAACCGCCGGATCCGAACGCACCGAAGCCTGCGGAAACGCGGATTGTGGTGATCGGCGACTCCGACTTCGTGTCGAACTCGTATGCGGGCTTTGCGGGAAACAAAGACTTCTTCATGAACGTCATCGGCTGGCTGTCGCAGCAGGAGAACCTGATTTCGGTGCGGCCGAAGGAAGCTCAGGATCGACGGCTCACGATGACCTCGGGGCAACAGCAGCTCGTCGGCTGGTTCGCGCTCCTCGGCCTTCCCGGTCTGGTGTTCGCGTCGGGCGCTTACAGCTGGTGGCGGAGACGATAATGCCCCGAGGTCTGCGCTCCACCATCGCGTTGTTCGTCGTCCTCGTCGGGCTCGGCGCCTACATCTATTTCGTCTCGTCGAAGAAAACCCCGGGCAGCAGCACGCCGGACCGGGAAAAAGTCTTCGCCAAGGTCGAAGCCGACAAGATCGAGGAGCTGAAGATCAAGTCGGCGTCGGGCGACGTCACGGAGCTGAAGAAAAGCGGCGACAAGTGGCAGATCACGGCGCCTCAGGCGCTTCCGGCGGCCGAGCCGGAACTGATTGGCATCACGAGCGCGCTCGGACAGATGGAAGTGGTCCGTGTCGTCGACGAGAATCCAACGGACCTGAAGGAGTTCGGGCTCGTCACACCCCGGGTCGAGGTCGACTTCAAGTCGAGCGACGGGAAGCCGTCCGGCCGGGTGGCGTTCGGCGACAAGACCGCTACCGGCGGCAACATGTACGCCAAGCGCAACGACGAGAAGCGCGTCTTCCTCGTGGCCGACTACCAGGATGGATCGCTCAACAAGTCCACGTTCGATTTGCGCGACAAGACGCTTCTGAAGATTGAGCGCGAAAAAGTCGATGCAGTGACGCTCGAAAGCGGTGGCAAGACGGTCGCGCTCGCGAAGGAAGGCAGCGACTGGAAGATCACGAAGCCGCTGACGGCGCGCGCCGATTACTCGGCGGCCGACGGCGTCGTCGGACGGATCGAGTCGGCGCAGATGAAATCGATCGTGTCGAACGAGGCCACCGCGGCCGACCTCAAGAAGTACGGGCTCGACAAGCCTGAGGTGACGGTCACGGTCGGCCAGGGCAGCGCCCGCGCCGTGCTCGCCTTTGGCGGCAAATCGGGCGAGGACGCGGTTTACGCCCGCGACCTGTCCAAGCCGGCGATCGTCACCGTCGAGAAGTCGGTGGCCGACGATCTCAAGAAACCGGCGGACGACTTCCGTCGCAAGGAAGCGTTCGAGTCGCGCGCGTTCAACATGACGCGCGTCGAGATCACGCGCGGCGCCGACACCGTCGTGTTCGAGCGCGTGAAGGGCACCGGCGAGAACCCCGTCGACTCCTGGAAGCGCGTCAGTCCGAACCCGGGCGATCCCGACAAGAGCAAGGTCGAGGCAATGCTTGCCGGCCTGGCCGATATCCGGGCGACTTCTTTTACCGACACGACGGCCAAGACCGGCCTCGACAAGCCGGCCATGACCGTGCTCGTGAAGTTCGACGATGGGAAAAAGGAAGAGAAAGTGAGCTTCGGGAAGAACGGCAGCGACGTCTACGCGCTGATCGCCGGCCAGCCCGGCGCAGGTAAGATTGAGGCGGAGAAGTTCGACGAAGCCAACAAGGCGCTTGACGAGCTCTCGAAGTGATCGCAGGCGGCCCGCCTGGGCCGCCGCGGCGATTCTCGTTCTGACGGCGGCCGCAACCAGTTATCCAGCAGCACAGGCGACTCCCGCTCCAGCCGGTTCCTCGCTCGAATCTCTCCGGCAGCACATCGATCTGCTTCTGATCCCGCCCGCCCTCGACCGCGCCTCGTGGGGGATCGTCGCGCGATCGCTGGCGAACAACGAGACGTTATACGCGCGCGACCGCCAGAAGCTGCTGATGCCCGCGTCGAACATGAAAATCGTGACGCTGGCCGTCGCGGCCGAGCGACTCGGCTGGGATTTTTCGTACGAGACGCGGCTGCTCGCCGCAGGACCGATCGCGGGCGGCGTCCTTGACGGCGACCTCGTCGTCGTCGGAACCGGCGATCCCAGCATCGACGACTGGGACGGCGCCGCAGCGAAACTCTTCCGGGCATGGGCGGAACAACTGAAGACGCTCGGTGTGCACACGATCCGGGGCCGCATTGTCGGTGACGACAATGCGTTCGACGATGACGCGCTTGGCAGCGGGTGGCAGTGGGACGATCTGGCCGCAAGCTTCGCGACGGGCGTCGGCGCGCTGCAGTTCAACGAGAACACCGCGCAGGTCGGCCTGACGCCCGGCGCGCACGCCGGCGATCCGGCGGGCGTCACGGTTGGACCTCCGGGCACGTCGCTGGCCGTTCGCAATCTCCTCAAGACGAGCGTTCCGGAGGAAGCGCCGGCGATCGTCATTCGGCGCGTGCCGGGCAGCGCGGCGCTGGAGATTCGCGGAACGATCCCGGCCGGTTCGGGCCGGCAGATCCGAAACGTGTCGGTCGACAACCCGACGCTGTATTTCACGAACGCGCTGCGGCAGGCGCTGATCGCCGGCGGCGTCAACGTCCGCGGCGGCGCGGTGGACATCGACGATCTGACCGATCCGCCGAGCCGCGATCGCTGCACGCTGCTCGTCAGCCACCGGTCGCCGCCGCTTTCCCAGCTCGCGCAAACGATGATGCGCTTGAGCCAGAACCTGTACGCTGAAACGCTGCTGAAGGTGCTCGGCTCGGCAGACGGTCCCGGCACTGCCGAGGCGGGCAAGAAGGTCGTCGTCGCGACGCTGCAGGAGTGGGGCATCGGTCCGACCGATGTGATTGTCGAAGACGGTTCCGGGTTGACGCGCTACGATCTTGCGACCGCCGAAGCGTTGGCCGCCATTCTCGTGCACGTCGATCGTGACGGCCGCCTGCGCGGGCCGTTCGAGGCGTCGCTGCCGGTGGCCGGCCGCGACGGCACGATGGCGCTGCGCATGAAATACACCGCCGCAGAGGGTAACGCCCGCCTGAAGTCTGGATCGTTTTCGAACGCGCGGGCCTACTCGGGCTACGTGCGCACGGCCGATGGCGAGCCGCTCGTGTTCTCCATCATCGCCAACAACTACGGGCCGTCCGCCGAGGCCGTCGACAGCACGATCGACGCGATCATCGTGCAATTGGCCTCGTTCAGACGCTGACAGCGCCCGACTCGTACGTAGGCCCGACCTTTAG
>Ga0114129_10004709_pt1 | contig 19257 bp, 15 predicted proteins | sample RhiMetdeltSRZDD1_FD_80071 | JGI IMG/M metagenome (GOLD analysis project Ga0114129, IMG submission 80071) | Populus rhizosphere microbial communities from Tennessee, USA - Rhizosphere MetaG P. deltoides SRZDD1 (version 2) (version 2) | ecosystem: Host-associated > Plants > Roots > Rhizosphere >...
ATTTCGGACGAAGCCGACGGGGACTTCGCCATACGAATCACCAAGGAACACGGCGTCGCCTCGATCCCCACGTCGCCGTTCCTCCATCGTCAGGCGGCGCCGCACGTCGTGCGGTTCTGTTTTGCCAAGAAGGACGAGACGCTCGAGAGCGCGGCGGAGCGGCTGCGCCAAGTGTGATGTATCTCGCCGCCGGTCGCTTGCAGATCAATGAGCTGTCAAACACCGAGCTTCCCGCTCGCTCGCAGATGTTCAGCGCCCGCCGCTGACGCTCAATCGACCCGATCCGCGCGAGGCGATGTACAGGAACACGAAGCAGAAAAAGACCGCAAGCTCTCCGCCGTTCTGAATCGGCCACGTTCCCTTGGGAAAGTGCGCCCGGAAGTACGCGACCGCCATCTCGCCGCTGCAGATGAATGCCACCGGTCCGGCCCACAAGCCAATCATGATCAACAGTCCGCCGACCGTTTCGATTACCGAGGCTGCGCCCGGCAACGATGCGAGCGGCATCGCACGGCCGCCGAACATGCCGAACATCTTCTGCAGTCCGTGAAAGATGAAGAGAAACCCTACGACGACCCGCATCAGGGCGTAGAGATAAGGTTCGAGCTTCGTCAGAAACGGCATGACGCCTCCGACCTGCGTACGGGGAAGGAGCCTGTCCCCTGGGCAGAATTGCAATCTCAGCCGGTCAGCCTGAACCGGATCAGCTGTCGTGCAACGCCCGAGGTGCTCGACGCGGTGATGTCGATGCCATACTCACCGGGCGCGAGCCACCCGAGCGGCAGATCGAACTGCGACAGCCCGAGTGCGCCGGTCGCGGAGAGACGCGCGACCTCGCGCACCTTCTCGCCGCGGCGATTGACGAGCGTCGCTGTCACGGTGGTCGATGCGCCACGCGGATCGTACGCCGGAACACGAATCAGCAGCCGCTCCGTACGACTGAATTCATTCGACGGCGACGGCGCGGAATCCGGATCGGCCGTGATGACGCGGAAGTCGCGCGCGGTGCGCGCACGCACGATTTGCACCGGGAGGATGACCGGAACCGTTCCCCGCGGCGCTGGAACATCGACGTCCTGCGCCGCCTTGTCGAGCACGCGTCCGTCCGCGGCGCGTATGACGAGATCCAATTGCACTCGACCTGGCGGCACTTCGAAGGCGGCAAGATCGCGCGGCCGTTCTCCCTCACCGGGAACTCGGACCGCATCGACGTCCTGTTCGAAGAGCGAAGTGCCCTCCTTGGTCGTAGCTTGCAAGGTCACTTTCTCCGGTACCAGCCGCGCCGCGCTCGCAGGGCCCGACGCTGGCTCCCACGTGAACATCAATCGCGTGCGGCCGTCGTCGATCCGCACGAATCCGACCCACGTGTCGATCAGCGGGCTCCGCCGCAGTGCACGCGTCGGCGCCGGCGCGGGTGGCGACGCCATTCGGGTCAGCCACGCACGCCATTCAGGGCTGAGCGGCGACCAGTATCCCGACGGCACGCGCACGTTCGCTGCGGCACGCTTCGTCTTGACCTCAATCGAATGAAACGTACCGTCGGTCGCCTGCGCCGGCTGATACGTCAGCACGTAGTAGGCGTCCAGATAACGGGCCATCCTGCGCAGCGCGGGGAGCAACGCGGTCGGATCCGCGACCGACTCGCCGCCAGTCTCCGCTGCGAGCGTCTGCAGCATCGACAGACCGCGATCGGTCTCCGTCGACGAACCTCCAACCGCTGACGCGGACGATGACGCATCGCGCGGGTTGATCGCATAGATCGGCACGTTGAAGTGACCCGCGGCACGCGCGAGCGTCTGCCAATCTGGCAAGCGGCGCTGGCGCTCTCCGGCGGCGCTCTCGCGCGGAAATCCCTCGCTCACCAGGACCATCGCTGCCCGTGCTGCCTTCAGTTCACCCAGCCGCATCGTCACCTCGCGCAGCGCCGTGGTCACGATTTGGGTTCGCGCCATCTCGACCGCTCGCGGCGCGCGGCCGAAGAACTGTTCCTCGAACGGCGTGCGCGGCGTGTAGTTGCCAAGGCGGCCGCTGAAGGTTCGGACCGCTCTGCGGGCCGCATCATGGTCGCGTGTAAACCGGATCGCGGAGATCGGATCCAGAGGCTTCATCACGACCAGCAGATCGCGCGGGCGCACCTCGCGATCGATGAACTGCGAAATGGTGTCCTTCACCCGGTCGGTATGGGGTCCGGCGGCGACGTGAAACTCGTCCAGGAAGATCGCAAAGAGTCGCGTGTTCAGCTCGCTCGCTGCCTGCTGTTCGTCCTGCTCGGAGAGGATTGGAGGCGCTTCCGTTGCAATTGCGGCTGGCGCCGACTGCAACACGACCGCGTCGAGCTTCTGCTCACGCCCGTTGTCCCGCAGCTCGAAATCCGCGGCGGTCAAATTGAGAATCGGCAGTCCGCGCCGATCGGTGACGACAGCGTTGATTCGAATGATCACCGGCGGCGCGTCCGCTGCAGGACGTGCGGACGTGTCGCGAGCTTCGTCGCGCTGGGCCTGCGGTTGCTGCGACACCAGTCTCGACATCGCCGCCGCGCAGATCATGAAGATTGTGAGGAGGACCGAGCAGCGCGTCGGAACCATCGCTGCACGAAGTGTACAACGTTGCGAGGTTTGCTGTTCACGCGATTCGGGCTACCGGATTCGGGATTCGGGAGCTGCTGAGAGAATGCCGCCGGTAGCTCGGTGGCTCGGATCGCCGGGGACTCGGGTCGAGGCTCTGGATTCGATGATGCGCTATTCGGATTCGATGATTCAAAGATCCAAGGATTAGCGATTCACGATCAGGGATCAGGGATTAGGGATTCGGCTGCCCCGGCAGCGACGCCGGCGCAATGCCCAGATATGGCGCAATCTCTCGGAATTTTGCCTGAATCAGGCGCACGTTGCGTGGGCCCATTCGAAGAAGCTGCCGCTGCGCGGCCGACAATTCCTCGAGTTTGGGGTTGACGAATTCGTATTTGACCGGGTTCGGCCTCACGGTGACAGGGCCGTCCACGACGGGCGTGTTCAGCAGCTCGACGATGGCGCGTTGGAGCGTGCCGTCGAAGTTCACATCGGCAAAGCCAAGCTCGCGAAACGCATCCTGAATCCGAGGCTTGACCGTCGCGTAGAGACGCGCGGCGCCGCGCGCGTCCAGTGCGGCAAATGCGTCGGCGTAGTCGTCATACCGCGCGTAGCTTCGCGGATCGATGCTCGACGAGTCGCCCGATCCGATCGCCTTGAAATCTCCCTTCGGGCGAATCGCCTGCAGATGGCTTGCTGGCGTCCGGCCATCCGCGACGTTCACGACGCTGACGGTGAAGTTCCGAATCAGCTGATCGGTCGCCAGCCACGCCATGATCTTTGGGTGCGATGAGAGCCGCCTCATCAGCTCGCGGACGATCGGGTCCATCTGATCAAGCGGCGCAAGGGGGATGTCGTCGCCCGGTTCCGCTCGAATGCCACTGTCGCGTTCGGGCACGATCGCGGTTTCGGTCTTGACCGCCACGGATTGCGCCGGCGCCTGCGGGTTCCTCGATCGGAGGTAGATATACAGCGCGGCTCCCACGCCAATCGAGACGAGCAGGATCACCGCGACCGTCAGTCCGGAATGACCCGCCCCGCCCCCAAGGCGAGGATGGTGAGACTTGTCGAGTTCGAGATCCGCAATTTCTCTCATGCGGTGATGTTACGACGTTCGGCCGCCGATGGCAGTTTCTTCCACACCCGCCTCAGCTTTATTCAGCAGTTTGTCCCCACGATCGCAGCTTCCGCCATGGGGTCTGACCCCGTTCCTTCGGAGTGTAATCCGAGTCTGTGGTCTGACCCCATTCCGGACAGCCGCTGTCCGATGACGAACGCTCAGTCATCCTGGGCGCTGGGAACTGCGTTCAAAACCTGACGGCTTTCCTGGCACGCTGCCTGCTCTCCCGCGACGAATGCTCCACGACCTGACGATCGCGCTGCGGACGCTCTTCAAGCGCCCCGGATACGCAGCGAGCGTCGTTCTGATTCTCACGTTTGGAATCGGCGCCAGCACAATGATGTTCTCGCTGCTGGACGCGGCAATCCTGCGACGTCTCCCGTTCCGCGACCCGGAGCGGCTCGTCCTCCTGCAAGGCGTCTTTGGCTCCGACCGTGACGTGCGAGGAGCGTCCCTGCCGGAGGTTCTCGACTGGAAATCGATGAACCGCACGCTTTCCGATGTGTCGGTCCAGACGGACACCTCGCTGAATTTGCGCGTCGGTACTGAGGCGCATCGGGTCGCCGCTGAAGTCGTGTCCGCCGGGTACTTCGATCTGCTCGGTGTCCGTCCGGCGCTCGGCCGCTCGTTTCTGCCCGAAGAAGATGGGACACTCGATGCACATGCAGTCGCGGTGATCAGCCACAAGCTATGGCGGGAACGCTTCGGAGCCCGCGCTGACGTCCTGACCACGCCGATTTACCTCAACGATCGGCAGTTTTCAATCGTCGGCGTGATGCCCGAGCGATTCGCTGGCCTGTCGTTCGCCACCGAGCTCTGGGTTCCATCGATGATGCTCACCGTGACGATGCGGCCGGATGACGTCCGCAATCGCGGCAACCGCTGGCTGTTCGCCGTTGCGCGACTGAATGCCGGCGTGACAACGGAGCAGGCGCAAGCCGATCTGAACCGGGTGGCGTCGATCCTCGAACAGGAATACCCGGATACCAACAAGGAACGCGGCGTGCAGATCGTCGACGCACAGCAGGCGATGCTCGGCACGAGAGGCACGCTCGTACGAGCGCTGTTTGGGGCCGTCCTGCTCTTCCTCCTGATCGCGTGCGCGAACGTCGCGAGCCTTCAGTTGGCGCGGACGATGGCGAGGCAGCGGGAGCTGGCGGTCCGCCTCGCGCTCGGTGCAGGCCGATGGCGCGTGCTCCGCCATCTGCTGGCCGAATCGATGGTTCTCGCCGCGATGGCCGGGATCGGCGGTGCACTGCTTGCAGCGTGGGGCGTCAGCGCCGCCTATGCGCTGATGCCAGCGGGCGCGATGCCCTCGTACGTGCAACCCGACGTGAATGTGCGATCGCTCGCCTTCGCCGGAATCGCGTCGTTCACATCCGGCGCGCTCGTCGCGATTCTGCCCGTCCTGTTGTCCAGCAGGAACGATCTCACAGACGCGATGAAAGCCGGGGGCCGCTCCGTTCAGGCAGGTCTCGGCACAATCCGCCGTCCATCCACCCAGCAGATCATCGTGATCGCGGAGCTGGCGCTTGCGATGACGCTGCTCACCGGTGCGGGGCTCGTCGCCCGAAGCCTCGCGCACCAGATGCGCGTCTCGGTCGGATTCGATCCTGGCCGCGTCACCGCCGCACGGGTGAGCCTCCCGGCGGGGCGTTATCCGGCCGCGCAGCGCGCCGAGTTCGTCGAGCGCCTGCAGGAGAGTCTGAGCGCGCTGCCGAACGTGAGCTCCGCTGCGATCGGCACCGACCTGCCGCTCCGTCTGAACGCCAACGCGAGTCGGTTAGCGCCCGATACGGATTTGCAGAACACCCTCCGCTACTATCGCCATCGCGTAACGCCGGGGTATTTCCGGACGCTCGGCATTCCGCTCGTCAGCGGCCGCGTCTTCACTGCACACGATCGCGCCGATTCACCGCTCGTTGCCATCATCAACGACGCGGCGGCGCGCCGCATCTGGGGCAGCGCAGACCGCGGGATTGGCCGGACGGTTCGTTTCGGTGGCGCCCGAACACCGGCGGAGATCGTCGGCGTCGTTTCGAACACACGGTTTCGCAACCTGACGGCCGATCTCACGGCTGCAGGAGCCGAACCGGATGTCTACGTCCCGTACGCGCAAAGCAGCGACTGGGACCTCGACATCGCCGTTTGCGCGACGAGCGGCGGATCGATCTCTCTCGGCGAGCTTCAGCAGGCGGTCTCGGCGATTGATCCAGGCCTTCCTCTCTACGACGTTCAGCTCCTGGACGCTGCCGTTGCGCAACAGACGGCAACCATGGGGTTCGCATCTGCATTACTCGCGGTCTTCAGCGCGGGAGCGTTGCTGCTTGCGTCTGTCGGCATCTACGGCCTCGTGTCTTACGTCGTCAGCCTCAGCGGGCGTGAGGTGGCGCTGCGGCTGGCGCTTGGCGCCGACCGCCGGCGCGTCGTGCTGCACATCCTCGGGAACGGCATGGTGCTCGTACTCGCGGGCGTGGCGCTCGGACTTGGAGGCGCCGCGGCCGCCGGACGTGCTGTGCAAGCGCAACTGTTTCAGACCAGGCCCGTCGATCCGCTGACGTTCGCAACCGTCGGTGCCGTGCTCGCATGTGTTGCCGCCATCGCGATGCTCCTGCCCGCGCGGCGAGCAGCGCGCATCAATCCCGCTCTCGCGCTTCGCGCTGAGTGAAGCCGGTAGCTCGGTAGTTCGCTGGCTCGGTACCTCGCTCAGGTGCGGAGATTCGGGGCTCGGCGCTGAGAGTCGTTCGGTATCATTCGGCGCCCATTCTCGTACCGAACGAGCGTGTCGTCATGAACCCCAGGGCCGGTGAAAGATAGCGAATCCCGAACACCGAACCACGAATCCCGGCACTCCAGCGAGCCACCGAACTAGCGAGCCACCGACACGCTGTCGTTCTCTTTATAATCGCGTTCATGACGCTCGCTGAATTCAGGTCGACGTTGTCGGCCGCGACGCCGCCGGCAGAGCTGATGCCCGCGCTCGTGGCGCTCTGGCACGACGCGAAAGGAGACTGGGACGAAGCCCATCGCATCGCGCAGGACATCGAAGACGCGGATGGCGCGTGGGTCCACGCTTACCTGCACCGCAAGGAAGGGGACCTGTCGAACGCCGGCTACTGGTATCGAAGGGCAAACAAGGCAGAGGCCCGAGATGCATTGGACGTCGAGTGGGAGCGAATCGTCGTGGCGCTCCTGACGCCGTGAGAGCAGATCGTGAGGAGCGGCCACGGGTGGGGAGGAGACCACCCGCGGCCGCGTTCAACCGGTTTCGCGGGACCGGTTGAGGGCTCAAAAAACTGCTTCATTCTGAACGACGCTCGTGACGAGCGGCGCACCCTCGCCAATCCATCCGCTCAGCATCTCGGCATTACGTTCCGTAGATTTGGATCCGCCGAGGTCCGCGCGTTGTGATTGTTATGACGGGCGCGCCATGGCACGGCAGTGTCGGATGTGTGAAGAAACTGTGGCATCACCGGATAGCCGAGCCGGCGCCGCAGACAGGGCGCTAGACTGGAATCGTGGGAGTTGATGAGATGCCGGCCGATGCCTCGGGCGCTCGCGTCCTGATTGTCGAGGACGAGCCGCACCTGCGTGACCTCGTCGCGCTCCATCTCGGGCTGGAAGGCCTGACACCTACGATCGTCGGCGACGGCACTGAAGCGCTGCGTCTCGCCCGAGCCGAGGAATTCGATCTCATGGTCCTCGACCTGATGCTGCCCGGGCTGGACGGCGTCACGCTCTGCCGGGCGATACGACGTGAGTCGGGATCCAACAGCGACGTGCCAATTCTGATGCTGACGGCCCGGCGCGAGGAATCCGACAAGGTGCTCGGCCTCGAGAGCGGGGCCGACGACTACCTGACGAAACCCTTCGGCGTTCGTGAGCTCGTGGCCCGCGCCCGAGCGCTGCTCCGGCGTCCACGCGCCTCGAAGCTCGCTCTCTCGGCGCTGGTCGCGGACAAAGTCGTCAAGGCCGGGGCTGTAAAGGTCGATCCCGCACGCAGGCTCGCACGAGTCGACGAGCGCGAGATCGAGCTCACTGCGCACGAATTCGATCTGCTGTATCTCCTCGCGAGCAACCGCGGGATCGTATTCAGCCGGGACGCGCTCGTCCAGCGTGTCTGGGGTGATGACACGCACGTGACCGAACGGAGCGTCGACACGCTCATCAAGCGAGTTCGCCGGAAGATCGAGCCGGACATGGAGGAACCGCGGTTCATCCTCACGGTATGGGGCACCGGCTACAAATTCGCCGATATGTAAACGCGGATTCTCGCGGATTCTCGCGGATTTTCGCGGATTTCCGCCTACTGGGCGGATGAGAAGGAATAGCTAAACGCGGATTTGCGCAGGTTCTCGCGGATAGCGCGGATAGGAAGGAATAGTCCCGGTGTCCAGGCCGGTGTGGTATCGGAGCCTCTACTGGCGGATCGCCTTCGGGTTCATCGCGCTTCTAGCGGTGTTGCTGCTCGCGCAGGGGCTCGTCTTCCTCTGGCTCACCGATCGCATCGTCGGACCCTCTTCACGTTCGCCGGCGCAGCTCGCCGAGAACGTGGCGGCAGAGATATCGCGCGACCTGTCAGCGAATCCCAATCTGCAGCTCGATGCCCACGTCCGCCAGAGATTCGGGCACATCTACCAGCCCTTTCTCGTTCTGATGAACGACGGGCGGCGTGCCTCCAACCGGCCGACGGCGCTGCCACCCGATCTCGCCCGCGCCGCTCGGCGGCGACCTCCGCCGGCCGACGAGCCGGGGATGCGCGGTGGTGGACGGCGACCGCCGCAACCCGACGAGCCGGGCATGCGCGGCGGTGGAAGACGAATGCCCGAAATAGCACCGATCGTGATCGGCGACACGCAGGCAGGGTCGGTCATCGTGCCGGGTGAGCCGCCGCCGATCTCGATCGCGTTGCGGGAGCTGGGCCCGGTGCTCGCGTGGTTCGCGCTCGGCCTGCTTGGAATGGGCGCGACGGTGACCGCGCTGCTCATCTTTCGTCCCGCCCACAACCGGCTTCGTGCGCTCGAGCAGGCTGCGACGGCGCTCGGTCAGGGACAAACGCACGTGCGAGCCGTCGAGGGCGGCGGCGACGAGGTCAGCTCGCTGGCGAGGACCTTCAATCGAATGGCGCGGGATCTCGAGACGCGCGCAGCGGCGCTTGCCGAGTCGGACCGTGTCCGTCGCCAGCTCCTCGCCGACGTGTCGCACGAGTTGATGACGCCGCTGGCAGCGATTCGCGGCTACACCGAGACACTCGGTATGCCGCAGTTGACGCTCGACGACCAGACCCGGCTGCGGTACCTCGCCATCATCGCGGAAGAGACCGGCACGCTCGAAGAGCTGATCGGCGATCTGCTCGATCTCGCGCGACTCGAGGGCGGCGGAGGAACGCTCGCGTTCAAGGCGGTGCGAGTGGCGGACCTGTTTGCACGCGTCACAGACCGGCACGGGCCGGCTGTTCGGGAAAGAGAGATCACTGTGGCAGTCAGCGTGACGCCGCCCGATCTGTCGATCCGGGGGGATGCGCAGCGGCTGGAGCAAGCGCTGCAGAACCTTGCCGCCAACGCTCTTCGTCACACACCCAATCGGGGACGGCTCGAGCTCCGTGCCGAGCGGGCCCAGCGTGGCGCGCGACTCGTCGTACGCGACACGGGTCCGGGGATCCCGCCGGAACATCTGCTGCGGGTGTTCGATCGCTTCTACAAGGTCGACGCGTCCCGGAGTGCGGCGGCGGCGAACTCCGGCAGCGGACTCGGACTCTCGATCGTGCGAGCAATCGTCGAGCGGCATGGCGGACGGGTGACCGCATCGAACGCGCCGCAGGGAGGCGCAATGTTCGAGATCTCGATTCCAGACGCGTCGACGGATTCAGGCGAGCGAGAAGGCCGGATGCGCGCGGCTTCGGCGAACGTCGCCAACTGATGTTTTACCGCGAGGGTTTCTGGTACGGGCCCGGCTCGGGCAGGATTGGTGACACGTTCGCGAGCGCGGCTCCCGGCCACATCGAGGGTACGCCGCGAATGAACGTGACGAGTCCGGCGACGGGCGCCTTCACGTCGCCAGTCCGACGCCCGACGTAGTCCGTCGTGTACCCGATTACCGCACCCTCCTGTACGACGGTGTCGCGCTTCGCCGTCGCGAAGAACATGCCCCCGGACTCGGCCTGCACGCGGCTGCCGCTACTGACCCACACTGCCTTGGCGACAGGTTTTGCGGCGTGCGTGATCATCTCGAGTGATCCGAGGACATTCAAGCAGCCGTCGATCAAAGCATCCACGTCCGGCTGGAGCACCAGGCCGCTTCGTCCCGCTTCGGCAACGATCATCGTCTTCTTCTGGGCGAGCGCGTATCCGCCAAGGCTGCGCGTACTGGCGGGATTCGACGTGTCGACGTCGCGCACGATGATGTGGTCGAGGCCGAACGCCAGCACGAGCTTACGAGAAGCCTCGTCCTGTGTGGCATCGCCAGTGCGCGTCCAGTAACTGTACGGCCGCAGGTCCTCGTCGAGATCGCCGCCGTGCAAATCGACGATCACGGCTGAGGGCTTTACGACCTGCTCGGCGACCACGGCGAGCGCGCGCTCCGTCTGTGTGCCGTTCGCGTTCCCCGGATAGCCGGCGTTCATGCCCTTGCGATCGACGGGATTGACGTGAACGGTCATCTGCTCGAACGACGCAACATTCAGAAGCGGAACGACGATGACCGTGCCGGCGAGGGTTTTCGGATCGATCTGCGCAATCAGGCGCGACAGGGCCACGATCGATGCGTACTCGGTTCCGTGACTGCCTGCGACGAAAGCGACAACCTTTCCCGGCTTCGCGCCATTCACGACGGCAACCGAAATGTCGACCGCGGCATCCGTCCCTTGCGGAACCGTCAATTGCCCGTACGCGGTCGCGCCGCGCTGGGCGACAGCCGTGCCGACCGTGATCGCGGCCGGCGCTTCCTGGCTCCATGCAGCGTTCGCCAGGACGAACGTCACCCAGGCGCCCACAATCAGTGATCGCATCGTCAAGTGCCCTCCGAGTCATCGTGAGCACGGCGCACCGCGTCGTGCCATGAAAACGAGTCATCGCCTTGCTTACCGGCGTCGCCAGCCGTTTACCGGACCTGCGTGCAGCAGCTTGTCGATGGTGATGACGCCGTTCCTCTTGAAGACCTGACCGTTCTTCATGACGAACTGCACGCGACGCAATGAGTCGATGTCGGCCAACGGATCGCCGACCACGCCGATGAGGTCCGCGTAGTTGCCGGCCTTGATCGGTCCGCGCTCCGGGTAGACGTCAGCGGCCCTGTAGCCGTTGATGGTGAGCGCCTTCAAGGTGTCCTTCGCCGGAATGCCCGCGGCTTTCCAAGTGAGCAGGAAGTTGATGGTGAGGTCGCCGCGACTGAGCCACTCGCCGTCTTCGCCCTTCATCTTCTCGTTCCAATAATCCATGTCGGTCGAGAACGTGATCGGGACGCCTTTTTCCCAGGCGCTCTTGAGTTGCGCCGCGGCGCGCTGCTGTCCCTGGTCCGACCCGCGATACGGCGTGAACGGCGTGTCCGTGCTCGCGAGGTAAATGCCTTTCTGCGCCATCTGCGCGTGCTGCTCGGGCGTGATCTGCTGACCGTGTGAAATCACGTGCAGACCGGCGTCAATGGCCCGCTGCGCTCCATCTCGCGTCTGTACGTGCGCGTTCACCTTCGCGCCGCCCTTCGCCGCTTCGCTGATGAACAGCTTCACGTCGTCGACCGAGTAGCCCCATGGCTTGCAGTCCAGACAGATCTTGATCACCTTGGCGCCGAACAGCAGGTTCTCGCGTACCGCCTTCACGATCTCATCATGGCTGTTGGCCTCGAGATACTCGGGATACACGATATTGTGGTACTTGTACATCTCCGGCGAGGGGGTGAACTGTCCGCCAGTCGTACTGATGATCAGTCCCGAAGGGATGATCGTCGGTCCCGGCATCCAGCCCTGTTCGATCGCCTGTCGCAGCGCCGTGTCGGCGTACAACCCGTTGTTACCGACGTCACACACGACTGTGAATCCCGAGCTCAGGAGCTGCAGCGCACTCGAGGCCGCCTGGATCGCCCGGAGCGGCGTCGGATCGGCGATGTACGTGTAGTAGTAGATATTGTTCTCCGGGATCTCCTTGTAGGTCATCGCCTCGTGCGTGTGTGTGTCCACGAGGCCCGGGACAATGGTCAGCTTCGAAAGATCGATCACTTCTGCGCCTGGTGGAATCGTCACGCTGGGACCGATCTGCCGGATTCGCTCCCCTTCCACGAGGATGATCTGATTGGCCGCGGCCGTGCCCGTTTCCGGATCGACCAGGCGGCCTGCTCGTACCGCCGTCACTTTCTGAGGGCCCGTCGGTTGCGATCCGAGTTGCGCATGCATGGTGATGGTGACACCGATGACGATGAGCAGTGCGGTTGCGATGATCGCGCGTGTCGACATCGAGAATTCTCCTCAGAAGCTGCCGATCAATACGCCCGACGGTTTCGAAAGTCAACGGAACCCGCTCGACGAGCGATACTGGTCGAGGATTGATGTCGAGCCACCGTCAGCAGAGACTCCGCGTGCTCGAGGAACTCGAACGGCGCGCGAAGCAGTTCAGGACCGACGAGGACCTCTATCCGCTGCGGATCCCGCGAGAGCCGTTGTCGCTCGAAGGGGTGATCGAACAGGCGCTGCCGGGTGGCGAAGCCCGCCTCGATCCGCTCGCGTTGCGATCGCGCACGCTGCTGGAGCTCACGTGGGACGACGACAGCCGTTGGGAAGTATGGGTTCTGATGCTGCCGTCAGGGCTGAAGCTGTTCTGCGACAGCGCACCCGACGAAGCGCGCGTGCTCGCATCGGGAGGACGTTTCGCGAGCGACGAGACCGATCGACAGTTTCTGCGTTTGCTCTCCGAATCCGGCGGCGAGCGCTTCGGGCTCGAGTTGCACGGCGACGCCCCTTCCCGGGTGCGATCGTCCATTCCCGATCGGGAACTGCTGATCGAGATCTTCGTCGACCTCTTCGAGGTGGCACACATGGAGTCGGCGGTGCGCCGGTGCCTCGAACGCGCAGAGCTTCGGGCTGACGACGGCGTTCGAAGCGGGGACTTTCGCTCCGAGGTCGAGCGGTGGCTCGATCTGACGTTCCGCGCCGGCTGAACGCGCCGGAGTTCACCGCGGCTGACGTTCACCGCTCGCTGGGAGTGAGATGCTCCAGGAAATACCGAGCGATCAGCTGATACACGTGCGGGGTGGTGCCGGGTCCTTCGGCGATCGCGTGGGTGCGGTTCGGGTAGACCATCATGTCGAACGGTTTGCCGAGTGCGACGAGGCGATTGACGAGACGCTCGGTCCCCTGATAGTGGACGTTGTCGTCACCGGATCCATGGACGAGGAGGAGGTTTCCCCGCAGCCCTTCCGCGAAGTTGATCGGTGATCCGATTCGGTAGCCTTCGGGATTGTCCTTCGGAAGTCCCATGTAGCGCTCTTGATAGATCGTGTCGTACAGCTGCTGGTCGGGAACCGGCGCGACCGACACGCCAACCTTGTAGACCTCGGGAAAGCGGAACATCGCGTTGAGCGTGTTCGATCCGCCGCCGCTCCAACCCCAAATGCCGATCCGCTCGAGATCGATGAACGAATATCGCGCCGCAGCCGCGCGGATTGCCGCTGCCTGTTCCTTCGACGAGAGGTCGCCGACGGACCCGTAGATGACCTTCCGCCACGCCGCCCCCCTTGGTGCGGGCGTTCCGCGATTGTCGAAGCAGAGAATGAGGTAGCCGGCTTCCGCAAGCGCACGATGGAAAAGCGTATTGTTTCCCCACCAGCGATCCGTAACCATCTGGCCCGCTGGTTCGCCGTACACGAACACGACCACCGGATACTTGCGCGAAGCATCGAAGCGCGACGGCTTCAGCAACCAGCCGTCAAGCGCGATACCGCCGCCGACGTCAACTCGGATGAATTCGGCTGGCGGCTTCAAGACGTCGGTCAGCTTCGCCTGCAAGGCCGACAGGTCCGTCAACGCCCGCACGGAACGGTGCGACGGGAGCTCGACGAGGTCGATGGCCGGTGGGCGATCGAACTGCGACCAGGTGTGAAAAGCGAGGCGACCGCCGGGCGCGAGATCGTACGAATGCGTGCCCGGCTGATCCGCTGGCGTGACGCGTTCGGGGGCACCCGTTCCATCCAGCCGGGATCGATAGAGGTATCGCTGTGTGGCGTTTGTCGGCGACGCCATGAAATACAGCCACTCCTCAGCGGCGTCAGTGCCAACGACGGCGGTCACATCCGCGTCGAAACGTGTGACCAGCGTGGCCTTGGCGGAGCTCTCGTTGGTACCGTTGCCGTTCGGCTCGGCGCCGGCCCTGGTCTGGGGCTGGCGATGCTCGGTCGTGGACGTGTTTGTGTTAGCAGCGTGCGGGACACGATAGACGTGCTGCCAGCCGTCGCGCTCGCTCATCCAGAGAAACGCCCGCCCCTTGTCGATCCCGCGCACTTCGTCGACCACCTCGACCCAGGTCGATGACGTGTCGCGGAACGCGCGCCGCACCGAGCCGGTCGCCGAATCCGCGAGCAGATAATCGTTCTGATTCTGCAGGCGATTCAGCTGTTCAATCCCGAGTGTCGATGCATCAATCCATTCGAGGCGCGCCAGGTAGTTGTCGCGCGGGTCGCCGGGTACCTGCACCCACCGCGTGTCTCCTCCATCGGCGCCGACGACGCCGATGCGTGCCGCGGAGTTCGTCGTGCCCACTTTCGGATACGGAATGCGCGTGATTGTCGGGTACAGCGACGTCGTATCGTCGATCAGTGTGAAGATGCCGACACCCGTCGTGTCGAACTGCCAGTACGCGATCCGGCGTCCATCAGGACTCCACCGAAAGCCATCGCGGACGTCGAGCTCCTCTTCGTACACCCAATCGGATGTGCCGTTGATCGTCGTTTCGGATCCATCGGGGGTCGCTTGTACCGTTCGACCGTCCTCGAGGCTCTCGACGTAGATGTTGTTCGCGCGAACGTATGCGACGCGAGAGGCGTCTGGTGAGAACTTCGCGAACATCAGCGACGATTCCGGCGACGAGCCGCCGATCTTCTTCAGGCTTCCGCTGGCAACGTCCAGCACCCAGTAGTCGCCGCGCGTGTTCTGTCGCCAAACTTTTCGAGTGTTCGTGAAGATTAGGAGCTTGCGGCCGTCGGACGACCACGAGTAATCGTCGATGTCGAGAGGTTTGTTGCCGCCCGGCGGCACGAGCTGTGCTGACGGGACGAGCACCGTCCGCGTCCCGCTGGCGGCGTCATATCTGACGATGTCGGAGCCGTCGGCCTGATCGGACGGCTTTTCCACAACTGCGTATGCTGTTCCGTCGGGCAGCCATTGCGCCGGCCCGAAGCGAGGCACGTCGAAGGCACGTGCCTTGAAGATGCGATCGATCCGATCGCTCAGCGCACGGGCGCGATCTGGCTGCTGTCCCTGAAGAAACGATGCCGCCGCGATCAGCGCGACGGCAGTCGCGCCATGCTGAATTCGATGTCTGGAGATCATCCAGAGAACTTATTTCTTTTTCTTGACGCCAAGCTCGTCGAGCTTCTTGACCATCACCTCACCGGCAGTGGCCGTCGTCGGCGACTTGTCGATCGCGAGGATCTTTCCGTCAGGGCCGATGTAGAACGTCCATCGCGCGGCCAGCTGTTGTTCCGGTGGGCGATCGATACGTATCACGCCGTACGCCTTGGCGGTTTCTTTCGACGGATCGGCAAGGATGGGAAAGTCCGCCTCGTGCTCGGCGGCGAACCGCTTGTTCGTGTCAGCGTCGTCGACGCTCGCCATGAAGTAGACGATGTCGTAGGTCTTGAGGAGGGCACCGCTCTCACGGAGCGATTTGCATTCGGCGGTTCAGCCGCCGGTGAAGGCCTTCACGAACCAGGCGAGCACGACGGTCTTTCCCCTGTAGTCCGATAGCTTGTGGGTCTTGCCGTCGGATCCTGGCAGAGAGAACTCTGGCGCGACGTCGCCGACCTTGAGATCCGCCGAGTACTGCGGCGGAGCGCTCTGGCCTTGTGCCGGCGGGGTCTGCCCCTGTGCCGACACGAGCCCCGGGATCAGGCCGGCGATTGCGAAGACGGGCAGCAGTTTCAGCATGGTGCGAGATCGTAGCACGGATGGGGATGTGGCCGCGTGAGCGTGCGCCTTACCTGACCGATAATGCAGACATGACAGACAATCCGGGGAAGCGACGCGACGTTACGGTTCGCCGCTTTACTTCGCCGTCGGAAGCCGATCGTCACGATCTCGAATACTGGCAACGGATTCCGGATGCCGAGCGCATTCTCGAAGTCTGGCGTCTCAGCCGCGAACTCTGGCAGCTTCGCGGGGAGTGGAACGATGAACCCGGACTTTGTCGATCTGTTGCGAGCGTTCGTCGCGTGTGACGTCCGGTTCCTCATCGTCGGCGCTTACGCGCTGGCGCTGCACGGACGTCCCCGCGCGACTGGCGATCTCGACATCTGGGTCGAGCCGACCGCCGACAACGCCGCACGAGTGATGCAGGCCCTTGCGCAATTCGGTGCGCCGCTGGACGAGATCAGCGAGACTGATTTCGCACGGCCGGGAATCGTCTACCAGATCGGTGTGCCACCCAGGCGGATCGACATTCTCACGGAGCTCACGGGCAGCAGCTTCGAAGAGGCGTGGCCCGAGCGACTCCGACGGCCGTTCGGCGAGGTGGCGGTGGATTTCATCGGCCGCGACGCGTTCCTCCGCAACAAGCGTGCAATGGGACGACCGAAGGACCTCGGGGACATCGAAGGAATGGAATGATCAGCGATCAGTTCGACTGCGGCAGCTGCGCCGGTTCGAGACGGGGAACGAGCGCCTGGATCACGGCGAGCGCGACGAGATAGGCGAAGGCCGCGACGAGGAACACCGGAACGTAACTGCCCGTCATCTGGAGGATGTACCCGGTGACCTTCGCTATCAGCATCCCGCCGACCGCGCCGGCCATGCCGCCGAGGCCAATCACGGATCCGACGGCTTTCCGCGGGAACGTGTCGGACACGAGGGTGTACAGGTTGCAGGACCATCCCTGGTGCGCCGCGGTCGCAATGCTGATCAGCGTCACCGCCACCCACAGCTGCTTCGCTCCTGACGCAAACATCATCGGCAGCACGGCGAGCGCGCAGATCAACATCGTCGTCTTCCGTGCCGCGTTGATGTTCCATCCGCCCTTGATCAGGGTCGACGACAACCATCCACCCGCGACGCTGCCCACGTCCGCGATCAGATAGATGATCACGAGCGGCGGGCCGATCGTTTTCAGATCGATGCCGTAGTTCAGATTGAGGAAGTCAGGAACCCAGAAAAGATAGAGCCACCAGATCGGATCGGTCATGAACTTTCCTGCGGCGAACGCCCACGTCTGCCTGTGCCGCAGCAGCGTCTTCCACGGAATGTGGACCGGCGGGTCCGACGGGTCGCTGCGGATGTGCGACAGTTCGGACGCGCTGACCCGCGGATGATCCTCGGGTTTGTCGTACAGGAACCACCAAAGCGCCAGCCACGCGAAGCCAATCACGCCCGTCGCGACAAACGCCCAGTACCAACCCCACTGGAGCGTGATCCAGGGGACGGTCATCGCCGCGACAAGCACGCCGACGTTCGTGCCGGCGTTGAACACGCCGGTCGCAAACGCACGCTCGCGCTTCGGGAACCAGTCGGCGACGACTTTGATAGACGCCGGAAAATTCCCGGCTTCCCCGATGCCAAGCGCCAGCCGCGCCACGATGAAGCCGGCGACCGATCCGCTGTAGGTCAGGCCGATTAAGGACAGCACGGCCGCGGCTGCCGGGCCGAACGTCGTCGCCTCCGCATGCGCGATCGCGGCCAGGCTCCAGATCACGATCGCGATGCTGAATCCGATCTTCGCGCCGAGCCGGTCCATCATCCGGCCGGCGAGCAGGAACCCGACCGCGTACGCGAGCTGGAACGCGAAGACGATGTCGCTGTAGTCGATCTCGCTCCAGCCGAACTGCGCCTGGAGCGTTGGTTTCAGCAGCGAGACGACCTGGCGATCGACGTAGTTGATCGTCGCCGCCAGGAACAGCAGCGCGCAGACGACCCAGCGGAAGCCACCGACGCGAACGGCGACCGCAGGCGCGCTGGCCGCGCGGACGGCATCTGCGCGTGCGGGAACATTCGCCATCACAGCCTCCCGTCAAACGGGGACAGCCAATCGGGACACCCAATCGGGACACCCAATCGGGGCATCCATGCGGGACAGCCAACCGGGGCTGGCACGTTTGGATGCCCCCGATGTCCCCTCTCTAAATCGTCGGATTCCGGCGGTGGATCGCGAACTCGCGGTGACCCAGCGTCTCGGCCGCCGTCTCACGGCCGGACGCAACGGCGAGCACCTCGGCGAACAGCCGATCCGCCGCCGAGTCGAGCGTCTCCGTATCGTCCATGATTCCACTGACGTCGAGGTCGATGTTATCGGACATCTGACGCGCCGTGCGCGCGTTGCCCGTTATCTTGATGACCGGCGCGATGGGGTTTCCGGTCGGCGTCCCAAGTCCGGTCGTGAACACGACCACCTGCGCGCCGCCGCCGACCATCCCGGTCACCGACTCCACGTCGAGACCCGGCGTGTCCATGACCGTGAGTCCCTTACGCGCGATCGGCGCGGCATACGGTACCACGTCTTCGAGCGGCGCACGCTCTCCCCCCTTGTGCGTCGCACCGAGCGACTTCTCCTCGATCGTGGTCAGACCGCCCCGGATGTTCCCGGGTGACGGCTGTGTGCCGCGGATGTCTAGACCAAGCGCACGCGCTTCGGCCTCGACGCGGGTGATCACTCGAATCAGCTTCGTCGCGACGGCTGGATCGGTCGCGCGCGACGCCAACAGGTGCTCCGCGCCCATGATCTCGGCGATCTCGCCGAGCACGGCACTGCCGCCAAGCGCGACCAGCCGATCGGTGACGCGACCCAGCGTGGGGTTCGACGCGAGGCCCGATGTGTAGTCGGATCCGCCGCACTTGAGCGACAGGATCAGGCTCGACACGTGGCACCACTCGCGTTCCTGCGCGGCGAGCACGCCCGCGAACGACTGCGCGATGCGTGAACCTTTCTCCGTCGCGCGCAGGGTTCCGCCTTCGCTCTGAATCGCAACAATCTCCGCCAGCTTGCCGTGACGCCGCGCCGCTTCTGCGAGATGCTGGGCGACCACCTGCTCGCACCCGAGGGCGACGACGACCACGGCGCCGACGTTCGGATGCCCGCAGTACGCGGCGAGCGTGTCGTGCGTCAGCCGCATGTCCGGCCCGAGCTGTCCGCAGCCGGCGAGATGTGGCAACGCCGTCGCGATCGGCGGCGCTGCGGCGGCGATCCGCTCCGCCACGAGCGACGAGCAGATCACTGTCGGCACGACGAGGACGTGATTACGTGTGCCGACGCGACCATCCGGCCGCTTGTACCCAAGAAATCCGGGACGATCGGTCATTCTTACTCCGGGGGACTTCGTCCCCCGGACCCCCTCACGCCGTTGCTCGCGGGGACCCCTTCGCCCCGCTCCGCTCCGGCGGGCGCG
>Ga0114129_10004710_pt1 | contig 19257 bp, 18 predicted proteins | sample RhiMetdeltSRZDD1_FD_80071 | JGI IMG/M metagenome (GOLD analysis project Ga0114129, IMG submission 80071) | Populus rhizosphere microbial communities from Tennessee, USA - Rhizosphere MetaG P. deltoides SRZDD1 (version 2) (version 2) | ecosystem: Host-associated > Plants > Roots > Rhizosphere >...
AATTTTCTGTGCACAACATATTCGCACAGAAAGTTTTTATATTTTCTCAGAAAAAATGGCCAAACTTTCTGCGCGCAGCATCATCGCACAGAAAGTTTATACAGTTTCTCAGAAAAATTGACCAAATTTTCTGTGCGGCATATCGTTTTTCCTGAGCAGTTATAAGCTTGCAAAATCTTTTGGTGGAAAAGTAAAAAGTTAAGGCTTGCAATTATAGAATAATCCGTACTCTTTTTTGTGAGCGGTGGAGAGTACACATCAGAAAAGATCCTTTGGTGAACGGTTGTCTAAGGTGGCGACAGCCGTAGCTTTCAACCGCCTGCGCTAACGCTGCCACGCCGGAACGCAACGCGAAGGCGAGGCATTAAGTTAATAAATCCAAAGCTCTTTGTACCGTGAATTCATCCATTTTAGTGGCCTTGCAAAATTGCTTTACTGTAATAGGGTCACCAGGTTTCTTACCCGCTCTTTTCCGGGCCAGCGCCATCTTGCGTTCGGCCGTTCGCTGCGTCTTTTTAAAGATGTGAACAAGGTGCCAGGTTTCAACGATCGATGTTGGGATCTTTTTGCAATAAGGCAGTTCTCCCAACTTTTGGCGATGCATATGATCGGCAATCTGGTCGTTTAATAATTTATGCAAATCGCTCAACTCGTCTTCTGAAAAAACAGGCTTTTCGATAGCAGCAGTTTTTGGAGGCATAACATGTTTGTTTTATGGTTAATGGAATATAACGGCGGTATACCAGCTAATCAGAGCAGTTGAAGAAACGTACAAAACAAGCTTCCGTTACCAAAGGAGCGCAGGAGAATAAAATTTCAGCGAGGGTGGGGATTGGTTAGATCGGAAGATACAAATATTTATAAAACGCAAAGAAGGTCTTATACCTTTTTACCGGTTCAAACAGTTAAATAATAGGAAGTTGATTAAAATCAAGGGTGTCCATCGTGGCGTGGACACCCTGCTCCTTTTGCTTTTTTCCTGTTCCTGATTACCTCATTTAATACTATAAAAAAAACTCCTGAGTTCTTCAGCAAAAACATCCGGTACTTCCAATGCAGCAAAATGCCCGCCTTCTTTCATTTTTTTAAAGCTCACTACATTAACAAAACGCTCAGCCCACTCTTTGGGGAATTGTGCTTCGCGTGGAAATACCGCCACACCTGCGGGTACATTGCTTTTCTTTAATGGCTGCGAGCCACCCCATTGGGCAACCGCCTCTGCCTTGTACATTCTTACAGAGGTTGCAACAGTTTGAGTAACCCAGTAGATCATGATGTTGGTAAGCAATTCATCCTTGCCACCAAATGCCTGCTCTATTAATTCGGGGGTGGCGCCGGCGTTGATCATACTAAGTACCCAACCGGCAAGCGCAGCAGGCGAATCATTCAACCCGTAGGCCAGCGATTGCGGTTTGGTAGCATGCACCATGGCATAAGCTCCCTCGGCATACCACCACTGCTGTACAAATTGAGCAAATTTTTTTTCGTCTTCCGTCATGGTGGTCGGATCTTCCTGTCCCATCGGATAACCTACATCAGTAAAATGTACACCCGCCACTACTTCGGCGTATTTTGAAGCCAATGCTTTGGTAACGCCCATGCCCACATCGCCACCGGCCGCATAAAATTTTTCATAACCGAGGTTTTCTGTCATCAATACTTTCCATAAGTCGGCAACTGCTTCACTGCTCATGGCAACTTTATCAGAAAAACCAAAACCGGGAATGGAACCGGCTGAGATATTCAATCAATAAATATAACAAATGGGTATTAAATGTTATATGCAACGAATTTTAACCCAATTTGATCATAAACTCCATGGGCGGGATCCCAGGCAAGAGGGCAATGAGAAAGGTGTTTTTAGCTGTATCACTGCTGGCAAAGTGCGTAAGAGACCGGAACAAATATGTAAAGATCGGTTTTGAGGAAATTAAGTATGTTGGACATATATATATGCCGTATAACCGAAGCAATTGTGCCAACGTTTGCCCAAATAAAGCAATGGTAAATGTTTGCCGCAATAATCCGCAAATGTTAATTTGGTATCAATTTACAGCGTTTACTTAATCGATTAACTAAGTGGCCGGGGTATCTCCCAATACGGGTTGCCATAAGTTTGCGCACCGGTAACAGCAAGACACATTGCGTACCACATTGTTCGTCATATAAAACCAAAATTAACGATCATGCTTTCCACCCTTTACCGAAAACTTTTAATGATCCTGTTGCTATTGCCTGGCATACACGCCGGGGCGCAGGTTGGCCTACTGAATGATGATTTTTCCACAGGTAGTACCTATAACTGGGTGGCTACCACGTCAGGCGCAACCAGTTCACTGGTAAATGGTCAATTGGTTATTACAATGGCCTTGCAAACTTCTGGAAAATACCGGGGCGATTTCAAAAAGAACGGTGGCACTACCGTTCATGCCGGTACCTATCCCATCGTTGCCATCAGGTTTAAAAAAACACCGGCCTGTAATTTCTTCTTTGACACCAACCTGGGATCGTACAATGGTGGCAGTAACAATGCTACAAAACTTGCCATGGACGATGGGTTCAACATCTATTACTGGGACCTTAGTACCGGTAAGTTAGGAACTACCACATTGTCTACTACATCATCCACTACCTTATCGACCTTTCAGTTCAAGGTAGCCGATGTGGTATTGACCCAGGCCGAACTGGCGGCAAATGATTACTCATTTGAAATAGAGTGGGTGAAAACTTTCGCGTCAGTAAGTGCATTGCGTTCATTCGCGGGAATCGTAGAACCGACTCCTTATGCTTTTACCGGCACATTCAGCCATCCTGGTCTGCTGCACAATTCAACTGACCTCACAAGAATGGCAAGCAAGGTAAGCAGCCAGGTTGCCCGGCCTTACGAAAGCTATAAAATGTTACAGGCAAATGCCAAAGCATCGGCCACATACACAATGCAAGGACCGTTCACGTATTTCACCCGTGATAATAGTATAACGGTAGACGGCATTGCCGGCGGAACCGTAAAAAACAGCGTTGAAAGCGATGTGCTGGCTGCTTATTACAATGCGTTAATGTATAGCATCAACGGTGATGCAGCGCATGCGCAAAAGGCGGTTGAGATCCTTGATGCGTATGCCTCAACGGCCGTTGGCATTACTGGCAGTGATGCCGAGCTGAATGGCCTGTATGGTTTTATACTGGCCAATGCAGCGGAGATCATGCGTTCTACCTATACCAGTTGGCCGCAGGCTAATATACAGCAATGCAAAACCATGTTGCAGTCGGTTTTCTATCCCACCTTGCAGAACTTTAAACCCTGTGCGCATGGAAACTGGGATATTATCTGCATGAAGGCGCTTATGTCTATAGCCATTTTCACTGATGATACCGCCATGTTCAATAAAGTAGTGAACTATTTTTATTATGGCGAAGGCAATGGCAGCATCGACAATTATGTAATAACCGGTGACGGGCAGTTGCAGGAAAGCAACCGCGACCAGCCGCATGTGATGCTGGCTATCGGTTCACTGGCCGAATTGAGTGAAATGGCGTGGAAGCAGGGTGTTGACCTGTACTCGGCTTCGAACAATGCCATCATGCGTGGTTTCGAATACACATCGAAGTACAACATGGGTTATTCGGTTCCCTTTGAAACAAGCTATGAGTATTGTGAAAAGAACTACCAGGACTATACACCCGAAGCGGTTTCAGCCAATGGCCGTGGCCAGCTCAGGGCTGTATTTGAAATAGCGTATAACCATTACGTGTACCGTAAGGGATTGTCAATGCCCTCTACAATGGAAGTGTTGGCTGCCATGGGGCCTGAAGGGGCTCCCTTTGGCGCTGATAACCCGGGGTATGGCTCACTGTTCTTTTATTTGGGCAGTTCCTCCAATCATGCTTTTAATGGATTGCTGAACAGCAATTTTACCTATAGCAACGATTGCTGGAACGCCGTTACCACCAATGCATCAGTTGTGGTACAGAGTGACCGGCTGGTGGTGACCACCGCTACTCAAACCAATGGCACCTTGCGTGGCGATATTCGCCGCAATGGGATCGTGAGCCTGTATCCCACAACCTATCCCATTGTTGCGGTGAAAATGAAGAAACCCACTACCTGTAATTTTATCTTCGATACCAACCTGGGTTCTTTTGGCAATGGCAGTAATAAATGGACCGGCAAAGTAGGGGACAGTATCTATTATTACGACCTTACCGTAAAAGGGTTTGGTTCGGCCAACACAATGCTGTCGACAACATCGCCTACAACGCTTACAACTTTTCAGTTCAAGGTAGCCGATATCACTTCGGGTGAAACCAGTTATCCGGTCGAGTGGGTGAAGACGTTCCATAGCCTGAGTGATGTGAGCGCCTATACCGGCAGCAGAATGGCCACTACTACCAGTCCCGCCGTTCCGGAAGCATCGGTAAACAATCTGATGATCTATCCCAATCCGGTTATTGGCAACAGGTTCTATATAAACCTCGATAACGAGTTATCGAATAAGGAAGTGCAGGTAAAGCTGTACAATATGTATGGAAAGCTTGTAATGCAGAAACTGGTTGCAGGCAGAACCGGTGCGGTGGAGATCAAATTAGATAACACGCTGACGACCGGAATATATATGGTTCAGTTGAATGACCGGAAAGCAGTTAAATTATTGATTGCAAAATAGGCTATAGAGAGAGCCGGTTCACTGCTAAGATCAAAATGATATAGCTAACATCAAATGATAGGAGAGGGGTTGGTTTCTACCGCCCCTTCTTATTTTTTAAAAAAAACGGGTACTTCTCTCTTATTCAAACGTCTTATTATAAAGGAGCGTCAAAAATTGGATCAATAAATAAGCAACAAAACAGACCATTTCTTTTTCAACCCGGAAAAAAAATTACAATCCGATAGCCCTTTTTTTTTGCTCGCGTGTCTTTATATAGAGCGCCTGACATACCATCAGCAATAAGCAATTGGAATAAAGACTTCATGAAAAGAAAAAAGAAAAATTCTTTTAAAAACCTTGGGAATTTTTGCAAGCGATGTGTTTTAATATATCGGGAGTCAGTAATAAATTTTAGGTAATAAGTTATATGTAGTAAGGAATAAGTAGAAGGCAATAAGCAACAGGCAATAAGCAATAAGCAATTGACAAAAAGCAATAAGCAACAGCCTCCCTGACCACAGACTTCACAAATTTTCACAAAAGCAGATGGTACTTGCACCTTATTCATGCGTATTGGTTAAAAGCCGGTGCGATGTCAGTAACCTTTTAAAATCAATGTTATGAAAAACTATTCTTTACATCTTCAATGCTTACAGTTATACAGGCAAATGCTACATGAAACAGCCGGTTGTGAATGCAAACCTTCCGGTGAAGCTAAATGGATAGAGTTTGGGTATGGCAGCGTAGTTCAGTCGTGGTTCAGGGTCGAAAGAATGGCTGATGGATATCAGTTTGTGAGCGACGAAGAAGAAATGTGCTTTCGGCAGATCATGCAGTCGCGATTTGCAGGCTGGGTTAATTTCTTACACTATTATACCGATCCTTTGGTAGCAGCCGGGTGAACCAATAAGCAATTGGCAATAGGCAATAAGCAATTTGAGAACCGTACCCCTTTAACAACCCGTACTCTTTAAGGTCCGTACCCTTTAACGCTCCGTGCCCCTGTAACCTTTAATAATCGTGCCCTTTAACAACCGTGCTTTTTTACAGCCCGTACCCTTTTACAGCCCGTACCCTTGTGCCCTTTTTGTTTTGTTTAGTGTTGTTTATTTTTAAGTGAAAGGCCGCCTTTGTGAACGATTGCATTTCGGGGTTTGTATTTACTTACCCTCTCTTTTTATCGTATGATCACAATCACATTCGTGCATGATTATAATCACAATATCACTGGTTAAGGTTTGTTTTTCTTTGCCCATCGTTTCAAATACTTATGAAAAATCTTTTTTTTGACGCTTTGTAAAATGTACAGCCATAAAAAACATATCAGCAATATTTACAAGGTAGTAAGTTTAATTAGCAAAGTATAACCGCGCCTGAATGAAACACATAGAGCAGGATGCGTTGCTTCAACAAAAGAACTAATTTTACGCATTTGAAATCAAATAGTCAATGAGTAAACAAGTTCCTAAAGTGAAGTATAACACCAGTTATCCTTCTATCGATGACCTGCGCAACAAAGCCAGAAGAAAAATCCCAAAATTTGCCTTTGAATACCTCGATGGTGGATGCAATGAAGATGTAAACCTGCATAAGAACACGGCAGAGATCAGAGAGGTGGAGTTAGCCCCCTACTATCTAAGCACGCACAAAGGGTCGAGCCTGCAAACCGAATTGTTCGGTCATGTATACGATGCGCCTTTTGGTATTGCACCTATAGGGTTACAGGGGCTCATATGGCCCAATTCGCCGCAGATCCTTGCCAAAGCTGCCCTGCAGCATAATATTCCTTTTATACTGAGCACGGTTACTACTGCCGACATTGAAACGATCAGCAAAATTACCGAAGGCAAGGCCTGGTACCAGTTGTACCATCCTGCCGAAGATGCGGTTCGCGATGATATATTAAAGCGGCTCGAAGCTGCCCAATATCCCGTGCTGGTGCTGCTGAGCGATGTGCCTTCGTTTGGGTTCAGGCCAAAGGATATTCGCAATGGACTGGCCATGCCGCCCCGGATGACCCTGAATAATATTCTTCAGGTTATGACGCGGCCTGAGTGGGCATTTAAAACCTTGTATCATGGTACGCCCAATTTCGCCACGCTGAAGCCCTATATGCCAAAAGGATTAAATATGAAGCAGCTGGGGCTGTTTATGAACCGCACATTTGCAGGCAGACTAAACGCCGATAAAATTGCGGCTATTCGTGATAAATGGAAAGGGAAAATTGTAGTGAAAGGGATTGCCACCGAAGCCGATACCGAAATGTGCATTAAACTGGGCATAGAAGGCATCGTTGTTTCGAACCATGGCGGCCGTCAGCTCGATGCCGGTCAGTCGGCCATAAAATCAATGCACCCGATCATCGATCGCTATAAAGGGAAATTAAAAATTATGATGGACAGCGGCCTGCGTTCGGGCCCCGATGTAGCAAGGGTAATGGCCAGCGGCGCTGATTTTACTTTTATGGGCCGCTCGTTTATGTACAGCGTGGCCGCCCTGGGCGACGAAGGCGGCGACCATATTATATCTATGCTGAAAGTTCAATTGCAACAGGTACTGGAGCAGGTTTGTTGCGGGCAGGTCTATGATTTGCCGAAGCATATTATCAAATAAAAATAGTTCCGCTTGATCAAACATTTCCAGGGTGCTGCACTTTGGAAATGTTTGCTTTTTTTTGAACATCAAATTGAAAAAGCATGAAGGCATTTTGGGCATGGGCCTGCTGGGCTCAAACTTTGTGAAGGCAATGTTGAAAAGAGGAGAGCAGGTGCAGGTATGGAACCGTACTGCATCGAAGGCATTTGAACTGGAGGCTTTTGGCGCGAAAGCATTTACGAATGTTAAGGATGCCGTTAAAGGCGCATCGGTAATTCATTGTACGTTGAAAGATGATGCATCGGTTGATGAAGTGTTGCAGGCAGCTGCTGAAGGCTTTGCACCGGGCGCCATCATCATTGATCATACCACCACTTCAAAAGATGGCGCTATAAAAAGAACACAGGAGTTTAAGGCAAAAGGTTTTATCTACCAGCATGCGCCTGTATTTATGGGCCCCGTAAATGCTTTGGAAAGCACAGGGTTCATATTGTTGTCGGGTGATGCCGGTATTATCAGCAAACTGGAACCTGAATTGTCAAAAATGACCGGTAAGCTGCTTCATTTTGGTTCCGAAACAGGCAAGGCTGCTGCCATGAAGCTGGCCGGTAATTCTTTTCTGATATGTTTAACGGCCGGTTTAAAAGATACGCTGGCTTTGTCGAAAACACTGGGTGTTTCGGTAGAAGAGCTGATTACTTTGTTCAACTCATGGAACCCCGGTACGCTGGTGCAGGCCCGTTTAAAAAGAATGACCGGCGATGATCATGCACAACCATCGTGGGAACTGGCGATGGCGCGTAAAGACACGCAATTGTTTATTGATTCCGCACAACAAGGCGGCGCACATCTTACACTACTACCTGCCATTGCCGCGCTGATGGACGAATGGATTGCGAAAGGATTTGCCAATCACGACTGGACCATTATCGGCAAGGAACCGTTTTAAAATTTAACATTACATAGCTTATTTGTCGACTTGAAGGTTTGCGATATTGTTTTTATCTTTTGGCATTTATTTAATCGCAAAACCTTTAGTAGAATGAAGTATTTACACGCAGTACTAACAGTGATCGCTGTTTGTCTTGTTATTATTACCCTTGCCGTAACCGGCCTGATGCCCACAGCCAATGCCCGCGAAACAAGTCCGCGTTTTGTTTCTGTTCCTGTTAATGCCGATGGTTCAATAACGGTAAAATTTGCAGAAGGACAAAAGATGGATGTGAATATTGAGCAGATCAACGGTTCAAGCCTGTTGGGATCAAAATTGCCAACTACAGGCAGCGCAATTGTAGATGTGAATATTGAAAAGGTAAACGGGCGCAGCGTAGGTTGGGGAGGATCCGGAGTATTGCCTGTTAAAATAGAAAAATGATGCGGCGGGAAAAAAGTGCAATAAATGAAGATATTGATACATTGACCCCAGGGCTGTAGGAAAGTAATTTTGTGTTATCAAATTGAATCATTAAAAATAACACAAAATGAAAAGTTGGATAAAAAGTCAGTATTTGCTGGTTATGCTTTCTGTTTTAACAGGCATGTTTGTAACTGATTCGGCTAATGCACAAACAAAAAGACAGAACGCTGCTGCCGGAAGGGACGAGTTCATTGAAGTTGAAAAGAATGTAAAACTACATGTAACCGATTTGGGCGAAGGAAAACCTGTAGTGCTTATACACGGATGGCCATTAAGCGATGCCATGTATGAATATCAATACCAGGAACTGGTTGAAAAAGGGTTCAGGGTGATAGGTATTACGTTAAGAGGTTTTGGAAAATCGGATAAGCCTTACGGTAAATACAATTATGATGTGTATGCAGATGATATTAAAGCCGTGCTGGATAAGCTGAACATTCAAAACGCCACACTTGGCGGATTTTCGATGGGAGGCGCTATTTCAATACATTATGTAGCCAAATACAATAGCGCCCACGTTGCCCGGCTGGCTTTATTTGGCGCCGCTGCACCTGTATGGACGAGTCGCCCCGATTATGCATATGGTTTTTCAAAAGAAGCGGTCAATGATTTAATAGCGTTGAGTAAGACCAATCGTCCTGAGTTGCTGCAGAACTTCGGAAAAATATTTGCAGCATCTGAAACTGCTGTGCCTGCAGGCATCGGCACCTGGCTGGGCGCCATCAACCTCGAAGCATCGCCTTATGCTACCACACAAAGTTTAATAGCGCTCAGAGATACTGATCTGCGGCCTGAACTGAGCCGTATTAAAATACCTACCGTTATTTTTCATGGTGTAAAAGATAAGATCTGTGAATTTGCGCTGGCAGAGCAAATGCAAAAGGGTATTAAAAATGCTACCATAGTGCGTTTTGAGAATAGTGGCCATGGATTGTTTGTTGAAGAAAGAGAGAAGTTTAATAAAGAGTTGATACAGTTTGCAGGGCAGTAACAAATGCAATCAAAAAAATGGAAGGCTGTAACCGGCTTTCCATTTTTTGTTTTATTGCATGCCCAAAGCACTAACCTTTTGGTAACCGCTTCGCTGCAACAGTTATAGTATTTTTGTGTTTTGCAATTAATAGACAATAATGGAGCGCAAAGAATTTTTACAATCAATTTTAGCAGTTACCACTATGGGGAGTTTGAGTAGTTTTAAAAAATTTACCGATACGCTTTCGATACAGGGCACGCGAATGCCCGTACTTTTTACATCGCACGGAAATCCGATGGATATACCATTGTCGAAGGAAGAACGGCCGTTTTGGAATTCGTTGTTTGAGCTGGGCAAGGGCCTGCAAAATAAGTTTGAAGTAAAAGCCGCATTGGTTGTGTCGGCACATTGGTGCACCCGGGGCACTTATGTAAACATATCGTCCGAACAAAAGCAGATCTATGATTACTATGGATTTCCCGAAAACTTTTACGATCCGAAATATCACGCCAAAGGAGCGCCCGACATAGCGCATGAAGTGAAAAAAATTGTTCCATCGGTTGCAGAAACAACAGAGTGGGGGTTAGACCACGGCGCATGGCCTATGCTGATGCATTTGTTTCCCGATGCCAATATTCCTGTTTTTCAGATGAGCATCGACTATTATGCAAAACCATCTTATCACTATGAGCTTGGTAAGCAGCTAAAATCATTACGCGAAAAAGGCGTGCTGATCATTGGCAGCGGCTCGCTCATTCACAACCTTGATCTGGCGATGCAAAAATTCAGGAAAAAAGATATGACCCCGTATGGATGGGAGGCAGAATATGATGCCTGGATCAAAAAACAAATCGACGAAAGGAATTTCAACAATATTATCAATTACGAAAGCAGTCACAAGCTGGGTAAGCTGGCTGCGCCCACGCCCGATCATTATGTACCAGTTTTATACAGTGCGGGTTTAATGGATGATAAAGATGAGCTGAGTTATTTTTATGAAAGTGCTGCCGGAATACCAGCGTTTAGTGAACGGAGTTTTATTGCAGGAGCCCATTAACTATGATGGTATTTTTCATTTCGAAGAATAGTGCAGGCGCGGTATAGTTGTTCGGCCAATATTAAACGAACCAGCTGGTGCGGAAATACCAGTTTTGATAATGACCAGGTAAGATTGGCTCTTTTAAAAAGGGGGTCATCAACGCCATATACGCCACCGATCAGGAAAATCAGGGTTTTAACGCTTTCATTGGCGCGGGTTTGTAAAAACTCAGCCAGTCCTTCAGAGGTAAGCGATTTGCCCCGCTCGTCGAGCAGCACCAGGTAGTCGTCTTTTTTCAGCCATTCCAGAATGGTTTCGCCTTCTTTCTTTTTGAGGTCCATTTCGCTGAGCATGCCGGCGTTTTTAGGGGTGGGGATGATGTTCCATTCAACCGGGAAGTATTTCGATATCCGGCGGGTGAAATCTTCGATCCCTTCCTTTACATAAGGTTCATTGTTTTTACCGATTGACCAGCATTGAATTTTCATAATAGCCCAAATATTTTACAAATTTGCCTTTTTTGCCGCAGGTGACCGAATTAAAAGCGATAAACACAAACCTCAATTAAAACAGATAATTAAAAAGCAAAGAGGGGGGCCAAAGCCAAAGCGATCAGGTAGGGGATAAGCTTTATTGCTCCTTTTTTTTGTATTCTGCCATCCGTTCTTTTGCTATCGTAATATACTCTTCCTGAGAATTAATTAATTTATCTTTTTGTACTAAATCCTTCTCCAGTTGTCTAATGACATTATGTAATCTATCATTCTCATTATTCAATATTGTTATTTCATCATTCCGTAAGCTTTTCAACGGTTCCTCTTGATAATAAAACGAAAATAGATCTACTTTAAGGGCATTTGAAATTGCTATAAGTAAATCGACTGCGATAGTTGAACGCTTAAAAATGTCCGGTACTGTTTTTTCATGCTTGTTGATCAGGTTACCGAACTCTTTTTGGGTAAGCCTTTTATCTTCTACTAAGCCTTCAATTATTTTGCCGATGTGAATGGACATATCACAAAGTTTTAGGAAATATTTATTGTAAAACTGCCAATTTGGATTATTTATTTGTATTAAAGTATTATTTTTTACTACCTTTAGGGAGGTATTGTTATCCTTTTTATTAAAAATGATGCCAAAAACTGTGATCAATCTATATTATTTTACTAAATAGAGGAAAAAAGCATCTAAAGAAAGAGCATAAATAATCTTATTATATAGTCAGCCATGTTAGCGCCTTTCAGAAAATTTTTAAGTTGGTTTTCTCCAGCAAAGCCATTTAAACGTATAAAATTTTTCTTTTTTAAAGAAAAAACCCGTGAACGGGATAAAATGGTTTCAAGAATTGCATTTGAACTGGAACTGGAAAGGCCGGCGAATTTGCCTTCAGATGATGAAACAGCCGAAAATACAGTTGAATAATAAAATCAACCGTCTTTTATTGCGGAATAAAAATAATTGCTTCAATAAGAGCTGGTTGTGCCCGTAAAAATTTAGAGATAACTTAATAAAATTGACCAATCTCTTTGATTTAGTTTGGAGCGAAATCTAAAAAAACCTATTTTTGCCGCCCAATCGCGAAAAACGGCCCTGTAGCTCAATTGAATAGAGCATTTGACTACGGATCAAAAGGTTTCAGGTTTGAATCCTGACAGGGTCACAAAAAATAACCACGTTTCGGCGTGGTTTTTTTGTGCCCATAGCTCAATTGAATAGAGCATCCCGTGGATCAGATTGAAAAATTGGGGGGGTGTTACCTCACTTCCCTGGACAGTCTCCCAGATTTTACCGCCCGGCTTCGTATATCTGTAATGATTGATGACTTTTCCCTTTTGTCCTGTGATGTTTGTGTAAAGCTTGCCAACCAGTATGAAATGCCCGGCAGATTCACAATCACGCTTCATAATTATCCCGTTTGGAACTTTTCGTGATCTCATTGCCCCGGCACCGCAACACCTGTTCTTTTTTTGCAGAAATGCTGCTGACGATTAGCCTCACAAATACGTAAGTTTTTTTTCTTTATACTCTTCCTTCGGAGGAAGGTCCCGGAAATGTGGCAACTGACTTAACCACCTGGGGAAAAGGAAAAAAACGATGAGAACTACCATCAATAAAGCTGATATAAGGATTATCGCAATTTGGAAGTGCAGCTCCCTTACGTGGTTGGCCTGCGCTTGTTTTAACAATACTACCTTCTTCTCATAAACAAACTTTGCCTCCAGTTCAGCTGTTTTTTTACGGGTATCATCGTTGAAGATACTATCTGAAACCGCTTTATATAACTTGAAATATGTAAGGCTGTTGCGATAGTTTCCTTTTTTTTCATACAAATCGGCAAGACATTCAGCTCCATTCCTTATTCCTTCTTTGTTCTTAATTTCTTTTGCCAGTGAAAGACTTGTCGTAGCATATGAAATGGCTGTATCTGTTTGTTCAAGCCCCCGGCAGGCATTTGCCAGGGCAATCATTGTGTTCATTCTGCCTAATTTATCATGGGTACGCAGGTAATAATCCAGCGAAATGCGGAAGTAAGGCACCGCCTCCTGGTACTGTTTTTTTTCACACAGTACATTGCCTATATCGGTTCGTACAAAGGCGGCAACAAATCCGTTCGGATCATTTATGACCTTTAGTGCCTCGTGGTATAATGCCAGTGCATGGTCATACTCATGCCGCCGGAGAGGGATGGTCGCCATGTCGTCGAGCAGGTAGGCTTTTGCTACAGTATTTCCTATGTCCACGGCCATCTTATAGGCCTTATTAAAATTCTGCAATGCTTCTGTTTCCTTTCCCGTGTTCAAATAAAACTGGCCGATATTTCTGAGCATATTGAGCTCAACCTCTTTATCGTTTATTTTTTCGGCCAGGGCCTGGGCCTGCTGGTAAAAGGATAGCATCTGCGTGTAGTCACCAGTCAAAGAATAGAAATACCCCATCGAACACAGACTTTCCATTTTTCCTTTCTCATAATGGATGTTTTCAGCATACCCATATGCTTTTTGTGAAAAGAACAGTAAGCTATCGGGGTTTATTTCGTAAAAACAGGTAGAAAATTTAGCCAGGAGGTTGATATATCCTGTGTCTTTTTCGAATCCTTTTATTTTTTCTTTTTCGGTTAAAAGATGCCGGTAGTTCTCCAACCGGTGAGGTTGTGCAAAGGAGTCAAAAGCAATCAACATCCCAACGAGTGCGAAAGCAATGCGTGTTTTCATAAGAAGGCAACATGATTCGGATTCTTAACTATCACCACAACTGTCGCTACAATATAAAAATAAATTATCAAATAACGAATAGTTACTAAATGCAGGTTGCTTACACGCCCATCCCCGGTTTTTGCGCGCTTTTTCCTAAAAAGTGCACGCATACAAACTCTTGTAAACACTTAAATAAAAAGCCACTAATCTTGCCATGCTGTTTAATAACCAAATACCTTAATAATGAAAAAAAACCTGATCCTTTTAGTAGCCTTGCTACTATGCAGAATTTTACTGCCTGCCCAAAACCTAAGCGCTTATTCTGCCGGGGCTATGGGATGGACCACGTTTTCCTGGCCCTGCACCGGTCCCTTTCAGGGTACTTGCCCAGACAAGGAAAGACAGATACAAACGGAGTATCCGCCATATATCATAGGTGGCGGCTGGAGGACTTATTTTTTCACCAACGGTAGCCAATCCTCCATAGCATCACATCCAAATAGTATGGTGTACAACAGCGAGCTCAATTTTAAGACGGATGGCAGCGCCCCGACCCTGATTTCATATCCGTCTGGATGCACAGGCGCTGACCGGGATAATCAGATCAAGCCATGGAGATATGAATATTACTGCGCCTATTCAGCGCAGTATATTAATCATCCTGTGGAAGGTACGGTGTCGGTGGGCTTTGTGGAAGGGGAGAACTATGAACTGCCGGGCGTAAACGATCCTCGTTCCGGTTGCGGCTATCAGGAGGGTGATATCAACGCAACCTTTCTATGCATGGCATGGACACCAAACAACGAGGGCACCGATTGGGGCAACCGGGAGTTTACTGATATGGGGCCTATCATATGGCCTGCTACCGGATATTTCCTCCCCAATGGTCAAAAGTCCAGCTATGGTTGCGGGAACAATACCACTATACAGGCTGACGGATACGTGTATGTATTTTATAAAGACCAGAGTTATTATGATATCGGTCAGCAAATGGGGGCAGGGCGGCTCCCGGGCATCAAAGTGGCCAGGGCGCCTATTAGCGATGCCCTGAATCCCCACGCCTATCAAACCTTTTATGAGGACGCCAGTGGCATTCATTGGAACCAGTCACTGCCTGCCGGCTTAACCACAGACAATATCAGGGACAAGTATATTATCCCGGGCCCGCAGGGTACTGTGCTCCTTGAAGGTGACCGTGACTATACGAGGTTTGCTGTGGCTAAGGTAGCCGGCACGAACTATTACATGGGATTAGGAAGCTACCCTGACCAGGATCCAACTCACAGGTGGCAGGATAGCGATGGAAATTGGTATAGTCCAATGATAACGACTTTGAAGTATTCTTATGATCTGTTGCATTGGTATGGCGATTGGGGAATTTACAGCGCGGAATCCTATAAATACAACAAATTAAGCTATCCTATTTTTCTAAGCGCCGATGGATGGACGAATACTACCATAGACGAAAACAATTTCTATGTTATAGGCACAAACCCTGAATTAGCCGGAGTAAAAAATGTTGTGTATAAGATGAGGGTTTTTATTCCTGCACCGCCACCACCACCACCGCCTCCCGACCCCGTTTGTTATGACCAATGGGGTAACCAGGTTCTTTGTCCGACGGTATGTTATGACGACATGGGTCGCCCTATGGATTGTTTGGCCAGAAAGGCAACAACTAAGCCCGCCGCAGCGCTGGATAACAGCAAAGAGCACGCGCCCTTTGTATATCCCAACCCGGGGCCCGGAGTGTTCCGGCTGAGCTATACGCTAAAGGGCCATGCAAAAACACAATTGAACGTACTGGACCTGATGGGACGGCAGATACAAACAGGTGCTGCGGTGAGCCGGATGGCTGGAACTTATACCGAAACGGTAAACATCAGCGGCTACGCCAAAGGGGTGTATATGTTGGAACTGCTGGTGAATGGAAAGAAGCAGACATTCAAAGTGATCTATCAATAAGTGAACTTAACGAATTGTATAGTTAGGGTCACAAAAAAACCATCCGCCAACCGGCGGATGGTTTTTTTGTGACAGTTTCGCTTACACGCTTTTTCCCGATTTTTGCGCACTTATTCCTAAAAAGCGCACGCATACAAACTCGCGGAAAATCGTAAATAAAAAGACATTAATCTTGCCCTGCTGTTTGATGACCTAATAAACCTTAATAATGAAAAGACATCTACTTCTATTAGTGGCTTTGCTACTATGCAGGATTTTATTGCCTGCCCAGAACCTAAGTGCTTATTCTACCGGGTCTATCGGATGGACCACGTTTGCCTGGCCCTGCACCGGCTTTGATGCCTCCCCTTTTGGTGGGTGCTGCACCCCTTGCGAGAACAAGGAAAAGCAGATAAAAACGGAGTATCCGCCATATATCATAGGTGGCGGCTGGAGAACTTATTTTTTCACCGATGGCTCAAGGTCCTCCGTAGCATCACATCCAAATAGTATGGTGTACAACAGCGAACTCAATTTTAAAACGGATGGCAGCCCCCCGGCCCTGATTTCAGAGCCGTCGGGATGCACAGGCGTTGCCCCGAGTGATCACATCGAGCCATGGAGATATGAATATTACTGCGCCTATTCAGCCCAATATATTAATCATCCTACAGCCGGTACGGTGTCGGTGGCTTTTGTGGAAGGGGAAAACTATGAACTGCCGGGTATACTCGATCCAGGATCCGTCTGCGGCTCTCAGGGGGTGGATATTACCACAGGCTTTCTATGTCTCGCATATACACCAAACACCCAGGCCACCAATTGGGGCCACCAGTATTTTACTGATATGGGGCCTATCATATGGCCTGCTACCGGATATTTCCTTCCCAACGATTACAAGTCCAGCCAGGGTTGTGCGAACAATACCACTATACAGGCTGATGACGGATACCTGTATGTATTTTATAAAGACCAGAGTGACTATAATATCGGTCAGCAAATGGGGGCGGGGCGGCTCCCGGGCATCAAAGTGGCCAGGGCGCCTATTAACGATGCCCTGAATCCCTACGCCTATAAAACTTTTTATGAGGACGCCAATGGCAACATCTATTGGAACCAGTCACTGCCTGCCGGCTTAACCAGGAGCAATATCAAGGACTACTATAAGACCCCGGGCCCACAGGGTACCACGCTCCTTGAAAGTGACCGTGATTATAGGCGGTTTGCTGTGGCTAAGGTCGCCGGCACTAACTATTACATGGGAGTAGGATACTTCATGGACCCGGATCAAAGTCACAGGTGGCAGGATACCGATGGAACATGGTATAGTCCGGAGATAATGACTTTAAAATATTCTTACGATCTGGTCCACTGGTATGGCGACAGGCAGATATACAGTGCGTCATCCTATAAAACCACCAAATTTAACTATCCTATTTTTCTAAGCGCCGATGGATGGACGAATACTTCCATAGACGAAAACAATTTCTATGTTATAGGCACAAGCCCTGAAAATGGCGGGGTAAAAAATGTTGTGTATAAGATGCAGGTTTATATTCCTGCACCGCCACCACCACCACCGCCGCCTCCGCCGGGTGATTGTTATGACCAATGGGGTAACCAGATTGTTTGTCCGATATGTTATGATGGCCAGGGTCGCCCCCTTGATTGTGGCGATCACGGGATCGAGGGGCCGTTGAGAAAGGCGACAACACCAGGTACCGCCGCAGCGCTTGATAACAGCAAAGAACGTGCGCCGTTTGTATATCCCAACCCGGGACCGGGAGTGTTCAGGCTGAGCTATACGCTGAAGGGCCATGCAAAAACACAATTGAACGTACTGGACCTGATGGGACGGCGCGTACAAACAGGTTCTGCGGTGAGCCGGATGGCTGGAACATATACCGAAACCGTAAACATCAGCGGCTACGCCAAAGGGGTGTATATGTTGGAACTAATGGTGAATGGAAAGAAGCAGACATTCAAAGTGATCTATCAATAAGTGAACTTAACGACGCCGGAAAACAAAACAACATCCAGGGTCGTAGAAGACGTTACGATATCTAAATTGTAAAAACTTTTTCAACCTTTTAATAGCAGCGGCTGTCCCGATACCTATCGGGATAGCCGCTTTTTTTATCATTGTGCAGCAAAATTCAACATAATAGTACCTGCCTGCGGCCTGATACGCAGGTCTGCTCCATTGTTTGGTTTGGAGCATGTTCCTTTTTTCGCCTTTATACTGTACTTCATATTTTCAAAATGGCAGTTAATTGAAGCAGCGTCTATCTTGTTGAATGGTAACTGAGCACCGGCTGCTGTATTCAACTCCAGATACCAGTCAATATCCTGTTCACCTTTCCATTTTATACTCATTTGTTGTTCACTTAAATCAATCTCAAACGCACCTTTCACCGTTTTTACAGGCCAGATGATATGCATGCCTGAAGCTCCTATACCGCGCCCGAGCGGTACAAATTTCGGATCTCCGCCATCTATCAGAATTTCTTTACCACTTGTATGCGCTTTTAACCTAAGTCCGGCTAACTGATTGGGTTTGCTCCACAAATATCCATCCACGAAGGGTAAGGTAAAAAAAGTACATTCATTTGTATTTGCCGGTGATGTTTCATATACAGAAGGGACGTGCTCGCTGAACAAGTGAATATCCCGTATTCGTAATGTACCCTTTTCCCATAATATATTTATTCTGTAAAAGCGACTGTTGAACCATATTGTTTTACAATCGCTGCCATCGATATCTTTGGTAACGGTGAAGGTAGTAACAGGCGTTACTTTATATTTTTGCTTAAACCAGCGGCCCGATGCAGCCATTGTTTCCACCCTTAATTTATGTTCATCCCGTAAACGGGCAATCAATGGCATTTGTATTTCGAACCCTTTCGCCATGGCTTTCCAGGTAAATGAGTTTTCCTGCCCTGCCTGGGTATAATTAAAGCCCAGTTCGGGCTCGTTTGCGAATGATGTAAGAAACCATTTTACCCATGTTGAATCGCCACCACCAAATTCATATACAGGTTCCAGTGTAACAACACCCTGCCTGGAATTTCCCAAACCGTTGTCGTATTGCCTGATGGGATCGCTGCCCAACATTCTGAAAACGGGAACGGGCACCTGGTTTTGTTCATGTTGCGCCGGCATGTACGAGTTAATTTTACTGGGATAGTAAGCCTGGTTCCAGTATCCGCCCCATAATGTATACCCATCCGTTCCATATTGGTCTTTACAATTGCCGGATGCAACAATGTGATATTTTTCATACATATAGCTTAGGCTATGTGCATCGATGAACCACGAACCGACAGACGCCGGATAATACCCAAATATCTTTTTGAAATCCTGCATATATACGTCTATCAGCTTTTCCCGTTCCCCGGGTGTATAGCCCGTAACAAAGCCGATATTGGCCCGCCAGTCCCAGGGATATC
>Ga0114129_10004711_pt1 | contig 19257 bp, 18 predicted proteins | sample RhiMetdeltSRZDD1_FD_80071 | JGI IMG/M metagenome (GOLD analysis project Ga0114129, IMG submission 80071) | Populus rhizosphere microbial communities from Tennessee, USA - Rhizosphere MetaG P. deltoides SRZDD1 (version 2) (version 2) | ecosystem: Host-associated > Plants > Roots > Rhizosphere >...
CAGATGCCGGCGAGCATCGATCTCATCGCCGATCCCGAGCTCAAGGAGCGATTCGAGCGTTGGTGGTCAACACCCGCGCTCCACGCGGTCGAGCGTCTCAAGCTCTACAAGCTGGCCTGGGACCTGATCGGTTCCGAATTCGCCGGCCGTCACATGCTGTACGCGCGGTTTTATGCCGGCAATTCCATCATGGCGCGCAACCAGAGCGCACGCGCGGCGCCGTGGGACACATTCCACGCCACGGTGGATGGACTTCTGGAACGGGTCGAAGTCCCAAAATAATGTCTACGCCATAGCTTGGAGATCACTCCCGCCGTCGCGCCCCAGCCCTCACGGTTGCCGGGCTGACGCTACTCCGGCGACTTGATATTGGCCGCGCGCACGAGCTCACCCCATTTACTGGTTTCGTCTTGCAGGAAGCGGGTGAACTCTTCCGGGGTACTGCCGCGGGCCTGTGATCCGAGCGCGGCGAGCTGATCGATTGCGTTCTGCTTTTGCAGCGCGGCGAGGACCACGCCGCTCAGGCGGTCGATGACCGGCCTGGGCGTCGCCTTGGGCGCAAAGATGCCGTTGAAAGTGACCCCGTCGACCTCCGGATATCCGGCGTCCGCCATCGTCGGCACGTCCGGAACGGCGGCGGCGCGCACCTTGCCCGGCACCGCGAGCGCGCGCAGCTTGCCGCTCCGCAGATGTTGCGCAGCATCGACGAGCTGCTGGAAACCGACATCGACATGACCTGCGATCAGGTCATTGATGGCGAGCGCATTGCCGCGATAGTGCACCTCGGTCCAGGTGATACCAGCCTTGAGCTTGAACAGCTCACCGAGGAAATGGTTGATGCTGGCGATGCTGCTGGTGGCAAGCGTCAGCTTGTTGGGATTCTGTTTCGCGTAGTCGACAAGCTCCTTGACCGATTTGACCGGCAGCGACGGGCGCACCAGCAGCATATTGGTGGCGATGGCGAGCGAGCTCACCGGCGCGAATGCCTGCTCCCACTGGTAGGCCGGTTTTGCCATCGTGAGCGGGCCGAGAATGATGGGTCCATTCGATCCCACGAACAGCGTGTGACCGTCCGGATCAGCGCGCGCGACGTAGTCGCCGGCAATCAGTCCGGCGCCGCCGGGACGGTTCTCGATCACGACCGGCTGCCCGAGCGCATCCCCGATCGCGGCCTGCAAGACGCGCGCGGTCACATCCACGTTTCCACCCGGCGCGTAGGGCACCACCATGGTGATGGGCTTCGACGGAAACGGTTGCGCGGCGGCCGGCTGGATCAGCACACTCAGGAAGACGGTGCTCACAACAACGCGCAAGCTTTGCATGGCGTCCCTCCATCGATTTTCTTGTCGCGAAACATTCGGCGAGCGACTGCGTCACGCAGCGCGTGACCGGTAAAACTGCTGGCGCCTTCGCCCGCCCGGCGGTCGGTTCCTCCGCCTGCCCTTTACGGCACGAGCGGTGCAACGCCGGCCATGGGGCAACCGCCGTTGTAGCCGTGCCTGCTCATCCCCTCGCCGCTCGGACCGCCGCGCCGCGCTGTTGCGCCAGGATGTACTTCACCGCCTCGGAGCGGGTGCCGATCCAGATATCGTCCGCCTGCTTTGCGATCTCGATCATCCGCTGGAACACTGACATGCCCACCGGGCGGCCGAACACGTGCGAATGAATGGTCGGGTCGATCCGGCAAGCGCCGCGTTCATATTTGCGCGCGTAGTCGAGCCAGTCCTGGAAAATCTCCAGCATGACGCGCGGCGGGTTGCCGTGGCGCATATAGAGCGGCAGATCGTTGCATTCCATGTTGCTCGAGAACGAGACCACTGTGCCCGCCTTGAAATGCACGAAATATGGCAGATCGTCGTTCAAGGAGTCACCGTGCCACTCGAACCCCTCCTCCGCCAGCAGCCGGCCGGTACGCGGACTAGGCGTGCCGCGCGGGCTGATCCATCCGGTCGGGCGCTTGCCGGTGGCGCGCACGATCAGATCGACAGTGCGCCGGATATTGGCCCGCTCCTCGTCCTCGCTGAGATAGATCGGGATCACGTCCATGGCGTAGGAATGCGCGACGATGTCGTGGCCCGCCTCCGATATCTGGCGAACGATCTCGGCATGGCGCTCCGCCATGATCCCGGAGACGATCATGGTCGCCTTGACGCCCTCGCGCCCTAGCGTCTCGAGCACGCGAAAGATCCCGCGCCGATGGCCGTATTCGGCGAAACCGATGGCGTTGAGGTCAGGCACGCCGGGCTTGAGCGGATTACCCATCGGGCCGACCCCGGGCCAATGCCCGTCCGACCAGCCTTCGAATGCGCAACGGAAAAAGACCGCCAATCGCTTGCCGCCCGGCCAACGGAAATCGGCCGGCAAGGGTGTCTCCGTCGCGCCGGCGTGCACGCTGAGCTCATTCATCTGATCATCCCGTTCGTTGACCAACGACCTTTAACGAACTCTGACATTTTTTGTTAGATAGGCAACGTGGCGCCGGTCGGGCCCGCTCGATCCCGGCGCGTCGAGGAACAAGCGCAAGCTCCTGGAGTTTGTCCGCTTGCGGAGAGGACTTGATGAGCGTGACCCGGTTGCATGCCATTGTCGTTCTGCTGATGCTGGCGCTTACTTGCGGGCCTGCACAAGCGCAACCGGCCGTCCCAGCCAATCCGCCCCTGCCCGATCGGGAACTGGTCATCGCGACCAGGGAGGTGCCGCCCTTTGCGATGAAACAGAAGGACGGAAGCTGGCGCGGCATCAGCATCGCCCTTTGGCACCGCATCGCTAACCGGCTGCACCTGCGCTACCGGTTTGTGGAACAAACAACAAATCAGGAGATGCTCGACGGACTCGCAAAGGGGACGTTCGATGCGGCCATCGCGGCCATCACCATCACAGCCGCGCGCGAACGGATGGTCGACTTCAGCCTGCCTTACTACACCGCGGGCCTGGGCGTTGCGGTATCGACCGGCGAGCCCCGCTGGCGGGCGATCTTCCAAACACTCTTCTCGTTCGGCTTTCTGCAGGCGGTATCGATCCTGCTCGGCCTCGCGATGTGCGTAGGATTTTTGATCTGGCTGCTGGAACGTCAACAGACCGAGCATTTCAGGGGCGGCGCGCGCGGCCTGGGGACCGGTGTCTGGTGGTCGGCCACCGCCATGACGCAGGCGGGCGCCGGGGAACACGCGCCGGCAACGCTGCCGGGACGCCTCGTTGCAATCGGCTGGATGATCGCCTCCGTGATTGCGGTGGCGGTGTTCACCGCCGGCGTGACCTCGGCGTTGACGCAGCGCGAGCTGCAGGGGGCCGTGCATGATGCCCGCGACCTGCGGCACGCCCATGTCGGCGCGGTGGCGAATTCACCCGCGGTAAGCTATCTCGACCGCGAACATATCTCGCACCGGAGCTTCCCCACCGCCCTGGACGCCTTGAAGGCATTGCAAGCCGGCGAGCTCGACGCATTCGTCCATGACAAGCCTTTGCTGACCTGGCTCGTGCTGCAGGATTTTTCTGCGAAGCTGCGTGTGCTGGATATCGTCCTGCAACAGGAGCACTATGCGATAGCCCTGCCCAAGGTCAGCAATCCCCTGCAACAGGTCATCAATGCACCCCTGCTGGAGGAGACCGAGAGCGACTGGTGGGACCGGACAGTCTTTCAGTACCTGGGCAAGAAACAGCCGGATTAGAAAGCGGCTGCCGATCTACTCCTGCCAGCATCACCGCATGCCCGCCTGTGACCCCGGCGCCGCCGAGCGCAACGATATAGCGCCGGGCAGTAGCCGCCGGCCCCGGCTCATGCCCTGACCCGCGCGCGATCCCGCATCCGAACTTGGTGCCGGTGAGGCCCGGATGGTCGCGCAGCACCCACAACGACGGGGAGTCGCTATCCGCGTCCACGGCGCGGCTCCGGCCATTGACCTTGATTGGAACGCCATCGGGGAAACTCCGTGCCTAAGCCTGTTCCCGCCCAAGCGTGGACGCTCTCAGCCCGCAAGGAGGAATGACGGTTCCCTCGGCGAAGCGTTCATTTCCGCGCCGCTGCGGGCGGGTCCTCCTCCCCCGACAACTCGTCAAGCACGGCCTCGAAATCCTTGGCTTCGCGGAAATTGCGATACACCGAGGCGAAGCGCACATAGGCGACGTCATCGAGTGCGCGCAACGCCTCCATCACCATCTCGCCGACGGTCTCCGAGGAGACCTCGCTCTCCCCCTGGCTTTCCAGTTCGCGCACGATCTTGGAGACGACCTGGTCGATGCGCTCGGGCTCGACCGGTCGCTTGCGCAGCGCGATCTGCACCGAGCGCAGGAGCTTGTCGCGGTCGAACGGCACGCGCCGGCCGTTGCGCTTGATCACCACGAGTTCGCGCAACTGCACGCGCTCGAACGTAGTGAAGCGGAAGTTGCAGGTAAGGCACACGCGCCGCCGGCGGATAACCGACGAGTCCTCCGTCGGCCGCGAGTCCTTCACCTGCGTATCGAGGCTGCCGCAATTCGGACAGCGCATGAAGTTCTCCTACCGCCCCGCTCTCGGGTCCTGGGCGCGTGAAGCGAAGCCGAAGGCAAAACGCAGCGAGACCGGACACCCGGCGCAAGATTTGCGAAGCGTCGCATCAACCATCGGGATCAACCCCTGGGTCCCGCGTCTTTGGGCCGGCTTCGCCGGCGCTCGCCCGGGACACGCGACACCTTCACGGCCATACGACTTTGCTTTCACCCGTTGTAAATCGGGAAGCGCGCGACCAATCGCTTCACCTTTTCGCGCACCGCGGCCTCGGTCAGCGAATCCTCCTCGACGCGCTTTTGCGAGAGCACATCGAGCACCTCGACGATCAGCTCGCCCACCTCCTGGAATTCGGCGATGCCGAAGCCACGGGTGGTGCCGGCGGGCGTGCCCAGCCGGATACCGGACGTCACCGCCGGCTTCTCCGGATCGAACGGGATGCCGTTCTTGTTGCAGGTGATATGGGCACGGCCGAGCGCCAGCTCGGCGACTTTTCCGGTGAGGCGCTTGGGCCGCAAGTCCACCAGCATCAGGTGGGTGTCGGTGCCGCCGGAGACGATGTCGAGCCCTTTCGATTTGAGGGTTTCAGCCAACGCCTTGGCGTTCTCCACCACGTTGCGGGCGTAGAGCTTGAAGGCCGGCCGCAGCGCCTCGCCGAAGGCCACGGCCTTGGCCGCGATCACGTGCATCAGTGGGCCGCCCTGCAGCCCCGGGAAGACGGCGGAATTGATCTTCTTCGCGAGTTCCTCGTCGTTGCTGAGGATGAAGCCCGAGCGCGGGCCACGCAGCGTCTTGTGCGCGGTCGAGGTCACGACATGGGCGTGCGGGAACGGACTGGGATGCGCGCCGCCGGCCACGAGGCCGGCGAAGTGCGCCATGTCTACCATGAGCTTGGCGCCGACTTCGTCGGCGATCTCGCGGAAGCGGCGGAAGTCGAACACGCGCGGATAGGCCGAGCCGCCGGCGATGATGACCTTCGGCCGGTGCTCCTGCGCGAGCTTCTGGACCTCGTCCATGTCGATGCGGTGGTCGTCGCGGCGCACGCTGTACGGCACCGGCTTGAACCAGCGCCCCGACATGTTCACGGGCGATCCGTGGGTCAGGTGCCCGCCGGCGGCGAGGTTGAGACCCATGAAAGTGTCGCCCGGTGCCATCAGCGCCATGAACGCCGCGATGTTGGCGGAGGCGCCTGAGTGCGGCTGGACGTTTGCGAATTTACATCCGAAAAGCTTTGTAACCCGTTCAATTGCCATATTTTCCGCCACATCGACATACTGGCAGCCGCCGTAATAGCGCCGGCCCGGCAAGCCCTCGGCGTATTTGTTGGTCAGGACCGAACCCTGCGCCTCCAGGACGGCCTTGCTGACGATGTTTTCCGAGGCAATCAGTTCGATCTCATCGCGCTGGCGCGCGAGCTCGCACTTCACCGCCTCCGCAACCTCGGGATCGGTTTCTGCCAGCGATGCGGTAAACAGGTTCGCCACAGGGGCGTGGGCTCGCGACGGATCGGTCATTGCATTCACGCTGCTTGTCAGGGATGGCCTCCAGCCCGGAGGTTCACCGGGGCGATAGCATACCCGCCCCGGACCGCCAAGCTATGGCCGTAACCCGCGACTTGTTGCCCACATCTAGGGGGCTGCGCGAATCTCGAGTTTGGTGCGCCCGCCGATATTGAAAATGGCCCGCGCCCAAGTTCCAGGCATCCTCGACATCCCAAGGCCGCGCCCATTGTTAATGACAATAAAGAACAATGCTTCCGGATCGATTATTGCCTTGCCGCCCGTCATTGGGCATGCGCTCTGCCGCGCGTCGGCCGCCGCGGCGAGTTGGCTGCTCCACAATCCCGCCCCGGGCAAACGAGGGCGACCGGAGCGCCCTTCTACGCCTCCACCACCACGTAATCGTTCTCGACGCTGACCGGCACCGTTTCCGCCACATAGGGCCCGGCGACCAGCCGCGTTCCCGGCTGCACCGAAACTGCATAGGGGCGCGCGCGGACGCGGGTGGGGTCGCACCAGGATTGCCCGGTGCGGATGTCGAACTCCCAGCCGTGCCAGGGGCACCGGATGATCTCGCCCGGGCGGGAGTAGCGGTAATGGCCCGGCCCGTCCGATTCCACCAGACCGGTCTGCTTGCCCTGGCACAGGCTGCCGCCGCGGTGCGGGCAGCGGTTGTTGAGGGCGAAGAATTCGCCGCCCAGATTGAACACGACGATGGCGCGGCCGTTCACCTGCGCGAGCCGGCGGGTGCCGGGCGGAATATCGCCAACGGCGGCGACCACATGCTTGGCCATGCGCTTAGCGTTTCTCGGCCATTAGTCGAGCCGGTAGAGCGCCTTGGCGTTGCCGCTGTAAATCTTGTTGCGGCGCTCCTCGCTCAGGCTCGGCGGTAGCGCCAGAAACGGATCGTCGAAATCCCAGTGCGGATAGTCGCTGGCGAACAGGATCTTGTCCCAGCCGATCCATTCCATGACGTCGAGCACGTGGTCGGGCTCCTCCGCCTCTTCCATCGGCTGAGTCGAGACCCAGAAATGCTCGCGCAGATATTCCGACGGCGCGCGCTTGAGATGAGGGACCTCGTCCTTCATCCGCTTCCAGTTCTGATCGAGGCGCCAGCCGAGCGCCGGGATCCAGGCAAAGCCCGCTTCGATCAGCACGATCTTGAGCTCGGGGAAGCGCTCGAACACCCCTTCCACGATCAGGCTCGCGACCGAAGCTTGCAGCGAGGCCGAGTGCTCGGTGATTTCCTCGATGTAGAACGACGGCCAGCCGGTGCTGCTCATGGGACGGCCGCTGGAGCCGAAGACGTGAACGCCGATGGGAAGGCCGGCCTCCACCGCCGCCTCGAAGATCGGCCAGTAGCGGCGCTTGCCGAGCAGTTCGCTGGTGCGGCTCAGGAACAGCACGTGGGCGAAGCGGCGGTCGCCCGCGCGCTTGCGGATTTCCGTGCACGACATCTCGCTGTTCTCATAGGGAATGACGACGGAGGCCTTGAGCCGCGGATCGCGCCGGTTCCAGCCTTCGAGCTGGTACTCGTTGGCCGCGAACGCCATGGCGGCGCTGAGCTCGTCGTTCTGCTCGCCCTGCCCCGTGGGCGAGAGCGGATTCATGATGCCCCATTCGATGCCGTAGAAGTCGAGGTGCTGCTCGCGCATGAAATCGAGATCGCTGGCGGGCAATCCACCACCGGGCGGCCATGAGTCGCGCCGGGACGCCAGCGGCTGGCTCTTGGGATAGGGAAAGCCTTTGACGTAGCCATGGCGCTGGCGCTGCCCGTAGGTCTGCAAATAATCCCACCAGCGATTGCTGAGATAAGGGCGCAGATCCTCAAGCGAGCTCTTGGGATGGATATCGCAATCGAAAATGCCGACGCGAGCCTTGGCGCCGCGCTGTGGCTGCCTCACCTCGATGTTCATTGCGCGTGCTCCTCAAAATTTCTTGACCGCGCAGCAAGGTCGCTTCCCGTGACGTCTCCGCCTGGACAGGGCGCACACTCCACGATGCCCACGGCGGAAAGCCCAGCGCCTGCGCCTTTGCCCACCGGCGCGATGACCTAGACGCTCCGGACGCGATCATAGGTCGCCAAGGGATTCTCCACCAGGATTTTACGGTGCAATCCGGCGGGAATTCCCACCGGTACGGTCTCATCGCCGTCGAACTGCCAGTGCGGGTAGTCCGAGGCGTAGAGCAGCATGGAATCGGAACGCAGATGCTCGATCACCCGTTCCACCTGATGACGGTCGGCCGGCGCATCGAACGGCTGGATGGTGAGGCGGACATGGTCGCGCACGATCTCGGCCGGCGAGCGATCAACCCAGGGCACCTCGGAACGCACGCCGCGCCAGAACTTCGAGAACCGCCAGAGAAACCCAGGCAGCCAAGTCACGCCGGATTCCAGCAGCACCACTTTGAGGCCCGGATACTTCGCGAACACGCCTTCACAGACGAGGCTCGCCACCTGCGACTGAAACGCCTGGCTGTGGCTGGCGTAGTCCTCGATATAGTAGCTCGGCCAGCCCAGCGACGTGATGGAATGGCGGTAGCTCGAGCCGGCGTGGATGCCGAGCGGCAGGCCGTGACGTTCCGCGGCGGCGTAGATCGGCCAGAGGTGGCGGCGGCCGAGCGGCGTTTCCTGCATGGCGAGGACGAGGATCTGAACGAAGCGGCGGTCCTTGGCACAGCGCTCGATTTCGTCGACCGCGTATTCGGTATTCTGCATCGGCACCACGATCGAGGCCCGCAGGCGCGGATCGCGATCGAGCCATTCCTTGACCACCCAGTCGTTGAGGGCGCGCGTGAAGGCCGCGGCCATGTCCTCGCTGAACAACAGGCCCACGCCGTAAAGGCAATTGCAGATGGCGATGCCCGCGTGCCAGCGGTCACAGACCTGGGCCGTGAGCTCCGCGGCCGCGGTGGCGGCGCGGCCGTTCTTGCCGCGCCACTGCGGCCGCGCGGTAAGCGGCGCATTGGGCGGATAAGTGACGGTCTCGAGCGAATTGATGCCGCGCTCCTCCACGGTCTCGCGCCAGAAGTCGTCGAGATAGGGCAACAGCGCCTTCATATCAGGCACAGTGGGATGCACGTCGCAATCGATGGCGTGAAGCGCGCCGCTCATGGATGCCTCACCGCTGGTGTCCCGATTGCCGCGCGCGCCGAGTCCATTCGCAGAGATATCCCTAGTCGGCCTTGATGTTGGCTGCCTTGGCGATGTCCGCCCAGCGCGCGATCTCCTTGCGCATCCAGGCATCGAGCTCCTGCGGCGTGTTTCCGAAGGGAAAAATGCCGAGGTTGCGCACCTTGTCCGCGAATTCCGGCGAATTCACCACGGAGCGAATATCGCCGGACAACTTGTCGAGCACCGGCGCGGGAACGCCCGCGGGTGCGACCAGAGCATTGAAGGCAATGACGTCGAAGCCCGCATAGGTTTCGGCGATCGTCGGCACCTGTGGCGCATCGCGAAGGCGTTGCGCGCCCGCGCCGGCGATCAGCTTGAGGTCGCCGGAATCGACATAGCGCTTCGCCGAATGCCAGATGTCGAACATCAACGGCACCCGCCCGGCGATCAGATCGGTCAAAGCCGGCGCGCTGCCGTTGTAGTTGATATGGGTCATGTTGATGCCGGCGCGCTGCTTCAGCATTTCGCCAGCGAGGTGCCCGACGCCGCGCGGTCCCGGCGAGGTGAAGTTGAGCGGCTCGGCGCTCTTCTTCGCGACTTCAACCAGTTGCGGAATGGTGTCCGCGGGAAACGCTTTGTTAGCCACGAGGGCAACCGGCTGGGTCGCCACCATGCTGACGGCGGCGAAGTCCTTCTCGGTATCGTAAGGCAGCTTCTGCCCGATTGCCGGATTGATCAGCAGAGAATTGGTGGCGACGAGCATGGTGTGGCCGTCGGCAGGCGACTTGGCGACCGCCGCGGTCGCCACGATCGTGCCGGCGCCCGGACGGTTCTCAATCACCACCGACTGGCCGTTCCAGCGCGCCGTTAGGAAATCGGCAAGGATACGCGCCACCACGTCGGTGGGACCGCCGGCCGCAAACGGCACCAGCAGCTTGACCGGCCGCGAGGGGAAGTCGGCGCTCGTCTGCGCGGTCGCCGCGCCGGCCGCGGCGGCCAGGAGCAGGAGAAGCGCGGTGATGAGTTTCATTGCTTTCATGCATCCAGCTCGTGCCGGCAAACTGTAACAGCGGGCGCAGGACGGGCAAGGCGGTGTCGGACACGGCGCCGATGGCATGACACACGGCGCAGCTCCCCACCAGCCTATGCCGCCGCCTGGGCTCGCGGGTTGTCGCGTCGGACAAAAAAAAACCCCGGCACGAGCCGGGGCGGGGGGGACAGATGATGGAGGCACAAATCACATGCGATAGAGGATCTGGTCGGTCCAGAACCGCTCGAGGCGCTGCAACGACTTGTTGAGGGTCGCAAACTCGTCGCTATTGATGCCGCCGACCTGCGTCACCGTCCCCACGTGCTTCTGGTAGAGCATATCAACGATGTCGCGCACTTCGCGGCCCTTGTCGGTGAGCTTGATGCGCACCGAGCGGCGGTCGACCCGCGAGCGCTGGTGGTCGAGATAGCCCATCTCGACCAGCTTCTTGAGATTATAGGAGACGTTGGAGCCGAGATAGTAGCCGCGCGTGCGCAGCTCGCCGGCGGTGAGATCCTTTTCGCCGATGTTGTAGAGAAGCAGCGCCTGCACCGAATTGATATCGGCGCGCCCGCGGCGATCGAACTCGTCCTTAATCACCTCGAGTAGGCGGCGATGGAGCCGCTCGACCAGGGTCAAGGTTTCGAGATAGAGCGAGCGGGTGGGATCGAAGCGCCCTGCGCGCTCGGTGGGCTCCATCACTTTTGCGGCTGCTTGCATCATGACGCTGTCCTATCCGTTGTCGTTCTTATGATCGCGAGGCCCTGTGCCCCCGTTCGACGAGCAACCTACGCCGCCGGGTCTAAAATCGGCTTAAGTAACACGCTAAAGATAAGGTTTATTCGGAACGGTGAACGATCAATTGACGCCGAAATGGCGGGCATTTCTGCCACTTCCGTAACGTCTCGTTCACGATGCGGAGCGACGGATGCGCGTGGGCCGGGCAGCGTTTTCAAGGCCCGCGCAGGTAACGGATGATGCCGGAAAAATCGACGCCGCCGTCCTCGCTCTCGACGAAGCGTTCGTAGACCGCGGCGGCACCGGCACCGAGCGGCGTGGTGGCGCGGGTCGCGCGCGCGGCAGCTTGCGCCAGTTTCAAATCCTTGAGCATCATCGCCGCGGTGAAGCCGGCCTGATAATCGCGGTTCGCCGGCGAGGTCGGCACCGGCCCCGGCACCGGACAATAGCTTGTCATCGACCAGCATTGGCCCGAGGACTTCGACGCGATGTCGAACAGCCTTTGCGCGTCGAGGCCCAGCTTCTCCGCCAGCAGGAAGGCTTCCGAAACCACGATCATCGATGCCCCGAGGATCATGTTGTTGCAGATCTTCGCCGCCTGGCCGGTACCGGGCCCGCCGGCATGCACGATGGTCTTGCCCATATTCTCCAGCACCGGACGTGCGCGTGCGAAGGCTTCATCGGAACCGCCGACCATGAATGTCAGCGTCGCCGCCTCGGCCCCGGCGACGCCGCCGGACACCGGCGCGTCGACCATGGCAAGTCCCCTGCCCTCCGCGGCGCGCGCCACCTCGCGGGCGGTTTCCACGTCGATGGTCGAGGAATCGATGAGCAGCGTGCCCGGAGCGGCGGCCGCAAGCACGCCGCCGTCGCCGAGATAGACATCGCGTACGTGCTCGCCCGCCGGCAGCATGGTGATGACGATTTCAGCGTCGCGGCACGCATCCGCCGCCGAATTCGCCCCCGTGCCGCCGCTCGCCGTCAATCTCTCGCTGGCGTCCGCATTGAGGTCGAAGCCAGCAACAACGTGGCCACCCTTGAGCAGATTCTGCGCCATCGGCAAACCCATATTGCCGAGTCCGATGAAGCCGATTCTCGCCATCACCTTCCTCCACCCCGGTTGCGGTCGTTACGGACTCACGCCGGCTGCTCGCGCGCGGCCATCAGCGCCAGCCACAGATACATGCCGAGCAGGACGACTTCCACCGCCACCACCCACATGTTGCCGCCGTAGATTTGCGGAAACAGGATCTCCACCGCCGCCATGGAGATGATGGAGGTGAGCCACACCACCGCCCCCCAGGGCGCCGCCAGCCACAAGCCCACCCCGGCAACCGGATCGATCACGGCGAAGAACACCGTCGCGGCCTGATACGGGCTTGCATAGGAATCGAAACCGGACGGAAACGGCGCCCCGATCCCGCACACGATCGCCCAATGATAGAGGCCCTTGCCGAGCGACAGCGCGGCCATGGCGCGCAAGAACAGGACGAGCCGGCGAGACCATTGCCGGCCGTCGCCCTCTTCGTCGCCCGCGTGCACTGGCTCGAGCGTCTGCGGCTGGTCGCTATTGGTCATGGCAGATCGAGTTCCCGTGCAAGCGGCGCAAAATATCGTTCCACCTCAGCCGCGCCTACCTCTGCCAGCGTCGATGGAAGCCAATGCGGCGCCTGGTCCTTGTCGATCAGCACGGCCCGAATCCCTTCGTAGAAGTCGTGCCCACGCACGACGCGCGACACTATGCGGAATTCGGTGCGCATGCATTGCGCGAAATCGAGCGTCGCGCCTCGCCGCATCTGTTCGCGCACGAGTTTGAGGCTCGTGGGAGATTTTGTGCGCATCAAGGCGGCGGTGCGGGCCGCGAACGCCGCATGGGTTCCATCGCTGGCGGCCTCGGCGTCGAGGGCGACGAGGATGTCTTCCACGGCGGCACCGCTGAACAGCCGATCGATCGTGGCCTGGTGGCTCAGCACCATCCCCTCCCCGGCCGGCTGCGCAAAGGCGCCCAGCAGTGCATCGACCGGCGCCGCTCCGCACAGTGCGTCGATCAGGTCGGGAAACCGGGCCGAGGCGACGCGGTGGGTGGCGACGCCGGACTCCACGCCGTCTTCTGCATTGAACCGCTCGCCGGTGAGTGCGCAATAGGTGCCGAGATGTCCCGGCAACCGCGGTAGGAACCAAGTGCCGCCGACATCGGGGAAGAAGCCGATGCTCACCTCCGGCATCGCAAAGGTGAACCGGTCGCCAGCCACCCGATGGGAGCCGTGCACCGAGATGCCGACGCCGCCCCCCATGACGATGCCGTCGATGAGGGCCACATACGGTTTGCGATAGCGTTTGATGCAGGCGTTGAGCGCGTACTCTTCGCGGAAGTAGTCGAGCGCCTGATCGTAGTGTCCGGCACGCCCGAAATCGTAGAGCGCGCGCAGGTCTCCGCCGGCCGAGAAAGCGCGCCCACCCTTGGCGGTGACGATCACGCGCGTGACCGCGGGGTCGTTTTCCCATTGCGCGAGCTGTCGGGTGAGCGCACGAACCATTGCCAGCGAGACCGCATTGAGCGCCTGCGGCCGATTGAGCGTCACGACGCCGGCGACGCCGCGGCGCTCGAACAGGATCTCGGCTTGGGTGGCGTGGTCGGCCGTCACGCCGCCGCCCACAGATAGACCAGCGTGGCTGCGACCCCGAAGGCGCTGCGCCCGGCATGCAACCGGCCCCAGTGCTCGACCGATGCCCGCGTGTCCTCGCGCGGCGCGGCGGCCGCCGTTGCCTTGAGCCGCCGATTGACCGGCAAGATGACGAATAGGGTCCACGGCCACGGCGCCAGGATGAGAAGCGCGCCCAGGAGCCATCGCCAATCGTGATCCAAGAAGAAGGCGACGATGCCGAGCCCGCATGCGACCAGCGCCAAGCCGGCCTGCATAACCGAGGCGCTGTCGTAGCTGCGTTTCCACTGCGCCAGCATGGGCTGGTCGTCGAGCGCGAGCCGCGCCGGCTGCTCGGCGACATTGACGTAGATCGCCGCGCCGGCAAAGGCGGCGGCTGTGACCGAAGCGAGATGGCCAACGATCATGCCGCTCTCCCCCGCGCTCAATTCCCCAGCAGGTCCCGGCTCACGATCAGGCGCATCACCTCGTTGGTGCCTTCGAGTATCTGGTGCACGCGCAGGTCCCGCAACACGCGTTCGATCGGATGATCGCGCAGATAGCCATAGCCGCCGTGGAGCTGTAGGCAGCCGTTGACCACGTCGAAGCCGGTGTCGGTCGCGAGACGCTTGGCCATGGCCGCCAGGCGGGTGGCGCCAGGCTCCCCCTGGTCCAGCGCCGACGCCGCGCGATGGAGCATCAGGCGTGCTGCCTCGATCGCGGTCGCATAGTCGGCGATGCGGAATCCCAGCGCCTGGAAATCCGCCAGGCGCGTGCCGAACTGCTTTCTCTCCTTCATATAGGTGACGGTGCGATCGAGACAGAATTGCGCGCCGCCGAGCGAGCAGGCCGCGATGTTGAGTCGCCCGCCGTCGAGCGCGCGCATGGCAATCCTGAATCCCTGCCCCTCGGCGCCGATACGGTTCGCGACCGGGATGCGGCAGGCATCCAATATGACCATTGCGGTCGGTTGCGAGTGCCACCCAAGCTTCTTTTCCTTGGCGCCGAAGGAAAGCCCGGGCGTGCCGTTCTCGACCAGGAAGCATGAAATCCCACGCGGCCCGCCCTCGCCCGTCCGCGCCATCACGATATAGACGTCGGAACGGCCGCCACCCGAGATGAACGCCTTGTTGCCGTCGAGCACGTAGTGGTCGTCTCGGCGCACGGCGCGCGTTTTCAAGCTCGCGGCGTCGGAGCCGGACTCGGGCTCGGTCAGGCAGTAGCTGCCGAACTTCGCCATGCTGCAAAGATCGGGCAACAGGCGTTGCCGCAGGTCGTCCGCGCCATAAGCGTCGACCATCCATGCCACCATGTTGTGGATGGAAATGTAGGCGGCGGTCGAGGGGCAACCCTGCGCCAGTTCCTCGAAGATCAGCGCGGCGTCGAGCCGCGAGAGCGCGGAACCGCCGAGATCGGCGGACACATAGATGCCGCCGAAGCCGAGCGCCGCCGCCTGGCGCAAGGTGTCCGCCGGGAACACTTCCTCCTCGTCCCATTGACGGGCCAACGGCATCATCTCGTCATGCGCGAAGGCGCGCGCGGTGTCCTTGATGGCGCGCTGCTGCTCGGAGAGCTCGAAATCCATGACGGCGACGGATAGTGCCCGTGCTTTCGGGCGTCAATCGATCAATGCCCTGCCGAACGGGCCGCCCACACCGCGGCGCCCGTCGCCGCGAGGTTAGCACGGCCGCTTTATGCGGCCGCTATCGCGTGAATGGACGGCAGGTGGACGCCGACGATGAACGCCAAGTGCGCCCGTCGACGTCGCGACTGCTCGATCCGTCGGTCTTATTGTCGCGGGATTGCGATCGGGTGATTCAAGAGCTCCGCATCATCGCTGCCAAAGTCTCGAGAGGAGCGCGCCGATTGATCCCATGGCCAGCGAACCGTCATCGACCATGACCACGTCGGTCGCACCTCAAATCGCACCGACGGATCAAGCTCCATCATCCGCTTGAGGATCGGCATCGCGCCGCATTGCTGGTCGACCGCGCTGAAACTGAACTGAGGGTGGGCGAGAACTTGCATGCGACGTTTTGTTGCAAAATATATCTAGGACAACTATTTGTATCGTATGCAACAAGCGATTTCTGGGCCGCCAGGTTGAACCCGCCGCGGCCGAGCGGGAGTGTTAGCCGTAGCAAGGGTATGTCCGATGGCTGCCGCAGGGAATGAGCTCGAGGCCGTGCCGCTGCGTTATCTCATCGGCGCCGACGGGCCGTGGGACGGCAGGGACGGCGAACTGATCATGGCGCCCTACGGCACGGCCGTCGCGCCGCGGCGGGGCTACAGCGCCAAATACGTCAATCTCTACCGCGAGGACGGCGAGCCGCAGGGTTATGGTCCCTATCTTCCGCGCACTGCCACCGCCCGCGAGTACGATGAGGGCGTGCTGGATCCGAACGGCGCCGGCTTCTGGCGAAACCTCGAGGAACAGCTGGCGCTGGCGAAACGCGGCGGCTTTGCGTTCATCGAGACCGACAACCGCGACGCCTATAGCAATGCAACCGTGCTGGAGGCGTTCGATCGCGCCGCGGCCCACGGCCTCAAGGTGCTGTGTAAGAATCCCGGCACCAGCGACCATGACGAGGACGCCACGCCGCTGTTGGCGCATCCAAACGTCTTCGGCGCCATCATCGAGGAAGGCGATGTCACCCCCGCCCAGATCCACCTCATGCGATCACGCGCGGGTAAGCCCGCGCTGCCGATCTACTTCGTCAGCTTCGGTGACGGGCGAGCATGGGCCACACGCACGGCCAAAGCCATCACCGCGGCCGGATACGCGAACATGAGCGTCACGCATTCCGGCAGAGGCGAATATGCGAGCTCGACCGATATCCTGCTGCCGATGCCGGGAAAATTGGATCGCACCGGCGGCGCCGCGCCTCCCGTGGCTTCGTCGCGCTGGCCATGATCGGCAAGATCGATCGGGGCATCAAGATGCTGGGCCTGATCGCAGCTTCCTTGGGGGCCGCTCGCAGCTAGGGCGCAAGATCAGCCGCAAGGCGGTGCTGGCGGGCATTTTCCAGAACCGCTAAAAAGAGTCCTTGCCACCCTGGAGTGCCGCAATGGCTATCAAATACGGCCGTCCCATCGAAGCCCGCCTGACCCCGGTCGAGACCAAGCCCGTCAAGCGGCTCGACCTCGCGACCCGTCCGCGTCGCAACCGCAAAGCCGAATGGGCGCGGCGGCTGGTGCGCGAGAATGTGCTGACTGCGGACGACCTGATCTGGCCACTGTTCCTGGTGGACGGAACGAAGACGCGAATTCCGGTCGCCTCGATGCCGGGCGTGGAACGCCTGTCGGTGGATCAGGCGGTGCGGGACGCCGAACGGGCAGCTACGCTCGCCATCCCGTGCATCGCACTGTTCCCCTATACCGACCCGCGGCGGCGCGACGAGGACGGCAGCGAGGCGCTCAATCCGGACAACCTGGTCTGTCGCGCCATTCGCGCGATCAAGAAAGAGGTGCCGGAGATCGGCGTGCTCTGCGACGTCGCGCTCGATCCCTATACCAGTCACGGCCATGACGGCCTGTTGCGCGACGGCGCCATTCTCAACGACGAAACGGTCGAGGTCCTGGTGAAGCAGGCGCTGGTCGAGGCCGAAGCCGGCTGCGACGTCATTGCGCCCTCCGACATGATGGACGGCCGCGTCGCGGCGATCCGCGGCGCGCTCGATCAGGCCGACTTCGCCGAAGTGTCGATCATGGCCTACGCCGCGAAATATGCCTCGGCCTTCTACGGCCCGTTCCGCGACGCGGTGGGCTCGGCCACCACGCTCACCGGCGACAAGCGCACCTATCAAATGGATCCGGCCAATACCGACGAGGCGCTGCGCGAGGTCGAGCTCGATATCGCCGAGGGCGCCGACATGATCATGGTCAAGCCGGGCATGCCCTATCTCGACATCTTGTGCCGGGTGAAGGACGCCTTCGGCGTACCGACCTTCGCCTACCAGGTATCCGGCGAATATTCGATGATCATGGCGGCGGCGCAGAACGGCTGGCTGGACGGCGAGAAGGCCATGATGGAAAGCCTGATTGCGTTCAAGCGTGCGGGCGCGTGCGGCGTGCTCAGCTATTTCGCGCCGCGGGTCGCCGAGAAATTGCAGAAGGCCGGATAGCCCCTCTTCCAGCCATCTCGGTCCGCGCCGGACGTTCCATTGCCACCTCCGACATGATCATCATCGACGCGCAAGTGCATGTGTGGCCGCCGGACCGGCCCGATCGGAGGCTTGGCGACGGCGTGGGCGATCGCAAACCCTACGGCTATGAGCAACTGATCGCCGACATGGATCGCGCCGGCGTCGACCGCGCGATCCTGGTCCCGCCCTCCTTCGATGCCGACCGCAACGACTATGCGCTCGAGGGCGCGCGCAGATATCCGGACCGCTTCGCGGTCATGGGCCGCATCGCGCTTAAGACCGGCGCCGGCAAGGACGCGCTCAAGCAATGGCGGGAGCAGCCGGGCATGCTGGGCGTGCGGCTCACGTTCCATCGCGACGCGGACCGGCCGTGGCTCACTGACGGGGCCGCGGACTGGTTCTGGCCCGAGGCGCAACGCAACGATATCCCGGTGATGGTGCACGCACCGGAACGGCTGACCGAGATCGGCGAGGTTGCCGCGCGCTATCCCAACCTCAGAATCATCGTCGATCACATGGGCTTCGCGCGCGCGACCATGGACGACAAGGCATCACCCGCCGTCGAGCGCATGAACGCGCTCGCGCGCTATCCCAATGTTTTCGTCAAAGTCTCGGCGCTGCCCTGCTTCTCGACCGAGCCGTATCCATTCGGCAATCTGCGCGAGCCGCTGCGCCGCGTCATCGAGGCGTTCGGTCCGCGCCGCGCGTTTTGGGGCAGCGATATCACCCGCGTCCCGACAACGTGCTCCTATCGGCAGACGGTGACGCATTTCACCGAAGAACTCGACTTCCTCTCTCCGGGCGATCTCGAATGGATCATGGGGCGCGGCTTGGCGGATTGTCTGCGATGGCCGTTGGCTCAGCCGCAGCCGGCATGATCCACCGGTCTCTGTCGGCTTTCAGGCAGGCAGCGGGGTGAGCGCCTGCAGCGCGCGCCGCAGGGACGCGATGACAGGCAGGGCAAGAATGCAGAGCACGGCCATCGCCCAAAATCCGCTCGGGCCGAACCGCGCAAACAGCCAGCCCGACAGGACCGTCAAGACGGCGGTGGCGCCGCCCACCCCGACCAGGCCGTAGACCGTCTGCGCCGTTCCGGCCAAGCCCCGCGGCACGGTGTCCGCGATGACGCGCATACACGCGAGGTGCAGCAGCGCGAACGTGAACCCGTGCAGCGGCTGGACCAGTGCAAGCGCCGCTACGTCGGCGCTCTGCGCCATCACGCCCCAACGCACTAACCCGCAAGATGCCGCCACCGCCAAGGCACCGGCGGGGTTGAGCAGTCCGAGCAGGCGAGGACCGGCGAACAGAAAGACCAGCACCTCGGCGGCAACTGACTCCGACCAAAGCGCGGCGGTCGTAGCGGGAGTAATTCCGGCTTCGGTCCAACGGATCACGGCAAAGGAATCGTACATGGCATGGCTGCCGAGAACGAGCGCGGCAATCAGCACGACGCGCACAAAGGCACGCTGGCGAAACAGTGCAAGCCAGGGAATGCTCGAAGTACTTGCACCGGCGCGTCCTGCGGGGCTGGCGGGAAACGCAGGCACCAGCATCGCGGCGAGCGAGGTCGCGAGCAGACAGATCGCGCTCAGCCAGATGACCGCA
>Ga0114129_10004712_pt1 | contig 19256 bp, 23 predicted proteins | sample RhiMetdeltSRZDD1_FD_80071 | JGI IMG/M metagenome (GOLD analysis project Ga0114129, IMG submission 80071) | Populus rhizosphere microbial communities from Tennessee, USA - Rhizosphere MetaG P. deltoides SRZDD1 (version 2) (version 2) | ecosystem: Host-associated > Plants > Roots > Rhizosphere >...
GCCTTGCCGTAGGCGTCCTCGTCCATGAACGGCATGTACTTGTCGGGGAAGCCCGGCATCGTGCACGCCATGCAGATGCCGCCCACGTTCGGGCAGCCTCCGATGCCGTTCACCCATCCCCGGATGGGCACGTTGCACTTGACCACCGGGCCCTTGCAGCCCAGCTTTACGAGGCAGCGGTGGTCCGAGCCGTACTCCGTGGCGAAGTCGCCGGACTCCGCGAAGCCGGCCCTGTTGCAGCCCTCGCGCACCGTGCGCCCGAACAGCCACTTCGGCCGGAGCTGCTCGTCCAGATCCGGCACGGGAGCGAGACCGGCCAGATGCAGGGCGAGGTAGAGCAGCGTCTCGGTCATGTTGTCGGGCTGCGCCGGGCAGCCAGGGATGCACACGACCGGCAGGCCGGCCTTCGACTTCCAGTTCCAGCCGAGGTAGTCGGGCACGCCCATCGCGCCGGTCGGGTTGTTCTTCATGGCGGGGATGCCGCCGTACGTGGCGCAGGTGCCCACGGCCACGACCGCCGCCGCCTTCGGGGCGAGCCGGTCGAGCCACTCGTTCATCGTGATCGGCTGGCCGTTCGAGGGGTTCACGGCGAAGCCGGTCCAGTGACCCTCCCCGTTGATCTTCTCGTTCCCGAGGGAGCCCTCGATGACGAGCACGAACGGGTCGAGCTTGCCGTCCTCGGCGTCGAACCAGGCCTGGGCGTACTCCTGCCCGACCTCGTAGGCGATTACCTGGTTGTGCACGACCACCTTCGGCATGCCGGGGATCGCCTGGGTGATGATGTCCTCGAGGCTCGGGTTGGTCGCGGAGGTCATTGCGACCGAGTCCCCCTCGCAGGAGAGGCCGGTCGTCATCCAGAGGACGTGGGCGGTCACCTCCTCTGTCTTCTTGTGCTCCGCGAACACGTCGGTAGCCGCCATCGGCGCTCCTTCCTCGCTAACAGATCCGCGGCAGCGGATCCCCGACCAGCTGATCCATCACCCGCTTGCCGCCAAAGCTCGTCTCCACCAGCACCATCCCGGGAGGCTCGGTGCGCACCTCTCCGATCTCCGCCGCGCGCTCGCAGCCGGGCACCGAGCGCAGCGCGGCGAGCGCGCTGTCGGCAGCGTCCTCCGCCACGAAGGCCACCAGCTTGCCCTCGTTGGCCACGTACATGGGGTCGATGCCCAGGATCTCCGAGGCGCCCGCCACCGCTGGCTCCACCGGCACCGCGGCCTCGCGCACGAGCATCGCCACCTGCGACGAGCGCGCGAGCTCGTTCAGCACCGACGCCACGCCGCCCCGGGTCGCGTCGCGCATGCAGCGCAGCGACGGCCCGGCCTCCTCGAGCAGCGCGTCCGCGACCGGCCACAGCGAGCGCGTGTCGGACGTGATGTCCGCGTCGAGCTCGAACTCGCCACGGGCGAGCATGATCGCGGTGCCGTGCTCTCCGATCGTGCCCGACAGCAGAATGCGGTCGCTGGGTCGGATCGAGTCGGCGCTGGTCCGGGCGCGCGGGTCGCGCTCCCCCACGCCCGCCGTACAGATGTACATCCCGTCAGCGGCACCGCGCTCGACCACCTTCGTATCGCCTCCCACGATGTCCACCTCGGCGGCCTCGGCCGCCGCCGCTATCGCGTCCACCTCCGCCTTCAGGTCGTCGGCGGCGAGGCCCTCCTCGAGGATCAGCGACAGCGTGAGCGCGCGCGGGCGCGCGCCCGACACAGCGAGGTCGTTCACGGTCCCGTTCACGGCGAGGTCGCCGATCGAGCCGCCCGGGAAGCGGAGCGGCTTGACCACGAACGAGTCGGTCGTGAACGCCAGCGATGCGCCGCCGATCTCGAGGGCGGCGGCGTCCTCTCCGGTCTGCGAGCCGAAGGCCGGCTCGAACAGGCCCTCGATCATGCTCTGGGTGGCCTTGCCGCCCGCGCCGTGAGACATGTCGACCCGCTCCGCGCGGAACTTGCCACGCTTCGAGCGCGCCGTCTCGATGATCTCGAGGATGCGCTCCTCCTGGCGCCCGGTCACGCTCATACGACCTCGCGCTCCCGGGCGAAGCGCCCGAAGTTGTAGTACGCCGCGCAGGCGCCCTCGGAGGAGACCATGCAGGTCCCGATCGGGCGCTCGGGCGTGCATGCCGTCCCGAAGACCTTGCACTCCCAGGGCTTGATGACCCCCTTCAGCACCTCGCCGCACTGGCACGCCTTCGGGTCCGCCACGCGCACGCCGGGCACGCTGAAGCGCAGCTCGGCGTCGAGGTCGGCGTAGGCGTCGGAGAGCTTGAGGCCGCTCTGGGAGATGAAGCCGAGGCCGCGCCACTCGAAGTGCGGGCGCAGCTCGAACACCTCGGCCATGACCTCGAGCGCCCGCGGGTTGCCCTCGTACGGGACCACGCGCGAGTACTGGTTCTCCACCTCGCAGCGTCCCTCCGCGAGCTGGGCCAGGATCATCCGGATCGCCTGGAGGATGTCGAGCGGCTCGAAGCCGGCCACGACGATCGGCTTGCCGTAGTCGGCCGGGATGAACTCGAACGGGCGGGCGCCCACGACCGTAGACACATGACCGGGCCCCACGAAGCCGTCGAGCCGCAGGTCGGGCGAGTCGAGCAGCGCGCGCAGCGGCGGCACGATCGTCACGTGGCTGCACATGCAGGAGAAGTTGGCCACGCCCTCGGCCTTCGCGCGCTTGAGCGTGAGCGCGGTGGACGGCGCCGTGGTCTCGAACCCGATCGCGAAGAAGACGACCTCGCGGTCCGGGTTCTGCTTGGCGATCCGCAGGGCGTCGAGCGGCGAGTAGACCATCCGTATGTCCGCGCCCTCCGCCTTCGCCTCGAGCAGGCTGCCGGCCGACCCCGGCACGCGCATCATGTCGCCGAAGCAGGTGAAGATCACACCCGCCTGGCGCGCGATGGCGATGCCGTCGTCCACGCGCCCCATCGGGATCACGCAGACCGGGCAGCCGGGGCCGTGGACGAGCTCGACGTTCTCGGGGAGCAGGTCGTCGACCCCGTACTTGTAGATCGAGTGCGTGTGGCCCCCGCAGACCTCCATGAACTTGTAGTGGCGCCCCGGTTCCACCGCGGCGAGGATCTCCGTCGCGAGCACGCGCCCCAGCTCGGGATCGCGGAACTCGTCGACGTACCTCACGCCGTGCTCAGCTCCGTCAGCGCCACGCCGGCGTGCACGAGCACCCGGTCACCCGGCTCCACCGACACGAGGGCGATCTCCACGGTGCTCTTCGAGCCGTCCTCGGCCGCGCACAGGGCGAGGCCGCGGGCGTCGTCGATGCGCTCGACCCGCATCGGAGTGCCCTCGTCGGAGCACGTGATGCAGTGGTCGCCGCACTCGTTCACGCTCACTCGATCACGCTCGCCTTGAGCTCCTCGAGCTCCGCCTCGTAGTCCGCCCCCATCCGCTCGAGCTGCCGGCGGGTGGCGATCGCCTCCTCCTCGTCCACCTGCGAGATCGCGAAGCCCACGTGGATCAGAACCCAGTCGCCGGGGCCGACGCCGTCGCCGTCGGCGTCCATCAGGCCGATGTTGATCGTGCGCTTGACGCCGGCCACGTCGACCTGCGCGAGCCGGTTGGCGTCGTCGACGACCTCGACTATCTGGCCGGGGATGGCCAGGCACATTTCTGGCTCCCAATCTGCCGCGAACGGCGGACCCTACGGGTGAGGATCAGCCGCGCAAAATGCGACGTTGGGAATCAACGTTGTTTTTCAACTACCCCGTTTATTAGGCTCGCGAGCAGGAAGGGGGCTGCCCATCGAGGGCTCGGTCCAGATACTCAAATCGGACCCTGAGTTAGGGCTCCGGGTCCCGGCCGCACAGATCGCCGACGCGCGCGCGCAGCTCGTCGCGCGCGTGCAGACGCTCGAGCCCGGCCGCTGGGAGGTCCCCCGCGACAAGACCAGCCGGCTCGGCTTCCTGATGCTCGACGGACTGCTCGCGCGCGACGTCGTGCTCGTGGGCACCACGTGCACGGAGCTGCTCGGTGAGGGCGACGTGCTCCAGCCCTGGGTCCCGTCGACGGAGGAGGGGCTGGTTCGCTACCGCGTGCTGTGGCATGTCCTCGCCCCCACGAGGCTCGCGGTGCTCGACGAGGCCGTCGCGCGAAAGCTGGCCGCGTGGCCGCAGGTGATGGCGGCCCTCCTCGAACGCGCGATCCGGCGCACCCTGCGGATGTCGATCCACCAGGCCCTGCTGCAGCTATCGCCCGTGGAGACCAGGCTGGTCGTGCTGTTCTGGCACCTTGCCGAGCGCTGGGGCCGCGTCACGCCGGATGGGATCAGCGTGCGCCTGCGGATGTCGCACGCGCTCCTGGGCCAGCTCGTGGGCTGCCGGCGGGCGTCGGTCACGACCGCCCTGCACAGGGTGGCCGACAGCGGGCTCGTCGTCCGCAGGACCGACGGCACCTGGCTCCTGCGCGGCTCGCCTCCCGATGAGCTGGCGGAGATCAACTGGCAGCGTCGCGCGGTCCTGGCCGTGTAGCGTCAGCGGCGAGCTCGGCAAGCGGGACGTCCGGGTCCGCGAGGCGCCGGTCGTCGACCGCGACGCGCTCCCGGATCAACGCCTGGATCGGATCCGTCACGTCCCAGACGTTCACGTTCATGCCCGCGACGACCCGGTCGCCCACCAGCCAGAACGCGATGAACTCGCGGCTCCCGGGGTCGCCGCGCAGGACCACGCGGTCCCAGCTGCGGGCGAAGCCCGAGTACTCCATGCCGACGTCGTACTGGTCGGAGAAGAAGTACGGCAGTCGCTCGTACCCATCGTCGGCGCCGAGCATGCTGCGCGCGGCCGCCGGGCCCTGATTTAACGCGTTGGCCCAGTGCTCCACGCGGATCCGCTCGCCGTAGAACGGGTGATGGGCGTTCGCCACGTCCCCGGCCGCGAACACCCCGGGGACACTGGTGCGAAGCCGCTCGTCGACGGCGATGCCGTTGTCGAGCGTCAGTCCCGCCGCTTCGGCGAGCGCGGTGCGCGGCTCGACGCCCACTCCCACGACGACGAAGTCGCAGTCGAGCTCGCGGCCGTCGCTCGTGCGCACGCGCTCGACGGCCGTGTCGCCCTCGAACGCCTCGACCCCGGTTCCCATCAGCAGCCTGGTGCCGTGGTCGGCATGGATGTCGCGGTAGACCGCGCCCACCTCGGCGCCGAGCACTCGCTCGAGCGGCACGGCGAGCGGGTCGAGCACCGTGACCTCGAGCCCGCGCTGCCGAGCCGAGGCGGCCACCTCGGCGCCGATCCACCCGGCCCCCACCACGACCACGGCGCCGCCGCGGTCGAGGTGAGCACGCAGGGCGTCGGAGTCCTCGACGCTGCGCAGGTACAGGACGCCGTCGAGCTCGGCGCCCGGGACCGCGAGCCGCCGCGGCTCGGCCCCCGTGGTGAGCAGCAGCCGGTCGTAGCGCACCCGCTCCCCGTCGTCGAGCGCGACCTCGCTCGCGGACACGTCGAGACTCGCGACCCGGGTGTCGAGCCGTAGCTCGATGTCGTGCTCCGCGTAGAAGCCCTCCTCGTGGACGTACACCTTGTCGCGCCCCGCCTCGCCGCGAAGGTACTCCTTGGAGAGCGGCGGACGCTCGTAGGGCCGCTCCGCCTCGGCGCCGATCAGCAGCAGGCGCCCCTCGAAGCCCTCCGCGCGCAGCGTCTCGGCCGCCTTGGCGCCCGCGAGGCTCGCGCCGACGATCACGTGGGTCTGTTCAGCGCTCATCCGAGCCCTTCTTCGTCAGCGCCATGAACTCCTGGCGTGTGCGGGGGTCGTCTCGCACCAGGCCGGCGAGCGCGGACGTCATCGTGCTGGCACCGAGCTTCTGGACCCCGCGCAGCGACATGCAGAGGTGCTCCGCCTCGAGGACCACTCCCACGCCCCTTGGCGCCAGCTCGTCGTCGAGCCAGCCGGCGATCTGGGTCGTCAGCCGCTCCTGGAGCTGGAGGTCGCGCGAGAAGTGCTCCACCACTCGGCCCAGCTTGCTGAGCCCGATGAGCCGCTCGGCGGGGATGTAGCCGATGTGCGCCACTCCGTGGAACGGCAGCAGGTGGTGCATGCACAGCGAGTGGAACGGGATCGCGCGCACGACGATCAGCTCGTCGTAGCCCTCGTCGTTGGGAAATGTGGTCGGGTTGAACGGCTGCGGCGTCAGCAGCTCGGAGTATGCGGCCACCATGCGTCGAGGCGTCTCGCGCAGGCCCTCCTCGGTCAGGTCCGCGCCAAGCGCGTGCAGGAGGTTCGCGGCCGCCTGCTCGGCGGCGTGTGAATCGATCCGCGAGGCGTACGCGGTTCCGTTGGATGAGCTCATGAGCGCTTAGCGCCGCGAAACGCCGCGGTCTTACCCCTGCGAGCGCGGAGGTAAGCACCGGCACGACGAGTACCCTCGAAGTGATGCCCGTGAAGGTGGTGTTCAGGTGCGAGATCTGCGGTTGCGCTCCGGAAGCGGAGACACAGAGGAGTCTCGAGCGCCAGCTGCTTGACCTGCGTCACGGCGAGTACGTTGACGCGGAGCCGGAGCGCTGGCTCGTCTGGCACGGCCGCGGCATCTACGGGCCGAATCGCTACGCCTGCGGCGATTACCGCGGCGAGTTGAAGGCGCTGTTGCGCGAGCAGTACGGGCTGCTCGGGTGGCACCCCTGGGCCAGGGGGCCGCACCCCTGGGCGGGCCGGCGCGGCACCGACCGCGCTCGCAGGCTCAGGCGCACGCTTGTGGCCGGCCTCGGCCGCTAGGTCAGTCCTTCGGCGCCTCGGGGAAGCCCGACTCGTCGCCCTCGGACACGTCCGAGCGCTGCGACTCCTCGGGATCGCTCGACTTCAGCTTCTCGACGTCGCCCTCGACGTCCTCCTCGCGGCCCTCGCCATAGGCGTGCAGGGGTGTGTCGGGAAGGGTCTCCTCGTCGGCGCGCTTCTCGTCATCTTGAGTGGACATCTTGTCCCGCTGCCCGGCGCGACGCTTCTTACACAACTCTTCGAGCGATCACACGCGGCTCTTAGCTCGGCTGCCGATGGTCCGGCGCATGAGCGCAACCGCTGGAATCGCTGGTGGATCCGCGGCAACCAAGGACGACGAGCGGGGGTCGGGACCGCCGGGCAGACATGTCGGAGCGAACGGCCAGCGCGAGCGGCCGCTCACCGGCGAGGTGGCCGACAAGGTCCGCGCCGCCGCGCTGGCAAAGGTGGACGGCGGCACGGTCGAGCGTGTCAAGACCGACGCCGACCACGGCTCGCCCTACGAGGCGCACGTGCGGAAATCAGACGGGACGGAGCTCGAGGTGCTCGTGAACAAGAGCTTCGAGGTGACCGCCGTAAACGAGATGCAGCATCCCTGAACGGGACTGCAGCGCGCCTCGGGTAGCCCGGCTCAGGCCGGGCTTCCCGCCGTTTCGTAGCTCTGCACCACGACGCCCGAGTCGAAGCTGCGCGTGTCGGCGAGCCTGAGCGGCGTCTTGTCAGGCGTCTCGGGGAACAGCCGCGCGCCGCTTCCGAGCACCACCGGGAAGATCATGAGGCGGTACTCGTCCACGAGCCCGTGCTCCATCAGCCCGTGCACGAGCGTGCGGCTACCGGCCACGAGGAGCGGCCCGCCGTCCTGCTCCTTCAGCCCGGCGACCTCCTTCGCGTCGCGCATCACGGTGGTGTTGTTCCACTCCGGATCCTCGAGCGTGGTCGAGACCACGTACTTCGGCATGCCGTTCATCTTGTCGGCGAACGGCCCGCCCCGCTGGGGCCAGGCGCCCGCGAAGCCCTCGTACGTGACGCGTCCCAGGAGCAGCGCCTCGGCCTCCATTACCTCGTCCAGCTTGTAGCGCTCCTGCTCGGGGCTGACGAAGTCGAAGACCCAGCCGGTGTGCGGATGCCCCTCCTCCCCACCGGGCGCCTCCATGACGCCGTCGAGGGTCACGAACTCGGAGACGATTAGTCTTCGCATCGGTGAAGCGTAGCCGGGCACATGCGCTGGTCCTCTACCGGGCAAGCGAGCGGGCGGACGCCGCGCTTCGCGCGCTCTGCGAGACCGCGCGAGGCCGCGGCTCGCGGGTGACCGTGCTTGCCCTGGTGGCCGAGGAGCGGCCGTCGAGCCGCTGCTGCGATACGCGCTCCGTGCTCTGGAACGAGGTCTGCCGCGAGCTCGCCCGCGACGATCTCGCGAGGGCGACTCGGGCGGTGGCTCCCCACGAGGGAGTGGACTTCGACGTGCTCGTCGCACGCGGTCGTGGAGCGGTCGACGCGCTGGCCGGCGAGGCTCTCGCACGCGGCGCGGACGAGATCGTGCTGGTCGACCCCCCGTCGAGCGGGCTCGGACCTCTCGAGCGCCGGCGGCTGCGGCGCCGCAGCCCGGTTCCCGTCAGCGGCTGACGCCCCGCAGCGGCGGGAAGTCGTCGAGCAGACCGGGCGCGTCCACCTGGAAGATCTCGATCGGCTCGGGCAGGCCGCGGAAACGCCAGGACCCGAGCCCCTCTAGGCTGACCCCGTCCGCGAGCGAGTCGATCGCCGAGTGCACCGCGGCGGACATGACGATCTGCCCGCCGTGCGCCGCGAAGCAGATGCGAGCGGCGGCGTGGACCGAGAGCCCGACGTAGCCCGTCTCGGTGAGGTCGGGACGGCCCCTGTGCAGGCCGATTCGCAGCCGCACGTCCATCCCCTCCGGCCAATCGCCCGCGCTCATCGCACGCTGGATCGCGATGGCCGCCTCCAGCGCCGCGGGGGCGCGCTCGAAGACGGCGAAGACGTCGTCGCCGCGCGCGGACACCTGATGGCCACCCGCGGACCGGACCTCGGCGCCCACGAGGCGGCGGACACCGGCGAGCAGCGCGGCGTAGCGATCGTCGAGGCGCGAGAGCAGCTCGGTCGAGCCCTCGATATCCGTGAGCAGGAACGTGACGTTGCCCTTCGGCAGCTTCCGCTGCGGCTCTAGCTGCGCGCTGATGAAGCCGATCGGCATGATGCCGTGCTTCTTGGCAGCCCTGAGGAGCCGGCTGCGTGCCCGGTCGCGGGCGGCCTCGTCCTCGAACGCCACCTGCCCGAAGCGCGCGAGGGCGTTCCGGACGTGTGCGGCGTCGTGGATCGGCAGGCGCCGATTGCCGCCCGAATCGATGTACGCAAAGGCGCTATCGGGAAGCTGCGCGCGCTCCTTGGCCCCAAGCCGTGCCATGCCCGCATGATCGCAAGAGCCGCGCGCTTATCCTGGCTTCAGCTTGCGCCCGCACCATCCGGCCACCGTGATGCGCGGTCCCGACTGGGACAGCACAGCGATCTTCCTCACCTGGGACGACTGGGGCGGCTTCTACGACCACGTCTCCCCGCCGCAGGTGGACCCGAACGGCTACGGCATCCGCGTCCCGTCGATGGTCATCAGCCCCTACGCACGACGGGGATACATCGACCACCAGACGCTGTCATTCGATGCGATCAACAAGTTCATCGAGGACGACTTCCTCGGTGGCCAGCGCCTGGACCCGCGCACCGACGGGCGCCCCGACCCTCGCCCCGACGTGCGCGAGAACGCGATGGTCCTCGGCGACCTCGCGGCCGACTTCGACTTCCGGCGGCGGCCGCGCCCGCCCGACCCGCTCCCGCTCAACCCGGCTCCGGGGCCCGCCAGCTCTGTGCGATTTTGATGAAGTCCGCCATCGTGAAGCTGCCGTCCGTGCCGAGCTCGCGCGGCTGCCACGGCGGATCGCTGTGCAGGTAGGAGTTGCGGTCGCCGGCGAGCAGGCCGACGAGCACCTCGGCGACGATCCGGCCGCCGACCGGCCCGAGGTGCGTGCCCGGTCGGGGCCGGTCCTGCGGGTCCACCGCCCTGGCCGTCTCGCAGAGGAGGTAGTACCAGAGCGGCGCGGCGGCCTTCAGCTCGTCTCGGCTCTTCGGCAGCTTGGCGAGCTCGAGCTCGTCCTCGGTGAGCGGCGGCTCATGCATCACGGCGGCGATGTCCTGGCCCGACGGCAGGCCCAGCCGCCGGCCCCGTTCAAGGTTCCGCCGCGGCAGCGACGCCTGGTCCCGGGCCTCATCCGGCAGCTCGAAGAGCGGACTTGCGATCGACGTGTCGACCATCAGGCTCACCTGCGGAGAGAGCGGCGCGCCGTCCACGGCGAAGAGCCGCTCCCACTCGACGATCACGCCGTCACTCAGTGGTCTGAACCCCGCGAGGTCGGGGAAGATCGGCAGCGACTGCTCGATCGCCGCCGTCACCCCCGCCCCCGGCGCCGGCCGCTTCACGCCGTACGCGCGCCGCACCATGCTGTGACCGAAGCGGTAGGCCGCGCCTGAGAACTCGACGGGGATGAACGGATGCCTCCGCCAGTCGAAGAACTTCAGCGCCACCTCTGGCGCGGAGCCGTCTGCGGGAGAGGAGATCACGTCGTCGGCGATCGCCTCGCCCACCACCGCCGGCAGGAACTCGTGGACGACGATCCACTGGTAGTGCCAGCGCACGAGCTTCTGCGCCGCCTCGAAGAGGTCGTTGGCCTTTCGCCTCCTGCCGGCATCGACCAGCCGCTCGACGACCGCGTTGTGGAAGCGGATGAAGAGCAGGTGCAGCTGGGCGATGATCGCGGTCTCGTCGTTGCGCGGATCGCCGATGAGGGCTCGCCCCTGGGAATTCCGCGGCAGGTCCTCGACCTGGTCGTCCCCGCTCCGTCCGGTCAGCAGGCTCACGCCCTCCGGCTCCGATTTCCAGTCGTAAAGGAACGGCTGCACCACGCGTCCGGCCCCGTAGACGCTGTCGAGGTCGAAGCGCGGCGTGCGGAAGTTGATCAGGAACTCCGCGTCGACGTTCGCGTTGAGCGTGGTCGTCGGGTCGAAGGTGATGTCGTGGTCGATGAACTGCCCGAGGTACGTGAATCCCGCCGGAATCCGCGGGTTCGCCGCGCGCGAGCGGGTCTTATCCCCCATCCACGCGACGATCTCGTCGATCGCGCCGTCGCTCAGCTCGCACGGCAGGAGGCCCGGGAACAGCTGCCCGAAGCGTCCGGTGGGCGCCTCGCGGCTGGCGTCGACGTCCTGACCCGGCGGGACGACCGTGCCGTGGCGGGCGACCCCCTGGCCGGTGGGCATCTGCCTACTCCGTGATCTCCACCGGCTGGGCCCAGGTGATCGACGTGAACGGCTGACTGTGGGTTTCCACACCGATCGCCACCGCGGGACCGGCAACGAGGCCGTTGTTGTCGAACTCGGCTGTCCACGGTGAGTCCTTCACGGGCACGACGCCGGCCGCCATCTGCACGGCTCCACCGGCGGCCTTGGACTCCTGGCTCACGAACACCTGGATCCCGACAAGATCGTCGAGATCATCTTCCACCGACTCGCCGAACGCCTGAATCCTGTTGCCGTTGAGCTTCACATCCGTGAAATTCGGCCTGGCCGGCATCACTCACCTCCTGTTCGACGACTGAGCAGCGACCGCTCGGGCCGCAGCGGCCACGTTGCCCTTGAGCTCGTAAAGCTTGAGGGCAGTGAAGGCCGCGTGATCCGACTCTTCGATTCGTTCGCAGGTTCGGAGCACTTCGGCCAGATCGAGCATCGCATCGCCGCGATGCAAGAGCAAGTCGGTCGGCTCGGCGAGCGTGACCGCCTCGCGGGCGAGCGACTCCGCCTCTTCGCCGCGGCCCTGGTGGGCCAGGACCTTCGCCTGGACGCCGCGCCAGATCACCTGGGTCATCGTGTCCTCCGCCGCCGCACGGCGCTGTGTCATCCGACACAGTTCGCCCGCCTCGCGCATGCGCCCCTGGGCGTAGACCACCTGCGCCAGCAGGGCGGTCGTGGTGGCGAGCGCCCCGCCCGCGTTCATCGACGACAGCGTGTCCATGTCGGCGCGCAGCCGCGCCTCGGCGAGCGCCGGGCGGTCCGCGAGCAGCCTCACCCAGGTCTCGAGATGCGACACGCCGGAGCCGATGCCGCCGAGCTCGTGGAGCATCTCGCCGGCCTGCTGTAGGAGCTGCTCGGCGGTCTCGAACTCGCCCTTCATGGCATGGAGCACCGCCAGCGGGTTGAGAGTCGATGCGGTGGCGATCGGGCTGGTGCGGACGAGCTCGCGGAACTCCTCGCAGCGGCTGATCGCGTCGTCCACCGGATCCGGTCCAAGAACGGCCGCGAGCGCGCGCCACCCGATGATCTCGAACAGCTCACGCTCGCAGCGGGCGGAGCGCAGGTTCTCCGCGCTCTCGCGCCAGGACTCGTCGGCGCTCGCGACGTAGCCGAGCTCGTACGCAAGCCAGCCGCGCAGCAACAGGACCCGCGACAGGCCGTACTCGTCGCCCTCGCTCTCGAGCAGCGGCAGCACCGCGTCTATGACGCTGCGCGCCTGCTCGGTGCCCACGTTCGTCTCGGTCTCGAGCCGGACCAGCTCGCGCTCCACCTGCGCACGTGCTCGCAGTCGCTCGGCGGGCGCACGTGCGATCGCCTCGTCCAGAATGCGCGCGGCGTCGCCCATGCGGCCGGCTTCGAAGAGCGCCGCTCCGAGCGCCGGCAGCAGCTCGCCGCAGGCGGCGGCATCCCCCTCCAGGAGCGAGGTCGCTCGCTCGAGCAGGCGCGCTCCGGCATGGGGATCGCCGCGCAGTAGGGCCGCGTCCGCCGCGGCCGCCAGCCGCTCCGCCGCCGCCTTGGCCAGCGCCTGCTCCCGCTCGCCGGCCAGCCCGAGCTCGGCTCGGCATCGATACGCCTCGCCGAGGTGATGTCCGAGGGTCTCGTCCTCGGCGCCCCCTCTGTCCTGGAGCCACTGAGCCAGGTGCTCGTGCAGCTCGGCGCGGCGCTGCTTCGGCACGCCGTGGTACGCGGCCTCGCGAATCAACACGTGCGCGAACCTGAAGGCATCCTCCCCCGGTAGATCCGAGCGCTCGGCGCGGATCAGCTGCTTCTGGACGAGCGAGACCATGTGCGGTGCGAGCTCGGACGGTTCGCACTCGAGGACCTCCGCGAGCGGCCCGGCGTAGAAGCTCCGGCCCTGGACCGAGGCGTGCTCTAGCAGGGCGCGCTCAGCGGGAGCCAGGCCGTCGATGCGCGCGGCCAGCACGGCCTGGATGGTGGACGGCAGCGCGGCCTCGTCGCCCTCCGCTCCCATGGCGATGAGCTGCTCGAGGAAGAGCGGGTTGCCTTCGGCCGTCTCCACGATCCGAGTGGCGGTGCGCGACCAGAGCTCGCCGGAGCCGGCGCTCTCGACGAGCTGACGGGCCTCCGTCTCCGGCAGCGCGCCGAGCATCAGCAGCGACCTGTTCGGCTGCGGCGCCACCCAGGCGGGGCGTGCCTGAACGAAGTCGGGCCTTGCGAGGCAGAGGAGCAGGATCGGGTGCTCGCTCGAGAACGCCACGAGGTACTCGAGCAGGTCGATCAGGGTCGGCTCCGCCCAGTGGATGTCGTCCACGATCACCAACAGCGGACCCGACTGCGCCACGCGCTCCAGCAACTTCCGGACCGCCCAGAACGTCTCCTCCGGCTGGGCCGCTCCCTCGGAGAGGCCGATCGCGCCGAGCACGAGCCGCGCCACCGACTCCTCGCCCTCGAGGAGCTCGGTGACACGCTGCCGGGGGTCAGTCCCTCCGAGCTGGCTCACGATCTCGGCGAGCGGCCGGTACGTCACGCCCTCGCCGTAGGCGGGGCAGCGGCCCACCACGACGGTCCCGTCCTCGCCGACGTCGGGGATCAGCTCCCGCGCGAGGCGCGACTTGCCGATTCCGGCCGGGCCGACGACCGTAATGGCGTGGCAGCCGCGCGCGCGGCGCACGCGTCCAAAGACCTCGCGCAGCTCCTCGAGCTCGCTCTCGCGGTCGACAAACGGAGTGCCCGATGGGCGGACCCAGGTCTGGTCGTCCGCCAGCTCGAGCAGCCGCCGGGCCTGCACCTTTGCCGTCCGCCCCTTTAGAGCGACCGGTTCGAGGCGCTCGACGCGAACGGCGTCGCGGACGAGCTCGTGGATGTTCTCGCCGAGCAGGATCTCGCCCTCGCGCGCGATCCCCTCGAGGCGGGACGCGACGTTGTAGGCGTCCCCGGCGGCGAATTGCGTGCGCCGCGTGCCGGCGCCGAGGAACACCTCGCCCGACTCGACGCCGAACTTCATGGCGATCTCCACGCCTCGCTCGCGCTTCAGGTCCGCGCTCAGCGCCGCGCCCGCATCGCGCATCTCGATCGCCACGCGCACCGCTCGCAGCGCGTCGTCCTCGTGGAGCTCGGTGAGGCCGAACACGCCCACCACGGCGTCGCCGATGAACCCTTCCACCGAGCCGCCGTGGCGCTCGATGACCTCGCTGCACATCTCGGTGAAGCGATCGAGCACGCCGTGCATCGACTCGGGGTCGAGCTGCTCGGCGAGCGCCGTCGAGCCCACGAGGTCGGCGAAGACGATGCTCACCAGCCTGCGCGCGGACGGCGTGGCGCCGGTCTCGAGCGGCGCGGACTCGGCGGCGCGACCGTCAGGCGGCGCCTCGGCGGGGGGCTCCGCCGGCGGCTCCACGGCCCGCGGCGCCGAGTACCCCAGCTCGGGATCCTGCGCAAGCACCGCCCGCTCCAGCTCGCGCAGGCGCTCGCCCGGTTCGATCCCGAGCTCCTCCACCAAGGCGCGCCGGGCGTCCTGGAAGGCCTGGAGCGCGTCCGCCTGGCGGTCGGAGCGGTACAGGGCGAGCATGAGCTGCGCGCGCAGGTGCTCGCGGTAGGGGTACTCGCCGACGAGCGACTCGAGCTCTCCGATCACCTCGGCGTGGCGGCCGAGCGCGAGCTTCGCGTCGATCAGGTGCTCGACCGCGGCCACTCGCAGGTCCTCGAGACGCGCGATCTCGGCCTGCGCGAAGCCCTCGTAGGCAAGGTCCGCAAGCGGCTCGCCACGCCACAGCGCGAGCGCCCTCTCGAGGGCGGGCGCCGCGGTCTCGGGCCGGTTCGCGGCGAGCTCGCTCCGGGCCTCGGAGAGCAGCCGCTCGAAGCGGCGCGAGTCCACGCGCTCGGGGTCGATCTCGAGCTGGTAGCCGTGCTCGCGGGTCACGACCAGGCCCTCCGATCCGTTGCCGCCGCCCGCCGCGAGTGCCTTGCGCAGGCGCGAGATGTGGACCTGCACGGTCTTCGCGGCCGTCGTGGGCGGGTGCTCGCCCCACAGCTCGTCGATCAGCCGGTCGGTGCTGAGCGTCTCGTTCGCGTGCACCAGCAGAAGGCCAAGCAACGCGCGCTGCTTATCCCCGCCTAGAGCGACGCGGCGGGCCTCGTCGAGGACCTCGAGCGGTCCGAGGATGCGGAAATCCATGGCAATGGGGACGCGAGCCGGTATGTCCAACGTACCGCAGCCGCCCACCCCCCGCCAAACGCCGCTGTTACCGCCCTGTTGCCAAAGCGTCGCCGCGCCGCAACCGGCCCCGTCCACGATAGGCACCGATGAAGGTTCATCTCAACCAGGAGGCAGTCATGGGTCAGGCAATCCCCCGTCAGCACCCCGCAGTGGTCCTTCGTTCCCACTTCCGGCAGCTCAAGGTGCTGCTGGCGATCATGCTGGTCGCGCTCGTGGGCCTCGGCGCGACCGTGGCGATCCTCGCCACAGACGACGAGAGCTCCATCAGCACGACCGCAACCCCGGCGGCGCAGAGCGTGCGCCCCGATGAGAGCGCCATCGCTGCGGCGATCGCGCCGAAGCCGGAAGTCGCCCGCCCCGACGAGAGCAAGGTCGCGGCTTCGCTGGCCCGCTTCGAGCAGGCGCAGATCCCGGTCCGGCCCGACGAGAGCAAGGTCGCAGCGGCGATCTCCCGCTCCGGTCAGCCGGAAGTGGCCCGCCCCGACGAGAGCAAGGTCGCCGCGGCGATCTCCCGCACTCAGCAGGTCCAGGCCGCCAACGGTCACGATGAGAGCGACGTCGCCGCCGCAATCTCAGGCCGTTAGACCACGCAGCACTCGCTGACCCGCGACGCCCCGGCCCCCGGCCGGGGCGTTCGCGTTTCCGGTTTGAGGGACTGGAACGGCTCGCCGACTACTGGGTCAGGGCGACAGGATCGCCGCCGGGGAGCACGTCGCGCATCTCCTCAGGTAGGAAGGGCAGGTCGAGCAGGCTGAGCTTCACCTCGCTGCGGCGCCGGTAGCGCTCGGGGTCAAGCCGCACCACGAGGCCCGCCCGCGGTCGCAGGCGCACTTCGAGCGCCTCGCGGGGCTGCATCCGTCGCACGATCGTGCCGTCGACCTGGAGCGCGGGCTGGCCGCTGTTCTCCTCGAGCGCCAACGTGATCGCCTCTGCGCCCGAGATCACAGCCGGCCGGGAGATGCCGGATATCGGCGCCACGGGGCTGATGATCATGGCGTCGAGCATCGGTGACACGAGTGGCCCGCCCGCCGCGTACGAATACGCCGTCGAGCCGATCGGCGTGGCAATCACGAGGGCGTCGCAGCGGTATCGCCCGCTCGTGCGCCCCATAACGGTCAACGATGCCTGCACCGCTCCCTCGCCGGGCACGCTGGCGAGGGCGATGTCGTTGAAGGCGATCGACTCGTCGCCTCCATCCGTCAGCACCGCCCCGCTGTGTTCCTCGATGGTGTAGTCACCCGTGTCGAGCCGGTCGAGCGCGGCGTCGAGCTCGTGCGGCTCGACCTCGACCAGGAAGCCGAGGTTCCCGAGGTTCACGCCGAGGATGGGAATGGGCCGTTCCGCGACGAGTCGCAACGCGCCGAGCATCGTGCCGTCGCCGCCGAGACTGATCAATGCTTCGGCCTCGTCGACCAGCTGAGCCTCGCTGACGGGCTCCACGTCGCCGGGCACGCGGGCGGCGTCCCGGGCGTCGACGATCACCTGTTTGCCGTGCGACCTCGCCCAGCTCGCGAGCTTCTCGACCACCGGCGTCGGGTCGCTGCGCGGATGCAGCACGAGCCCGAGTCGCCCACTCGGCGTGAGCGTCTGCATGAGTGCATCGTCGCATGAACGGAGCGGATCGGCGGCGGTCAGGCGGCGTAGCCGGTCGCGTTGTCGACGGACATCCGGAGGATAAGCCTGACCGCGCCGGGTCGGTCCGGATCGGGATCGCGGCCGACGTCCTCCTCGATCGTCGTCACGCGGCCGCGCAGCTCACGTAACCGCCCCGGTTCGGCCACTCGGCACTATCGAGGTCGACGGACTGCTGAGGGGCCGATGGCGCCGCTAGGGCCGAGGCCCACGCGAAGGCGCTCGACCAGGCCACCGGCTGGATTCGACGAGAAGAGGTACGTCGTCTCGAGGACCTGGAGCCGGAGCGTTGAGCAATGCCCGTTCCAGAGGCACGAGCCGGTTGCTTCCGCAACCGCAGCAGATCCTGCGGAAGGTCCATGCCCCGCAGCTGCTGCACTCGCGTCGCATCTCGGTGTTTCCTATCGGCAGGCCGAGCACTCCGCATTACACCCGTTATGAAGTAGGCAGTTTGCGTGCCGCGCGAATGTCATGCGGCCGGCCGCGCTCACCCGGCGGGTTTGGCGCGCACCAGGAGTCGCACGCGACCCGCCGGCACCGCTCAGCACGTGAGATGCAAAGCCGCGGCGGTGCGCCGCTCGTCAAGGTCTCCGTAGCGGCGAACCGCCTCGGCGGTCTGCAGCACCTCCACGTCGATCCCCCGCCGCTCGAGCTCCTCGATCACGGCGCGCGGCGGGCGAAGCTGGCCGTGCGCCCCGGTGCCGAGTATGAGCTTCTCAGGGAGCTCGTCCTCCACCTCAGTGAGGTCCTCGACTGCGAGCGAGTGCCCCTCGCGCCTCCACCAATTCGTGAGGACGCGGTCGGGCAGCACGATGAGGTCGCGGGTCTGCTCCTCACCGTCCACGACGATCCGCCCGAAGCTGAAGTCCTCCAGCCGGGGCATGCCGAGACTCTAGGCGCGCGTAAACGCCTCGACCGGCGCCCGATCTGCGTCCGCCGGCTCATCGTCCCGGTCATGCTCTACGACCGGTACCGGCGACTCCGATCGCTCACGCTCGTCGAACAGGTACCGGAGCTCCTCGTCAAAGCGCTCCTCGCGCCGCCGCTGCCGGCGCATCCACCGCTCGTGACACATCTTCACCACCTCAGTGGGTCGGGTCTCAAGTGGATGATTGCACTCGCCGACCGGGCCGCAAGCCGGATTGCGTCGTTTCTGGTATCACGCGTGTGTCCGGCCAGTCGCAGGAGGTGAGGGCATGGAATTGAAAGCAGGCGATCACGTGGAGGTCGAGTCCGAATCGACCGAGCGGCCACCTCGCAGGGGTGTCATAGAGGAGGTCGTCCACGGCCCACCGTCGGCTCGCTATCGCATCAAATGGGACGACGGCCACGAGAGCATCTACACGCCCTCTGCGGGCGCCTTGCGTCTCACAGAGCCGGCGAAACGGGCCTAGCGGCGGGCGCGAAAGGAGCACCGCGCGTCGAACAAGCGCGGGGGCTACTAGCGGAGGTGATCGTTCACGCGAAGCTGCTCGCGGGCGATCTGGTCGCGAGAGGCGGCATCCGTAGCCTCGACGTTGCGTGCCTCGGCCAGCACCTCGTCGATCTGGCCGTCCGGAATCAACACAGCGCCGGAGGAGTCGGCGAAAACGTACTGGCCGGGCAGCACGCCGACGCCCTGGAGGACGACGGGAACATTTGCCTGAAACGGCGTCAATTGGTCCCCTCCCCAGCGAGTCGCCTCACCCGAGCAGTAGGCTGCGAAGTCGTAGCGCGCAAGCTCGTCGAAGTCGCGCAGGCGGCCGTCCGTGAGCACCCCGGCGCACCCGTTCTGATGCAGCCGCAGCAGCTTTGTGCCCCCGCCCATCGAGGTGTCGATGTAGCCGTTCGACGCGAGCACGATCACCTTGCCGGCCGGCTCGTCGCCGACCGCTTCGTAGAACAGGTTGGCGAAGTTGTAGCGCTCGGGATCGAGCGCAGCCGAGCAGCTCGGGAAATACGAGATGGTCACCGCCGGGCCGAATAGGACCCGCCCCGGCGTCGGAGTGACGAGATCGAGGATGTGACAGCGGTGGCGATGCAGCCGCCCCATCGCGTCGACCAGGTCCGCGCACTTGAGGCCGTGTACGGCCGACGCATGGTTCGGTCGAGCTGTCATCCTCCGGGGTTCATCGGGGTTCGTGCAGGATCTCGCGGGCGTCTTGCGCGTCCTGCGGGCTGACCAAAATGTCGTGCGCCCCCACGGTGCCGAGCCCGTCTCCAGCCCCGGCCCCGCTGTTCGTTAGCCGCGGCAGGCACTCAATGCCGGCGCCACGCAAGACCGAGCAGAGCAGCTCGGCCTCGGGCTCGCTACTGGCAACCTCGACTACGACCCAGTCGTCCACCTCGGCTACCCGAACGTGAACGAGTACGCCTCGGCGCCCGGCTCGAGGAACGTGATCTCCAGGGTCCGC
>Ga0114129_10004713_pt1 | contig 19254 bp, 10 predicted proteins | sample RhiMetdeltSRZDD1_FD_80071 | JGI IMG/M metagenome (GOLD analysis project Ga0114129, IMG submission 80071) | Populus rhizosphere microbial communities from Tennessee, USA - Rhizosphere MetaG P. deltoides SRZDD1 (version 2) (version 2) | ecosystem: Host-associated > Plants > Roots > Rhizosphere >...
CCGCCCGTGCACCCTAGAACCTTGCCCGCCGCGCACCCTAGAACCGTCGCCGCCCCCCCCCCCGGAACCGTGGCCGGCCGCGCACCCTAGAACCGTGGCCGCCCGCGCACCCTAGAACCGTGACCGCCCCGCACCCTGGAACCGTGACCGCCGCGCACCCTAGAACCGTGGCCGCCCGCGCACGCTAGAAGAGCACTACGGTTTTACGCGCTTGATCGTGAACTTGAACACGAGCGGACACGACGTGAAGTTGAACGGACAGTCGTCCGGGTTGTGCACGACGCCGGCCGGCGATGTGACCAGACCGTTGGCCAGCGGCGGGAATGTCGGGAACTGGTTCGTCGTGAGCGGCTCCCAGGCCGGCGGGATGCTCGGCTGGAAATAGATGTTGACGAACCCGATGGCCGTCGTCGCGTTGATCACCTTGGCGTCCCACCGGAAACGCAGGCCCGTCATCCCTCCTAGTCCGTTCAGCATGAAGACGTAGTCGGCGATGAAAGCCTGCTTCCCGTTCGGCACCCACTCGCCGTGCGCGGTCGTGTGCGGGGCGAACGGCGGACCCCCGAGCGACAGCGAATCGTTGCCGATGAACAAGCCGTCGGACGTGAGCGTCGGCGTCATGTACAGGTCGAAGGCGGGTATGAGCCCGTTGCAGCTGATGCTCGGGTCGTCGGTCGACCGACAGAGCTCGACGGCTCTGCCAAACCAGGATCCAACCGCGGGATGATTGTTGCGCTGGCCATCCTCGGCGCGGAGCGGCACGGCCGCGACCAGCGCGAAGGCGGCGGCTAGGATGACTGCGGTTCCCGTACTCGTCACAACACGTTTCTTATGCATGGACTCCTCCAATAGGACCGGACGTGTGGGTCAGAAGTATAGTTTCATTCCGAGCTGAACGATCCGCGGCGGCACGCGCGTATCGTTGATCGTGCCGAAGCTGCCCGCCGTCGCCAGCACGTTCGGCAGCGAGAAGTTCAGCGTGTTGAACACGTTGAACACCTCCATGCGCAGCTCCAGCCGTCGCGCGCCCGCCCGGATGTTCTTGAACACGCCGAGATCGACCTGAAAGAACCGCGGGCCGGTGAACAGGTTCCGCTCCGAGCCGGTGCCGCCGGCCTCCGGCGTCTTGAACAGCGCGCGCTGGTCGGCGCTGAAGAACTCGACGCCGGTCGGCGTCGTCGTGACGCGGCCGATGTCGGTCGAGCCGCCGGTGAAATCGGCGCGGTTGGTCACGCCGTTGCCGCTCGTCGTCGCCACGCGGGTGCCGCTGTCGTAGAACGTGAAGGTGTGGAACCCGGAGAAGACGGTGAAGGGATCGCCGCTCGACGCGTCGACGATGCCGTTGATCTGCCAGCCGCCGACGAGGGCGTTGACCAGACCGGAGCTGTCACTCAGGAACTTCCGCCCGCGCCCGAACGGCACGTCGAGGATGAAGTTGCCGCGCACGACGTGGCGCACGTCGAAGTCCGATCGGCCCTGGTCGAGCGCGAGCCGCTTCGGATCCGACGGCACGACGAGCTCGGTCCCGGCCCCGCGCGTATCGTTCGACACGTCGTCGGTCGATTTGGCGAGCGTGTAGTTCGCCGCGAACGAGAAGCCGCCGGCGAACCGCTTCTGCAGCTGCACCTGCAGCGCGTGATACCTGGAGCTCGAGCAGGTGCAGCCGACGCCCGCGATGTTGAACTGCGGGTTCGGCCGGAAGAAGGTGTCGGGCAATCCGGCGGCCGCGAGCCCGATCCCCTGCGTGGCGCGGTCGAGCGCGTCGGCGATCAGGCCGACGTTGTTGTTCTGGATGTCGGCGTAGACGCTGGCCGGAATCGTGCCGCCGTAGAGCCGGCCGAGATTGCCGGTCGATGCGCCCGTGTTCGGGTTGCCGGTCGCGAGCAGGTTCTGCCGCGCCGCGGTGAAATCGCGGATGAAGCTGTTCGAGACGAGATCCATCGTGTTGACGTTGATCATCCGGAACAGCTTGCTCCCGCGGTTGCCGACGTACGACACCTCGATGAGCGCGTCCTTCCAGAGCTCGCGCTGCACGCCGACGATCACCTGCTGCATGTACGGCGTCGACACGTTCGGATCGAAGAAGAGCGGCTGTTCGTTGCGGAGGTTGGGCGGCGTCCGGTTGATCGTCGCCGGCGTCGCGAGCTGCGGAATGCCGTTGTTGATCGCCAGGCTGATGCCGCCCTGCGGATTCGGCAGGCGGCCGTTCTTCAGCAGCTCCTGCAGCCGCAGGATCTGATCCGATCCGGCAATCGCGATGTCGCGCGGCGCGACGACGAACTGATTGAGCGACGTCGCCGGCTGCCGCTGCTCGACGACGTTCAGCGCCCATGTGATCAGACGTTGGTACGCGAGGCGGTAGCTGGCGCGCACCGACGTCTTGCCGCTGCCGGTCGGATCCCAGGCGACGCCGATCGACGGCGCGAAGTTGTTCTTGTCGGTGTCGAACCACTTGCGGCCCGTGCCGGGTCCGGCCTGCAGGAACGTGACGGGCCCCTGGCTCCCGTCGAGCGGCCGGTCGGGCGCGACCTGCGCGCCCGCGGCGTCGTACGGCACGCCGTTCAGCTCGTACCGCAGCCCGAGGTTCAGCGTGAGGTTCGAACGCACGCGCCAGTCGTCCTGCGCGTACACGTTGTACTCCTGCACGCGCTGATCGAGCGTGAGCGGCTGGAGCGGCACGAACTGCTGGCCGTTGCTGTAGAACACCTGGTCGATGCGGCCGATGCGGCCGAGCAGCACGTTGTAGTACGTGTTCAGGTTGTTGCGATCGGTCGCGTTGATGCCCGACGCGGTCAGGTCCACGCGGCTGCCGTCCGGACGCACGGCGCCGAGCGTGTTGTTGCCGCTGAAGCTCGCGTCGAGCCGGCTGAACGTGATGCTCGGATAGATGCCGAACGGATTCCCGGCGCCGCGCTTCTGGCTGATGTAGTACAGCCGTACGTTCGCGCCGGTCTTGAAGGCGTGGCTGCCGTGCACCCAGCTCACGTTGTCGAGGATCTGCGCTTCGACCGGCTTGCGCGACGTGCCCGGCCAGTACACGAACGGGCTCCCGAAGACGCAGCCGCTGCGGCAGATCTCGTACGTCCGGGGGTGCTGGGGATCCGCGAAGTCGAGCACGTTGCGCGTGAACCCGCCGGTCAGCTCGTTGAGGAGGTGGCTGCCGATGGTCCACTTGTGGCCCGCGGCGAGCGCCTGCTGCTTGGAGAGCCGCACGCGCGCCGGCCAGCTCATGGGCTTCGGCGTCGTGTTGATGATGTCGTTGATCAAATCGTTGCGGAACGCGTCGCTGTAGCGCGCGAACAGCGACTGCTGCTGCGTGATCGTCAGATCGACGCGCGTCGTCAGCGTGTCGACGGGCGATTCCGACGGCGAGTTCCAGCGGTATCCCGCGGTGTTCAACCCGTCGCCGGTCGTGTAGTCGTTCGGCAGCGGCAGGAACTTCAGAATCTCCTGCTGCATCACCGGGTCGAGGCCCATCGCGCGCGGATCGTTGGCGGTGAAGGCGTAGGAGGAGACCGGCACGAGCGGGTTGCCTGCCGGATCGACGCACGCCGGCAGGTTGCGCGTCGCGGTCGCGCCGGGGCAGGTCTGCGTGACGAACCGGAACGTGCCGCCGCGCAGCGCCGCCGTCGGCACCTGGATCGTCTGGCTCGTTTCCTGCGTGCGCCGCATACCCTCGTAATTCGCAAAGAAGAACGCGCGGTCGCGGCGGATCGGTCCGCCGAGCGACGCGCCGAACTGATTGCGCCGCAGCACCTCCTTGGGCAGCCCCTGCCGCTCGTTGAAGTACGAGTTCGCGTCGAGCCTCGTGTTGCGCAAAAACTCGTACGCGTTGCCGCTGAACTTGTTCGTCCCGCTGCGCGTGACGAGCTCCACCTGACCGCCGGCAGAGCGTCCGTACTCGGCCTTCGCGTTGCTCGTGATGACGCGGAACTCCTGGAGCGCGTCGGGATTGACCGGCGCGTTGGTGAGCTCGCCGCGCGGGATCACCGGATCGGAGATGTCGATCCCGTCCTGCGTCGTCGTGATGCCGCGGCCGCGATCGCCGTTGATGTAGTGCGTCGCCGTGCCGCCCGAGGCGGTCGCCTCCGCGCTGTGGCCCACGACGCCGGGCACGAGGCCGATCAGGTGCAGGGGGTTGCGGCCGTTGAGCGGCAGCGTCTGGATCTGGTCGCGCGGGACGAGCGTGCTCAAGGACGATTCGGTCGTCTGGATGATCGGCGATTCGGCCGTGACCGTGATCGCCTCCTCGATGTTGCCCGGCTCGAGCACGATCGTCAGGCTCAGATCGGTGCCGACCGTGAGCAGGTTCTTCGGACGATTCACGGTCTTGAATCCGGACAACGAGGCGCGCACGGTGTACGGACCCACCGGCAGGCTCGGAAAGACGAACAGCCCGGCTTCGGTCGTGACGGTCTCCTGATGCACGCCGGTTTCCTCGTGCGACACGACGATCGTCACGCCGGGGACGACGCCGCCGCTGGCGTCCTTGACGAGACCGGAGATGCGGCCAGTGCCGCTCTGGGCGAAGGCCTGCGCCGAGGCGAACAGGCCGAACGCGATGATGACAATCCGCGCGATCGCTTTCATACCGCCTCCGAACGCCGCGATTATGACCCGCGCCCGCCGAAAATCAAGCTGCTAGAATCGCCCCCCTATGACGAAGTGGACGGCGCCCGTCGCGTTGGTTGCGGTCGCGTTTCAGCCTCCTGCCTACGATGTCGTCGTGCGCGGCGGGCGCGTGCTCGACGGCAGCGGCAACCCGTACGTGTACGCCGACGTCGCGATCAAGGGCGACACGATCGCCGCCGTCGGCGATCTGCGGGATGCGAACGCAGCGCGGACGATCGACGCGCGCGGACACTACGTGACGCCCGGATTCATCGCGCTGCACGAGCACATCGAGGGCGACGTGATCGCGGGCCGCGGCGCGCTGCCGAACTTCACGACGCAGGGCTTCACGACGGCCGTGATCAACACCGACGGCCGCATGCCCTGGCCGCTCGAGAAGGAGCGCGCGGATCTGGAGAAGGCCGGCTCCGCGCTGAACCTGGTGCCGCTCGTGGGCCACGGCACCGTCCGCGGCATGGCGATGGGATCGGACTTCATGCGCGCGGCGACGGCCGCCGAGGTCGACAGGATGAAGGCGCTCGTCAGGCAGGCCATGGACGCCGGCGCGTTCGGCCTCAGCGCGGGCCTCGAGTACTCGCCGGGCCGCTGGAGCACGAGCGAAGAGCTGATCGAGCTCGCGAAGGTCGTCGCGCCGTTCGGCGGCCACTATCAGGCGCATCTGCGAAGCCAGGGCCAGTACCCGAAGTGGCAGCTTCCGAGCTCGGCCCAGCGTGCGACCACCTACATCGACGCGCGTCAGTACACGAACATCGACGCCGTCGTCGAGACGATCGAGGTCGCGAAGCAGGCGGGCATCCCCGTGATGATGGATCACCTCCATCCGAAAGGGCCGCGTGAGTGGGGATCGGGTCGTATCATCACGCAGCTCGTCGATCGCGCGTGGGCCGACGGCCGGCAGGTGTACATCAACATGCACTCCTACGAGGCGTACGACGAGCAGATCATCCTCGTGCCGCGCTGGGCGCTCATGGTGAAGCCGGTGAAGGGGATGGGCGCGTACGACAACAACCCGGAGGCCGATTATTCCGGGATGCGCGAGATCCTGCGGCGCCGGCTCGCGGATCCGATCGAGGGGCCGATGATCCGGCGCGACATCGAGTACGAGATCGATCGCGAGGGCGGGCCCGACGGCCTGCTCATCATGGACTACCCGGACAAGGCGCTCGTCGGCAAGACGCTCGGGCAGGTGGCGAAGCTGCGCCGCGAGGATCCGATCGACACCGCGATCTACTTCCAGCTGAACGGATTCAACCGCGTCGGCGGCGTCGAGTTCCGCGCGTTTGCCGTGTCGCTGCTCGACCTCGAGGAGTTCATGCGCCGCGATTACACCGGCGTGTGCACGGACCGCGGCGGCGCCTCGGTGGAGCAGAAGCGCGGCGACTTCATCCACCCCGGCACGTTCGGCACCGCGCCGAGGCGGATCCGGACGTTCGTGTTCGACAAGCCGGTGACGACGCTTGCGTTCGCGATCCGATCGCTGTCGTCACTGGCGGCGCAGATTCTCGGGCTGAAGGATCGCGGCTCGATTGCCGTCGGGCAGAAAGCCGACATCGTCGTCTTCGATCCGGCGACGCTCGCGGACAAGGCGACGTACTTCGAGCCGTACCGCTACGCTGAAGGGATCAACTACGTCCTCGTCAACGGGCAGCTGGTCGTCGACGGCGGGAAACCGACCGCAGCGAAGCCCGGGCGCGTGCTGACACGGCAGCGGGGAACGTCGTAGATGTGGCGTGAGGGCGGGATGTAGCGCGAGGCTTCAGCCGAGCGTCATTTCAGCCACCGTTTCATCCACCCGAACACCGTCTCGTGCCACCGCTGGCTGTTGAGCGGCTTCAGCACCCAGTGGCCCTCGTCGGGGAAGACCAGCGCCTCGGCTGGGACGCCGTTGCGCCGCAGCGCCGTGAAGAGCTGCAGACCCTGGTCGACCGGGACGCGGTAGTCGAGCTCGTTGGTGATGACCAGCGTCGGCGTCCTGATGTTCGCGGCGAACCTGTGCGGCGACCACCGCCCAAAGACCTCGCGCGCGCTCTCGCTCGTCGCCGGGCCGCCCGCCTCCCACTCGCTGAACCACAGCTCCTCGGTTGCGAGCGACATCGACTCGAGGTTGAAGACGCCGTCGTGGCTCACGGCCGCTTTGAACCGCGTGCTGTGGCCGATGATCCAGTTGACGGCATAGCCGCCGTAGCTCGCGCCGGCGATGCCGAGCCGACTCGCGTCGACGTACGGCAGCTTCGCCGCCGCATCGAACACCGCGTCGAGATCCTGCATCACCTTGCCGCCCCAGTCGCGCGAGATGTCGTCGACGAACGCCTGGCCGAAGCCGAAGGAGCCGCGCGGGTTCGGCGCGACGACCACCCATCCCTGCGCCGCCCAGAGCTCCGGATTCCAGCGCGAGGACCACGCATCGTCCCAGGCGCCCTGCGGTCCACCGTGGATCAGGAAGACCGCCGGATACTTCTTCGAGGCGTCGAACGCCGGCGGCTTGATCAGCCAGTACTGAACCGGCGCGCCGCCCGCGCCGGGCGCCGACAGGCTCTCGGGCGCCGCGAAGGCGACCTGTTTCAGCCAGCCGTCGTTCTCGCGCGTCAGCGGCTGCGGCGAACCGCCCTCGAGCGCGACCCGGAAGACATCGGCCGGCGATCGCATCGACGACTGCGACGCGACGAGAAACGCGTCGCCCGCGTTCAGCGCGCTGAAGGATCCGCCTTTCGCGACGAGCCGTGGCGCACCGCCTGCGAGCGGGACGCGATAGATGTTGTCCGACCCCTGGCTCGTCGCGGTGAAGAAGATGTCGCGGCCGTCGCGCGACAGGACGAAATCGTTGACCGACAGGTCCGGCGTGTCGAACACGGTCCGCTTCGCGCCGGTTTCGCGATCGTAGACGTCGAGGTACCAGCGATCGGACTCGAAGCCGGGCCGCCGCTGCGCGCGGACGATGAGGGAACGGCCGTCGCGCGTGAACACGGGCTGGACGTCGGCGGCCGGATTCGGCGTCAGCTTCCTCGCGTCATTCGCGCCGGAGCCCGCGACCGGCACCAGCCAGACGTCGTTGTTCGTCGTCCACGCTTCGCGGTCGTTGCCGTCGCGATTCGACACGAAGGCGAGCGTCCGTCCGTCGGGCGAGAAGGCGATCGCGTTGTCCTCCTGCTGCGTCGGCGGCGAGTCGAAGTCGCCGGGCGTGACGTCGCGCACGCTGCCGCCCATCGCGTCCGCGACGAGCACGTGATGGCGGACGTCTTCGCGCCATTCGTCCCAGTGTCGAAACAGGAGCCGCGTGAGGTGATGCACTTTCACCGGATCCTTCTCGCGCTTCTCGCGCTCCGCCTTGTTACAGTCGTCGCTGGTGCACGCCGGATGGACGTCGGCGACGAACGCGATCTTCGTGCCGTCGGGCGAGACGACGAGCGGCGCCTGCGCGCCGCCGGAAACGTTCGTGATCCGACGGACGTTCGCGCCGTCGGCGTCGGCCACGTACACCTGCGGATCGCCGTCGCGCGTCGAGATGAAGAAGAGATGCCGCCCGTCCGGCGCCCAGCGTGGCGTCGTCTCGGACTTGTCGCCGGTGACGAGCGCTTTGGCCGGGCCGCCGCCCGTGGGAACCTGCCAGATGTCGCCGTTGCGCTTGCCGCTCGTCAGATCGGTCGTCGTCCGCACGTACGCGACGCGGGAGCCGTCGGGTGAGAGCTGCGGGCCGGTGACGCGCACCGCGGCCAAGAGGTCGGTGATCGTCATCGGCCTGGCGGTTTGCGCCACTATCGTGGCCACGACGCACATCGCAAAGACCCCGACGAGAACACGATGATGGCGTGTCATGGGTTCGCTCCGCTGCCCATTATGTTCGGATCCCCTAATCGACCGCGTACCCGATTGTCGGAAAGAGCGGTGGCCGCGCAGGTGACAAGAACCCACGCATATCAAGAAAAGTCGATCATCACTGCCCGCAGTGCGCCGCGCCGCGCCGCCGGATGACCGCCGCCGGCGGAAACCGCGCGAGCACGTCCACGTTGTCGCGGATGTCGCGCGGCAGCGCGTCGAAGTCCTCGGCGATGGCGACCGGCAGTCCGTCCGGCAGGATCCATCTCACGATCGCCTTTTTCGGATCGAACGTGTCGTTGTCGCCCGTGCGCGCCGACATCCGCCGGTTGCCCAGCGCCCCCAGGTGCAGCCAGTACGCGGTGTACTCCTCCGAGACCAGATAATCCACGCACGCGGAATCGACGTGCGTCCGCGCCCAGCGGCTCGCGTCGACGAGCGGCTCGGTGATGAGCGGCTTCGACCGCGTCATCGTCTGCAGCCCGCGCGTGGACGCGAGCGCCAGGACGCCGACCACCGTCCACGCGGCCGCCGGCCGGCGCATCACGCGCGCGAGCGCGCAGGCGCCGAGCACCGCGAGCGGGTAGATCGCCAGATAGGTCATCTTCAGCGCCATGTACGGTGTGTCGGCGCCGTTGCGCTTCGCGAGGATCCACAGCGCCGCAGCCTGGATCGCGCTCGCGCCGAGGAGCCACAGCGTAACGCGCGCGCGTCGATCGCGAACGGCCGTCGCGGCGCCGGCAATCGCCGCAGCGACGAAGATCCAACCGAGCTCGCGCGGCGCAGGCCGCAGGACGGCGCCGCTCGTGCGGACGATCAGCATCCACCCGGCTCGCCCGGCGATGTAAACGGCCGCGACGATCGCCACGGGCACGGCGGCGACCGCGAGGTGGGCGACCTTCACCCGCGCTGAGACGTCGCGGCGTGACGCGACGACGAACGGCAGCGCGAGCAGCACGGGTCCCGTGAACACCGGCCAGCTCAGAAACGCGGCCGCGCCGGTCAGCGCGACGATCGCTATCGGCGCCGCCGACGGCGAGTCGTCCCAGACAACGAGCGCCCACCACATCGCGACGACGAACAGCTCGGCGACGACCTGCGAGAAGTACGAGTCGTGAAGGAAGGCGCCGAGGGTGAAGGGCGCGGGGATCAGGAGCAGCAGCACTGCGGCGAGGCCTGCGGCCGCGGCTGCCGCGCCGTCCGCGCGCGCGACGCGCCGCGCGATCAGATAGACGAACGCCGCTTTCAGCGCGAACGCGAACGAGACGACCGCATGAACCGCGTGCAGGCCGTCGGTCCGCGCGAGCGCGCCGGCTGCGGCCGCGAGCACGTGGCTGCCGGGCGTGTAGTGCACCATCTCGCCCAGATACATCTCGACCGCCGGGTCGTGCACCAGGCGCCAGTGCTGCTCGATGTAGCCGATGAGCAGCAGGTGATGCGTGAGATCGGGTCCGCCGCCCTGCGGCAGCAGCCACGGCCGCGCCGCGTAGAGCAGCGACGCCCACGCCGCGACGACGATGGACGCGAAGACGAGGACGTCGGTCGCATCACGCTGGCGCCGGCGAGACAGCGACGTGAGGCCGCGCGTCCCGACGGCGAAGGCGGCCGCCACGAGCAGGAGCGGAAGCGGCGCCATCGGGAGCCCGACGCGATCCGCGAGATACGAGGCGACGACAACCGACGCAAGCGCCGACACGAGCGATGCGCCAAGGACTTCCGCAGCAGTCAGCATTCGACCGTGAATGGTAGCCCGCCTCGCCGACGCTCCGTCGATCCCAGGAGAGGGAAGGCGGGCCTGCTAGACGCCGTTACTTCTTCAGCGTCGACAGGAATTCCAGCAGATCGGTGATCTGCTGCAGCGAGAGCGGCGTGAGCAGCCCCTCCGGCATTATCGACACCCGGCTCTGGCGCCGCGACTCCACGTCGGCCGGCTTGAGACGCTGCGTCTGATCGGCGCTCGTCTGCACGACGATGCGATCGGCTGTTTCTTCCTGAACGATGCCGGATACCGGATCACCCCGTTTCATGATGAACGTCGTGGCGACGTACTCCGGGGCGATGGCGTCGTTGGGGTTGACGATCTGGTCGAGCAGCGCCTGCTTGCCGTACTTCGCGCCGATCGCCGACAGATCCGGACCGACCGTCTTCCTGCCGCCGAGACTGTGGCACGCCGCGCAGCCGCCATCGGTCTGAAAGATCTTTCGCCCGTTCGCCGCCTTGCCTGAATACGTGAAGGAGAGCTGGAGCGCCGTCGGAATCGTCCTCACCGGCGGCATCGGCAACAGCCTGGCCGCGCGCGCGCGGATCGCGACGTACGCCGGATCGGTCGGCGGCGCCGCCCGCGCCCGCATCGCGACCGGCGACTGGGGCGCGCCGCGCCGTCCCGGCGCCGCCGGCGGGGTGGCGTTGTTCGTCAGGTTTCTCGCCAGCGTCTGCAGCTCCGACGGCAGGCTGCCTTTCTCCGCCAGATCGAGGATCGCATTGAGGCCGGCGACCGACCGGCCGAGCAGACGCATCGCCTCGGTCCGCACTTCGTTCGCCGCGTCGCTCAGGACGATCTTCTGCGTCCATTCGACGTCGGGCGGACCGAGGTTCCCGATCGCGCGGAGCGCCGCAACGCGCACGGTCGCGGGCGCCCGCTCGGCGAGCGCCTGGAAATCGCGCAGGTAGCCTCGGTCGCGGCGCGCCGACAGCGATTCGAGCGCGTCCGCGCGGGCGTCGAGCGCCGCCCCCTCCGACTTCGCGACGTGAAGCAGATCGGGCAGGAACCGCGCATCGTCCAGCATGTCGGCCGCGCCGACGGCTGCGCCCTGCGTCGCCGGCAACGCAAACGCCTTTCGCATCACGGCCGGCAGCGCCGGGCTCGCGCGAGCCTCCGTCCACAGGCCAAACAGCTGGTGACTGTAGAGACCGAACGCCCGTTCGACGAGTGGCTGCGGCATTGAGGACGCGACGATCAGCGACTCGACGGCCCGCGCCGCGTCCGGCCACTGCATCCACCCGAGCGCATCGAGCGCCGCGATTCGGTGCGCCATCGGCGCCGACGCGCTGCTGATGGCGGCGGCGAGATCGGGCAGCGCGTCCTTCGGGCGGAGCGCCCAGACGAGCCCGTCGACGGCGGCCGCGTTCGATTGCGCGATGCCGTGCTGTTTCAGCGCCGCGTACAGCGCGTCCTCCCGGCCGCGCGCGGCGATGCCGAGCGCCTCGACGTACCACCGATCGGCGCCGTCGTACTGCGTCGCGAGCTGCAGCATCGCGTCGAGCCATTCCGCAGGCGGCTCGACCTGCGGCTTGTACAGGTACGGCGGAAGCATGAGGGCCGGATTCCGGTCGCGCAGCATCAGGGCGACTTCGCGCCGGACCTGCGGCGACGGATCGGTCACGAGCGGCTTGACGACCGCAAGCATGTTCGCGCCGTGAAGCCGCGCCACGCGAAGCCCGAGGATGCGGAACCGCGGATCCCGATCGCGAAGCGCTTCGTCGACGGCCGACGCGCCCGTCTCGCCGAGACTGCCGAGGATCCACAGCGCGCGCGCCATCAGAATCGGATCGCTGCCGTGCCACAGGCTCTGAAGAAGCGGCGCCGCGCCAGCGCCCTGCGCGGCGAGGGCGTTGTGCGCCAGATAGCGAGCCGATTGATTCGGCGACCCGAGCGCGGCGGCGAGACCGGACGCGGACGCGAGATCGAACGTCGCCGCCTGCGGCCTGTTGCGCGCCGGCGCGAGGCGATAGATGCGGCCGCGGCGGCTCTGATCTGCCATCTGGTGTCCGCCCACGCCCGGGTCGTACCAGTCCGCGATGAAGATGGCGCCGTCGGGCGCGGCGGCGACATCGGTCGGCCGCGACCACGTGTCGTCGCCGCCGTTGACGACGTCTTCGCGCCGGGCCGTGTAGCCGGCGCCGTCGGGCGCGAGCGGATACATTTCGACGATCCGCTTGCCGGCGTCCGCATGCAGGATTTGTCCGCGGTACGCGGGCGGCAGCAGCGCGCCCTCGTACACGAGCAGCCCGCACGGCGCCCCCGCGCCCAGGCGCAGCACGGGCGGCGCCACGCCCGGCACCTCCATGTGCCAGATCGAGCTGCGGTCCTCGAACCACGTCTTGTTGAGCGGTCCGCGGAAGCCGTAGTTGCCTCCTTCCATGTTCATCAGAAGCCGCGTCCACTCCAGCCCGTCGTCGTCGTTGTCGGTCTGGAAGACGTTGCCGAATGAATCGACGGCGACTTCGTAGGGGTTCCTGAAATTCTGGCCGATCACTTCGAGGCCGGTGCCGTCGCCGTTCATGCGAAGCAGCGCGCCTTCGTAGTAGCCCGGATCGGGCCGCGTCTTGTCGCCGGTGCCCTGTGTCTGCAGGCGCGTGCCCGATCGATCCGTGACGTCGACGCCCTGGTTGCCGATGTTGAAGTAGTACTTGCCGTCGGGGCCGAAGACGACCGCATGCAGACCGTGGTCGTGATCGATGCCGCCAAATCCGGTCAGCAGCACCTCTCGCTTGACGATGTTGTCGTCGGCGTCCTTCGTGTAGGCGATGAGATCGGGCGATTGCGAGATGTAGACCTTGTCGCCGAGGACGGCAATGCCCATCGGCACGCGAATCTGCGGGTTCTGATCGAACACCTTGATCTTGTCGGCGCGGCCGTCGAGGTCGGTGTCTTCCAGGATGACGATGCGATCGCCGGCCGGCCGCAGATCGGGCAGATTGCGCTGCGTCCTGCGGTAGTTGACCCCTTCGACGGCCCACACGCGGCCACGCTCGTCGACAGCGATGTTCGTCGGCTTCGAAATCTCCGGTTCGGCCGCCCACAGCCGCACCTGGAGTCCCCGCGCCGCCCTGAGCGCGGCGGCCGTCTCGCGTGGCGTTTTCTGTCCCTCTACCACGCCGCCGGCCAGCGCGACGATCGGCGCGACGAGCACGCACCACGGAAGTCGCATCATGAGGCGTCTGCTGGTTCGGCGGTGTAACATCCTACATCCCGCGGTGGAGCTCGACGTGGAACGTCGCGCACCGAAGGAGGCGCTGGCCATGCGAGCGGTCTTGACCCGGTCGGCCGGGGTCGTCGGCATCCTCATTCTGACGTCGCCGGTCGCGGCGCAATCGAACGGCACCTGGACCACGCTGTTCAACGGCACAGACCTGACCGGCTGGACGCAGACCGGCGCGGCGCAATGGAAGATCGAGGGCGGCGCGCTCGTCGGCGGCCAGGCGGAGCCGGGCAAGCGAGGCAGCAGCCTCGCCACGACGGCGCTATACAAGGATTTCGAGCTGGAGCTCGAGTTCCTCCTCGCCGAGTACGACAAGAACGCTCCGGCGAAGGCGGAGCCGCCGTGGACGTACAACAGCGGCGTGTATCTGCGGACCGGCTATCAGGTGAACATCGGGCGGCGCGAAGCGACCGAGTATATCGGCGTCGTCGTCCACCGCGTCTCGCCGAAGGCGATCCGGAGCAACGTGCTGTGGCTCGATACCGGCGACGAGAAGTTCCCCGACCTCCGCAAGAAGGAGGACTGGAACCGCTTGCGGATCGCGTTCAAGGGCCCTCACCTGCAGGTCTGGCTGAACGGGACGCGGATCTGCGACGTCACCGACGACCCGACGGATCCGGCGGAGGCGAAGTGGCGCGAAGCGGGGCCGATCGGCCTGCAGTGGCCGTCGGCGACCGAGGCCGGAGGCTTCAACGGATCGATCAAGTACCGGAATATCCGGATTCGGGAGCTGTAACTCAGAACTGCGACTTCGGCGGCGGCCGCTTGACGGCCACGAGATCGATCTCGATATCGACCTGATCGCCAATCGCCACGCCGCCCGAGTCCATCACCTGGTTCCACTTGATGCCGTAGTCCTGGCGGTTCAGCGTCGTCTTCGCGATGAACGCCGTCCGCTCCCGGCCCTGCGGATCTTTGACCCAGCCGCGATGCTCGGCGTCGAGCACCACCTCGCGCGTCACGCCGTGCATGGTCAGATTGCCGGTGACGCGGAACCGGTTGTCGCCCGTCTTCTCGATCCGGCTGCTGGCGAACGTGATGTCCGGAAAGCGCTGGACGTCGAAGAAGTCCGCGGTGCGCAGGTGATCGTCGCGCGCCGTGTTCGCCGTATCGATGCTCGCCGCGTCGATCCGGACGTCGACTTTCGAGGTGGTCAGCGCGGCCGGATCGAAGATCAGGTTCGCGGTGAACTTCGCGAACCGGCCGTGCGCCTTGGACACCATGAAATGCGGGAGCGTGAAGGTGATGTTGGAGTTCGTCGTGTCCACCTGCCATGACGCGGGCTGCGGCGCGTCCTGTCCGGCGGCGTTGACCGCCGCGGCGAACACGAGCGCCGCCGCGCACATTCCCGCCCGTCCGTTGCGGACCATAGAGCCTCCCGTTCGCGCGACAGCATGTCGCCGCTGCGCGCTCATCGTCTGCCGGGCGCCAGCGACCTGACGTAGTTCACCACGTTCCAGATCTCGGTATCCGTCAGGCGGCCATCCCACGGTCCCATGAAGAGCTCCGGCGGCGTCCCGTACTTGACGACCGCGAAGATGTCACCGTCCGTCGATCCGAAGTCCCACTTGTCGTCGGTGAGATCCGGCGTCGGCGGTCCGCCGCGATCTTCCACCAGCGAATTGACGATCCCCCCTTTGCCGTCCGCCCCGTGACAGGAGGCGCAGTGACGCCGGAAGATGTCGCGGCCGGCGGCAATCGACGCCGCATCGGCCGCGACAGGATTCTTGATCGCCGCCGCTTTGGGATCGCCCCCGCGCCTCTGGCGTGCCGGCGTCGCCGTGCCGCGCGCGACCATCGCGAGCGTGACGCACAGCGCAGTAGCGACCGCGCGTGTCATTTCGCCAGCGGGTCGGGGCGAACCTGGAAGTGCACCGCCTTGGAGGTGGTGCCCTTGCCGCCCTCGATGTGCCACGGCGTGCGGTTCGCCCAACCGGTCCAGAGTCCCCGTCCTTTCCAGCCGGCCTTCGCGTCGTCGATCCGGCCGTTGATCGACTTGTTATAGAACCCCAGCGGGTAGGGGACGCGCAGGATCACGAACTTCCCGCCGACCAGCGCCAGCAGCGCGCCCGACTGGTTGCCGGTCGCGATGGGAATGTTGTCGCCGAGCCCGAGCGAGTTGAACTTGTCCACCCAGATGTAATAGTTGGAGTCGGCCGCCGACGCCTCCACGTCGCCCTTGAAGTTCGGCCCGGGCACCGTGTAGAGCGACCAACCTTCCGGACATTGCGATCCGATCGCGTTCGGTCCGTTGAGCGGTCCCTTGCAGTTGCGACGGTCGAAGCTCGCGACCTGGCCGCTCGAGAGCACCGTCCATGCCACGCCGTTCCGATCGACGTCGAGGCCGCGCGGCGAATAGCCCTGACCCGATGCCTTCGGATCGTTCCATGGCACCGAGTAGACCTCGGCGAGCGCGGTCTCCGGCGGATTCGCACCGGGATTCAGGCGCACGATCGAGCCGGGGAAGCCGAGCACCGATCCCCACACGGATCCGTCGGCCGGACTCGGCATCACCGCGTAGAAGCTCGCCTGGATCCGTTTGTCCTTCGTCGGATCGACCGGGTCGTTCGGCTCCACGGCGGCGTCACGCTTGCCGTTGCCGTTGGTGTCGAGAATGAGCGCTGTCCAGCCCTGCGACTTGCCGGCATCCTTCGTCTCATCCCACATCCGCGTGTTCAGCCACCCGACGAGCCCGCCCTGTCCGCTCCAGAGCGTGTTGTTCGCATCGGCCGCGAAGTTGAGGTGGAACGTCCCGAAGCAGACGTCGACGATGTCGAACTGCTTCGTCTTCGGATCGTAGACGGTCAACTGCCTGTTGCCACGGCCGCCGGGCGTCAACGTTGCCGATGGGTGACCGGACTCCGCCTTGCAGTAGTCGGGCATCTCCGCCGCCGTCCGCGTGACCGACGTATTCCACGCGCGCCCCTTTTGATCGATCTCGTTGCTGTGCGCGTTGATCTTCGTCTTCCAGATCACTTCCTCGCCCCAGTAGGGCGACGGATTCGGCATCGTGCCGCCGCGACCGCCGAGCGTGGCCTTCGGGTTGTACGGGATCGTCTCCTGCCGCCACGCGTTCTTCGCGGGATCGAGGACGGTCATGTGATCGGAGGAGTTCTCGTGCACGCCGTACACGGGACCGTAGGGGGCGACGGCTGGATTCCGCTTGTCGCTGGCGACGACATCGTGGAAGTACTCGCGCGGATCCGCCCAGTCCCACTGCGTGACGACGATGTTGCGCTCCACACCCTGCGGTCTCGGCGGCGCGTCCTGCGGGTACTCGCCCGCGGCGATCCGATCGGTCCAGTCGGCGAACATCGCGAGCGCCGGCTGCCGTCCCAGATTGGTGATCTGGCTGTCCATCTGGCCGCCGTCCTGCCCCGACGCGACGCGACGCGCCCACGCGGCCTGGGAGCTTTCGAACGTCCCGAGAGTCTTCGGGATCTCACGCGTCGCCTTGTTGCCGAGTTGATGGCACGAGAGGCAGCCGTCGGTCTTGACGTTCTCGATGAACTGGCCCTGCGATTTCATGTTCGTCCCGATGCCGTTGCCGGTCGGACCGGTGCCCGGGAACTGGCTCTTGTCGGGCCACTTGATCAGCGAGAACCAGTAGTTGGCCGGATAGTATTCAGCGGCGGCGCGCGGATTGGGGGCCACGACCGCCGTCAGGTTGACGATTTTGCCCGGCGCGGATTGCACCTTCGGCGAATCGACGAGGCCGTAGCCGCGCACCCAGAGCTGGTAGGTGGCCGGCGGCAGATCGGGCATGACGTAGCGGCCGCGATCGTCGGTCACCACGCTGCGGCTGAATCCGGTCGGGAGATCTTTCGTCTCCGCGATCACCCAGACGCCCGCCTCGGGCCCTTTCGCGCTGGTCACGACGCCGCCGATGTCGTCGTTGTCGATCTGGACCGCGCCGCTGCCGCGTTGGACCGCGCCCGCGCCGGCCAGCGATCCCGCCACCAACACGACGATGTACACCCCTCGATGGCAGAGCCTGCTCGTCATGTGGTCTCCTCTGTTCGCGAAACGCGGGCATACTAGCATGCGCCGCGCGACCGGCGCGGCGCTTGCCGGGACGGGCACGCCGTGCTGTAATGCGCGCTCGCGTCAACCTCTGCGCGGGGAGTGCGCCACCATGCGTCTTGTGTCCTCCGTCCTCGCCGCAGGGCTGCTCGCCGCGGTTGCGGTCTCGGGATCCGATACGCGGCGCAGCGGCAAATGGTGGTGGGATAACCTCCACGGTCCCGACAGCTCGAACTTCGTCGACTCCGACCAGATCAACAAGTCCAACGTCGGCGAGCTCGAGATCGCCTGGTACTACCCGTACGCGCAGACCGGGTTCAACCCGATCGTCGTCGACAACGTGATGTACCTGCTCGGCCGCAACAGCTCCCTGATCGCGCTCGACGCGACCACCGCCAAGGAGATCTGGATCCATGAGGGGCTCGCCGGCATCACGAGCCGCGGCGTGAACTACTGGCAGAGCGAGGACGGCGCCGACCGGCGGCTGCTGTTCTCGATCAACAGCTTCCTGCAGGCGATCGACGCGCGGACCGGCAAATCGATTCTGACCTTCGGCGACAACGGCAGCGTGGACCTGCGCAAGGGCCTGGCGCGGGCCGAGACCTACGCCGGGAGAATTCAGTCGAACAGTCCCGGAAAGGTGTGGAAGAACCTGCTGATTCTGGGATCGGCGCCCGGCGAGGCCTTCGTCGCGCCGCCCGGCGACATTCGCGCGTACGACATCATCACGGGCGAGAAGAAGTGGCAGTTCCACACCGTGCCGCTGCCCGGCGAGCTCGGCTACAACACCTGGTCGGAGGAGTCGTTCAAGTACGTCGGCGGCGCGAACAACTGGGGCTCGATGTCGATCGACGAGCAGCGCGGCATCGTGTACATCCCCACCGGCGGGGCCAACTACGATTTCTACGGCGCCGATCGCCACGGGCAGAACCTGTTCGCCGACTGCATCCTCGCGCTCGACGCCCGGACGGGCAAGCGCCTCTGGCACTACCAGACGGTGCATCACGATCTCTGGGACTACGACAACGTGTCGGCGCCGCAGCTCGTGACCGTGCGCCACAACGGGCGCCGCGTCGATGCGGTCGCGCACGCCGGCAAGACGGGCTTTCTCTATGTCCTCGATCGCGTCACCGGCAAGCCGATCTGGCCGATCGAGGAGCGTCCGGTCCCGCCGAGCGACGTGCCCGGCGAGCGTGCGTGGCCCACGCAGCCGTTCCCGACCAGGCCGCCGCCGTTCGTCCGGCAGACGTTCTCGGTCGACGATGTCAATCCGTGGCTGGCGACGCCCGAGCAATACGAGGCGATTCGCGAGCGCGTCGCGAAGGCGCGCAACGACGGGATGTTCACGCCGCCGTCGCTGCGGGACACGATCCAGATGCCAGGCAACCAGGGCGGATCGAACTGGGGCACCACCGCGGCCGATCCGGACAAGGGGATGGTGTTCGTCGTCGGCGTCAACCAGGTGGCGATCCTGAAGCTCGAAGACGTGAAGACGCGGACGCTGCCGCTCGACACCGCGGGCCGAGGCGGCGCGCCGGGCGGCGGCGCTGCGCTGCAGGCCGGTTACACGGCGTACCGTCAACATTGCACGGTGTGCCACGGCGCGGACCTGCGCGGCGCGCTGCCGGGCGTCGCGAATCTGATCGGCGTCACCGACCGGATGGGCGAGGACGCGATCAAAGCGGTGGTGACCGGCGGCCAGGGCGAGATGCGTCCGATCACCGGCATCACCGAGGACGAAATCACCGCGGTGATTGCCTATCTCGCCAACATGAGCCCCTCCGCCGGCCGCGGCCGGCAGGCG
>Ga0114129_10004714_pt1 | contig 19252 bp, 15 predicted proteins | sample RhiMetdeltSRZDD1_FD_80071 | JGI IMG/M metagenome (GOLD analysis project Ga0114129, IMG submission 80071) | Populus rhizosphere microbial communities from Tennessee, USA - Rhizosphere MetaG P. deltoides SRZDD1 (version 2) (version 2) | ecosystem: Host-associated > Plants > Roots > Rhizosphere >...
AAGCCGCGAGCAGCTCGCGCTCGGTGGCGAAGCCCTGCGCGCTCTCCGGGCACGTCGTTCCCTCCGGGGTCAGGAGCAGCACCTCGGAGATCCCGCCGCCGTAGAGGCCGATCGCCAGCAGACGGCGCGCGGTCGGGTCCGTCTCGATGTCGAGGGAGAGGACGCGCAGGCGCGGCGTCCAGTCGGCGGGAGCGACGTCCGGATCGTCGAACACGAGGCCCAGGCCGGGAGCCTCACGGCCCTCGCCGTGGATCTCGAGGGAGCCGCGGATGCCGCGCTCGATGAGGTAGCGCATCGCGAAGCGCACGTCGGCCTCGTAGGTGGCGATGCCGGCCGTACCCAAACGGTCGCGCAGCGGCGGCACATCCCCGGGCGCATCGACCTCGATCCGCGCCACCGGCCGGCCGGCGAGGGTGACCTGCTCGGTGGGTGCCGGCGTGGGCGTCCCGAGCCGCGCGGCTGCCGCCTCGTCCTTCCTTTCTATATAGAAGTGCGGCCGCAGGCGGCGGTCACGGACGAGGAAGGGCCGCCCCTCCTCGAGGCGGCCGTACAGGTGTACGACGGTGCGCCCGCCCTCGACGCGATACGTCGGCTGGACGATGAAACCCCGGTGCTTCGTCAAAGACCTCGCGCCAAATCTGTGGTCTTTCAAAAGGGCTTAACAAACCCCGGCGGCCGTGTCACAATCCCCGGCAAGTACACCCATCGTAACCGGACCAGAAGCGCAAGCGCCGCCGCGTTGTCTCCGCGGCTGGGCGGACTCGGGCGACGGCCACGTTTGGAGAAACGCGCATGAGCCAGGTGTGTCGGTCTTTCCTCCTCTTCTGTGCCGCCAGCGTGGCGATGGGGGCCGCCGGGGCGTTCGCCGCCGAGATCACGCCGGGCGCCGCCGGCGTCAGCGCGAGCACGTCCGACACCAACGTCCCCGGAAACACCGTCGACAACAACCTCTCGACGCGCTGGTCCGGCAACGGTGACGGGGCGTTCCTGACCTTCGACCTGGGCATGATCCACACGGTCACGCACGTGACGATCGCCGTCTATCAGGGCAACGCGCGGTCCAATCGGTTCGATCTCGACCTGTCGGCCGACGGCAGCAGCTGGACGCGGGTGATCACGAACAAGAGCACGAGCGGCCTGACCACGGCGGAAGAGATGCACGACTTCACCGACACGTCCGCGCGCTACGTGCGGTACATCGGGCACGGCAGCACCGCCGGCACCTGGAACAGCGTGACGGAGGTCAGCATCTTCGGCGCGGTGGGACCGTCGCCCACGCCGACGCCGCGGCCGCAGCAGACGGTGCCGCCTACGCCGACGCCGGTTCCAGTGACGCCCACACCCGTGCCCACGTACACGGACGTGACACCCGGCGCCTCCGGGGTCACCGCCAGCACGAACGACGGCAACGTTCCGGCGAACGCCGTCGACGACAACCTGGGCACGCGCTGGTCCGCGAGCGGTGACGGGCAGTGGCTGCGTTTGGATCTGGGCTCGATGCAGAGGGTCGGCTACGTGCGCGTCGCGCACTACTCGGGCAACACACGCGCCGGGAAGTTCGAGATACAGGTATCGCAGGACGGTGGCGGGTGGGGCATCCTGTTCGAGGGCCAGAGCAGCGGCAACACGACGGCGCTCGAGATGTTCGACATCCCCGACGTCGATGCCCGCTACGTCCGCTATTTCGGCCACGGCAATACCGACCCGACGAAGGGGCAGTGGAACAGCGTGACCGAGATCCAGGTCTGGGCGGCCTCCTCCTGTACCTCGTGTCCCACGCCGACTCCCACGCCCATGGTGACGGTGCCGCCGACGCCGACTCCGGTGACCCCGACCGTCACGCCGTCTCCGACTCCCACCCCGGTGACGGCCACACCGACGCCGACACCCACACCCGGTTCCGCCACCTGCGGGCTGCTCGGCGCGCCGTCGGGCAAGGTGCTGGTCGGCTACTGGGAGAACTGGGACGGCGCCGCCAACGGCGTGCATCCCGGCATGGGATGGATCCCGCTCAGCCAGGTGCCGTCCGGATACAACGTCATCAACATGGCGTTCCCCGTGATCCTCTCCGACGGCACGATGAAGTGGGAGAACGGCATGGATGGCGCCGGCACGCGCGTGCCGAGCCCGGCCGAAGTCTGCGCGGAAAAGGCCAGGGGCCGCCGCGTGCTGATCTCGATCGGCGGCGCCACCGCCGGCATCAACCTCGAGTCGCGTGCGGTGGCGGACCGCTTCATCCAGACGGCGGTGGCCATCGCGAGGGCGAACAACATCGACGGCTACGACATCGACATCGAGACCGGCCTCGTGGCCGGCGCGTCGTGGGGCACGCTGTCGACCTCGCAGGGGAACCTGATCCACATCATCGACGGGATCCTCGCGCAGATGCCGCCTTCCTTCATGCTCACGAGCGCGCCGGAGACGGCGTACGTGACCGGCGGCCAGATCGCGTACGGCGGCCCGTGGGGCGCGTACCTGCCGATCATCCAGAAGTACGTCGGCAACGGCCGGTTGAACTGGCTGCAGATGCAGTACTACAACGGCAACATGTACGGCTGTAATCCGCCGGGGCAGTCGTACTCGGCGGGTACCGTGCAGGGCTTCGTCGAGCAGACGCGCTGCCAGGCCGCGGGCATCAAGGTGGCGGGCACCTCCGTCGTGGTCACCATCCCCTTCAGCAAGATCGTCCCCGGCCTGCCCGCGCAGCCCGGCGCCGGCGGCGGCTACATGTCGACCGGCGACGTGCGCACGGCCTACGGCCAGGTCAGCTCCATCAAGGGCCTGATGACGTGGTCGATCAACTGGGACGGCTCCCGCGGCTACACCTTCATGAACAACGCGCGGAGCTTGTTCTAGACGGCGGGGTCAGGTCTGTCGTATGGCTTATAGGCTCGACGGTTCGTAGCGAAAGCTGCGGCCGCGCGAGTCCGGGTCCCAGCCGGCCTCCATCGCCTCGCGGATTCCGTGTTCGACGGCCGTCGCCAGCGCCATTTCCGAGGGCCTGTCGTCCTCCGGCGTCAGCGTCATCGTCAGGTCGAGGATGAGCTCGCGTCTCCGGCTGGGGTCGAGCGAGACCGACACCGAGATCGCTCGCGTTCTGGGATCGATGAACTGCCAGCTGTGCCGCGGCCACCACTGATACGTGGCGCCGTCGATCGAGGCGGTCCGGACGGCCACGCCGGGACGCGCGGCGCGTTTGCGTTTCTTGCCGGAGATCATCCGGTCCGGCGCGTGTCGCGCGTCTTTCTTCATGTGTCGCGGCCATTGTACGGGGTTAGACTTCGTTTTCTTTCCGGGAGGCCCTCATGAGCGCCGATACCTTCTCGCGCCGCACGTTCCTCGCTGCCGCCGGTGCCGTTCCCCTGGCGGCCGCGTTCGCTCGTGCCGCCGAGCCCGAGCCGGCGCCCGCCCCGCGAAAGAAGATCCCGGTCGGCCTCGAGATGTACACCCTCAAAGACGAGGAACAGAAGGACCGCATGGCCGCCCTGCGCGCAGTGGCGAAGATGGGGTACGAAGGCGTCGAGTTCTGGGGTCCGTATTTCGACTGGACGACCGCCTACACGAAGGAGGTGAAGGCGCTCCTCGACGAGCTCGGCATCGCCTGCTTCTCGACGCACACGCGGCCGCCGTACTGGTCCGACGAACATTTCCCGCACGTCATCGAGCTGAACCAGATCCTCGGCAGCCGCTACGTGGTCATGGACCATGCGCCGGAGTCGCCCACGCTCGACGGCTGGAAGCGCAACGCCGAAATGCTCACGAAAGGCTACGAGACGCTCAGGCCGCTGGGCATCGGCGCACTGCTTCACAACTGGACGACGGAGTGGCGTCTGTGTGAGGGCCAGCGGCCGATCGACTTCCTCGCCAAGAACACCCCCGCCGGCTTCGGCTTCCAGCTCGATCTGGGCACCGCCTTCGGCGAGCGCGGCGATCCCATCGCGTTCGTCGAGGCGAACCCGGGCCGCGTCAAGTCGTATCACCTGAAGGACTGGTCGTCGGATCGCACGAAGCGCGGCCTGCTCCTGGGCGAAGGCGAGGTGCCATGGCCCCGCCTCTTCGAAGCGGCGGAGACGAAAGGCGGCGTCGAGTACTACCTGGTCGAGCAGGAAGGCAGCCGCTTCACGCCCCTCGAGACGGCGGAGAGATCGCTCAAGGCCTTTCGCGAGCTTCACTGATGGTGGGGTCAGGTCTGTTATTTGTTGTCTACACCGCCGTAGACAGCAAACAACAGACCTGACCCCCTAGCGTATCTTCAGCACCAGGATCTTGCTGTTGGCGGTGTCGGGCACGTAGAGCATCCCGGCCTCCTCGTCGAGGGAGAAGTCGGCGAGGGTCTGGCGGCCGCTGATGCCTTGATCGACGGCGACGTCGAACAGCTTCCGCGCGTTCTCGCCGTTGCGGTCCATCCGCCACACGCGGCCGTTCTCGAAGCTGTCGACGTAGAGCGTGCCGTCGGAGGCTTCTTCGATGGCGTCGCCGCCGCGGAACGGCCCGGCGGCAAGGATCGTCTTCGTGTCGGTGGCGGGGTCGACCTCGACGACAGTGCCGTTGAAGAAGTCGAGGACCAGCAGCCGGCCTTTCGCGCGCTTCGACTCCGTGACGCCGTTCAGGATGAGGGCCTTGCGCGACGGGGTGAAGACGTTCGTCACCTTGCCGTCGGCGAGCGAGATCCGATAGACGCGCGACTCCGCCGGGATGGCCTCCGCCTGCGTGCTGTCCGTGGGCCAGAGGAACGCCGAAGGATCGCGCTGCACGTTGCGGCCGGCACCCATGTCGGTCACGAACACGGCACGCCCGCCGGCCTCGGGGGCGGCATCGTTCAGAAAGACGGGCGGGAACGGATACGCGGACGCCGGCGCGGCCAGGCTCACGTTCCCCTTCGCGTCGATCTTCCAGACGTTCGTAGTGTCGGTGGCGACGAGGAGCTCGCCGGTGAAGGCGAGGCCGCGCGGGTTCACGAGCCCCTTGCCCGCGGGCACGAACGAGGTGACGGTGCCGGTCACGACGTCGACCTGGACGATCTCACCGTCCGCAGTCGTGGTATCGCCGGCGGCGCCCTGGATGGAGACGTAGTACTTCCCGCCCCATCCTTTTGTAATGCTCTCCGGCCGCGCGCGCGGCGCCAGGTCGATGGTCTTCACGAGGGTGCCCGCCTGGGCGGCGGCGGAGAGGATCGCGAAACCGAGCACGGCCGATGGCATCCGGTTCATGTTCATGGCCCCCAAAGTCGCAAGCCTCTCACTCTCGATGCCAAAAGAGAAGGGGGCGCGTCGCCGCGCCCCCCGTCGACAGTCGGCCTTGGTCGTTACGTCAATAGCCGTAGATGTCGACCTCCGTGATGCTGTTCCAACTTCCCTTGGTGGGGTCGTTGTTGCCGTGCCCGACGATGCGGATGAAGCGGAGCGTCGTGTCGGGCAGATCGAACGCCTCGAGCGCGGTGCTGGTGCCGCTGCTGGTCCGCTGCGTGATGAGGCCGACCATCGGCGCCGTCTCCGACGCGGCGCCATAGACGTCGAAGCCCGACGCGCGCTGGTTGCCGAGATACCAGGCGATGCGGATCTCGGTGACAGTCTTGGCGGTGCCCAGGTCGTACTGGATCCACTGGCCGTCGCCGCTGGCCGACCACCGCGTGGCGAGGTTGTTGTCGACTGTGTTCGCCGGCAGGTTGCCGTCGTGCGTGCTGGCGGTCACGCCGCCGGGGGGCACCTCGAGCACGACCGACGGCTGCACGACCGGGATCGCGGTCGCCTCGTTGGAGCCGGGGTACGCGCTGCCGCAGGGGTTGCGAGGGATGCACCGGAAGTAGTACCGCGTGTTGTTCTGCAGGTTGCCGATCACCACGCTCGTTCCCGTGGTGACGTGGCCCCACTCGTAGCCGTTGCTGCTGCCCTGGCTCTTTCCACAGTTGTAGGTGTCTGCCCGCGCCGCGGCGCTCCAGCGCAGGATCACCTGGCCGTTGCCCGGCTCGGCGGTGAGGTCGGTGATGTTGTCCGGTTTCAATTGGATGAAGATCGAGCTCTCGGCGGAGGGCGGGCTGGTGCCGGCCGGGTTCACCGCTTCCAGGACGTAGTAGTACGTGGTGTCCAACTGCAACGGGTGGTCGACGTAGAACGCCTCCTGCCAGCCGACGGGTGGCGTGACGCCCGTCGCCACCGTCGTGTAGGGCCCGCCGGCGGTGGTGGAGCGCTTCAGGTTGTACGAGTCCGCCTGCCACACGATGGGCCAGCTCACGCGGACCGAGGAATACTCCGGCGTGGTGTCGGGCAGGAACATCATGTGCCCGGGAGCGGCGGGCGGAGGATACAGGCCCGGTGCGGCGGCCACGACCTCGGTGCCGGTGCTTTCTCCTTGCGGGTTGGATGCGAGCACGCGGTAGTAGTAGGTCGTCCCGTTCGTCAGGCCCTTGTCGATGTACGACGTCCCGAACGTGTGGCTCAGGCGCACGAAGGGACCGCAGGCGTTCGTGGCGCGGAACAAGTGGTAACGCAGGGTGCGGTTGGGGCTCGTGGGCTGGCTGCTGCCCGGCGACCAGGAGAGCTTCAGCCGCTCGTACGAGAGCTCCGCCGTGATGTTCACCGGCGGCGCCGGCGGCTGAGTCATGGGCGGCGGCAGCAGCGGCGGCTCACACGCACACGGCGTCGGCCGCGGTGTCGGCGTGGGCCGGCTGGCCAGCTGCGTGATCGTCACCGGGTTCGAGCGCTCGCCTGTCCCGGAGCCGTTCTGCGCGTGGACGAAGTACATGTACTTGAACCCGGGCGGCGCGTTCGCGTCGACGTAGGACGTACCCGTCACCGTCGCGATGGGCACGAGATAACTGCGGGCGCAGCCGCAGGCGAGGTCGAGAATGGTGCGGCGGATCTCGTACCTCGTGGCGGCGAAGACGGGAGTCCAGCTCAGGTTGACCGAGGACTCCCCGCCGTCGGTGCCGCTCAACGTCGTGATCGAAGGCGGCTCGTGGGCGGCGGTATTCGCGGCCGGCGCGGAGTCGGGACTTTCGCCGGCAGCAGACGCCACCACGACGTACTCGTAGTGCTGCCCGAGGGTCACGGTACTGTCGACCCAGGAGTAACGGTTGCCGACCGTCGGCATCCACGGGATCGCGGCCACGTAGGCGAAGGCATCGCACGGATCGCTGCGGCGCTTGACGAAGAACTGATACCCGCCGGAGCCGGTCCCCGTCCAGCTCAGCTCGATCTGGCCGTTGCCCGTGAGGGCGCGCACGCTCGTCGGCGCCCCGGGCGTGGCCGGCTGGGCCCAGACCTCGAGCTCGGTGAGGCTGTTCCAGAGGCCGGGCGTGTTCGTCCCGTTGCTCACGAAGCCGTGCCCGAGATAGCGCAGGTAGCGCGTCGACGCCGGGACGTCGAACGACTCGAGGCCGGTGGTGGTGCCGCTCGTCATCGCGGATTTCACCGTCGACCACCCGACGGTATCCGACGAGATCTGGATATCGAACCGCCCTCGCCGCGCGTTGCCGTTGTACGTTGCGATCCTCACCTGTGTGACGAGCCGTTCCGCGCCGAGGTCATAGGCGATCCAGGCCCCGTCGCCGTAACCCGACCACCGCGTGGCCAGGCTCCCGTCGACGGTGTTGCCGGGCACGTTCGTGTCCTGGGTGCTGGCGGTGACGCGTGAGGCCGGAACCAGGACCTTCTCGGGAAGCGGTGTGAATCCCTGTGCGGCCGTGGCCAAAAGAGCCGCGGCGCCGAGCAGCAAAGCTGTCTTTCTCATCGAAGGCTCCTCCTTCGTTGTGAATCGCGACTCTGTCGGCGCCCACGGGTCGACCCAGGGCTCGAGGGGTGTTGGTGAGGCTGTCGTGGTAGAGCAAGGGGAGTGCCAACGGCGCGACACGTGCGAAGCCTGGGTTTTCGGCAGGTGCCCGGTTGAGACGAGCGCTTTGCCTCTCAGAATGCGACGGCGCTCCCGCCGAACTGAGACGAATCGCATATCATCGAGCGCTTGACAGTCCTGAGCCGAGTCCCAAAGGTCGTGGCCGCGTCGTCGCTCGTGCTGGCGGTCGCGGCCTGCCGCGCGGCGCCGCTTCCCGCCGACACGAAGGAAGCCCTCGAAGTCGTTCGCTCCCGGCACGAGCTGCCGGCGCTGGCGGTCGCGGTCCTCGATCACGGCAAGGTCATCGATCGCGCGGCGGTGGGCGTGCGCAAGCACGGCGACAAGACACCGGTCACCATCGACGACCGCTTCCACATCGGCTCCAACACCAAGGCCATGACAGCCACGGTGGCGGGCATGCTCGTGGACGAGGGCCGGATTCAATGGGACACGACCATCGCCGACGTCTTCCCCGAGTTGAAGGAGAAGATGGAGCCGCGCTACCGCGCGGTGACGCTGGAGCAGCTCCTCATGCACCGCGGCGGTTTTCCGCGAGAGCCGCCGACGGAGGCCTGGAGCCGCGCGTGGCAACAGCGGGGCACGCCGCGCGAGCAGCGTCTCGAGTTCATCGCCGCCGTGCTGGCCGCTCCACCGCAGGTGGCCCCCGGAACGCAGTTCCTGTACTCGAACCAGGGTTACGCCGTGGCCGGGGCGATGCTCGAGAAGCGCACCGACACGCCTTGGGAGAGCCTCATGGAGGCGCGCCTGTTCCGTCCCCTCGGGATGAAGACGGCCGGCTTCGGCGTTCCCGGCGCGCTGGGACGCGTCGACGAGCCGTGGGGCCACAGCCTCCGGGGACGCGAGCCGCAGCCGCAGCAGATCGACAACCCGCCGGCGATCGGTCCCGCCGGCACCGTGCACTGCGCCCTCGACGACTATGCGCGGTTCGTCTTCCTCCATCTCGACACCGAGGCGGCGGGCGGGCTGCTGAAGCCGCAGACCCTGCGCCGCCTGCACACGCCGCTCGAAGGCGAGCAGTACGCTCTCGGCTGGGGGATCGCGCCTCGCGACTGGGCGGGTGGCCGCGCGTTGACGCACACCGGCTCCGATACGATGTGGTTCTTCGTGGCCTGGCTCGCCCGGAACGGCGCTTCGCCGTCCTCGTCGCCACCAACATCGCCGGCGGCGGCGCGGAAGCCGCCTGCGACGAGATGGCGGCGGCGATGTTCCAGAAGCACCGAGGGCAGTAGCGCCCAGGGCGTCGTTCAGGGCAGCAGGACTGTCGAGCCCGTGGTGCGCCGTTCCTGCAGATCGCGATGCGCCTGGGCGGCGTCTTTCAAGGCGTACGTCTGTCGGACCTCGACCTTCACGGCGCCGCGGGCGACGACGTCGAAGAGCGCCGCCGCGGACGCCAGCAGGTCCTCACGGGTGGCGGTGTAGTCGGCGAGGGTCGGCCGGGTGAGAAAGAGCGAGCCCTTGGCGGCGAGGACGGCCGGCTCGAACGCGGCCACCGGCCCCGACGCGTTGCCGAAGCTCACGAGCATCCCGCGCCGGCTAAGGCTGTCGAGGGAGGCTTGGAACGTGTCCTTGCCGACGCCGTCGTAAACCACGGGCACACCCATGCCGCCCGTCAGCTCGCGTACGCGCGCGGCCACGTCCTCGCTGCGATAGTCGATCACGTGTCGGCAGCCGTGGGCCTTGGCCAGGGCCGCCTTCTCGGGCCCGCCCGCGGTGCCGATGACGGAGGCGCCGAGATGTTTCAGCCACTGGGAGGCGATGAGCCCCACGCCGCCCGCGGCGGCATGAAGGAGGACGGTCTGGCCCGCGTGCACGGCGTACGTCCGGCGCACGAGATACTCGACAGTCATTCCCTGCAGCATCATCGCTGCCGCCTGCGTGTCGGAGATGCCGGCGGGCAGCTTGACGAGCTTGTCGGCGGGATAGACACGGTATTCCGCGTAGGCGCCGATCGGGGCCGAGACGTAAGCTACGCGATCGCCGGCGGCGACCTCATCGACGTTCGGACCCACGCGCTCGACGACGCCCGCCCCCTCGAGCCCGAGCACCGCCGGCAGCGCGATCTTGTAGAGGCCGCTGCGGTGATAGGTGTCGATGTAGTTGAGGCCCACCGCCGTCTGACGCAGCAGGACCTGGCCGGCGGCGGGCTCGGCGACATCGACCTCATCCCAACGCAGGACGTCGGGTCCGCCCGTTTCGTGGATGCGAATGGCGTGGCAGCGCATGAGGGTCTCCAGGATTCTTCGCCAGTGTATGCCGAAGGGAGCCGGCTATACGTGCGACATCACCGCGCGGGCTCGGCGCTGACGTGAGCGACCGCCACGATCCGGATCTCGACGTCGATCTCGTTCTTGACCTTGACGACACCGGCCACGGAGATCGGCGTCATCCCGAAGTCGTCGTGACGGAGCACGGCCTTGCCGGTGGCGGTGAGCACGTCCCCCTCCACCGTGACTTCGACCGGCAGCTCCAGCTTCCGCGTGATGGCGCGCAAGGTGAAGTCGCCGTCGATCGTCAGCGCGAAGCGTCCGGCCGCCGTCGTGCGGCCCTGCACGCGGCGCGAGGTGTAGGTCGCCTCCGGGAAGCGCCCGATGTCCAGGACCTCGGGGCCTTCCATCCGCGATTGCACCTTGGGCACGTCCTCAGGCGGCTCGCCGCGCCCGCTCACGCGCAGGCGCGCGGTGGGGAAGCGGACGCTCACGCGGGAGGCGGCGAGGTCCTCGCCGTTCGCGACTACCTCGCCCTCGACGGCCGAGGTCACCACCTCGTGCTCGTGGCCGGCGAACTTGAAGACGCCGGCGCGGCCGACGTGGACCACGATCTGGCTGCGCGCGGCGTCCACGCGGTACGTGCGGACAGAGGGCGCCGGTGCGGGTGCGGACGGGGGCGGCGCGGCGGCCAGGAGCGCGCTGGCGAGGAGGATGGGGGCAGGGGCGAGGATCACATCCCAGTATGTGCCGAAGAGGGCCGCAAGAGTGCTCGGCCACTGGACTAGTCAAAATATCAAAACTGGCCCTTTTGAGTAGACCACAGGCCGGCTATCCTGCCGTCATGACGAGTGTGCTGACCGCCGCCACCCCCACCCGCGAGGACTCCGCCACCGCCGACTGGCTGCTGTTGGCCGGCCCCGGGATCATCTGGGGCGCGTCGTTCCTCTTCATCGCCGAGGCCCTGCGGTCCGTCGGTCCCAACGGCGTCGCCTTCGGGCGCATCGCGGTGGGCTTCGCCACCCTCACGCTGATGTCGGGCGCCCGGCAGGCGGTGCCGCGAGCCGCCTGGCCGGCGATCGCCTTGCTCGGCGTCTTGTGGCTGGCCCTGCCGCTCAGCTTGTTCCCTTACGCCGAGCAGCGCGTGTCGTCGGCGCTCACGGGAATGTTGAACGGGGCGAACCCGCTGTTCACGGCCGTGGTGGCCTCCGTCCTGGCCCGCCGCGCGCCCGCCCGCGGCATCGTGGCCGGACTCGCGGTCGGCCTGGGTGGGGCCGTGCTCATGGCCTGGCCCACGCTTCACGAGGGCCGGAGCAGCCTCGCCGGCGTGGCAATGATCCTGGCCGCCCTCGCGTCGTACGGCTTCGCCCTCAACCTCGCGCGCCCGCTGCAGCAGCAGCACGGCGCGTTGCCCGTCATCTGGCGCGCACAGGCGGTGGCTCTCGTCCTGACCGCGCCTTTGGGACTGCGCGATCTCGCCGCCGCGCACTGGACCCCCGGGCCGCTGCTCTCACTGCTCGCGTTGGGGGCGCTCGGCACCGGGCTCGCGTACGTCCTGCTCGCCACCGCCGCCGGCCGTGTCGGCGCCACGCGGGCCTCGGCCACGACGTTTCTCATCCCGCCCGTCGCCCTCCTGCTCGGCGTGGTCGTCCGTCACGAGCGTGTCGCGCTGCTGGCCGTGATCGGCGGTGCCGTGTGCGTGACCGGCGCCTGGCTCATGCGCCGCGCGCAGCTCGACCGGCACAACTCATAAAGCACACTACGAGTTAACTCCACCGTTCGAGCTAACCCACACGAGTTAGCTGCAACGGACCTTATCGATGCTTGTGCGACGCCCGCGCGCGCCGGCACACTTCCTCCATCGTCTGCACACACAGGAGGAGCTCATGAAGGACTTCCGCGGGTCGCGCTGCGCGCTGGCGCTCGTCTTCTTTTCAGGATTCGCAATCGCTCCGGCGGGCGCTGCGGTAACGGTATCCGCGGACGGCCCCGGGAACACGTATGAGCTGCTCGACGAACGTGGCTTCGGCACCGAGCTGCCGGACTGCGGCCACCCGGTGCGGCACATCCGTGAGGTGTTCGACAGCACGCTGAACAAGAACGTGTTCGCGATGGACATCCACTTGAACCTCGACGACGACCGCTGCAACGGGTCGACCGACCGGCAGCGCAACGAGGTCAAGACGGCCCCGGGCAACGCGAACCAGAGCCTCTTCCAGTGCACGCAGAACCAGACCTGCTACTACCGCTGGAAGTTCAAGCTCGACTCCGGCTTCAAGCCGGGCTCCAGCTTCTTCCACATCCATCAGATCAAGGCACAGGCGGGCGGCGACGAAGGGTCGCCCATCTGGACGATCACCGCCCGCGCCGGCAGCCCCGAGCTGATTCAGCTCATCTTCACGGCGCCGTCGGGCGGATCCGGGAGCGGGACCAAGGCCACGGCCAACCTTTCGGGTTTCAAGGGTGTGTGGGTCGAGGCGCTCGTCACCCACAAGGCGGCGGACGCGGGCTTCATCAACACCGTCATCAAGAGGGTCAGCGACGGGGCCACGCTGCTCTCCTACAACAGCGGTACCCTCGACACCTGGCGTAGCGGCAACAACTACAACCGCGGCAAGTGGGGCCTGTATCGCAGCTTGAACAGCTCGAACCTGCGGGACGAGACCATGCTGATCAACGACTGGTGCGTCTCCGAGACGAGCGCGGCCGAGTGTCCGAGCGATGTGGGTGGCGGTGGCACCACGCCGACGCCCACCCCCACCCCCACGCCCACACCGACCGCCACTCCCACGCCGACACCCACGTCTACGCCCACCCCCACGCCGACGCCGCCGCCCACGGGCGGCTACGTGGAGATCACGCCGGCCGGCTCCGCCGTCACCGCCAGCACCAACGACGGCAACGTCGCCGCGAACACCGTCGACAACAACCTGTCGACACGCTGGTCCGGCTGCGGCGACGGCGCGTGGCTGCAGCTCGACCTCGGAGCGACGAAGGCGATGAGCCGTGTGAGCGTCGGCTCCTATCGCGGCAACGAGCGCCGGAACGTCTTCGACATCCAGTACTCGACCGGCGACGGCAACTGGACGAACGTGCTCACGGGCGCGCAGACCAGCGGGGCATCGACGGCGGAGCAGGCCTTCGACTTCGCCGAGGTCCAGGCGCGCCTCGTCCGCTACGTCGGCCACGGCGCGACCCTGAACGCCGGCGGCACCAGCGGCTGGAACAGCGTCACCGAGATCAGCCTGTGGCAGGCGACGGGCACGGTCACGCCGACACCGACCGAGAACCCGACGGCGACTCCCACGCCCACATCGACCCCCACGCCAACCGCGACCCCGACACCTCCGCCGACCGGCGGTCCCATCACGATCGAAGCCGAGGCGGCCGCCCTCACGTCGCCGATGCAGACTCTCGCCGACGGCACCGCATCGGGGGGCTTCTACGTCCAGGTCGCGGCCGGCAACAACAGCCAGTCCGCGGCCCCGTCCACCGGCCACGCCGTCTTCAGCTTCTCCGTGCCGGCGGCGGGCACGTACAAGGTGTGGGGCCGCGTGAGCGTGGCCACGAACGGCGACGATTCGTTCTGGGTCCGCATGGACGGCGGGAGCTGGACCAACTGGAACGAGATCTCGATCGCCACCGCCTGGCATTGGGACGACGTGCACGATACCAACGCGTCGAACGCGGTGAAGACGTACGCGCTCGCCGCCGGCGCGCACACCCTCACGATCGCCTATCGCGAGGATGGGACGAAGCTCGACAAGGTGATCATCACGAACGACCTCGTGTCCGTGCCGAGCGGGATGTAGCGCGGGCTAACGCGGCGGGAAGGCACGGATCATCACCGTGCCTTCCTCCGTGCCGTCGCTGCGCCACAGGTCGAGGTTGCACGCGAGCGGGGGGCATTGCGAGGGCAGCCCGGCGCGGAAGAAGAGCACGCCCTCGACGTCACGAAGGCTGTTGTTGTCGATGACGGTGGTCCGCAGCAGGCGCCGCGCGCCGTGGCCGCTCCCGTCGGCCGCCCACAGCTCGGCCCAGGGCGCGCTCGCCTCGTCGCCGCTGCGGACCCAGATGAACACGTGCGACCCCGCGGCCACGAGGCCCCCGGTGTACGCGTCGACCGCCGACAACACCTGCGTAGTCCCCGCGAGCGTTCCGTCCGTGCTCCACACCTCGCACGGCGGCGCGAAGTTGTAGCAGCTCCCGACGAACAGCCGGCGTCCGACGACGACCATCGATCCAGGTCCGCGGGGGAACCACGGGCCGCGGACGGTTCCCGCCATTGTTCCGTCGGTGGCCCACACGTCCACGATCGTGCTGTTGGGTCGAGGCGTGAGGAAGAAGCCGCGCTCCGCGGACGCGATCACCGTCGTCACGTGCGTGGCATCGAAGCGCGCGATGCGCACCGTCCCCTGCGGGGTGCCGTCGGTGCGGTACACGTCCGGGCCGCTGGCCAGCAGGGCGCCGTCACCGAACGCATGGATACGGAGGATGCTCTCGGGGAACGAGGCCACGAGCGTCAGCCGCTCGCGCTCGTCGCACCGCCACAGCCGTCGCCCTTCCGTGACGAACACTTGTCGGGCGGTGCCGACGACGTAGTCGAACCGGGACGAAGCCCGTCCCACCGCCAGGTCGTCGACGAGCCGCGTGCCCGCCTCGGTGCCGTCGCTCCGCCAGAGCTCGGACCCGTGCTCGGCGTCCCAGATGGCGAAGAAGAAGATGGCGCCGGCGGTGGTCCGATGGTGTGGGTATTCGCCTCCGGGGGCGCTTGGATTGACGTAGGCGCCGAAGTCGCGGACACGGACGGTGCCGGCCTCGCTGCCATCGGTGCGCCAGAGCTCGCGCCGCGTGTCGAGGGTGAAGAAGTAGCCGAGATGCCCCGCCGTCAGCAGCCACGGAGGCGCCATGTCGTACTGGCCGAAGTACGTCGAGGTGGCTCCCGCGCGGAAGTCCTTGAGGAGCGCCGTGCCGGCGGTGGTGCCGTCGGTGCGCCACAGCTCCGTTCCCTGTGCTCCGTCGTCGGCGTCGAAGACGTACGGGTGGCGGACGGGCGACGGCGCGCCGAGGGCGGGCGGCGCCCCCGGTCCCGCCGGCGGAGCCGCTCCTCCGCACGCCGTGGTGCTCACGACCAGGAGCAGCAGGCTCCGTATCCTCGTCGTCGTGGCATGGCCTCCTGCTGGCAGAGGCGTAAAGGGGTGGTCCACGGGCTCATTTTCCCTTGACCCTCACGCCGCGTCAGGCTGCATAACATAGGGGTCATGGCGTACACGGTCGGTGATGTTGCGAAGATGGCCCGCGTCAGCGTCCGCACCCTGCACCACTACGACGAGATCGGCCTGGTGAAGCCGTCCTCCCGCACGGAGGCGGGATATCGGCTCTACACCCCGCGCGATCTCGAGCGGCTGCAGCAGGTGCTCTTCCATCGCGAGCTGGGCTTCGCCCTCGAGGATATCGCCCGAATGCTGGCGGATCCGGCGTTCGATCGCCGACGTGCGCTCGTGGCTCAGCGCGACCTGCTCCTGAAAAGGGCCGAGCAGGCCCATGCCCTGGTCGGTCTCATCGACAAGACCCTTGCGGCCCTCGACGGAGAGCAAGCCATGAGCGACGAAGATCTGTTCAACGGGTTCGATCCTTCGCAGTACGAGGAGGAGGCGAAGCAGCGCTGGGGCGGGACGCCGGAGTTCGCGGAGAGCCAGCGGCGGACGCGCTCCTATAAGAAGGAAGACTGGAAGGCCCTCGGCGCCGAGGGCGCCGCCATCAATGATGCTTTCGTGGCGGCGCTGGACGCCGGCCTGCCGCCGACGCACGTACAGGCCATGGACGCCGCGGAACGCCACCGGCAGCACATCAGCCGGTGGTTCTATCCGTGCTCCTTCGAGATCCACGTCGGCCTCGGCGAGATGTACGTGGCGGACCCGCGGTTCGCCGCGAACTACGAGCCTCTGCGCGCGGGCCTGGCCGCGTACATCCGCGATGCGATCGCGGCGAACGCGCGGCGGTCCTCGCGCTGAGTCTGGCGTTGCACCTCAAGTAGCACATCAACCAACTCGTTCCAGAACCAGTTATGTAACTAATATAGTTACAAATAGTGTGTCGGGACCTCGCAGGATGGTGAGAGGATGGCGGGATGAGACCGCCAACCGTCGCCATCGTCCTGTGCCTCCTGCTTTCGACCTGGTCCCCCTCGGTCACGGCCGCTGTAGCGCCGGCGGAGACGTCCTATCCGCCGCCGGAAGCGGTGCGCGCGGCATTCCTGAAGCAGCTCGATCGGCCGAAGATCCCGCTCGACGCGGAAACGATCTCGACGAGCCCCGACGGCCCCGGCCTCGTCGCCGAGCGCCTGCGCTTCGCGGTGGAGACGCGCGCGGACGGCGGGCGGGAGTGGGTGACGGCCCTCGTGATACGCCCGGAGACGACCGACGTCCGGCGGCCGGCGGTCGTGGTGCTGCACGGCACCGGCGGCAGCAAGGACGGCGAGCGCGAGCGGACGTTCCTGGTGGAGCTGGCCCGGCGCGGGATCCTCGGGATCGCCATCGACGCGCGGTATCACGGCGACCGCTCCGGCGGTGCACCGAAGTCGGAGGCCTACACGGCTGCCATCGTCCGCGCGTGGCGCGCCAGGCCCGGCGAGCGGCAGGAACACCCCTGGTTCTTCGACACCTGCTGGGATATCTGGCGGACCCTCGACTACCTGGAGACCCGTGCCGATGTCGACGCGTCGCGGCTCGGCATGGTCGGCTTCAGCATGGGGGGCATCGAGACGTGGCTCGCCGGCGCCGCCGACCCGCGGGTGAAGGTGGCGGTGCCCGCCATCAGCGTGCAGAGCTTCCGCTGGACGCTCGAGAACGATCGCTGGCAAGGCCGCGCCGGATCGGTGAAGCTGGTGCATGACGCCGTCGCCGCCGACCTGAAGAAGAAGGAAGTCGACCGCGAGGTCTGCCGGGCGCTCTGGACGAAGGTGACCCCCGGGATCCTCGATCCGTTCGACGGTCCCAGCATGATGCGCCTCTTCGCGCCGGACCGGCCGGTGCTGGTGCTGAGCAGCGACAACGATCCCAACTGTCCGATCGAGGGCATGCGCCTCGCGGTGGCGGCGGCGGAGAAGGCCTATGGCCCGGAGGCGGCGAAGGAGCGCCTGCACGTGGATCTCGCCCGCGGCGTGGGCCACCGCGTGACGGACGAGCAGCGGCAGCACGCGCTCCAGTGGTTCGAGACGTGGCTGCAGCCGTCGCGCCCCCCGAACGACGACGCGCGCGGCGACGCGCTCGTGGAGTCGTTCCGCCGGACGGAGCAGGCCCTCATGGACGCGGTCGCCGTCGGCGACACCGCCGTCTGGGAGCGGGTGATGGATCCCGCGTGCGTCATCGTCTCCGAGGAGGGGCAGGTCATGGACAAGCGCCAGTTCCTCGCCGAGCTGCGGCCGCTGCCGGCCGGGCTGTCGGGCCGCATCACCGTGAAGGACGTCGCCGTGCGCGAGTTTCCTTCATTGGCCGTGGTGTCGTACCTGGCCGACGAGGAGGAGTCGGTGTTCGGCCAGACGATCGGCGTGAAGTATCGCGTGTCGAACACGTACCGCAAGGACGGCGCCGGCTGGAAGATGGTGGCGTCGCTGATCACGGTGGTCACGCAGGACCCGCCCGCGCAGCCGGTGTCGAAGAAGAGTTGGCCCGGGTTCGTGGGCGCCTACCGGCTGCTGCCCGACGGCTGGACGTTCACGGTGGAGCTGCGCGACGGCCAGCTCTACGGCGGGCGCGATCCGCAGAAGCTGAGGCCGCTCGTCCCCCTCACGCCGGACGCCTTCGTCCTCCAGGGCAGCCTCGGGGAGTGGCTCTTCGTCACCGAGAACGGGAAGGCGACGCGCATCCTGAACCTGCGCAAGTTCGCGCCTCTGGTCTGGACGCGCGTCGACACACCCGCCCGCTGATGCTCAGCTGGTCGTGATCGTGATCCGGAAGCCGTCGGGATCGATCACGGCCAGGGAACGCCCGCCCCACGACATGTCGTGCGGCTCTTCGAGGAGCGTTCCGCCGCGGGCCTTGATCTGCACGGCGAGGGTGTCGACGTTCTGTGCCGTCTCGCAGTAGATCCGGCAGCCTTCGCCCTTCACGCGGTCGCGCCCCTTCTTCCAGTCGTCCTGGGTGATGTAGAAGCTGACGCTGCCGGCGACCATCTCCGCACCCATCAGCTTGCCCTCGTGTTCATAGCGCTCCCTGACGGTGAAGCCGAGGACGTCCCGATACCATTCGAGGCTCTTGGCGATGTCGTTCACGGTGAGGCTGGGCGCGGCCGTGCGCAGACGGAGACTCTCCGGCTCGCGGCGGCGGATCTTTCTCGGCGTGGGGCGGGTGCGGGCGGTCGTCTTCTTGCGGGCGGCGGTCTTTGTCTTCGTCGTTTTCTTCTTTGCAGGCATGTCGACCCCTCCTGGCCTTCAGGATACGGCGAAGTGGGGGGCACGAGGGGAGGCTCGTGCTCGCCCGTCACAAGAGGTGGACGATCTCGCCTTCCACGCGGCGGCCGCGGAGGGTGAGGCGGCCGAGGGTGACGGGCAGCTTGAAGCGCCGCGGTCCCGCGCTGCCCGGATTGAAGTAGAGGATGCCCCCGCGCTGGACGTTCTCCGGCCGGTGCGAGTGCCCATAGACGACGACGGAAACCCCGAGCGCGCCCGGGTCGGCGGCGAGGGACGCCACGATGTGCGTCATCAGGATGGTCACGCTGCCGATGCGGATCTCCTTGGTCTCGGGCAGGGAGCGCGTCCACGGCCCGTGGTCGTTGTTGCCGACGACGGCGGTCACCGGTGCCAGACGCTCGAGCGCGGTCAGTACGCCTTCGTCCCCGATATCACCGGCATGGAGGATGCGCTCGACGCCTTCGAGCGCGCGGCAGGCCTCGGGCCGCAGCAGGCCGTGCGTGTCCGAGATGACGCCGATGCGGACCATCGCTTTCCTCGCCTCAGTCTCCTTCGATCGTAGGCGATATCGTGGTCCGTGCGGCGGTGGCCGCGATGGCGTCGTGGACGGAGCCGGCTAGCGACTCGCCACGGCGATGGCCGCGCAGGCCTCGGTCGAGGGGTTCATCGGGAACCCCGCGACGGCGGACAAGGTGCCGGTGGCACTATCGATTCGATAGGCATGGATCGGCGTGTTCGCCGGTGTGCGCGAACCCTGTGACGGTTGGGCGGTGACGTAGAGATAGCGGCC
>Ga0114129_10004715_pt1 | contig 19251 bp, 11 predicted proteins | sample RhiMetdeltSRZDD1_FD_80071 | JGI IMG/M metagenome (GOLD analysis project Ga0114129, IMG submission 80071) | Populus rhizosphere microbial communities from Tennessee, USA - Rhizosphere MetaG P. deltoides SRZDD1 (version 2) (version 2) | ecosystem: Host-associated > Plants > Roots > Rhizosphere >...
ACCCGCCCGTCCACGCGTGGGCGGTCTGGCGCGTCTACAACATGGACCGCATCCGCTCCGGCCGGCCCGACCGCGAGTTCCTGGAGAAGTGCTTCCACAAGCTCCTCATGAACTTCGCGTGGTGGGTGAACAAGGTGGACCGCCAGGGCAACAACGTCTTCGAGGGCGGCTTCCTCGGCCTCGACAACATCACCGTGATCGACCGCAGCGAGCCGCTGCCGGCCGGCGCCGTGCTCGAGCAGTCCGACGCGACCGGGTGGATGGGGATGTTCTGCCTCAACCTGATGCGCATCGCGCTGGAGCTGGCCAAGGAGAACCGGGCCTACGAATCGATGGCCACCAAGTTCTTCCAGCATTACATCTACGTCGGCGCGGCCATGAAGAAGATGGGCGCCCGCAGCCACCAGCTCTGGGACGAGGAGGACGGGTTCTTCTACGACGTGCTCACGTATCCCGACGGCTCCTTCGAGAAGTTCCGGGTGCGGTCGCTCGTCGGGCTCGTCCCGCTCTACGCCGTGGAGCGGCTGGAGGACCGCTGGATCGAGCCGTTCGCGGAGTTCGAGGCCAACCTGCACTGGTTCGTGGAGAACAAGAAGCGCATCGTGCAGGACGTCTGCTACGTGGTCGGGCGGGACGGCCAGTCCACGCACGTGTGCGCCATCGTCAACCAGGCCCAGATGAAGGGGATGTTGCGCCGTGTCCTCGATCCCGAAGAGTTCCTCTCCCCGTGGGGGCTGCGCAGCCTGTCACGCTACCATCTCGCGCATCCGTTCCGATTCGGGGACCGCGAGGTGGGCTACGAGCCCGCGGAGGCCCGCGAGCGGATCAAGGGAGGCAACTCGAACTGGCGCGGGCCCGTGTGGTTCCCGACCTCCTTCCTGATGATCGAGTCGCTGCGCAAGCTCGGGACGGCCCTGGGCCCCGGCTTCACGGTCCCGCGCGTCTCCGACGGACAGCCCCTGTCGCTGAACCAGGTGGCCGAGGACCTGGCCAACCGCATGATCCGCATCTTCACCCGTGACGCCGCGGGCCGCCGCCCCGTCCACGGGCGGCGGCGGAAGTTCCAGGAGGATCCCTACTGGCGGGACCTCATCCTGTTCCACGAGTACTTCGACGGCGAGGTGGGGGAAGGGCTGGGCGCTTCCCACCAGACGGGCTGGACCGGCCTCGTCGCTTCCCTCATCGACGAGTGGAGGCGTCCGCCGCAGCCGTCCTCGCGACAGGCTACTTGAACGTCAGCGTCAGCGTGTTGGAGCGCACGCCGTCCTGCGTCGCCCAGACGTCCGTGGTGACCGGCTCGAGGGCCCTCAGCCGGCGCTGGTTGGTGTGCCCCCCGGCGACCTCGACGAGACGCGGCGTGCTGATGAAGAAGTCCACGACCCCGTTGCCGTTGGTCTCGAGGTTGTCCTTGTCCTTGGACGTCACGTCGACGCGGGCCCAATAGCCGCGGGGAATCGGCTCGTCCGGGTCCGGGTTGGAGATGAAGCTCCCCGCCCCGTCCTCGACCGAATAGAGCCGGATGGTGACTCGCACCGCGGGATTCGTGTTCGTGACCGGCGGCTCCACGCCGGGCGTCGGGGTGGGAGCGGGCGTGGGCGTCGGCGCGGGGGCCGGGGTGGCCACGGCGAGCGCGGTGGGGGCCGGCGTCGGCACGACCGGCTCGGTCGGGCCACCGCAGCCGGCGAGAGCGGAAACGATCAGCGCCACGACGGGCGCCACGGCCTGGGCTCGACTCACCATCAGCCACACCTCCCTCGCGCGGGCCGCCGGCCCGAAACGAATCGCGAATGATACTCGAGAGCCCGCGGGAGGGTCAACGATCGCGGGCCGCCGGCTTCGAGGCGCGCCGCGCCTCGGCGCGCACGGTCGCGTCGGGATCGGTCCGGGCCCGCTCGTCGAGAGCGAGCCGGGTCGCCGGATCGGGCCCCAGCCGGCCCAGCGCCCGCGCGGCGGCCGCGCGGACGCGGCTGTCGGGGTCGGCGAGGACGCGCAGCAGCGGCCTGCGCACCAGGGTCGGGTCGACGCGAACGCGGCCCAGCGCGTGAGCGGCGGCGAGGCGCACGTTCTCTTCACCGTCGTCGAGGGCGCGCACGAGGGCGGGAGCGGCCGGCGCCGCCGACTCGCCCACGCGTCCGAGGGCCTGGGCGGCGCGCCACCGGATGCTGCCGTTCGGCTGGCGGAGGGCCTCGGTCAGCGCGCCCACCGCCGCCGCCGCCGGCGGACCGATGCCGCCGAGCGCGTCCACGGCGCGCCAGCCGTTGTCCGGGTCGCCGATCATGCGCGCGAGAACGGGGACGGCGGGCGCCGCGGCGGGGCCGATGCGCCCGAGGGCCCACGCGGCCCGCGCGCGAACCTCGGCGCGCCCGTCCCCGAGGCAGGAGACGAGCGCGGGCACGGCGGGCTCGGCCGCGGGACCGAGCCGTCCGAGAGCCGCGGCCGCCTCCGCGCGTCCGCGCCGGGCGGGATCCGCGGCGATGCGCCGGAGCGGCTCGAGAGAGGCGGCCGGATCGGCACCGACCGCCGCGAGCGCTTCGCCCGCGCGCCAGCGCACGTTCTCGTCGGGGTCGTCGAGGAGGGACACGAGCGCGGCGGTGACGGAGCGAGCGGGCGAGCCGATCCGGCCCAGGGCCCAGGCCGCTCCCGTCCGCACCGCGGCCTCGTCGTCGGCGAGCCGGGCCGCGAGCGCGGCAACGGCCGGCGCGGCCGCGGCGCCGTAGCCGCCGAGGCCCCATGCCGCCGAGGCGCGCACCTCGGGCGCGGCGTCCGCGAGCGCGGCGGCCAGGCCCGGAACGGCGACGGTGGCCTCGGCGGCTCGATTCCCGAGCGCCCGCGCGGCGGAGGCGCGCTCGCGCAGGTCCGGCGAGCGCAGCGAGGTGAGGAGCGCGGGAACCGGCTTGCCCGGGCCCGCGGCCCGCGGCGACCAGGACGCGCGCTCGGGCGACGCGTCCTCCTCGAGGTCGAACAGGCCGGCGTCGGCGACCGCCTCGGCGACCCGCCGCGCTCCGGCGGGGGAGAAGTGGTCGTAGTCGATGAACGCGGCCTCGCCGAGCTCCCGCAGGGCGGGCAGCGCGTCGAGGCAGGGGAGGCCCTCGGCCGCGCAGAAGGCGCCGATCGCCCGCTGCGCAGAGGGGGCGGGCGCGCCGGGCAGGACCTGGAAGCGGAAGGGAAAGACGATGACGGCGAGCCGTCCGCCGTCGGCGTGGACGTCGGCCTTCAGCGCGCGCACGTCGGCGAAGAGGAGCCGGAACGCATCCCTCACCTTCGGCGAGGTGGGATCGCGGAACAGCTCCTCGACGCTGCCGATCTCGCGCCGGCGGGCCCCGACCACGGCCCGCACGAGGGCGGAGCTTCGGTACAGGACGCGCACGAGCCGCGGCGGGCGCGTGAGGTTGTTCTGCATCTCGGGGACGTCGTTGAGGCAGATGCCGAGGAGCACCCGGTCCGGGCGGTACTTGCGAGCCAGGCGGCGGTACGCGATCAGCTCCTGCCGCGTGGACCAGCCGCCGAAGGCGACGTTGAAGACCTCCGCGGGCTGCCCGCGGGCGTCGAGCAGGTCCTCGAGCACCTGCGGCCACGCCTCCTGGGGCCGGATCCCGTAGCCGAGGGTGACGCTGTCCCCGAGACACGCGACGCGCCGCACGCCCGGCGGCTTCTCCACGGCGTGCTCGCGATCGCGCAGGCCGTCGCTGTTGTAGTCCTCCCAGGGCGGCCAGCCGGTGGCGGCCGACTTCAGCGTCACGAACTCGGAGCCGCCCCAGTCGGTGATGTATTCCGCCACCGGTGGCGGCGCGGGGCCTCCGCGCTCGAAGAGCCGGCACAGTCCCTCCGCCGCGCCCCCCAGGACGATCAGCGTGGCGGTGCTGAGGAGCAGGTTCTGGGCGAGGGGAGGGAGACGGCGCGGAGCGGGTGCGGGCACGGGAAGCGTGCTAGGCGGTGGCCTTGCCGGAGCCGGCGCGCCGGCGTTCCACGGTGAGCCGCACCCGGTTGCCTGCTTCGTTGTACTCGACGCGGTCCACGAGCTGCTTCATGAGGAAGATGCCGCGTCCGCCCGGCATCAGCACGCGGGCGGGATGGGTGGGGTCGCCCACCTGCGTCGAGTCGAACCCGGGGCCCAGGTCCGACACTTCCACGACCACGCATACCCTCGGTATCACCGCGACCATCACGCGGACCTGATGCCGGGGATGCAGCCGGTTGCCGTGCACGGCGGCGTTGGAGAGCGCCTCGGCGACCGCCACCGCGAGGTTGTCGCGCTGCTCGACGCTGAGACCGGCCGGCCGGGCCTCGGCCAGCACCCGATCGACGGTGGGGGCCACCGCCTCCCGCCGGCTCGCCATGCGGAACCGCACGAGCCGCCGGCCGGCCGGCGGCGCGACGGCCCGCTTCCGCTGGCGGCCGCCGAGCGAGCGGCGCGACGAGGAGGAGCGGGGGACGCGCGGCATGCGTGGAGCGGCATTCTAGCAGGAGACCGAATCAACAATCAGCATTCAGCGGCGCATCCGTCCTGATTGCTGAACGCTGATCGCTGACTGCTGCCTTTCTAGCTGTTTCGAATTCGGTCGCCCTCGTCCTCCTGCGGCAGCTCGGTGACGCTGGCGACGTAGCGCATGAGGCGCAAGGCAGTGTCGCTCTCCGTCGTGCACAGGCACTCGGCGAGGCGCGGCTTGCTGACCAGCTCCTTGCGATACGCGCGCATGGCCAGGAACACGTATCGCTCCGGCAGCATCTCCCAGCGCGGCTGGTCCGGCAGGTCGCTCGCGTCCACGTCGGCGGAGGCCTCGGCGCGCGTCTCCTTCATCGTCTCGTCGATGCGCCGCAGCACGGCGGGGGAGGAGAGCTTCAGCGACTCGAGGCGGGCGCGCAGCGCCTTCAGCGTCACCCCGAACGTGCGGGCCAGGAAGAGCAGCGAGACGTCGTTGACCTCGTTGGCCTCGCTGTGCATCGAGCTGAAGCGCTCCCGCAGTCCGCGCGCCGGCATCAGGAGCGCGTAGGCGAAGGCGGCGGCGAAGGTCTCCGCCGGGCTCTTCTTGTGGACGTCCTGCACGTCCACCATCACCTCCTCGCGGCTGGCGAGCAGGTGGCCGAGCGCGCGGGCGAGCGTGAAGCGCATCCGCGGGACGGACCGCTCCGAGAGCAGCACCGAGCCGCCGATGGCCGGATGGTGGAAGGCCGCCGCCGAGAGTCGTCCCCTCTGGCTGAGGACGTAGACCCGCAGCGCGAACGTGTCCTCGAGGCGCACGCGCAGATCGCGGATGGGAGCATCGAGGCCCAGGTCCAGGTGGGCCCGCACCGTGGCCGCGAGCTGCTCGGCCTCCGGCGCCGAGTACAGGCGCGGCACCGGCAGCTCGGGCATGGCCGTGCGCGGCAGGCCGTTGATCTCTTCCAGCTCGAGGTAGTTCCGGCAGAGCGACTCGAAGTTCATGAGCAGGAGCTTCTCGGGCGAGGCCTCGGGGGCGCCCCGAGGACGCCCGGGCCGGCGCGGGGGGCCCACCGCCATCGCGTCGAGCCGGTCGGCCATCAGCCGGAAATGGGGGCGGAAGTCCGCCTTGCCCCAGACGCCGAGGCCCAGGAAGTAGTCGACCGGCCGGCTCAGCACCTCGGCGTAGCGATACAGCTCTGCGACCGACACCGGCCGCCGGCCCTGCTCGATGGCCACCTGTGTGGTGCGCGCCAGGCCCAGCTTCTCCGCCACCACCGCCTGCGTGAGGCCCAGGAACTCCCTGGCCTTGGCGATGCGCTGGCCGACGGCCTCATTCGATTCCATGTCGTGTAGGCTGACTTATCATTGACAATGATAGATAATAACGGTAGATATTGTCAACGGCGCCTCGTACGGCGCCGCAAGCGGTTCAACGAGTTGCCGGAGGAGCATCGAGTAACCGCTAGAAGAAGTCAAATCCCGCAATCAAAAAGAGGATGGCCAATGGCTCACGAACCCAAGGATTTCCGGCGTCTCATCTCGGAGTGCAAGGGCTTCCTGTCGGAGAAGCAGCTCGAGGCCCACTTCACCCTCTACCAGGGCTACGTCAAGAAGCTGAACGAGATCGAGTCCGGCCTGCAGAAGGCGGACCCGGAAAAGGCCAACTACTCATTCGGAGAGTACTCCGAACTGCGCCGGCGCGAGCCGGTGGCGTACAACGGCACCGTGCTGCACGAGCTCTACTTCGAGAACCTGGGCGCCAAGGGCGGCGAGGTGCCACCGGCGTTCAAGAAGGAGGCCCAGCGCGCCCACGGCAGCTGGGACGCGGCGGTCGCGGACCTGAAGGCCATGGCCGAATCGGCCCACGGGTGGGTGCTCGTCACCTACGACTGGAACTTCGGCGTGGTGCGCCACAACCTCGTGCAGTCCGAGCATCACGTCGGTCTGCTCCCGAACCAGACGGTCCTCGTCGCCATCGACTGCTGGGAGCACGCCTACTTCGCCGACTACCAGACCAAGAAGGAGGACTACGTGAACGGCGTGCTCGAGCATCTCAACTGGCGGCCCATCGCCGCGCGCCTGGGCCGGACGCCGGTGGCGGGAGAGCGCCGCTGACGCGCGGGGAGCCCGGATTGAATACATAATTGGAGGGTATGGACCCGCTCGGCCTCGTGCTCCTCGGCGTCATCGCCTTCGCGTCCCTGCTCCAGGCCGTGGCCCTCGTGGTCGTGGCGCGGGAGGGGGCGCGGATGTTCCGGCGCCTCGACGCGTTCGCCGAGCGCCTGGGTCGCGAGCTGCGGCCCGCCGTGGCCGACCTCGGGCGTGCGAGCGAGAACTTCGCCGACGTGTCGGCGCTCGCGGCCGTGCAGGCCCGCCGCCTGGACATCCTGCTGTCAGAGGCGATCGAGAGGATCGAGCGCGCCGCCGACGTCGTGCGGGACGTGATCCTGCCCTCGGCCGGCCGCCTGCTCGCGGCGGCCGCCGCCTTCCGGGGCATCCGGAAGGGCCTGCAGCTTCTGCGCCGCCGGCGCCGCTGATCCGCCGGTTGGGAGACGCGCGGTGGCGCTGAGCCTTCTGCCGCGCCTGAAGCGGGCGGAGCCGCGCCCGGCCGCCCCGCTTCGCGGCGAGCTGCTGAACGTCGAGCGGCTCGAGCAGAAGGCCAAGGACCTCGCGGCCAGCCACACCCTGGCCCGCAAGCCCCGCCGTGGCGCGCGCGTCTTCCTGGCGCGCCTGGACGACGACGCGGCCGTCCTGCGCGAGGCCTATCGCCGTCTCGCCGAGGACGTGCACCACGGGGCTTTCATCTCACCGGCCGCGGAGTGGCTGCTCGACAACTTCTACCTGATCGAGTCCGAGATCCGCGAGGTCCGGCGCAACCTGCCGCGGCAGTACTACCTCGAGCTGCCCAAGCTGGCCTCGCGGGAGGCGGCGGGGGTGGCCCGCATGTACGCGATGGCCACCGCGATCATCCGCCACAGCGACGGCCGGCTCGACCCCAACCGGCTCACCCGCTTCATGGTCGCCTACCAGTCCGTGGCCCCCCTGACCATCGGGGAGCTGTGGGCCTGGCCCAGCATGTTGAAGCTGGCCCTCGTCGAGAACCTGCGCCTGCTCGCCGAGGAGGCGCTCGAGAGCCGTCGTTACCGCGAGGAGGCCGACGGCGTCATCGCGAAGCTGGACGGCGCGCCGGAAGGGACGGCGCCGGAGCTGCCCCCCGTCCTCCACAGCGCGCTCGTCGTGCAGCTCCTGCAGCGCATGCGGGAGTACGGCCCCAAGGCGGCCGAGCTGCGCGCCCGGCTGGAGGAGCGCCTCTCGGCGCAGGGTCTCACCGCCGAGAACGCGATCCACACCGAGCACCAGCGGGAGGCGACCGGCCAGGTCTCGGTCGCCAACACGGTCACCAGCCTCCGCCTCAGCTCGACGATCGACTGGGCCGAGTACTTCGAGCGGGTGAGCCTGGTGGAGAACGTCCTGCAGCGCGACCCCGCGGGGGTGTACCCGAGCATGGACTTCGCGAGCCGCGATCGCTACCGGCACGCGGTCGAGGAGCTGGCCGAGCCGACGGGGGAGGCGCAGCTCCGGGTGGCGCTCAAGTGCGTGGAGAGCGCGCGGCAGGCCGCCGAGCAGAACCCGCAGGACCGGGCCGCCCACGTCGGCCACCACCTGATCGGTCGGGGACGGCGCGATCTGGAGACCGACGTGGCGTTCCACCCGAGGCTCGGCCAGCGGGTTCGGCGCTTCCTCTTCGGCTACGCCACCGCGGCCTACCTCGGCCTCATCGGCCTCCTCACGGCGCTCGGGGTCTACCTCGCCGGCGAGTACGCGATGCGCGAAGGAGTGCCGGGCTGGAGGATGGTCGCCCTGGCAATGCTGCTCGCCGCCATCCCCGCCACCGAGCTGGCCATCAGCCTGGTGCAGCGCGTGCTGGCCGTCCTCGTCCCGCCCCGCCGGCTCCCGCGCCTGGAGCTGCAGCGCGGGATCCCGGAGAGCGCGCGGACGATGGTCGTCGTCCCCACCCTGCTCACGAGCCGCGAGGGGGTGCGGGAGCTCGTCGAGCACCTCGAGGTCCAGGCGCTCGGCAACGTCGACCCCAACATCCACTTCGCGATCCTGGGCGACTTCGCCGACGCCCCCGCCGCCGAGATGCCCGACGACGGCGCGCTGCTGGAGGCGGCCCGGGCCGGCATCGATGAGCTGAACGCCCGGCACGCCCCCGAGCACCGCGACCGCTTCTTCCTCTTCCACCGCGTCCGGCAGTGGAACCCCAGCGAGGGCGTCTGGATGGGCTGGGAGCGCAAGCGCGGGAAGATCGAGGAGTTCAACCGCCTGCTGCGGGGCGCCACGGACACGAGCTTCCACGTGCAGCTCGGCGAGCTGGGCGTCTTGCCCAAGGTGCGCTACTGCATCACGCTCGACAGCGACACCCGGCTGCCGCGCGAGGCCGCCCGCCAGCTCATCGGCATCATCGTCCACCCGCTGAACCGGCCCCACTTCGACCCGCGGCGGCGCCGCGTCACCGAGGGCTACGGCATCCTGCAGCCGCGGGTCAGCGTGACGATGGCGAGCGCCGCCGGCTCGCTCTTCGCCCGCGTCTACGCCGGGCACACCGGCGTCGATCCGTACACCACCGCCGTGTCGGACACCTACCAGGACCTCTTCGGGGAGGGCATCTACACCGGCAAGGGCCTCTACGACGTCGACACGTTCATGGCCGCGCTCGACGGCCGCGTGCCGGAGAACGCGCTGCTCTCGCACGACCTCTTCGAGGGCGTCCACGCGCGGACCGCGCTCGTGACCGACGTGGAGGTGGTCGACGACTACCCGTCCAGCGTCCTGGCCCACGCCCGCCGGCAGCATCGCTGGGTGCGGGGCGACTGGCAGATCCTGGGTTGGCTCTTCCCGTGGGTCCGGACGCGGGAGGGCCTGGAGCGGAACCCGCTTCCCTTCATCGCCCGCTGGAAGATCTTCGACAACCTCCGGCGCAGCCTGGTGCCGCCGGCGATGCTGGCGCTCCTCACGGCGGGGTGGACGGTGCTGCCGGGCAGCGCCGCCGCCTGGACGCTCGCCGTCGTCGCCGTCCTCGCGTTCCCGCTCCTCCCCCTGGCCGTGGAGCTCCTGGCCGGCCCGCGGGCCCGGCAGCCGTGGGGGGTGTTCGGCAAGGGCATCCTCGCGGAGGCGGAGACGGCGATGGCGCGCGCGCTGCTGACGCTGACGTTCCTCGCCTACCAGGCCTACGAGATGGCCCACGCCATCGTCCTCACCGTGGTGCGCGTCGGCGTCACCCAGCGCAAGCTGCTCGAGTGGGAGACGGCGGCCGCGACCGCCGCGCGCGCGGCCGGGCTCATCGGGCGCGAGGGCGCGCGCCTCTTCGTGGCCCGGATGGCCTCCAGCCCGGTCGTCGCGCTGGCGACCGTCGCCCTCGTGCTCGCCCGGCGGCCGGCGGCGGCGCCCACCGCGGTGCCGATCGCGCTTTTCTGGCTGCTGGCGCCGCTGGCCGCCTACTGGCTGAGCCGGCCGGTGCCGGCGCGCCGGGTGATCCTCGCCCCCGCCGACGTGGCGCTGCTGCGGCGGGCCGCGCGCAAGACGTGGCGGTACTTCGAGACGTTCGTGAACGCCGACACCCACCACCTGCCGCCGGACAACTTCCAGGAGGATCCGGGGCCGATGCTGGCCCGTCGCACGTCCCCGACGAACATCGGGCTCGGCCTCCTGTCGACGCTGGCCGCGCACGACTTCGGGTTCATCCGCACCCCCGAGCTGGTGGACCGCCTGGAGCGCGCCTTGTCGACCCTGGAGGGGATGGAGCGCTTCGAGGGCCACCTCCTCAACTGGTACGACACCACCAGCCTCGCCCCGCTGCTGCCTCGGTACGTGTCCACCGTCGACAGCGGCAACCTCGCCGGGTCGCTCCTGAGCCTCGCCGGCGGGCTGCGCCGCGTCGCGCGCGAGCCGCAGCCGACGGCGGCGATCGCGGCCGGCCTCGCCGACGCCGCGGGCCTGCTCGCCGAGGCGCTCCAGGCGCTCCCGCGCGTCCGGGCCGGCAAGAGCGCCCCGGAGGCGGCGAGCGAGGCGCGCGCCTTGCGCCAGCTCCTCTCCGGCTCCGAGTCCCCCGATCCCGGGGCGGCCGTCGCCGATCGGATGGGGGCGCTCTTCGCGCGCCTGCAGGCGCTCGCCCTCGATCCGTCCGCCGCGGGGCCGGAGGGCGACGCCTCGTTCTGGGCCAAGGCCCTCCTCGACGGCGCGCATCGGCCGGCCGCCGGAACGGACCGCGCGCTCGCCGATCGCCTGGAGGGTCTCGCGCAGCGGTGCGAAGCGCTCGTGACCGAGACGGACTTCTCGTTCCTCTTCGACGCGCAGCGGAAGATCTTCGCGATCGGCTACCGGCTGGCCGACGCCGAGGGGCCCGGCCGCCTCGATCCCGCCTTCTACGACCTGCTCGCCTCCGAGGCCCGCCTGGCCAGCTTCATCGCCATCGCCAAGGGCGACGTGCCGCAGGCGCACTGGTTCCGGCTGGGACGGCCGGTCACGAGCGTGGACGGCCACCCGACGCTCCTGTCCTGGAGCGCCACCATGTTCGAGTACCTCATGCCGCTCCTCGTGATGAAGAGCTACCCGGGGACGCTACTCGAGCAGACGTGCCGGATGGCGGTCCGGCGCCAGCGCGAGTACGCGCGGGAGCGCGGCGTGCCGTGGGGCGTCTCCGAGTCGGCCTTCTTCCTGACCGACCGCCACGGCAACTACCAGTACCGGGCGTTCGGCGTGCCCGGCCTCGGCCTGAAGCGGGGGCTGGGCGACGACCTGGTGGTGGCGCCCTACGCCACCGCGCTGGCGGCGATGGTGACGCCGCGCGAGGCCGTCGCGAACTGGCGGCGCCTGGCGCGGGAGGGCCTCGACGGGCGGTACGGCTACTACGAGGCGATCGACTACACGCCGCGCAAGAGCTACGACCCCGAGAGCGAGTCCCGAGCCAAGCGGGGAGTGGTGGTGAAGGCCTTCCTCGCCCACCACCAGGGGATGAGCCTCGTGTCCTTCGCGAACGCGCTCATGGACGACCCGATGGTCGCGCGCTTCCACCTCGACGCGCGGGTGCAGGCCACCGAGCTGCTCCTCCAGGAGCGCGTGCCCCGGCAGGCCCCGATCATCGAGCCCCGTCCGGCCGAAGCGACCCGCGTGTCCGCGCCGTCGTCCTCGCTCTCCGCGCGCCGCTTCCGCTCGCCCCACACCCTCTACCCGCACGCGCATTTCCTCTCCAACGGCGCCTACGTCGCCACCGTCACCAACGCCGGCGGCGGCTACAGCTCCTGCCGGGGCCGGATCGTCACCCGCGCCCGCGAGGACCCCACGCGGGACGTGGGGAGCCAGTTCGTGTACCTCCGCGACGTGCGCACCGGCCTCGTGTGGTCCGCCACCTACCAGCCGACCTGCCGCGAGCCGGAGGAGTACCTCGTCACCTTCCTGCCCGAGCGGGCGGTCTTCCGGCGCCGCGACGACGAGATCGAGACCCAGCTCGAGATCGCGGTCTCGCCCGAGGACGACGTGGAGGTGCGGCGGCTCTCCCTCACCAACCGCAGCGACCGTCCCCGCGAGATCGAGGTCACCAGCTACGCGGAGCCGGTCCTCGGCCCCGCCGCCGACGACCTCGCGCACCCCGCCTTCGGGAAGCTGTTCCTGGAGACGGAGTACATGCCGCACGGCGCGGCCCTCGTCTGCCGCCGGCGGCCGCGCGGGGCCGAGGACCCGAACATCTTCGCCGTGCACGTGCTGAGCATGGAAGGGCGCATGCAGGGGCCGGTGGAGTGGGAGAGCGACCGCGGGCGCTTCCTCGGGCGGGGACGCTCGACCGAAGACCCGGTGGCTCTCGATGGCCGCGCGCTGTCCGGGACGGTGGGCGCGGTGCTGGACCCCGTGCTCAGCTTGCGCCAGCGGGTGCGCCTGCCGCCGGGCGGCTTCGTGCGCATGTCCTTCGCGACCGGAGTCGCCTTCGACCGCGAGGCGGCGCTCGCGCTCGCGCAGAAGTACCACGACCCGGGCTCCGCGGCCCGCACCTTCGCCCTCGCCCACACGCACGCGCAGGTCGAGCTGCGTCACCTCGGGATCAGCAGCGACGAGGCGCACCTGTTCGAGCGGCTCGCCTCCCGCGTGCTCTACACCGATGGATCGCTGCGGGCCGATCCCGAGCTGCGCGCGCGCAACACGCTCGGGCAGCCCGCCCTCTGGCCCTACGGCGTCTCCGGCGACCTTCCGATCCTGCTGGTGAAGGTCGTGGAGGAGAACGACCTGCCGCTCGTGCGCCAGGTCCTCCAGGCCCAGGAGTACTGGCGGCTGAAGGGGCTGGGCGCCGAGGTCGTGATCCTCAACGAGCACCCCCTCGGCTACCTCGACGAGATGCACAAGGCGCTCACCGCCCTGCTCGAGAGCGGGCCGTGGGGCGCGTGGAACGGCAAGCCCGGCGGGACGTTCCTCCTCCGTGCCGACGGGATGCCGGAGGCGGACCGGATCCTGCTCGCGACCGTCGCCCGCGCGGTGCTGAGCGGGGATCGGGGCGAGCTCAAGAACCAGCTCGACCGGCCCTACCCGGAGCCGGAATGGCCGGAGGAGCTGGAGGTTCCGCCGACCCGGCACGGCCCGCCCGAGCCGCCGGTGGCCGACGTGGAAGTGCCGCCCACCGTGATGTCCAACGGGCAGGGGGGCTTCACGACCGACGGCCGCGAGTACGTGATCGTCCTCGAGGGAGACCAGGAGACGCCGCTGCCGTGGGCGAACGTGATCGCCAACCCGCGCTTCGGGACGGTCGTCACCGCCTCCGGCTCCGCGTTCACCTGGTCGGAGAACAGCCGCGAGAACCGCCTCACGCCGTTCCTGAGCGACGCCGTCAGCGATCCCAGCGGCGAGGCCATCTTCATCCGCGACGACGAGACCGGCGAGGTGTGGGCGGCCACCCCCGGTCCCCGCCCCCGGAGCCGCGAGGACGGCCGATGGGTCGTGCGCCACGCGGCGGGCGTGACCCGCTTCGCGCACGCGGCCCACGGCGTCGAGCAGGAGCTGACGGTGTTCGTGGACCGCGACGAGCCGGTGAGGTTCGCGGTCCTCGGCCTCACCAACCGCAGCCGCCGCCCCCGGCGCCTCACCCTGACCGCCTACGTCGAATGGGTGCTGTGCCCGCCGCGCGCCGGCGACCACCTGCACGTCGTCACGGAGCTCGACGCGGAGATCGGCGCCGTGCTCGCCCGCAACCCCTACAACCAGGAGTTCACCGGGCGGGTGGCTTTCGCCGCGTCGAGCCGGCCGCTCGGCAGCGCCGCGGGTGACCGGCTCGAGTTTCTCGGGCGCAACAGCTCCCTGTCCCGCCCGGCGGCGCTGCGGCGCGTCGGCCTCTCGGGGCGCTTCGGGGCCGGCCTCGACCCCTGCGCCGCCCTCCAGGTACGCCTCACGCTGAAGCCCGGCGAGACCGCGCGCACGGTGTTCCTCCTCGGCGAGGGCGGCGATCGTGAAGACGCGCGGCGGCTCGTGCAGAAGCACGCGAGCGTCGAGGCGGCCGAGACCGCCCGGGCGGCGGTGGAGGCGATGTGGGAGGAGGTCCTGGGCGCGGTGCAGGTCCGCACGCCCGACGACTCGTTCGACCTGCTCATGAACCGTTGGCTGCTCTACCAGGCCCTCGGCTCCCGCGTGTGGGCCCGCACCGGCTTCTACCAGCCGGGGGGCGCGTTCGGCTTCCGCGACCAGCTCCAGGACGTTCTCGCCGTGCTTCCGGCCCGGCCCGACATCGCGCGCGCCCATCTCCTGCGCGCGGCCGGCCACCAGTTCCTGGAGGGCGACGTCCAGCACTGGTGGCACGAGCCCGGCGGTCGAGGCACGCGCACGCGGTGCTCGGACGACCTGCTGTGGCTGCCCTACGCGACCGCCCACTACGTCGCGGCGACCGGCGACCGGAGCGTGCTCGACGAGACGGCGCCCTTCCTCGAGGCCCCGCTGCTGGCGCCCGAGGAGCTGGAGAGCTACGGCCAGCCCCGCGTCTCGGCCGAGACCGGCTCGCTCTTCGAGCACTGCCTGCGGGCCATCGACAAGGGCATCACGTCGGGCCCGCAGGGCCTGCCGCTGATGGGCAGCGGCGACTGGAACGACGGGATGAACCGCGTGGGCCACAAGGGCCGTGGCGAGAGCACGTGGCTCGGCTGGTTCCTCCACGTCGTGCTGAGCGAGTTCGCGCCCCTCTGCGAGGAACGGGGGGACCGCGCCCGGGCCGAGCGCTACCGCCAGGAGACCTCCCGGCTCGCGGCCGCGCTCGAGCGGGCGTGGGACGGGGAGTGGTACCGGCGCGGGTCGTTCGACGACGGCACGCCCCTCGGCTCGGCCCAGAAGGAGGAGTGCAAGATCGACTCGATCGCCCAGTCGTGGGCGGTCCTCTCGGGGGCGGCGCCGCTCGGCCGCGCCGACCGCGCGATGGACTCGGTCCGCACCCACCTGGTGCGGCGAGGGGCGCAGGTGATCCTGCTGCTGACCCCGCCCTTCGACCGCTCGCAGCCCGATCCGGGCTACATCAAGGGTTATCCGCCGGGCGTGCGCGAGAACGGGGGCCAATACACGCACGCCGCCCTGTGGACGGTGATGGCGATGGCGCGGCTCGGGAGCGGCGACGAGGCGGTCGAGCTGTTCCACATGATCAACCCGATCAACCACTCGCGCACGCCGGCCGCCTCCCAGCGCTACCGGGTGGAGCCGTACGTGGTGGCCGCCGACGTGTACTCGCATCCGGCCCACACCGGCCGGGGAGGGTGGACCTGGTACACGGGCTCGGCGGGCTGGATGCACCGCGTCGGCTTGGAGGCCATCCTCGGCCTCAGGCTGCGCGGCGCGTCCTTCGAGCTCGATCCGTGCGTTCCCACCGTGTGGCCGGGTTTCAGCCTCTCCTGGCGCTTCGGGCGAACGCGTTACGAGATCACGGTGGAGAACCCGGAGGGCCGCTGCCGCGGTGTCGCCGAGTCGCAACTGGACGGCGAAGCGGTCGACGCCCGCCGGATCCCCCTGCGGGACGACGGCGGGCGGCACCAGGTGCGGATCGTGATCGGCTCACCCCCGCGCACGGCAGACCACGAGCTTTCCGCGGCGGCGGCAAGCCGATCGGGCCCCGACGGTGGCCGCGCGAGCTAAGCGAGACGCTGAGTCCGGGGAGAGGAGGGGAGGGAACGCTGCTCGGTGCTACCAGCCGCGGCCGCTCGGCTCCCACGAAGCCGTCCGGGTGAATTCGCCCTTGTCCCGGGAGAAGATCCGCCGCACGGGCAGCACGTAGCCGCTGTCGGCGAAGCCCATCTGCTCGAGATCGGCGCCCGCCTCTCCGCAGTCGGCGCACTTGAAACCACCAAGCGGGTGACGCACCGGATTGTGGTGGTTCCGCACGAAACAACGAAGCCAGGCGATCATGAAACCTCCTCGATGCCGGGTACCGTGACTGTCCTTGGATGACCGCTCACGACGTTGGTCAAAGCAAGCTTCATGCCATCCAGCCTTCTGTACCCTCATCCTTCCATACGTAATGGCGGTCGCGAAGGGTCGCACTCGGCACCCCTTTTTGCAAAACCTTCAAACTTGCCGAGATTGGGCGCGCCAAAGGCCATCTTTGAGGATACGAGCGCGCCCTTATTCGACGCTTTTGGGTCAATTGCCCTCGACGGATGCGGCACGCTTGTTGCTTCCTGCCCTCGCAACTCGGCGGTCGGCCCGGCCGGTTCGCCGCCCCTCGGTGAGACAGCCAGAGAAAGGGGAGATCTCATGATGCGCAAGGTGACGGTCACTGATCGCAAGCGGTACGAGGTGCTCAGCCAGATGCTGCGGGACCGCCAGGCGGAGATCAAGAACAAGCTTCGCCTGCTCCGGGAGGTACTCCCCACCGAGTCCACGCAGGTCAAGGACGCCGAGGAGCAGAGCATGGAGGACTTCGTCCTCGGGATGGACTTCGCCCTGATGGAAATGGAGTCCGAGACCCTCAAGAAGATCGACGAGGCCCTCCGGCGACTGGAGGAGGGCACCTACGGCGACTGCGCCGAGTGCGGTCAGAGGATCGCGGAAGCGCGCCTGAAGGCCCTCCCCTTCGCCAGCACCTGCCGGGAGTGCCAGCAGCAACGCGAAGAGCGGGCGGAGTCCGAGCGTCCACATCAGCGGAGCGTCTACGAAGAGGAGCCCCCGCCCCCTGCCCGCGGCCGTACCTCCGCCCGCGTCTGAGGCTCACCGGCCCGGCCGGGATCCCGTCGCCCCGCTTCCGCGGCATTCGCGCATGAGATAGCTCGGCCCGGCAGGAATGTTGTACCGTGAGGGCCATGAAGGACGCCGCGGGCGGGCCGGCACTGCGTCTTCTCCTCGTGGGCGGCCCGCCGGCGGCACGCGAGCGCTTTCGCTCCACGCTCGGCCCGCGCTTCGCGTTGGAGGAGCTTCCCGGCGGGGCCGACCTCCTCGAGCGCATCCGTGACGAGCCGCCCGACCTGGTCCTGAGCGCGAGCCCTCCCGCCGAGGCCCTCGCCACGCTGCGCCGGCTCCGGGCCGATCCTTCCGCGCGCGTGGTCCCGGTCGTCCTGTGGGGCATCGACGCCGAAGCCGAGCGGGCGGAGGCCTTCGAGGCGGGGGCGGACGACGTGCTGCCCGAGGGCGTCCCCGAGCGCGAGCTGCGGGCGAGGATCGGGACGAGGCTGGAGGCGAACCGGGCCCGCAGCGAGGCCACGCGCCTGGAGGCGGCGGCCCGGACGGAGGCCGAGGCCTCGAACCGCGCGAAGGACGAGTTCATCGCGATGATCTCCCACGAGCTGCGCACCCCCCTGGGCGCCATCCTCATCTGGACGCAGCTCCTGCGGAACGAGCAGCTCGACGAGGCGGCCACCGCCCGCGCGCTCGGCATGATCGAGCGGAGCACGAAGACGCTGGCCCAGCTCATCGACGACCTGCTCGACGTCTCGCGGATCGTCGCGGGCAAGCTGCGCATCGAGCCGCGGCCGGTGGACCTGCCATCCGTGGTCGACGCCGCCCTCGCCGCCGCCCAGCTTCCGGCGGAGGGCAAGAACATCCGGATCGACTACGTGGTCGAAGCCTCGCTCGAGCCCGTCTCGGGCGATCCCAGCCGCCTGCAGCAGGTGGTGGGCAACCTCCTCGCCAACGCGATCAAGTTCACGCCGGAGGGAGGGCGCGTCGAGGTGAAGCTCGGCCGCTCGCGCTCCCACGCCCGCCTGGTGGTCAGCGACACGGGCATCGGCATCGACCCCGCCTTCCTGCCTTACATCTTCGAGCGGTTCCGCCAGGCGGACAGCACCAGCACCCGCACGCAGAAGGGCCTCGGCCTCGGCCTGGCCATCACGCGACACCTCGTCGAGCTGCACGGCGGCAGCATCGAAGCGTCCAGCGCCGGCGAGGGCCAGGGCGCGACTTTCACGGTGACGCTGCCGCTGCTGCTGCATCCCGCGCGCGTCTCGGCCGCGACCGAGCGGGCGGAGTCGGCGTCGACGACCCTCGAGGGGCTCCGCATCCTCCTGGTGGACGACGAGGACGACGCGCGCGAAGCGATGGCGGTCCTGTTGCGGCAGGCGGGTGCCGACGTCGTCGCCGTGTCCTCCGCTCCGCTCGCCCTGGAAGCCCTCGGGCGGGAGAAGCTCGACATCCTCTTGAGCGACATCGCCATGCCCGGCGAGGACGGGTACGCGCTCATCGCCAAGGTGAGGTCGCTGCCGGCGTCACAGGGGGGCGAGATCGCCGCGGCCGCCCTGACCGCCTATGCCACCGCCGAGGACCGCGCTCGCGTTCTGCGCGCCGGCTATCACGGACACTTCCCCAAGCCCATCGAGCCCACGACGCTGGTGAGCGCGGTGGCGGCGCTCGCCGAGCGCTCCTCCGTCCGCTTGCGGCCCTAGAAAGCCGCGTCCGCATTCCGTTGACAGAATCCGGGCGCAATCCCATATTGGAACGGATGCGTCATTTCGCGTGACGGGGGGGCCCGGAAAGGGGTGTCGGATGGCAGACGAGAGCAAGATGGTGGATGCGCCGCACGACACGAATCCGGATCCGATTTCCGACAGGGCGGGAGCCCATCTGGTCGGAACGGGCATCGGAGCGGCGGGTGGCGCGGCGGCGGGCGCCTCCATCGGCTCGGTAGCCGGTCCGTTCGGGGCCGCGGTCGGGACTCTCGTCGGCGCCGTGGCGGGCGGGCTCGCCGGGAGGGGCGCCGCCGAGGCCATCAACCCGACCGACCCGGCCACCCTCGCACGCCGCGGCCGTCCCATCGTCACCGCTCCCGCCGTCGGGGCCGGCGGGCACGCGCCGCCCATCGACCCATCGGCCGAAGACGAGTACTGGCGCCGCAACTACGCCTCCCGCCCTTACGTGACCCCCGGCGCGACCTACGAGACCTATCGGATGGCCTACCAGTTCGGATGGGAGTGCTATCGCCGGTACCGTGGCCGCCGCTTTGCGGACGTGGAAGGTAGCCTGCGCCGCGACTGGGAGCGCACCGATCGCGAGATGTCCTGGGAGAGCGCGCGCGGCGCGACGCGGGATGCGTGGCAGCGGCTCGGGGAACTGGTGCGGCCGGCCGGCCAAAAGCCTCAGCTATAGGTCGCGAGGATCGAGGGCGCCGGAAACGGCCGATCCTCGGCCGACCTTTCTTCTTCGGCGCGGTGCGCGGTGATGTAAAATGTAGAAAGCCGGTCGGGCTGCGGCCTGCCTTTCTCGATCGGTGTCCCCATTGGCCGGCGTAAGGCCTTGTCCTCCGGTGCTTTAAGCGTGGGCATGCGATGGCCCGCTTCTTGCTTCAAGCTGGGTTGATCGATCGATGGTAAAGACTGTCTGCCCTCTTCTCG
>Ga0114129_10004716_pt1 | contig 19251 bp, 17 predicted proteins | sample RhiMetdeltSRZDD1_FD_80071 | JGI IMG/M metagenome (GOLD analysis project Ga0114129, IMG submission 80071) | Populus rhizosphere microbial communities from Tennessee, USA - Rhizosphere MetaG P. deltoides SRZDD1 (version 2) (version 2) | ecosystem: Host-associated > Plants > Roots > Rhizosphere >...
CACCCATGTGCTTCGCCCGCAGGAACGCGAACGCGCCTTCACGCTGCTGCGTGGTCAGATCAAGGACGACAAACAGGCTTTCATCATCTATCCGCTCATCGAAGAGAGCGAAAAGATCGAAGCCCGCGCTGCCGTGGACGATTACGAGACGCTCTCGAAGGAAGTTTTCCCCGATCTGAAGCTTGGCTTATTGCACGGTCGTATGCGCCCGTCCGAAAAAGATGACGTGATGTTCAAATTCCGTGACAAGCAGTATCACATCCTGGTTTCGACAACCGTCGTCGAAGTGGGCGTGGACGTTCCCAACGCGACCGTGATGCTCATCGAAGGCGCCGATCGGTTTGGTCTTGCACAGTTGCATCAACTACGTGGACGTGTCGGACGGGGCTCAGACCAATCCTATTGTCTGTTAATTCCCACGCATGAAGACGCCACCGAGAACGAACGTCTGCAAGCCATGGCCGAATCCACAGATGGTTTCTTCCTGGCCGAAAAAGATTTGCAGATACGCGGTCCCGGTGAATTTTTGGGCACGCGTCAATCGGGGTATGCGTCGAGTCTCCGTATGGCCAGCATCACCGATGTAAAGTTAATCGAGAAAGCGCGTACACAGGCGCAAAAATTATTTGAGCAGGATCCAGATCTATCCCAACCAGAAAATACTCTCCTCGCCGAAGCACTCGGAAGATTCTGGGGTGAAGGAAAGGGAGATGTGAGTTAATCGAATGGTCGGCTGGTCACCTAATCTCTAGTCAACGTCGTGACCTACCGCCGCTCCCAGCGTTTGAGGACTACAAGACTAATAACCAGGAGACTAGAAGACTACATGGTCAGAGCCTTATTTCCCGGTACGTTCGACCCCATCCACTACGGTCACATGGACATTGGTGCGCGCGCCTCGCGCCTCTTCGATGAGGTTGTGATGGCTGTCTATGACAAGCCGTTGAAATCCCTAATGTTTTCTCCGGAAGAACGTATGGCATTGGTGAAAGAGGCATTCGCAGATAATCCCAAGATCAAAGTCACTGGGTACAGCGGACTCACAGTTGAATTTGCCCGCAAGATTGAAGCTCAGGTCATTGTGCGTGGATTGCGTGTGTTCTCTGATTTCGAGTTCGAGTTCCGCATGGCATTGGCAAACCATCGCCTGGCGCCCGATATCGAGATCGTCGCGCTAATCACAGCCGAGGAACATACCTTTTTATCTTCAACGACCGTGCGTGAGATAGCCATGTTGAACGGCGATGTCTCCAGCATGGTGCCGCCGTTTGTGGAAAAAGCGTTCAAGGCAAAGGTGGCCGATTTCGGCGATGGCCAGGCCCCACCGAATGCGTTACGGGATTAAGCGAAGCGCAAATTTCCCGGCCGTCGCAGTAAGCCTGACGGAAGCAGGTTGGACAAAACCGAGACCGTTTTGCAAGAAAATCTATGACATGGTCATGAGACTAAGGATTAATTTGTGCTAGAATTGCCGTTAATAATTCCTTCACATGAAGGAGGACTCCCATGGACATTCTGCAGCTGATTGACCGCCTCGAAGAACTCTTCAATGAGAGCAAGTCCATTCCCCTCACCCGTAATGTGATGGTGGATGAAGACCGCATGCTCGACATTATTGACCAGATGCGTATTGCCATCCCTGAGGAAGTGAAAAAGGCGCAGCAGTTGCTCGGCCAGCGTGATCGTGTGCTGGCACAGGCACAGGAGGAGGCAAACCGTACGCTCGAAATTGCCCGCCAGAAGGCCGATCAGCTTGCCTCCAAGGAAATCGTCATGCAGGAGGCCCAACGTCGTGCCGATCAGATTCTGGTCCAGGCGCGTGCCGACGCCGAAAACGTCCGCAGCGATGCCGATGACTACGTGATGAACAGCCTCACTCAGCTCCAGGATGAATTGGAACGAATCACCAACCAGGTCATCAACGGCCTGCGGGTTGTGAAGGATGAGCAGGAACGCCGAAACGCGGCTCCTTCCCTGGATAAGTAATTTCAAAACAGTTTCAATCAAAAGAGCCTTGCCAAAAGATGGTAAGGCTCTTTTCATACCAATGGTGTTTCAGGATCCTAGGGAGGTGGAAAGGTGGCCATACTCCAGGATGTGGGATATCGTCCCTCAAGTAACAAGGCAACCCAGCCACCTTCCTGTAATTTGCCCCAGACATTCTGACCGGAGGGAAAGTATTCCATGATTCTTCCCTTTTCTCCCTCTCTGAATTTTCTTCCGTTCAAAGGACTGTCAATTTTCGGTTCCTTGCGGATATCCTGGGTGGTATCGGCAATCACATCCATCGGTAGCGTCGGAAACGCTTCCAGCCACTCTAATTGCACCCACACCGGACGGCTTGAAACGAACGGCCAATAAACGTCTCCCTGAGGGGGTTTGGCCCAATAGGTTTGTTTCGTCCTGCGGCTCCATCCTACGATGGTGACCTTATGAACCAGGTCTGGCCGGGTGACATAATCCACCTCTTTGAGTGCCCCCGGTTCAACATAATCGATGGTATGAACCCTGCCCCAACCGCCGCGGATTTCATCTAATGTGATCAGATTTCCCCCCATGGTGAGGCTTTCCAACTGTGGAAAACCTGCGCCGTTGAACAACGCTGTATCAGGCGCTTTTAAGAATCTTAATTTCCTGGCGTTATTTTTGTTCAACGCATTGATGTAAATTTCCCAATTGCCATCCACGGTCGTGCGGTTTGTGCCAGACGCGACTTTTGGATCCACGAACAATGGCACAACCTCCGGTGTCTGCTCGCCCGGATGCCCCCAGTTTGCAGCAGCTGTGCGCGATTGGAAGTTGTACAGGGCAAGCTGACTATCATGCTTCACACGGAAATATTGAGTACGCGGAAGGGTCGTGGGGCTGGAAAGGACAATTAATGGAACGGGTGTAAAGGTGGATTCCGGTGTAAAGGTTGGGATGGAAACCACTGTAGATGTGGGCACAAATACCGGGATCGCCGCGGCTGTTTGCGTGAAGGCAGCGTTGGCGGTCTGGGCGATGAGGAGATTGATTGAATTAGGGTCAAGCGTAGGAGCAGGAGTGATCGCCGCTGGAGCACACGCCAGGATCAATACCAGGCTAAGCGACCAGAGCAGTAACTTCTTACCGGAGTTGATCATGAAACCTCTTCGATAACGAACTGGAATAAAACAACCAAGTCCTATTCCCAAAGGATCAGTTGTGGCTGTGCTGTATTTTATGTCAACTCACAATAGACTTGAATAGGAATTCCGTTCGGATCACGGATGATGATCACTCAGTGCCCCCGTAAGCTGCAGGCTGGATGGCCCATATTCCATTAACTCGATCTGGTTGCCGTCCGGGTCGGTGACCCATGCCTGGAGTGAGTTGTCCATCCCCATTGAAATCTCGGTCACCGTCACACCCCTGTTGCTTAATTCGTTGCAAAACTTTTCCAGGCCCGTCACCTCCAGGCAGAAATGCTTATAGCGCGTGCCAGTCATGAGCTCCACCACTTTGCCACCCCACATCTCGGTTGCCATGGCCTGGTCAAAGAATTCCAGGAAGGTGATGTGTCCGCATTCGAAGTAATACCCAAATGGCTGACCCTGCCGGTTATTCAACGTAAACTTGACTTGCATGCCAAGTTTATTGACATAGAAGTCAATGATTTTGGAAAGGTCATTGGTTACAAAGTTAAGATGGGCCAGTTGTCGTATCATGGTGTTCTCCTTGTGTTGTTAAGCCACAATCTCTTTAACGCGACCTACCTGCCCACTCTCCAAGCGGACTTTGATTCCATGCGGATGATGTGGCGATTTGGTAAGAATGTCTTTGACGACGCCCTGGGTTAATTTACCAGTGCGTTGATCCTGCTTCAGGACGATGAGCACAGTCATCCCAGGTTTGATGGTAGCTCGGTTTTGCCCATCCATGGCTTCACGCCTTGAATTCGTTCAGGAATACTGTGAAATCCAGATCGCCTGGAGATTGCCCATAGTCTGTAAGCAATACGGCAGCTTCACTGCGATGTTGCGTGCCATGATTGACTACATGTAGCAAACAATGCCATAGGATGCGGTCTCGGTGGATGCCTGTATCCGTGGTGTATCGTAAGTGACTTTCCATAGCCTCATCACTCAAGCCTGCCAGATAGGCGCGCATGGCGGATTCTTCTTCACGCCAGCGGGTCTCAATAGCAGAAAGGCTGGGGTAATCAGCGGGTAGCAAATCGGAGGCAGTTTCGATCTTTTGAAACAATGCTCGCCAGCCCCACTCGGTCTCCAGGATGTGGAGCAAAGTCCCGTGTAAACCGCCATAGGGAAAGGAGGCAGGCGCGGCGAATTGTTCGCGCGTGACGTTGGCACTCGCGGCAAGAATTTTTTTATTGGCCCAATAGCTGTATTCGTAAAGAAGCAGGATATCTTGAATACTCATAACTTATTCTTTCACATAATCATACGTTGCAACGGCAAATTCCGAGGAGACAATAGGATTTTAGCTGCAATATCAATTCTCATCAACAACCCTCAAGGCATCGTTGCGGCCCAGGATGGCATGTTCTTTATGGGATTAACGATAAGATATTAATTGATTGCAACGAAAAAAAGGAGGCCGAGAGCAAGGCTCTCGGCCTCCAGAGTTCATTATCACCCGGTCGTGGGTGTCGCTGTGGGTGTTTCGGTGGGCAGCGGCAGCGTTGGGGTTTCGGTTTTGACGTCAGGGACTGGCGTGTTGGTTGGGGGAACGCTGGTTGGCGGCTCATTGGTCGGCGGAATTGCCGTGGGCGGGATGGGAGTCACGCTGGGGGTAAGAGTCGGCGTGGGGGTCGGCGTGGGCAGGTTCAGGCTAAGCGAGACGCGTTTTTCCGCGTAGAATTCCTCTCCATTCATGAGGTAAATCCGCAGAGTGAGCCTGTTGCCCTGAATCGTGTTGAGGACCGTGCTCAAATCCCAGGTGTAGATCGTATCCGCATTTTCGAATTTGTTGGTGCCTTGTGCCAGCACGGTCCATTCAGAGGGGTCGTTGCCCGCGCCATATTCCAGTCGCCAGCCGGTGAACTCACCTTTCGTGACATTGATGATGCCTTTAATGGGGAGTGAGGCCTCGGTGACTGTGTCATTATCTCTGAGGTTGCTGAACTCGAGCAGCGGTCGCGGGTCATCGATACTGCATTCACGTTCCGGCGCGAAGAAGGGATTACGCGGCATGCTATGCGATTCGAGCCATTCGCGGCCGGGACCTGAACGGAGCCATTGCCGTCCCCATCTATCCTGGACGTTCATCACGAATTCGTCCTTGGCGAAATCCTTGCAGGCGTCACCTGCAATCAGGCCTGTCCAGGTATCGAGCTGTGTCTTGACCAGTAGATCCTGGGATTTAGGGAGTGGCGGTTGGTCGCTGGCAAAATATTCGCTGCGTTGACCACCCTGGCACCATTGCGAAGGTTCCGTGCCTGACGTGACGCAGATGATTCGGTCTGTAATGCCCGGTGGAATGGTGAACGGCGTCGGGTTGTTGTTACTGACGATGGGTAACGCAAATTGCATAAAGGCTGACCAGATGGGGGCCGCGCCGGTGAGACCGGTCGTGTTGACCATAGGCGTATAGTCCGCGTTGCCCACCCACACACCGGTGACGAGATCTGGGGTATAGCCCATTGTCCAGTTATCGCGGAAATCGTTGGTGGTGCCAGTTTTGGCAGCCACCTGGAAGGGCAGATTCAAAAGTGAATTAGGTCCAAACATCCATGAACGGGCCTGATTGTCGGAGAGGATGGATGAGATCAGGAAGGCGTATTCGGGTCGAATGACCTGTTCGCCTCCGTCCGCGGGAGGCTGGTACTCAAAAACCGTGGTGCCTTGAAAATCTACGATTTTCAAAATGGCAACTGGCGGAACCTTCTTGCCGCCGTTGGCGAATACGGAATAGGCTGCAGTCATATCGATCAGGCTGACATCCCCTCCACCGAGTGTAAGAGCCAGACCATAATCAGGCCGGGTGAAGCTGGTGATGCCGAGTCTTTCCGCCATGCCGATCATACCGTCTTTTTGAGGTGTGTTGGGGTCATCGTAAATGCCGACGAATTCCAATGTCTTGACCGCAGGGATGTTGAACGAATTAGCCAACGCTGTGCGTACGGTCACAGGCCCGTGGAATCGATCATCATAGTTCTTCGGCACATAGGGTGGGTTCGCGCCATCGGGAAAGTCAGTGGGCACATCCCAGATTAGGGTCGCGGCGGTCCAGCCTTTTTCAAAGGCCGCCACGTAGTTAATTGGTTTGATCGAGGAACCAGGCTGGCGGGTGGCGCTGGTTGCCATGTTGACCTGTCCGGATATCGCATCGTTGTTGAAATCAGGCGAGCCCACCATGGCCAGGATCTCGCCGGTGGAGGGCTTGACGGCAACCAGTGCACCATTCTTGGCGTTTTTATCGGCGAGCAAAGCCACTTGTTCCGTGACCAATCTTTGGGCTTCGTCCTGCAGCGCAGGATCCAGGGAGGTGTATACGATAAAGCCGGAACGGTAAATCGTCTGCGCGTCGAATTGTTTTTCCAGTTGTTCGCGAACGAAATTGACCCAGTGGGGATAACGCGCATTGATACTCGGCGCGACGAAGTTGCGTGCTTTGATATCGTCCGCGGCGCCGACTGCCGCCACTTGATCCACACAGATGGGCACTTCGCTGTTGCTGACGGCGATGCAACCCTTCTGCTGGCTCAACTGGTACATTAACACCAGCACCTGTTGCTGGCGTGCCAGCGTGAGGTCACGATTGGTATACACATCGTAGACCGCTGGCGATTGAGGCAGACCTGCCAGAAAGGAAGCCTCCGCGAGGGTCAACTGGTTGGCGGTCTTGCCAAAATACGTTTCAGCGGCAGCTTCGATGCCATACGCCAGATTGCCGTAATAGATTTCGTTGAGATACAGCTCCAGGATCTCATCCTTGGAGTAGCGGCGCGTGATTTCCGCCGCCAAGATGATCTCGCGCGCTTTGCGCGCATACGTCCGTTCGGCGCGTTCTTCCGGAGAAAGCAGCAGCGCACGCGCTAATTGCTGGGTGATGGTGGATGCTCCGCCGCCCTGACCGTCGGTGCGATAGTTTTCCCACAAAGCGCGGGTAATCGCCCATGGATCAAAGCCTGGGTGTGAATAAAAGTCCTTGTCTTCGGTGGCAATTGTGGCAGCGACCAGAGCCGGGGAAATTCTGTCAAGCGTGATGTAGGTGCGGCGTCCGGCGTTTGGGTCGAGGATCTCATAAAGAGGATTCCCGTTCCGATCGAGAATGCGCGTGGTCTCGAATTGGGAGGCGCGATTCTTGAGGTCGGCCACGCTGGGCAGGGTCCGCGCGATACGATAATAGGTGACAACCAGCGCCGACCCGCCAAGAATGCCAAAGACCACCACCCCAAACAAAGCCAGGACAAACAGGCGCATCAGACAACCCCAACTGCGGCGCAGGTTCAGGTTGCCAAGCTCGACCCTCCAGGGCTGTGAATGTGAGTTGACTTGTGTGGGTGGCGGCGCGCGGCGTGGTGGTGGCTGTGGTTGGGCATCTTTCGTCCGGCTCATCGATGATTCATAGGCGACCGGTGAAACGCGCGTGCCCTCCATATCCACCTCATGGACGCGACGCGGCAACGGCATGTTGTCCTTATCCAGCGCGATGGTTACGGGCGGTGTAGGCGTTTTTCGTCCACCTTCACGGGAGTTTGGTGAATGCGTTTTGGTGGTGCCGTCCGAGTTGGGATCCTCGTCCTTGTTTGGTTCGATGGTGGGTTCGGCGTGTGTGTTGGCTTCGGAATCCAGCAGGCGTTTTATTTTTCGAGCGTGATCTTCTTCTTCGTTAGTCATTGTTACTTGATAGTTGGTTATTCATAAGTGTTTGAGTGGATGGGTCACAAATCTTCATTAATCATAAATCAAGAAGGTTTGCTCATCATTAATACGGTCCAGATGCCGCGATGACAAACCTCATCGTTTTGGTTCTTCACTTCGAGCGTGATGGTCACAGAACCGCCGCCAATGCGCGGCAGTGATTTCGTTTCGATCGTTTCCAGTTCCACGTAAATACTGTCGCCAATAAAAACAGGCTTGACGAACTTCCATTCCTTCACTTCGCGGAACGCAATGACGGTGCCATCCAAAATACCGGTCTGCCAGGCCAGGCCGGAAGCTATCGCCAGACCCAATAGACCATGCGCGACCTGTTTGCCAAAAATGGTGGTCCTGCTGAATTCAGCATCGGTATGGATGCGGTTATCGTCACCTGATACTCTGGCGAACGTCATGATATCGTCTTCGGTCACCGTTCGCTTATCCGTTACAACTTTCTGCCCAACACTGAACTCTTCGAAATAAAGGCCCATACATCATCTCCTGGTTTCATCGTTGAATGGTCGCTTGGTCGTCTGTTCCTTTGATCGACAGATCACTCTATCACAGAAAAATCTCAGAACCGCAGTACCCACAACGGATGACGCCTTTGCCGGCGAGCGAAAGTTCGCCGTTGCAGTAAGGACATTTACCGGCTTCGGTCAATCGTCGTGCCTCCGCTGAGTACAGCAGGCCTTCGTCCCAGTTGATATAGCCTGTAAACTCACCACGCTTGACCAGTTCATAAATCCACGTTCGAACCAGGTCGCGCGGGGCGTTAAGTTCGCGGGTAAGGTCCTCCAGCCGAATCTGTGCGCGGGCCTCTATGATAGCCGCGATGCGTACCTGCCGTTCGCGCAAGGCCGAAGCGCTATACACTCGTCCATGTTGGGCATCGTACCAGCCCTGCAGGTGTTCCGCCCGCAGTACAGCATCCACCAGGTCATCGCATTGATCCACAGGCATCTGCAGTTCAACGGCAAGGTCAGTGAGTGTCACTTCGCCTCGAGCTTCGATCATCTGAATGGCCCGGCGTTCCCGGTCAGTGGCGATGAGTGCTCGGGCTTCCGACCAGCCTTTGGCGGTGAAGTACAGCGCGGCCCCCAAAAGCAGGATGGCGAGCGGCGTAAAGAAAAAGAGAAAGGCTGCCGCGCCCACGACAAAAGATGCCTCTGCATCAGAACCAATCCCCAGCGAAGTCATCAGACCGCTTACCAACACAGCCAGCCCCGCTCCACCGATCACCAGTCCGCGCGGCAGGGCGCGCTTCTCACGGATCGCGCCGCCCAGCAGGGTCAACGCCACCAGGGGCATGGCAATAAAGCCAAACAGGAAGGCGAAACGCCCGAAGCCATCCGCCAGGTTCTGGGCTGCACTGGCGCTGTATAATGTGGCGCAAGCCAGTCCCACAGCAATGAGCGCCCCTGCTGCAGTGATCAGTGCCAGGGCGGCGGGAGCCGGTAAAAGGTGAGTACGCCAGTCAGTGAGGATGGATTTCAGCATTTTGTTCTGTCGTTTGCTTACCGACTCTCGAACCAAATTATACCCTTTGACCTCTTGACATTCTGCCCGTACAATACAACCTATGCGTGACTGGTCACTCGCCCCGGGCGACCCTCTGTGCCTGACACTGGCTGCGGATGCACGGCTTTCCATACCTGACTATCTCAACGACCATATCTGGGAACTGGCTCTCGGCGGGGGGGAGCCGCCAGCCCTCTCACTTCGCACCACCTTTGGCTTGCGTGCCAAATCCATGCGCCTTTTCTTCCGCTTCAGCGAGGGGAACAAATCCGTCAGCGACCCGGCGGCGTTTGCCTTGCCGCCAACCATCCGGCGTTTTTATCCGAACTTTCTGGTCATGGAATATTCACCATTACCCAGCATAGACGTATCAACGGAGTACTGGGTTCCACAATCCAATGCCATTAGCGGACGGGTGAGCGTGGCCAACAAATCGAATGCCACGCGCAAGATACGGCTTGAGCTTTGCGCACTGCTCTCTCCGATTGGGGGCCAGATCATGACCGCCACACAGATCAGCCTGGTCAACGCGCTGGCCGGCCAAACCAACGGACTCTTTCCTGTGCTGTTCATGACGGGTGGTCCCGCACACGGTTCCGGTCCCTATCCATCGCTCTTTCTCGACCTTGACCTGGGCCCGGGCGCCACCCGTCAACTGACCTTCACACACACTGCCACGGACGAATTGCAAAAATCATTCGAACTCGCCCGCCAGACGAGCGCGCGCCGCTGGGAGGCCGAACGGGCGCGGCTTGAGATGATCAACCAGAGTCAGACGATTGACATTCGCATTGGTGATAAAGATTGGGATGCGGCCTTTGCCTTGAGTCAAAATGTGGCCTTCCAATTGTTCTTCCCACCCAATACCCATCTACCGTGCCCTTCTATTGTCTCGGCTCGTGGACCGGATAACGGCTTTTCACCCAAAGGCGATGGCACCGATTACCCGGCCTCCTGGAATGGTCAATCGGTGCTGGAAGCATATTACCTGGCAGAGGTGCTGCCTGGCGCGCCGCAAGCCGCGCAGGACTTGTTGATGAATTTTCTGGCCATCCAAACCGAAGATGGCTCGATCGATGGAAAACCCGGTCTGGCTCATCAGCGCGGTCGTTACCTGGCTGCCCCTATGCTGGCCAGCCTGGCATTGAAACTCTACGAGCGGACGGAAGACCAGGAGTTTCTCAAAAAAGTATTTCCAAAACTACAAAAGTTTTTCTGGTCGTGGTTCTCGCCTGAATATGACGAAGACCGCGATGGCCTCCCACAATGGAAGCACGTCCTGCAAACCGGTTTCGAAGATAACCCACTTTTCGATGCCTGGCACGAATGGTCGTTGGGCGTGAACATTTCGCACGTTCACAGCCCTGCGCTCGAAGCCTTGTTATACAACGAAGCCGCCTGCCTGATCAAAATGGCCGAGTACCTGGAGGTGCATGATTCGCTGGTCCTGCTCAACGAGCAAGCCGCCGCGCTGCGCAAATCCATTGAGTCGAGCTGGCAGCCGCGAACGGGTCTGTATCATTATCGGGAGCGCGGCACGGGCTCGGGCCTGGAAGGGAAGGTGTTGGCACGGCAGCAAGGCACGGGGTCATTTACACCGAAACTCAAGTTCGAAGGGCCGATCCGCTTGCTAATCGAGGTACAGACCCAAAATCCCGCGATGAGGCGGCCTGAGATCCGCATTCATCAGTTTGCCACCAAGCCTGCCGAAGAAGTCATCACCAGCGTTGATTATCAGTGGCGGAATGGCGGTTCGGTCTACACCACAAAAAACGTCTTCTCGAAGCTGGCCAAGGTGGTGGTGCGTGATTTGAGCGCGGAGGATGTCGTCACCATCAAGACGCTCGATTTCACCACCGAAGACCATACCCTCTTCACGCCGTTGTGGGCGGGTGTGCCCGATGCACAACATGCGCAGGTCATGATCGGACGTGCCTTATTGGATGCGGCACGTTTCTACCGCCCGTATGGCGTGCCGGCCTGTCCGCTGCTCGCTTCGCGCAGCCCGGAAGCTGAATCGGTTGCTCAATCGGTGCACCTGTCCTGGAATTTATTGATCTGCGAGGGCCTGTTGCGCTATGGTTTTCGTTCGGACGCGGCGCGCCTTTTCGTACACAATATGACAGGCGTCATCCAAAACCTGAAACAGGACCGCGCCTTTCACGCGCGTTATCACGCAGACCGGGGAACCGGTATCGGTGAGCGTAACGCGCTGAGTGGACTGGCACCGGTGGGTTTGTTTATGAAGCTACTGGGTGTGGATATTCTTTCGGCAACGCGTGTGAAAATTGAGGGCGAGAATCCATTCCCCTGGGATGTGACGATTGGCTACAAAGGCTTGAAAGTAGTACGGGGACAAAAGAAAACCGAGGTGATCTTCAGTAACGGCAAGTCGGTAACGGTTACCGATACGGAACCCACCATTGTTTCGTTGTGACGTATGATGAACGATAAAACGGGGTAAAATCCAAATAATGACCTTGCCCATCCGTTGGACAGTTCAAGATAGATATGGCAACACCGTTTACCTTACGGAGGAATGATGGCAGCATATTATCGAAGCCATAAATCACCCTGAAATGGAAGACTATGAAGATGAATTGAAGGAAACGGTGCATTTGGATGCTCACAGGCAGGACCCTCTGAATCCGCAAAAGTATAGGTATACAAAAGCATTTGACAATTTGCCAGCGCATAATACTCACATTGTTGCCATTGTGTGGTTTGGTCTCCGCGAAAATGATGTCGGTGAAATCGAAACAAACAACTTTATCGCTACTGCATACCAGAAAGAAATAGGGTAACAAAATGGCTCAACCTGTTATGAACTATGACGAAACCAGTGACACACTATATGTTTCATTTGTCCCCGATGTAAAAGCCACGGGTATTGAACTGAGCGACAATATTCTGCTCCGTATTGATAAAGAAAATCGCCGGGCCATTGGTATTACATTCCTGAACTATTCCATCCTCATACAGAAGGCGGATTTTGGTCCCCGCAGTTTTCCATTGACGGGCCTGGCCAAGTTGTCAGAGGAGAGCCGTGAAATGGTCTTAGAAATCCTGGATAAAACACCTGTTAAAGAGATTTTGTCGCTTTCTACATATACGCCTTCATTGTCAGAAGCAATTCCCATTACGCTATTGCATCTGCCCGCACCACAAACGGCCTGATGCAGCTAAAAGTGTCAACAAGGTCCTTTCTTGTTGACACTTTTGACTTATAGTGTCATTGATCTATGAGGCCAAATAATAGAATTCTGATTATCGAGAAATACGAGTTTTTGATTCCATTTCTGTTATTCATCGTGTTTCTCGCTCTTACGCTTCCCGGCATTTCCTGGGGCGCGCCGAGCACCTGGCATCCCGATGAGATTGTCGTGCGCTCGATCAAGGCTTTGTTTGATCCCGAATATCGATTCGACGAAATCAATTTTGATTACCCCACGCTGCCGCAGTATGTGATGTATGGCCTGGGGAAAATGATCCTGGGTTTAGGATCTTCGGAGAAAGAGATTCTTGTCGCGGCGCGCGTCCTATCAGCAATTCTGGCGGGCCTGACGGTTCTCCTGACCTATCTTATCGCCCGGCGCGCGGGAGGCAGTATTTGGGTAGCAGGCTGGAGCGCCCTGTTGTTGATCTGCGTCAGCGAGATGGAACACAACGGGCGGTTTGCCCATAACGATACGTTCCTCATTTTTTTTACAACCCTGGCGGTTCTATGTGTCGTTGAATATTTCAACAAACAGAACAAACTCTGGTTATATGGTTCGTTCGTGGCCGTGGGCCTGGCCGCCTCGAGCAAGTATATTGGCGGCAGTTTAGTGATTCTCCCGCTGGGGGTGTACTTGATCGGTCAAAGGAAAAATCTGCGCAGCCAGCCCCTGCCTGTGGCGGAGACGCTTTTCATCGGCGCCGCGCTCACATTTTTGGGTTTTGCCGCGGGAACACCCAAAGCCTTGTTCTGGATGACCTATTATGTTAAACGCGTGCTACCTGCCTTGCAATGGCAGGCGGCCTATGGAAAACAACCCGATAGCCTCCGTGGAATCTTTGGTCAATATGGTATTTTGACCGATGGTCTGGGGTGGCCATTGATGTTACTGTTTGGCGCAGCCCTGGTGTGGGCGATTTTCCGTGTGCTGCAGAGTTATCGTAGTCAGGAAATAAAACTCAACTCACAGACCACCAGCTTTGCGATTCTTCTGGCTGCGATCCTCGTCCTGGACCTGCCGATGCTGTTCTCGTACAACTATCAGTTGCGGTACTTTCTGACATTGATGCCGTTAATGGCGGTGCTGGCTGCCTTCTTTGTGGAGGCGCTATATGTGCAGGCAGGGCAGCAGGCTGGAATGGGCTATCGAATTTTACTGAACGTCAGCGTGTTGGCAATCGTCTTGTATTCGCTGGCGCGCATCACCAGCCTGATGTTACTGGTTATTAACGATGCGCGCATTCCTGCCAGCGCTTTTATAGGGACCTTACCCAACGGAACATCGCTGGAGCACACCAATTATCCGCCCGTCATCCCGGGGAATCACTTCGAGCGCGAGCACAACTATCCGCTTTATATCGTTAAGGGGAATGAGCCGCTGCCCACAAACAAGCGCTATGATTTCAATGCAGGCGAGGTCGGGCTGGACGACCGCGGAACCGATTACCTGATTACCGACAGTTTTACTTATGAACGCCTCAGCGACCCATACATTTGTGCCAGCATGCCAGCCGAATGCGATTTCTTCAAACAGCTCGACACGGGTCGGTCGAACCACTATAAACTGATTGCCGAATTTTCGTATTCGTTGCCTCCCTATCTGCCGCAAATCCAGGTTCTATTCGTCAACCCCACCATCCGTGTCTACGAGAGGATTCCATGAACGATTTTCGTTCCGGTTATGTTGCCATTATCGGCAGGCCCAATGTGGGCAAATCGACGCTGGTGAACGCGCTGCTAAGGCAAAAGATCGCGGCGGTGTCACCCAAGCCGCAGACCACGCGCAAACGTCAGTTGGGTATCCTCACCACCGATTCGTATCAACTGGTCTTTGTGGATACACCCGGCCTGCACAGCCCACGCCATAAGCTTGGCAAATTCCTGAATCAGGAGGCGGAGGAATCGCTGGAGGGAGTAGATGTCGTCCTGTGGCTGGTGGATGGATCGGTGCGACCCACGGACGAGGACAAACAGATCGGGAGCCTGCTCAACGACCTCCCGCGCCGGACGCCGCTGGTGATTGCCGCCAACAAAATGGACCTGGTCCCGGCTGAGGCGTTGACTCGGAATCTCGAAGCGTATCAGGCCTCCGTGAAGAAGGCTCGCGCTGACGACCGAAGAGAGGGACGAAACGAAGCGAAGGTGATTTCCATCTCCGCCACGCAGAATACCAATCTCGATTCGTTGATCGAGTTGCTCGTTTCACTGAGTCCATTTCGCGCGCCGGAGTATGATGAGGAACAAGTCACGGATTCCTATGAGCGTGACATCGCTGCAGACCTGATCCGCGAGGCGTGCCTGAATAACCTGCGCGATGAAGTGCCCCACGGTGTGGGCGTCCGCATTGACGAGTTCAAGGAACGCGAAAACGGCATGCTCTACATTGCCGCGACGGTCTTCGTGGAGCGTGACTCTCAAAAAGGGATTGTGATTGGCGAGGGCGGAAAGATGTTGAAGACGATTGGTTCGGCGGCGCGGAAAGAGATTGAGGCGATGGGTGGCCGCCCTGTGTTTTTGGAACTACGTGTAAAGGTGTTGAAGGACTGGCGCAACGATGAAGACCTGATGAAGAGGTTTGGCTATCGAATTGATAAGAAGAGGAGGAGATAAACAGGTGACAGTCACTTTCGCGCAGCGGATGATTGTCAGCTCATTTATTCACTACGACTTGATGGGTTTGAACCCTTCTCCCAGGGCCTCATGTGCGATGCCAATCACCATGAACGCGTGCGGGTCCATTTCATGGACGATGGCTTTGAGCGTGGAAACTTCCGCGCGCGTGATCACGCAGTATAAAACCGGCCGCGCTTCGCCCGTATAAGCCCCTGAACCTTCGAGAATCGTGACGCCGCGTTGCAGTTCTTCAATCACACGGTTGGCGATTGCATTCGCCTCTTTAGTGACGATCATCGCCGTGCGGACGGTGCCACCGCCCTCGAGCGTCGTTTCTGCAACTAAGCCGCTGACATATAGGGCAATCATGGCATACAAGGCCTGCTTCCAGCCAAAGACAAAGCCCGCGCCGAGAATGACAGCCGTATCCACGATCAGGTAGCTTTGGGTCATCGAGATGCCGCGCCAGTTGTTCAGGATGCGCGCCAGGATGTCCGAGCCGCCGCTGGTGCCGCGGGCACGATAGACAAGCCCATAGCCAATGCCGCTTACAATGGCTCCATATAACGAGTTCAGAAAGATATCGCCCTGCAAATCCTGGATGAGCCGCGTCCCTGCGCCATTGGCCGCGAAGAGCGGAGTTTCGATGAGCAGGTCGGTGAGCATGGCATAGGTGACGATCGCAAAGGCGGTGCGGATGGCAAAGCTCCGCCCGCCCAGGAAACGCCAGCCCAGGAGAAAGAGCGGAATATTCCCGAGGAATAGCATCAGGCCGATGGGCCAGCCTGTAAAGTGATTGATCAGCTGGGCAATGCCGCTCACGCCGCCTGAAGCCAGGTTCGCCGGGACGAAAAACACGCGCAGGCTGAAGGCCTGGATTAAAGAACTGATTCCGATGAGCAGAAAATCACGCAGGACAGGGTAATATTTTTTCATTATTTCAATCATACACGATGGTCGAGTAGTCCCGCCGCGCTGAGCGGACACTGAGCGAGCGATAGCGAGACGAAGTGGAAGTCGAAGCGTCGAGGGACATATCGAGACCACTGGTTACTACAACAATTTTTGTTTCAAAATTTCTTCTGCTAATTTGTGGTCTCGATACGGTCCCGGCTAGCGCCTCGACCTACTCGACCACCGGTGTCTTTATGGAATCTCCACCCCCGCCTTCTCTTCAATCACACCCACCACGGCGGAGTTATCCAGTTCACCCATACCAGATTCGATCATCTGTTGGAAGAATTTTGTATGTTCTGCCGCGCTCGAGATGGGAATGTCATATTCCTGCGCGGTTTCCAAAATGATTCTCAAATCCTTCAATTGCATGTGAGCCTTGAAGCCGGGGTTGCGGTTGCCGTCGAACAGGCGCGGTGGCTTAACGTCCAGGGTCCAGCATTGGGCTGCGCCGCCTTTGATGGCCTCTACTACTTTGCGCGGGTCAACTCCCGCTTTCTTCGCGAAGACCAGTAGCTCACCCATCGCCACCATCTGAGCGGCGACCATGATCTGGTTCGCGGCCTTGGCCACCTGACCCGCGCCTGCATCACCGACATGTGTGACGGTCTTACCCATTGCATGGAACACAGGTAAAGCCTTCGCCAATGCGGACGCGTCACCGCCGACCATGATGGTCAGCGTCCCGTTGCGGGCGCCGATGTCGCCTCCTGAAACCGGAGCATCCAGCGCAAATACGTTTTTCTCAGCCAGCTTCTGTGCGATCACCCGCGCGGAAGCTGGTTTGATGGTGGAGTTATCCACATAAATGAGGTTGTCATGCGCACCGGCCAGGATTCCATTTTCACCCAGGACAACCTTTTCCACATCGGGTGTGTCAGGTAGATTCGTGAAGACTACGTCTACTTGTTTCGCGACTTCTTTTGGAGAGTTGGCAGCCGTTGCGCCTTCTGCAACCAGTTCATCCGCAGATGCGCGGGAGCGGTTATGAACGATAAGAGGAAAACCTGCTTTGAGAATGTTGCGGGCGATGGACTTGCCCATTAACCCCAGGCCGATGTATCCGACTTTGAGCATGCTGACTCCTTAGATTAGCCACACACTTGCCCCGGGCGCAAGTGCCGGGGGAGAGCACTGAGAAATTTTTGCGATTATAACTGACTGGTTCACCCTCTCCCGCTGGCGAGTGTTTCCAAAGGACGGGTGAGGGAAGTCCAAAACAAAGAACCTGCTCCCCGCAGGTCCCCGTTAGGGGATCAGGAGGGGCAGGTTCCGGCTAAGTAGGATACGATGCGGCGACTTACTGTATCGCGTATGAGATTTGGACGGTCACCGTGAAGGTCAACTGTCCGGGCTGGATCGGCACAGCGGCTTCCGCTACGGCATTCCCGCCACCACCGCGGCCATCCATATATGGGTAGACCGGGGTATCGTAGAAGCTGATGGACTGAACCTCACCCAGGGTGAGACCCGAGGCGGCCGCAAGTTCCTTGGCCTGGGCTTCGGCGTTCTTGACGGCATCGGCGCGGGCCTGCTTGAGAGCCTCGGCCTTGTCCACCACGTCGAACTGAACGCTGTTGACGGTGTTTGCACCAGCAGTCACAGCCGTATCGAGCAGGTCGCCGAGTTTGTCGAGGTCGCGCACGGTGACGTACACGGTGTTATCCACGGCATAGGTCTTTTGGCCGCTGGGCAGACCCGTGGAGGGGTCGTACTTGTCCATGGGCCAGATGCTGAAGTTGGTCGTGCGAATGTCCTTCGCATCGATACCGAACTCGGTCAACGCCTGAATCAACTGCTGGGTCTGGGTGTTGTTCTCGGTGACTGCTTCGGAGGCAGTCGGTTGTTCCGTGTGCACGCCCACATAGATATAGGCAATGTCAGGCTCCAGGTTGGCCTGTCCGGTGCCGGACACGCTGAGAGTGCGGACGTTCACCGGCGCCTCCTGGTTGATAGTGGTCGGTCCGCAGGCGCTGACTGCTAACGCAAGCGCAAGCATGGCAACCGCCGCAATCATAATGGATTTGGTCTTCATTTTCATAAACTCCTTGTTTGAGAGAAATCTCCTCATGGTCTCAATGACGATGGATGACGCAAAAAGTTCCCGTACCTGACCTGTACTGTAACCTCCTGTGTCACTTGGGCAGGGCTGTAGCATTGAATTTTAGTCCGTTTACCTGTACAATCTACGTACATTTGTTCTAAAGCTCAGCGTCGGTGCGAAAAGTGATTTCTTTACCAGGACAGAGATTGCTTCGCCTTACGGCTCGCAACACCTGCGTGAATTGCTATGAAATGCTAAGGCATTTCAAAAATCATGCGGGTGTGACGGGAAGCATACATGCCTATAGACTACCAGCAAATCTACACACAAATCCAGGAAATTGGAAAAGGCTTACGCGAACGCCGGCGGACTCTGGAAGAGCGCCGCGCGAAGGTGTGGGAGCTATTAAATATTTACAATCTTGAATTGGATTTGCTCAACTCCCTGGTGGATTCGGCCCAACAAGCCGACCCCAACATTCGCTGTGCTCGTCCCGGGGACGAACCTCTCGTCTCTTCCCACCCCTGTTCTGATTCTGCCATCCAGGCCACTCTCATCGCCGCGGACGGTTCGCAGATTCTGCCGGATCGTCATGCTGCGATTCAGTATTTCGTTATCAACGTCGGTGCCATCGCCATGCGGGTTGGTTCTGGTAACTCGCCAGAAATCTTCACGGATACCGAACTGCACATCCTCGATGAATTTGAAGATACGATCTTCAGCGAGAGCCAGATCGCTTTGCAGCGTGACGTGGCGGAGCGTAAAAAACTATTGGAAGTTGCGCAAAAGTATACGGCACCGTTCATCGCTCTCACGGAAGGACAATTGGAACTTTGGGGGTCAACGGCTATCGATAATTCCCGAGACTTTGAGAAAACGCTTAATGATTACCTGAACGCGCTCAAGGAAATGAAAGACCGAAACATCATCACCTCCGGTTATGTGGATAAACCCGGCGCGAACTGGGTGGTGCGCCTGATGGAGATTGCCACCCTTCCCAAGGATGAGTTACGCAACCTGAAGAAATACCGTCCGTTTTTGGGTGTCACCGA
>Ga0114129_10004717_pt1 | contig 19249 bp, 10 predicted proteins | sample RhiMetdeltSRZDD1_FD_80071 | JGI IMG/M metagenome (GOLD analysis project Ga0114129, IMG submission 80071) | Populus rhizosphere microbial communities from Tennessee, USA - Rhizosphere MetaG P. deltoides SRZDD1 (version 2) (version 2) | ecosystem: Host-associated > Plants > Roots > Rhizosphere >...
CGCCTGGCTGCGCGACCGGGGCGCGCCGCGCGTCCTGCTCTGGACCGCCCCGCAGAATGCGCAGGCGCAGCACGTCTTCGACAAACTAGGCTTCCGCCGGACGATGATCGAAATGACGCTCGAGCTGGAGCGCTGAGGGGCGGCCTAGAGCCCTCCACGCAGGTTCGCGAACGGGGCCAGCGGCCCGTCGTCGGTACGGCGCAGCAAGGCGACCAGTCGGCCGCGGTGTAGCGCGCGGACCGGCCCACCCGGGTCGGGGAAGCCGGCGGGAACGCTCCACGTCGGCGGCGTGACGATTCCGACTCCGACCGGTTGGCCCTGCGCGACACGGCGCGCCTCGTCGTCGTCAAGTGGGCGCGCGGCGAGCCAGGGAAAGAGCGGCTCGCCGGTGATGGCGACGCGGTGGCCTTCGCCCGGGTCACTCCACGGGCCGATCGCCGTGCGGCGCAGCGCGCGCAGATGCGCGCGGCAACCCAGCGCACGACCCATGTCTCGCGCGAGCGATCGGACGTAGTAGCCGCGACCGCAGCGCAGGAACAGGCGGCTGGTCGCCCGCGCGATGTCGTGTTCGAGCCAGCGCGCCTCGTGGAGGAAGACGCGGCGGGCCGGCAATTCGAAGACTTCGCCACGATGAGCCTTCCGATATGCGTATTCGCCGTCGATACGCTGGGCCGACGTCGGCGGCGGCACCTGGTCGCGCCAGCCCACGTGCTCGGCCAGGGCGGCCTCGAGGCGGTCGGGCGCGAGACCTCGCACGTCTCCCGTCGCGACCACGGTGCCGAGCGGGTCACCGTTGTCCGTCTCCGCGCCCCAGGCCACCTCAGCCTCGTACTCCTTCGGGACGTCGTGCAGCAGATCCACCGCGCGGGTCGCCTGCCCCAGCGCGAGGATGAGCAGGCCGGAGGCAAACGGATCGAGGGTGCCGGCATGGCACACCGGCAGCTTGCGGCCTCCCGTGGCCGCCGCCGACGCCGCGACGTCGCGCGTCAGCGCCGCGCTGGTCGGCCCGACTGGCTTGTGCAGCAACAGCAGGCCCGGATTCACGCCCCATTCTCGCCGAAGGGTCTACATCAGGGCACCGACACGAGCTGGAACTGTTGCTGGACGACGTTGGCCCACGACCAGGTGTCGACGTTCGTGGCGTTGTCGGTGCCCGCTCCCGCGACGTTCAGGACCTTGCCGCTGTGCCGCGCCGTCAGGCGGTAATAACCGCCGCCGAGGCTTTCGAGGCGCCACTGCTGGTTCGTGGCGCTCGACGAGGCGGCCCACTGCTGCACGTTGGAGCCGTTGGCGGTTCCCGCGTTCTGAACGTCCAGCGCCTTCCCGCTGTTGCGGTTGACGACGCGGTGGTACCCGCCGCCCGCGTCCACGAGTAGCCACTCGTCGTTGGTGGGTGCCGTCGACGTGTACGTCCACTGGTAGACGTTGGCGCCGTTCGCCGTCGACGCGCTCTGCACCACCACCGCCTTGCCACTGTGGCGCGCGAGGATCCGGTAATACCCGCTGAACCCTCCGGGTGTCGGCGTGGGCGTGGGTGGGCGCGTCGGAGTGGGGGTCGGCGTCGGCGTGGGAGACGCGGCCTCGAGACGATCGCAGAGTTGCGCCTCGTAGAGAGACGCCGGGACGAGCGTTCCCGCCTTCTGTTCGGTGAACCCCTGCGGCCCCGGCTTCGGGAAGGCGGTGGTGAACGACCCGCTGGCGGAGATGGCGTAGTTCTGCGCCGTCGGCGGCTTCTGGACGTACATCGTCTTGTTGAAGCCCCACGTCGTCGAATGCGCCGCTCCCCAGCCGTGCGAGGTCCCCCAGTCGCCGCGGTTGATCATGCGCACGTTCCCGCTGGCAGACTCGACGACGTTGTCGAAGAGCACACCGGTGGCCCACTTCATGTGGCCGGCTTCCATGTCGTGGCCGTTGGTCGTCGTGCAGCGGTAGAACACGATGCCGGAGGCGTCCTGGCTGCCGCTGGTCACGAGCGCGTGCCGCGCGTCGTCGATGTGGCAGCGGCTGAAGAGTGCCAGCTGCCCGTGGTGGCCCACCTGAAAGCTGTAGAAGCGCCCGCCCGTGCGGATGCCGACCGGGCTCAGCGCCTCCGAGTCGGCCACCGTCGTGCGGACGCTGCGGGTGACGCTCACCCCGGCGAAGCCGTAGTGAAGAGCGGCGATCCCCCGTACCCAGCAGTCTTGCGCGCCGTTCACGGACACGCCCGTCCACGCGTGGTTCTCGTCCTCCCCGCCCGCGGTCACGATGTCGATGCGGAGGTTCTCGACGCCGGATTGGGAGACGTAGCTCCAGCTCGCCTTCGTCAGGTACGACGTCGACGTGCTGCGGTCGAGGTGCTGGAAGATCGGCGCGTCCAAGGTGACGCTCGTTCCGGAGATCGCGGCGATGCGGCGGTAGTACGGGATGTCCAGGCTGCCCGGCGCCCACGCCGCATCCGGCGCAGTGCCCCCGCCGTCGACCGAGTCGATCCACGCCTGCGTCGACGGATGGTGCACCACGACGTCGTCACCGACGGTGAACGCGCCGGCGTCCGCCACCGCGACGCTGCGCGAGCCGACGGGCGCGAACGACGTGACGATGTCGGTGCGCGGGTCCACCTCCGTCCAGCCGACACCCGAGCCCAGGAGCACGACGGAGCGTTGGTGCGGCGTGTCCCCTACCGCTCGCAGCACGGTGCCGGTGGTGCCTTTGCCGGAGCCGCGCAACACGACGCCGCTCGTCCTCAGGGCCAGCTGCCCGGCGATCTCGTAGGTGCCGGCGTTCAATACGAGCGCCCCGCGGAAACCGTTCGCGTCCGGCGTGCGGGCGCCGACCTGGTCGATGGCCTGCTGGAGGCGCGCCGTCTGGTCCCCGGTCCCCGGGGACAGGCGCATCACCTCCGGGACGTTCGGGATCGCGACCTGGCCGTACTTGTAGCCCGCGTAGCTGTAGTCGGGGATCCGGTTGCCCTCGGCGTCGGACGCGTAGCTGAGCCGGCCGCCCGAATAGAAGACGCGGCTCGACTGCCACTGTCCGGATCCCGCGGTCGCGGGATACGCGCTGCAATAGCCAGGGATCGTCGTCTGCGCGGATACGGATACGCCGAAACTGCACGAGAGAACGACACAGACCGTCCTCGCGACACAAGACGCCGCCATTCTTTTCCTCCTCGCACCAGGGCAACGGGGTGATGCGAGGACGATAGGAGCCGCCTGCGGCACGCGACAAGTGAATTCACGGGACTTTCGGATCAAAAGTTTGCGAAGACCGGCGGACGGCGACGAGCTCCGGGGCGGAGGTGGCGGTCGTCACCAGTGTGGCGCCGAGAAGGACTTCGAAATAAGGCGTGGGCTGGCCCTCGAAGACTCCAAGCCGCGACCGCAGCTCGCGCACCCAGTGCTCGGAGGTGATGAAATCCGCGCCGGCCTCGGTCGAGCCCATGTCGGTGCCGGAGACGACGAGCACCGTGCCCGCCCCATGGAGGCCCGGCATGTACGCGACGCGGCAGTAGCCGTGTTTGCTCCACTCCACCGCGTATGTCGGCGCCTCCCCCGGACGCGGGTCCCGGTTGTCGAGGAATGCCGTGCGCGTGGGCTCGTCGAACCGCGTGCTGAAGTTGAGACGCGGCTCCACCAGCTCCAGCCAGGGATTCGCACGCCGCGGTCCCGTCACGATCACGTTGTCCGTTTCGAACAGAGGCCGTGCGGCGACACGGGCGAGGACGACGTCGCCGGGCAGACCCTGAACGGCCAGGAGCTGCAGCGCGCGGCCGGCCAGGATCACGTCCGCCATCGGCGTCTGCCGCTGGTAGAGCATGCGGCCGAACAGGCGGCGGGACTCCACCGGCTCGACGCGTTCTTCATTGATAACTACCATGCGCTCTTGCTGATAGTCGGAGAGCGCGAGCTGGCCGCCGAGAAGGTCCTGCATCAGCGGGAGGCCGCTGTCGCCCACCACGATCGTGGTACTCCGCCCGTTGTCGAACATCTGCCGCCAGAGGCGTTCCACCTCGGGGCGGTGAGGCAGCGCCGAGTGACGCCCGTCGCGCAAGCGAGCGGCCACGAGGCCGGTGACGACCACGAGCAGCAGCGCGCAGGTCGCGGCCAGCAGGCGTAGCTGGAGGCGCGCACGGCGGGACGCCTCGACCGCTGGCTTGAGCGGCGCCGCCTCCCGTGGTCGGAATACCGGCAGGTACGTGGCCATCGCCACTTCGATGAGCAGCGGTTCCTGCGCACCCTCGCCTTCGAAGTATTCCGCCAGCTTCTTGCGCAAGAGGGACGCCTGGGCGCGGACGAGGCCGGCCGCGCTCTCATCGAAGTCGGACCGCCCGAGGACGACGGCCGCAATGGCCGCCTCATCGAGGGCCGCGGCCGGGCCCTCGGACTGTTCGACGAGGTAGCGGAGGAGATCCTGGAGGCGGCGCGACCGCCGGAGAGCCGCGCTCGCGATCACCCTCTGCACGAGCGCGCGCCGGGCGTCCTCCATCGGCGGAGTGGTGGCCATGTTCGCGGCTTCGGATGCTAGCACTGGCCGGGCACGTCGAGCTGGAACAGCACTGACTCCGGCCCGGCCAACCGGGCCGGGGCCACGTGAATCAGTGATACAGTAGCCCGTCGACCTCGTGCGGGCCCCAGGTTCAGGCGCGTTTCGGCCGAGATCTGAGTACGGCCATAGTGGCTTTTCGTTCCCCGCGCTCGGCCCACCGAGGCAATCCATGACATCGGAACGACCCGCGAGTGTTGCGGTCTCGCCGACGCCGCCGCTCCGCTCGGACGTGCAGAGCATCTTCCATCTCGTCATCGTCGCGAGCCAGCGCGCCAAGCAACTGGCCGCAGGCGCGCGCCCGCGCGTCGACCCGGGCACGCATCGGCACGCTCGTGTGGCTCTGCTGGAGGTGACGGCGGGCCTCGTCTCCTGGAGCGTCACGCCTCCCCCGGTGCCGGTCGACCCCGCCTCGGCTACACCGCGGAAATAGCCGGTCCCGCCGCGCGAACGATCGCGGCCAGGCTCTGCTCGACGTCCTCCGCCGTGGTGGCCCACGACGAGACGCTGATGCGCATGGCCGTCCGCCCTTGCCACACCGTCGTCCCGCACCAACAGGTTCCGTCGGCTTGCAGCGCCGACGCCACGCGCCGCGTCGCGGCGTCGTCACCGAAGGCCACGAGGACCTGGTTCAGGACCACGTCGTTGAGGATCTCGTAGCCGGCGGCGCGCAGCCCGTCCGCGAAACGGACGGCGTGCCGGCACGTGCCTTCCACGAGATCGGCGACGCCGCTCCGGCCCAGCGAGGCCAGCGCCGCCCACACTTCGACGCCGCGCGCGCGCCGGGAGAAGTCGGGCGTGTACTGATAGGGCTCACGCGCCTCGCCCTGCACCAGGTAGGCGCCGCTCGCGGACATCGCGCGCCGCACCGCCTCCGGCTCACGACACAAGACGACACCGCAGTCGTACGGCACGTTCAGCCACTTGTGGGCATCGGTGGCCCAGGAATCCGCGTCGGGGTAGCCCGCCCACAAGTGGGCACGCGCGGGGGCGGCCCCGGCCCATAGACCGAACGCGCCGTCGACGTGGACCCAGGCACCGGCCTCGTGCGCGGCGGCGACGATCTCGCGCGCGGGATCGAAGGATCCCGTGTTCACGTTGCCCGCCTGCAGGCAGACGATCGTTCTCGCCGACAGCGTGGGCAGGGCGTCGGCCCGCATCCGTCCCTGTCCGTCGACGGGCACGCGCACGACGCGCTCGCGTCCCAGCCCCAGCACGGCGAGGGCCTTCTGCACGCTGGCGTGCACCTCGTCGCCGAGGACGACGGTGATCTCGGGCGCGCCGAAGAGACCCTTCGCCTCCACGTCCCAGCCTTCGCGAGCGAGGACGGCATGCCGCCCGGCGGCCAACCCCGTGAGGTTCGCGGCGGTCGCACACGTGACGAACCCGCCACCCGTTCCTGGCGGCAGCCCCAGCAAGTCGACGAGCCACCTGAGGACGACCTCCTCGAACGCGGCGCTCGCCGGTGACGTCGCCCGCAGGCCGGCGTTCTGATCCCACGCTGTGGCCAGCCAGCTCGCGGCCAGGGACGCGGGCAGCGAGCCCCCGATCACGAAGCCGAAGAAACGCGGGCCCGCGCTCGCCATCGTGGCGGGCGAACCGATGGCGTCGAGTCGCGCCAACACAGAGGCGGCCTCTCGCGGTCCCTCCGGCAGCGGTTCGAACAGGGTCTCGAGAGCGCGCAGGGCGTCGGGCGTGGGCGCGACCGATCGGCCGTCGAGACCCGACAGGTAACGCGACGCCCGCAGGGCGGCGTCGTGGAGCAGCGACGACAGGCTCATCTGGTTCATCGGCGGCATCGAAGTCTCGCCCTCGATTCTACGCCGCGGTCTTGCCCGAGAAGAGCGGAGAGCTCTCCGAGAGTGGCGGCGTGGCTCTCCGGGACTTTCGTCCCGTCACAAACTCCACACAATCTCCACACGCGAACGCATCAGGCAAGCCCGCGCGAATTCACCGTGAATTCACTGACGTGTTGACCAAGCGCTTCCCTAAACTCGATCGCATAGCCGACAAACGAGCTGGCTGCCGGGGAAAGGCCGTGAAGGCCTGGACCGGCGTGTGACCAGCGATCGAGGGAACGACATATGAAACGAACGTCCGCGGCGGTCATTGTGGCCGGCCTTGCGTTGTCCGCCACGCTGGCGGCGGCACAGACCTACACCGAGATCACACCGGGAGGGGCCGCCGTCTCCGCCTCGACGGACGACGGGAACGTTCCCGCCAACACCGTCGACAACGACCCCGGCACGCGGTGGTCGGCGCAGGGGGACGGGCACTGGATCCGGTACGACCTCGGCGCGACGCACATCGTGGCCTACCTGACGATCGCGAGCTACAGCGGCAACTCACGCCGCGCGAAGTTCGACATCCAGGTCTCGGACGACGGCATCGCGTGGAGCACCGTGTGGGCCGGCCAGAGCAGCGGCACCACCACCGTGCAGGAAATGTACGAGATCGCCGACGTGTCCGCGCGCTGGGTGCGCCTCCTCGGCCATGGCAACAGCGCGAACGCGTGGAACAGCTTCACCGAGGTCGACGTCTTCGCCAGCAGCGGCACACCGGAGCCGCCGACGCCCTCGCCCACACCGACCATGACTCCGACGGCGTCTCCGACACCGACCCCCACGCCGACGCCCGGACCGCCGACGCCGCGCCCCACGCCGATGCCGAACACGAGCGCCTGCATGACCCTGTTCAACACCGAGGCGCCTTGGAGCGAGTGGGCCCGTTACGACACCTCGGGGGCGCTCACCTACCGGCCGCTCGACGATCGCGGCGACCGCATCATGGACTTCTCCCACGCAGGCTATCGCGGCGGCGGCGTGGCGCTGCCCGTCGTGCCGGCCACCGTGACGTTGACACCGAACGCATCGGGTGACGACACGCCGCGCATCCAGGCCGCCCTCGACCAGGTGGCCGCGCTGCCGATCGATCCCTCCTCAGGGATCCGCGGCGCCGTCGCTCTCGGCGCCGGGGTCTATCGCTTGGACGGCACGCTCCAACTCACGGCGAGCGGCGTCGTCCTGCTGGGCTCCGGCTCCGAGCCCGACGGCACGGTGCTCCAGCTCACGGGCACGCCGCACAAGGCCCTGAACCTCGCAGGCGCGGGGAGCCGGACGCTCGGCACCGCGGCCGGCATCGCGGACTTCTACGTGCCCGCCGGCACGCGGACGCTGAACATGAACGACTCGTCGGGCCTGGCCGTGGGCGACCGCGTCCTCGTGCGCAAGCGCGCCACCTCGGCCTGGATCCACTTCATGGCGATGGACGATCTCGTGCGCAACGGCGCGCCGCAGACGTGGATCTCCGCCGGCTCCACCTTCACGACCGACCGCCGCATCAGTGCCATCGTCGGCAACCAGATCACCCTCGATGCGCCGGTCACGGACTCCTTCGACGGCACGTATCTCGACCTGCCCGTGGGCGACGTCGTCCCGTACACGTACCCGGGCCGCATCTCGCAGATCGGCGTCGAAGACCTCAGCGTGATCGGGCCGTCGCAGACGGCGCCCATCAACCAGCCGAACAACAAGCTGCTGTCCGTCGACGTCGTCGAGGACGCCTGGGTGAAGAACGTCTACGCCCGCGACTGCGGCGCGGGGGCCAGCGTCGGCGACAACGCGCGGCGGATCACCTTCGACCGCGTGACCCTCGATCACACCGTCACCGCCGACACGTCGGCCGGTGCGCCCGGCGACTTCGGCCTCAGCGGCACGCAGACGCTGCTCGTGCGCTGCCGGTCCCTCAACGCGCGGAACGTCTTCTACGCGCTGACGCAATCGATGGACACGGGCCCCATCGTCCTGCTGGACTTCCAGGCGAGCAACGGCACGGCCATCCAGCCCCACCAGCGCTGGGCCACCGGCATGCTCGTCGACCGCGCCTACCTGGCGTCGGGAGCCATCGAATACATGAACCGCGGCAACCTCGGCAGCGGCCAGGGCTGGACCATGGGCTGGGGCGTGGTCTGGAACAGCGTGGCCCCGCACTACACGATCCAGCAGCCACCGGGCAGCACGAACTGGGCGATCGGCAACCAGGGCGGCATCACCGATCGGCCGCGGTATGGGACGTCGTCACCCAACCTGCCGCGAGGCGCCTTCGACTGGCACGGCACGCCTGTACAGCCGACCAGCTTGTATCTCGCTCAGCTCTGCGATCGGCTCGGACCGCAGGCGCTGGCCAACATCGGCTACGGTGACGTGGCGGCGCCGCCGACACCGACACCCACGCCCACCGGGCCGCCGCCGACGCCCACTCCCACGCCGACACCGACGCCGACGCCGGTCGGCTTCACATTCGAGGCGGAGGCGCTGCAGTACACGACGTCGGGCCCGACCAACGTCCCCGGCCCCGACGCCGGGGCCAGCGCCGGCATCTGGATGGCGTTCGGCGCGACCGGCCCGGGCCACTGGATCGAGTACACGCTGCCCAGCGTCCCGCGCGGCACCTACGACCTGAAGTTCAAGTACAAGACGAACCCGAACCGCGGCATCCACGACGTCGCCGTCGACGGCGTGGTCGTCGGAGGCACCATCGATCAGTACAAGACCGGCGCCGGCACGTTCCCCGAGCCGACGATGGGGACGGTCCGGTTCGACGCCGACGGGCCGCACGTCATCCGCCTCACCTGCGTCGGAAAGCGCGCGGCCGCCGGTGCCTACACGATATCGTCCGACCGCTTCGTCCTGATCGCCGACACCAAAGCGCCCGTCGTCACCGTGGCGAGCGTCGAGGCCGAGGCCACCGGACCGAACGGGGCGGCGTTGACGTTCTCCGCGACGGCCACCGATGACAAGGACGGATCGGTGGCCGTGACGTTCGATCCGCCCTCCGGCAGCACGTTCCCGCTCGGCGTGACGACGGTGGCCGCCACCGCCACCGACTTCGCCGGCAACATCGGCACCGCCACATTCGAAGTGACTGTCGTCGACACGACGCCTCCCGTGCTGAACGTGCCCGACGACATCACGGCCGAGGCCACCGGACCGGACGGTGCCGTCGTCCGCTTCGCGGTGACCGCGCACGACCTCGTGAACGGCGATGTTCCCGTCACCGTCGACTTCGCCCCCGGCAGCACCTTCGCCCTCGGACGCACGATCGTCACCGCGTTCGCCACGGACGCTGCCGACAACGACGTCTCCTCCGCGTTCGTCATCGAGGTCCAGGACACGACGCCGCCGGCGTTGACGCTGCCCGGCCGTCTCGTCGTCGAGGCCACCGGTCCCGAGGGCGCGGTGGTGACGTATACCCCCAGCGCTCACGACCTCGTGAGCGGAGACGTACCGGTCACGTTGGCCCCACCGTCGGGCAGCACCTTCCCGCTCGGCGTCAGCACCGTCGTCGCCACCGCCGCCGACGCCGCCGGGAACATCGGCACGGGCGAGATCGTGGTGGAGGTCGTGGACACCACGGCTCCCGTGATCACGGTGCCGCCGGACGTCACGATCACCACCTGCCAGCGTCCCGACATCGGCCGCGCCACCGCCGTCGATGCCGCGAGCACACCCACCATCACGAGCGACGCCCCCGCACTGTTCCGTCTCGGCGTCATCGTCGTGACGTGGCGTGCGGTCGATCCCTCCGGCAACGTCGCGACGGGTACGCAGCGTGTCACGGTGGAGCTGGGAGACGACGCGACCTGCTGTCCATTCGACACGAAGGTCATCCTCGGCACGAGCGGCAACGACGTGCTGCTCGGCACCGGCGGCCGGGACTGCATCGTCGGCCGCGGCGGCAACGACGTCATCGCGGCGCTGGGCGGTGACGACTTCATCTCGGGCGGCGCCGGCAACGACACCATCGCCGCCGGTCCCGGGAACGACGTCATCTTCGGCGACGTCGGACACGACATCATCGCCGCCGGTCCGGGCAGCGACACTGTCGACGGCGGGCCCGATGCCGACGTGTGCGCGGTGCCTCCGGATGGACAGGACACCGTGACGAGCTGCCCGTAAAGTCGTTCTCGATTCTCGCAGGCGTCGACATACCCGAAGGACCTACCCGAACGGGGAGTGACGATCCCCGTTCGGACCTCTACGCTGGCGGCACGACTTCGAAAAAAAGAAGGAGTGTCGCCTCATGACCACTCGCGCGTGTCTGGACGGCCGGCGCTTCATCGTGGCCGCGGTTGCCCTCGTCACTGTCTTCTCCGACAGCCCTGCCGATGCGGCTGCGCCCCTCGGCCAGACGGTCTGGCTGCGCGCGGCCGCGAATGCACAGTACGTCTCGGCGGATCAGAACGCCGCGAACACGCCGCTGCGCGCCAACCGCGCGACGGCAGGGGCGTGGGAGCAGTTCCAGATCGCCGATGGCGGCTCGGGGCTCGTCACGATCCGAGCGGTCGGCAACAGCTTGTTCGTGTCCGCGGATCAGAACGTCGCGAACGTGCCGCTGCTCGCCAACCGCGCGACCGCCGCCGGCTGGGAGCGCTTCCGCTGGGTGGAGATCGGCGGCGGTCAGATCCAACTGCAGTCGGCGAGCAACAACCAGTACGTCTCCGCCGATGCGAACCTCGGCGCCGAGGTCCCGCTCGTCGCCAACCGCGCGACAGCCGCCGGGTGGGAGACGTTCACGTGGGGCGCGGTCGGCGCCCCGACGCCCACCCTCACGCCCACTCCGACCCCGACCTCCGCCCCGAGCTACGTCGAGGTCACGCCGGGCGCGTCCGCGGTGACGGCCAGCGGCAGCGATGCCAACGTCCCCGCCAACGCCGTCGACAACGACCTGTCCACGCGCTGGTCCGCCAACGGTGACGGCCAATGGATCACGTTCGACCTCGGCACCGCGCGCACGCTGGGCTACGTCGGGATCGCGGTCTACACGGGCAACACGCGGCAGGCCCGATTCGACCTCCAGGTCTCGGACGACAACACCAACTGGACGAACGTGATCACCGGCGGGCTGAGCGGCGGCACCACGACCGCGGAGCAGACGTTCGATTTCGCCGACCAGTCGGCGCGCTACGTCCGCTACCTTGGCCACGGGAACACGGTGAACGCCTGGAACAGCCTGTCCGAAGTCAGTCTCTTCGCCACGAGCGGTGCCGTTCCCACCCTCACGCCGACGCCCACACCCACGGCAGCGCTGCCCACACCGACACCCACACCGACGCCCACCGCGACAGCCACCCCGACAGTCGCGCCGCCTCCGGACTTCGGGCCGAACGTGCACATCTTCGATCCGTCGATGCCGATCTCGACGATCCAGGCCGAGGTCACGAGCGTCTACAACGCGCAACAGCCGAATCACTTCGGCTCGCGGCGCGACGCGCTGCTGTTCAAGCCGGGCACCTACAACGGCCTCAACATCCCCGTGGGCTTCTACACGCAGGTGCTCGGGCTCGGTGCCTCGCCCGACGCCGTGAGCATCACCGGCGACCTGCGCTCGAACGCGTTCCTCAGCGGCGACAACGCCACCCAGAACTTCTGGCGCGGCGCCGAAGGGTTTTCGATCCAGCCCAGCAGCGGGACGATGCAGTGGGCGGTGTCGCAGGCCGTCCCCTTCCGCCGCATGCACGTGCGCGGCGGGATGAAGCTCAACCAGAACAACGGCTGGTCGAGCGGCGGCTGGATGTCCGACGTGCTGGTCGACGGCAACGTCAACTCCGCCACCCAGCAGCAGTGGATCTCGCGCAACACGCAGTGGGCCAGCTGGAGCGGCTCCAACTGGAACATGGTGTTCGTCGGCGTGGTCAATCCCCCCGCCGGCAACTGGCCCAGCCCGCCCTACACGAAGGTCGCGCAGGTGCCGATCGTGCGAGAGAAGCCCTTCCTCCAGATCGACGGCGCGGGCGCCTACAGCGTGCGAGTACCCTCGCTGCGCACGAACAGCACCGGCATCAGCTGGAGCGGCGGATCGACGGCCGGCACCACCATCCCGATCGGCCAGTTCTTCGTGGCGCGGCCCAGCGACAGCGTGTCCACCATCAATGCGCAGCTCGCCGCCGGCCACCACCTGCTGCTCACGCCTGGCGTGTACGCCCTGAACGACACCATCCGCGTCAACAACCCGAACACGATCGTCTTCGGCCTCGGCTTCGCCACGCTGCGCGCCGACACGGGCCTGCCGATCATGACGGTGGCCGACGTGGACGGCGTCGTCATCGCCGGCCTCTTCTTCGACGCCGGCACCACGAATTCCCCTGTGCTGCTCGAGGTCGGCCCGTCCGGCAGCAGCGCGAGTCACTCCGCCAACCCGATCTCGCTCCACGACGTCTTCTTCCGCGTCGGCGGCGCCGCCGCCGGCCGCGCCTCGGTCAACCTGAGGATCAACGCGCACAACACCATCGTCGACCACACCTGGATCTGGCGCGCCGACCACGGCAGCGGCGTCGGCTGGACCAGCAACCCGAGCGCCAACGGCCTCGTCGTCAACGGCAACAACGTGACGATGTACGGCCTGTTCGTCGAGCACTACCAGCAGTACCAGGTGCTCTGGAACGGCAACGGCGGCCGCGTGTACTTCTACCAGTCCGAGCTCCCCTACGATCCGCCCAACCAGGCGAGCTGGACGAGCGCGGCGGGCACGAACGGCTGGGCCTCGTACAAGGTCGCGAACAGCGTCACCAGCCACGAGGCGTGGGGCCTGGGGATCTACAGCGTGTTCAAGACCTCCGGCATCTTCCTGACGCGCGCGATCGAGGTGCCGAACAATCCGAACGTCCGCTTCCACGACATCATCACCGTCTGCATCGGGCCGAACGGAGGGATCAGCAACGTCATCAACAACACGGGAGGCTCCACGCAGCCCAACGTCAGCGCCACGCCGAAGGTGACGAACTTCCCGTAGAGGAAAGAGCTGTCGGAAAAGCGGCGCGACGCCGGCGTCCGCTATCATCTGGCGCCATGAGACACCTCCTGGCGGGCGGCATCGCTCTGACTCTGACGGCCACTCCCGTTCTCGCGGCGGACGCGCCGGCGAGCCGATGGTCGCTGGCCGACGACGGCGGCATCGAGTGGATGCCGAAAACGGGCGAGGTCCATACGGACCACGTCGAGATGAGCGGGCTGCAGCTCTCCGTCATCGTCGACTATGGCATCGACAAGCCCGGCCGCTTCCAGGCCAAGCGTCAGGTCGTGTGGCCGATGCTGCGCTTCCAGCCGAACAAGACCCGCGACCACTTCTCGCTCACCTTCAGCGAGGACGCGATGCCGCGCGTGTTCTTCAACCAGCAAGGCGCGCGCAACGAGGTGGTCACCCGCGTCCACCAGAAGGGCATCCTGCGCGTGGACGGCTTCTTCCTCCGCAACAAGGAGATCGCGTATACGCGGACGATCTTCCCCTCGACGGACAAGCCGCTGGTCTTCGACCGCACGGTGTTCACGAACAAGTCCGACAAGGACGTGGTCGTGGAGGTGGAAGCGAACGAGCGCCGCGTGGAGACGAACCCGGCGCGCGGGATCTACGGCGGCTACGTCGCCACCACGCGCGTCGACGGGGCCGGGGAGCGCACGCTCAAGCCCGGCGAGAGCACGTCCTTCACGCTGGTGATGGCCGCACACAAGGCCAATGAGACGCTGCCCGCATTCGACGTCGCCGCCGAGGAGCAGGCCCGGCGGGCGCGCCTCGACCGCGTGCTCACCGAGATGCAGCTCGCGACCCCCGATCGCGTCCTCAACACGGCGTTCGCGTTCGCGAAGATGCGCGCCACCGAGAGCATCTACAAGACGAGGACGGGCCTGATGCACGGCCCCGGCGGCGGCAACTACTACGCCGCCATCTGGGCGAACGACCAGGCCGAGTACGCGAACCCGTTCTTCGGCATGCTGGGCGACGAGCTCGCCCGCGAGTCGGCCATCAATGCCTACCGCTTGTTCGCGCGCTACATGAACCCGGAGTACAAGGCGCTGCCCAGCTCGATCATCTCGGAGGGCGGCGACACCTGGCAGGGCGCGAAGGACCGGGGCGACGCCGCCATGATCGCCTACGGCGCCGCGCGCTTCGCCCTGGCCTACGCCGACAAGGAGACGGCCAAGGAGCTGTGGCCGCTCATCGAGTGGTGCCTGGAGTACTCGAAGCGGAAGATCAACAAGGACGGCGTCGTCGCCTCGGACAGCGACGAGCTCGAGAACCGCTTCCCTTCCGGCCTCGCCAACCTCTGCACGTCGACGCTGTACTACGACGCCCTCGTCTCCGCCGCCGCGCTGGCCCGCGATCTCGGCAAGCCGGCCTCGGTGTCCAAAGACTTCACGGAACGCGCCAAGGCCCTGCGCGCCGCCATCGAGGCCTACTTCGGCCGCGACGTCGAGGGTTTCGCCACGTACCGCTACTTCGACAAGGCCGCGCCCAGCGTCCAGCCGCGCCACGCGCACTACGCGGAGAAGGCGGACATCCTGCGCGCCTGGATCTGCATGCCCCTCACCGTCGGCATCCACGACCGCAAGGACCAGACGCTGGCCGCGCTCTTCTCCCCGCGCCTGTGGACGACCGACGGCCTCGCCACCGAGGCCGGCAAAGAGGACTTCTGGGACCGCTCGACGCTGTACGCGCTGCGCGGCGCCTTCGCCGCCGGCGACACGGCACGGGCCCTCGAGCGCCTGCTGCACTTCTCGAACCGCCGCCTGCTGGGCGATCACGTGCCCTACGCGATCGAGGCGTGGCCGGAGAACAACCAGCGGCACCTCTCGGCGGAGAGCGCGCTTTACTGCCGGATCATCACGGAGGGGCTGTTCGGCATCCGGCCGAGCGGCCTCGGCCGCTTCGAGATCACGCCGCGGCTGCCGAAGGACTGGCCGTCGATGACCCTCAAGAACATGCACGCCTTCGCCGACGTCTTCGACCTGGAAGTGCGTGCGGTCGATGACAAGCTGTGGGTCGTCGTGAGCCGTGCCGGCGGCAAGAAGACGGGCGTCAAGATCGCGAACGGCGAGACGCTGAAGTTCTGAACGTCAGCGCGCCCCGAACCGCTCGGCGGCGCGGGCCTTGGCCTTCGCCGCCTCGACCTCGCGATCGCGGGGGGCGGCGTTGGTCTCCAGGGAGTCCACCAGCCGGCGCGCGACCTCGAACACCTCGTCGATCGCCTGGTTGAACGCGTCCTCGTTCGCCTTCGACGGGGCGTTCATCCCGCTGAGCTTGCGGACGAACTGCAGCGACGCCGCGCGGACCTCCTCGTCGGTGGCCGGCGGCTCGAAATTGAAAAGCGTCTTTATGTTGCGGCACATGTGGACCTCACGGACACGGGCGGCACGGATAGTTGCTCGGCAGGTAACCCAGCGACTTCATGTTCTCGCAGACGTCGACGGGCATGCAACGCGGTGGTGGTGTGGGCCGTGCGGCGTCTCCCACCACCATCTTCTGCAACGCGGCACGGATCGTCTCCCGATAATACGCCGCCTTGATCGGCTCCTGCGCGATCCGGTCGTGCTGCTCCCTGGCATCGGCAACGAGATCGAACAGCTGCTCCTTGCCCGTTTTGCTGTCGTACAGGAACTTCTCGCCTGGCGTCCGGAGTGAATAGCGCGGCCGATCCCAGAGCGAGCGCGACAGGATCGCCAGCTCACCGGGCGCGCCCGCCATCACGGGCAGGAGGCTCCTCCCGTGGAAGCTGTCGACAGACCCGCCCTTGCCCATGACGCCATAGATCTCCGCGATCGTGGGGGCGACATCGAGCAGGTCGACCAGCGGGGCCACGCGTTTCCCGGCCGGGCCCTTGCCCGCCGGGAAACGAATGATCAGCGGAATGTGGATGCTCTCTTCGTAGACCTGCAGGTTGTGACCGACCCATCCGTGCTCATAGAGCGCCTCGCCGTGATCGGCGGCGATGATCACGACGGTGCGGTCCCAGAGCCCCTCGGCCTGCAGAGACTCTCGAATCTTCCCGATCTCACGATCGGCGAACGCGAGGTTGCCGTCGTAGAGCCGTACGACGTGCTCGCGTTCCTCGCTCGTGAGCTCGCGGACCTCACGGTTCGCGGCATGGACGACGTCGCCCGGCGCGATGTCCGCGCCCGAGCCCGGACACCCGCGCATCGGCTTCGGAATCGGACTGTCCGCACCGAACCGGGTGTCGAACGGCGGCGGCGGGTCGTACGGACAGTGGGGTTCCTTGAAATGGACGTACGCAAAGAACTGGCGATCGCGGTACTTGTTGAACCACGCCGGCAGCACCTGTCGGAACGAATCGGCGGCACTGCCGATCTCGCGATCGATCTCGCGGAACTCGGCGAAGCCGCGGTCGAGCCCCTTCGCGCGGCCCGCCATCGCGTTGGCGATGAAGCCGGCGGTATGGATGCCTTGGGCTCCCAGGAGCTCGGCGAGCGTCAGCTTGTCCTTCGACAGCGGCGCGCCGAAAGCCGCGTCTTCGTGGCGATCGGCATATTGCGACGTCCACACCGACGACATCGCGGCCAGCGTGTAGACGGCCGGCGTGAAGGCGTTTTCGAAAACGACGCCCTCCTTCGCGATCGCATCGATGTTCGGGGTGGTCGCGCGGGCGTAGCCGTAGGTGCCGAAGCTCTGGGCGCGGCCGGCGTCGAGGATGATGAACACGACATTCGTCTTGCCGAGGCCGTCGCGGATGGCGTCGCCGCGGCGGCGCTCCTCATCGGTGAACGGCGGCGGCGCCAGCAGATCGATGGCGCGATCCCCCAGGACCCGCGGCGCCTTCCAGACGCCCCAGGCGAAGCGATCACCGCCGGAAGCCGTCCCGCTCACGTGCAGTCCGAGGCGCACGATGCCGTCGGCGCTTGCCGCGCGCAGCGGCAGCACGACCTCCGCCGGCGGTTTCGAATCGCGCGCGCTCACGACCACCGACCAGAGCTCGCGCTCCTTCCCCGGCGCGTCTTCGAGGGTCACCCGGAACGAGGCGCCGCCACCGTTGGCCCTGGCGGCCGGATGCAGGTCCGGGGTGAACCGCAACTCTGCCGTCGGCGGCACCGCGATCGCGTAGCGCACGCTGCTCGTGCCCACCTGCGTGAGCTGCGGCGTGGCACCCTCGACGCCGGAGAGCAGCGGCCGCGGCGCGTCTCGCCCGAGCAGGTCCATCAAGCCGGGATCGTCGGACGCGCCCACCATCACGCTGAAGAGGGCGGCGGCGAGCTGCCGATCGTCATCGCTCTTGGCCTCGGTCGCCTTCGGCGACGCCGTCGTCGCGAAGACCAGCTTGATGCGGTTCTCGCCGGCCTTCTGCTTGGTGGCGGGCAGCTCGACCAGATGCCGGCGGCGACCGTCGACGGCGATGGAGCCGATGGGCTGCTCGTTCAGCAGGACCTGGGCCCGCTGGTTCTTGACGCCACGGTACGGCTCGAGATCGATGACGGCGGCGCGGGCCATCGGCGCCGGCCACGTGAAGGAGATCTGGCAGTCTTCTCGAGCCCAGATGAATCCCTCGGCGCCGGGCCGGGTGGCCTCGCGATAGAACCCGTCGGCCTGGTGCGGCTCGGACGCGGGCGTCCCGAAGAGAACGATCTCGCGGGGCGACGACAGCTCGGCGATGGACGCGCGCGCGGCCAGGTCGTAGATCGCGGTCTTCGGGCGCGAAGGGCAGCCGAGGACGAAGAACGACAACGGCGCCACCGAGGCACAGAGGCACAGAGAAAGAACGCGAGAACGGATGCGACGAGCGATCAACCTCCGCGACTCGCTACTTGATCTTCGTGCCCGGCGGCACGTCCTGGTCGAACGTGCAGAGCACCGGCTTGTCGCCGACGGAGGCGGCGAGCAGCATGCCCTGTGACTCGACGCCGCGGAGCTTGGCGGGCTTGAGGTTTGCGACCACGGCGATCGTGCGCCCGACCAGCGTCTCCGGCGCGTAGGCCTCGGCGATGCCGGCCACGATCTGGCGCTGCTCGGTCCCGAGATCGACCTGCAGCTTGAGGAGCTTCTTCGCCCCCTCGATCTTCTCGGCGGCGACGATCTTCGCGACCTTGAGCTCGATCCGGGCGAACTCGCTGATGTCGACGAGACCGTCGACGGCGGCGGGCGCGGGAGCCGCGGCCGGAGCCGGTACGGCCGGCGGGTTGGGAGTATCGGACACCTTCTTCTCCTTCTTCTCGATGCGTGGGAATACAGGCTCGATCGTCCCTAGAGCGCGGCCGGCTTCGAGCGCACCCCACTGAAGATCTTTGGGACCGAGAGGGTGAGGCTCGATTCCCATCATCTTGAATATGCGCTCGGCAGCCGTCGGCATCACAGCGGAGACAAGCACGGCGATCTGTCTCAAGAACTCGAGTCGGTGATAGAGGAAGGCCTCGAGCTCCTCCCGCCTCGCGGGGTCCTTGGCCACCACCCAGGGTTCGAACTTCACGATCTCCTGGTTTTCGCTGCCGATGTCGCGCCAGACCTCCTGCAGGAAATTGCCGAAGTCGACATCAGCGCTGAGCTTCTCGAGCAGGTGCTTGCTGTGTGACTCATCGATCGCGCCCTTCTGACGATCGACGCGGGGTGGGGTCTTGCCGCCACAATAGTTCGAAACCATCGTAAGGACGCGCGACGCCAGGTTCCCGAGATCGTTGGCAAGGTCGCTGTTGTAGCGACCGAGAAACGCAGCCTCGGTGAAGTCCCAGTCCTGGCCGAACGACCCCTCGCGCAGAAAGAAGTAGCGCACGGGGTCGACGCCGTACTGCCGAATCAAAGCATCGGTATCGATGACGTTGCCGGTCGTCTTGCTGATCTTCGCGCCGTCCTTTGTCAGCCAGCCGTGGGCGAAGACGCGGTCCGGCACCGGTAGACGCGCCGCATGCAATATCGCCGGCCAGTACAGACAGTGGAAACGAATGATCTCCTTCCC
>Ga0114129_10004718_pt1 | contig 19248 bp, 18 predicted proteins | sample RhiMetdeltSRZDD1_FD_80071 | JGI IMG/M metagenome (GOLD analysis project Ga0114129, IMG submission 80071) | Populus rhizosphere microbial communities from Tennessee, USA - Rhizosphere MetaG P. deltoides SRZDD1 (version 2) (version 2) | ecosystem: Host-associated > Plants > Roots > Rhizosphere >...
ACGGTACGGTCGACGTCCAGTTGCTCGTGCTCCTGGGCGTAGTACCCCAGCCGCAGCCCGTGCCCCGGCCGCACCTCGCCGGTGTCCGGCGTCAACTGGCCGGCCAGGATGCGCAGCAGCGTGGTCTTACCGGCACCGTTGAGTCCGAGGATCGCCACCCGCGAACCACGGTCCACGGCCAGGTCGACGTCGCAGAACACCTCGAGCGAACCGTACGACTTCGACAGCGCGTGCGCGGTCAGCGGCGTCTTCCCGCACGGCGCCGGGGTCGGGAACCGTACCTTGGCCGCCCGGTCGGTGGCGCGCTCCGGCTCGAGTCCGGCGAGCAGGCGCTCGGCCCGGCGGGCCATGTTCTGCGCCGCTACCGCCTTGGTCGCCTTCGCGCGCATCTTGTCCGCCTGGGCCATGAGCGTGCCGGCCTTGCGCTCCGCGTTGGCCCGTTCCCGCCGGCGCCGCCGCTCGTCGGTCTCCCGCTGATCCAGGTAGAGCTTCCAGCCGACGTTGTACACGTCGACCACGCAGCGGTTGGCATCGAGGTACCAGACCTTGTTGGCGATGGCCTCCAGCAATCCGGCGTCGTGCGACACGACCACGAGCCCGCCCTTGTGCCCGGCGAGGAAGGCGCGCAGCCAGGCGATCGAGTCCGCGTCCAGGTGGTTGGTCGGCTCGTCCAGCAGCAGCGTGCCGCCACGGACCTCGGTCGCGTCGCGGAACAGGATGCGGGCCAGCTCGATGCGCCGGCGCTGGCCGCCGGACAGGGTGCCGAGCTGCTGCCGGAGTACCCGATCGGGCAGCCCGAGATTCGCGCAGATCCGGGCGGCCTCGGCCTCGGCGGCGTACCCACCGAGGCTCGCGAACCGCTCCTCCAGGGCGCCGTACCGGCGTAGCAGCCGGTCGTCGGTCCCCAGCTCCACCTCGAGCTTGCCCATCTCGGCCAGCAGCGTGTCCAGGCCGCGCGCGGACAGCACGCGGTCGCGCGCGGTGATGTCTAGGTCGCCGGTACGCGGGTCCTGCGGCAGGTAGCCCACGGCGCCTCGGCGTTCGACCTGACCGGCGAATGGCAGACCCTCGCCGGCGAGCACCCTGAGCGCGGTCGTCTTGCCGGCGCCGTTGCGGCCGACGAGGCCGATCCGGTCACCGGGCTGGACGCGCAGATCGGTCTCGGCGAGCAGGGTACGCGCGCCGGCGCGTAGCTCCAGGCCTGTCGCGTTGATCATTTCGGCTTCTCCACGATCTGAAGGGGACTGATCCGGACATGCGTATGCACCGGCGGCACAGAACCGTGACGTCGGTGCGGGGCCGGTCAGCCTTCGCAGAGCAGCACGGGTGAAAGTGTACCCAGCCCGCTCACGGGAGCCACCGGATTACCGACCAGGGTGACCGGGGTAACCAGCAGCGACATGGAGCTCAACGAGAGCGCACAGATCGATACGAGTCAGGTCGAGGACCGCCGGAGATCCGGCGGTGGCGGACTCGGCGGGATGCCCATCCCCATTCCGACCGGGCGGGGCGGTCTCATCGGGACGCTGATCACCGTCGTCCTCCTGCTGATCGGCGGCGGACTGGTCGGCACCAACATGATGGACGACGGTGGCGACAACACCAGCATCGAACAGCAGTGCGCGGCGAACAATCCGGACCGGCTGAACCAGCCGGAGTGCCGCAACGTCCTGTTCATCAACTCCATCAACGCCTACTGGGCCGACGCGCTGCCGCGCACCTTCGGGCAGCCGTACCAGACGGCCAAGACGGTGTTCTTTTCGCAGGCCGTGAACACCGGCTGCGGCGCCGCGGATGCCGGCGTCGGCCCGTTCTACTGTCCGCCCGACCACGAGGCGTACATCGATCTGACGTTCTGGAACGAGCTGGCCCGGCGGTTCGGGGCCGAGGGCGAGTTCGCGCAGGCCTACGTGCTCGCGCACGAGTACGGCCATCACGTGCAGGCGCTGCTCGGTACCGACGCGCAGGTCCGGCGGGCGCAGGAACGCGACCCCGGCAACGCGAACAAGTACTCGGTCATGCTGGAACTCCAGGCGGACTGCTTCGCGGGAGTGTGGTCGAAGAACGCGACCCAGACCACCGATGCGGGCGGGCAGCCGATCTTCCGTAGCATCACGCAGGCGGACATCGACCAGGCCCTCGACGCCGCGGCGGCGGTCGGCGACGACACCATCCAGCGCAAATCCGGTGGGCCGGTCGACGAGTCGCAGTTCACGCACGGGACGGCCGCTCAGCGCCAGCAGTGGTTCGGCCGGGGCTTCCAGAACGGCGACGGCCGGTCCTGCGACACGTTCGGCAATGCCGTGTGACTCCGTATCGATACAAAGCCTCCTAAATCAGGACGTAAGCTGATGTCCGAGGGGGCGCGATGGAGCTCAACGAGAACGCCGACCTGGACACCAACCAGGTCGAGGACATGCGGGGCTCCCGCGGAGGAGGTGGTGGCGGACTGCGGTTCCCGTCGCCGGGGTCGAGCGGCGGCGGGGGCGGGTTGCCCATCCCGGGACTGGGCGGCAAGGCCGGCATCGGCCTGACCGTACTGATCGTGCTCTGCCTGCTCGGCTTTCTCTTCCTCGGCCGTGGCAACCTGGGCGCTCTCGGCGACCTGGGCGGCCTCGCGAGCGGCGACGACACCGGTAGTCAGCAGTCCGACCTCGGCGAGGCATGCGCGGCCGGCAACCCGAACCGGTTCGACGACCCGGCCTGCCGCAACCTGCTCTACGTCAACTCGATCCAGGCGTACTGGCAACGCGCGCTGCCCGAGACCTTCGGCCGGCCGTACGAGATGGCGACGACGCGGTACTTCTCCGGCGCGGTCAGCACCGGTTGCGGCGACGCCACGTCCGGCGTCGGGCCGTTCTACTGTCCGGCGGACAACCACGTCTACATCGACCTGTCGTTCTACGACGAGCTGGCGAACCGGTTCGGGGCACGCGGGCAGTTCGCCCAGCCGTACGTGCTCGCCCACGAGTACGGCCACCACGTGCAGGCACTGCTCGGCACCGAGGCCGCGATGCGCCGCGCGCAGCAGCGCGATCCAGCCAACGCGAACGCGTACTCGGTGATGCTCGAACTGCAGGCCGACTGCTATGCCGGCGTCTGGGCCAAGGCGGCCACCCAGACCACGTCCGCCACCGGGCAGGCCCTTTTCAAGAGTCTGACGCCGCAGGACATCCAGGAGGCGCTGGAGGCCGCGGCCGCGGTGGGCGATGACACAATCCAGAAGCGGAGTACCGGTCGAGTCGACGAGTCCGCGTTCACCCATGGCAGCGCGCAGCAGCGGCAGCAGTGGTTCAACCAGGGCTACACGACCGGCGACCCGAAGCAGTGCAATACGTTCGGCAACGCCATTTAGGGTTCGGTGAGCCGGATACGGACCGCGCGGGCCTGGCGCACCGCGTCGCGCAGCACCGCCTGCCGCGGATCCGGTACGTCGAGGAACCGGTCGGCCAGCTTCGCCGCTACCGGCTCGAGCCGGCGGTCCGCCAGGATCGCGCCCACCGCGCGCCGGTCCCCACCGCCGACGACCGTCGAGAGCTGATCCACCGCCGGCAGCAGCAGCTCGGCCGCCACGTCGGCGGCGGCACCGGCGGCCGCCTTCGCCTGGTTCTCCCGCCGGCGTGCGAACCGCTGCTGCGACCAGCCACCGGCGGCGGTACGGCTCTGCACGTACCGACTGTCCACCTTGGACCTGGTCAACTCGGTCCCGTCGGCGACGCCGACCGCGAACCCGCCCCGCCGGGCCAGCAGTAGGCCGATGCGGCGCGGCAGGTTGACCAGTGTCACGAAGCTCGCGATGTCCGGACCCGGGGGTACCCCCGGCGGCGGGTACAGCTCGGCGGCCGTGCCATCGAACGCGGCGACCATCAGGTGGTTGTCTCCCGGGTTGACCGCCACCGAGCCGTGCCGCTCCGCATAGCCGGCCAACCATCGCTCGAGCCGGTTCGGATCGACCTCGACCCACCGTCCACCGCGCACATGGCGACGCTACCCGACAGGCAGCGCCGATAGGATCTGGTGTGCCCTCGCTAGCCCGGACGGTCCTGGACCGCCTCCAGCACGTTTACTCCGCAGCGGCGGATCCGGCGCGGGCCGTCTCGATGGCGGCGTACATGCGCGACCAGTTCCCGTTCCTGGGCATCCCCGGCCCGACCCAGCGGACGCTCGCGCTGGAGGTTCTGGCCGGGCTGCCCCGGCCCGCCGAGGAGGACCTGCGGGAGGTAGCGCTCGGCTGCTGGGCGCTGGCCGAACGGGAGTACCAGTACTTCGCCTGCGGCTGGCTGCGCCGGCACGCCCGGGTATGCTCGGCCGGCTTCGTGGAGACCGCGCGGTACCTCATCGTCACGAAGTCGTGGTGGGACACGGTCGACGCGCTCGCCGCGCACCTCGTCGGACCGCTCGTCGCCCGGCACCCGGCGCTAGTGTCCACGATGGACAGTTGGCTCACCGATGACGACCTGTGGCTGGTCCGCACGGCGATCCTGCACCAGCTGCGGTACAAGGAGCAGACCGACGCGGTCAGGCTGTTCCGGTACTGCACCGCGCAGGCCGAGCACCGGGACTTCTTCGTACGCAAGGCGATCGGTTGGGCCCTGCGCGAATACGCCAAAACCGATCCGGCCGCGGTACGGGCCTACGTCCACGCCCACGAGTCGCGGCTCTCGGCGCTGTCCGTCCGCGAAGCCCTCAAGAATCTATGAGCTCGCACAGTCCGTGGCCGTCGTCGACGACCGCGTCGGGCTCGAGCCCCGGTACCGGCCGTTCCCGGTCGGTGCGTGGGGAGCGCATGAGGATCGCCGCGCCCACCCCGGCGCGCCGGGCGCAGACGATGTCGCGGGTGTAGCTGTCGCCCACGAACCACGCCTGCTCGACGGCGACGCCCAGCTCCCGGGCCGCCCGCCGGGCCATCTCCGGGTTCGGCTTGCGCACGCCGATCTCGTCGCTGTACAGCTGCGTCTCGAACGCGCCGCTCAGGCCGACCCGCGCGAGAAAGTCGCCATGGGCCGCGCCGCACAGCGTGTTGCTGACCACGGCGACCGGGATGCCCCGCGCCGCCGCGGCGGCTAACACCTCGGGGATCCCCGGCCGTACCGTCCACTCCGGACGGTACGTCCACGCGTACGCCAGCGGGGTTGCCGCCTGCTGTACCGCCGCCCGGGCACCGGCCGGCCAGTCGGCGGTGACGAAGCCGTCCCACACCTCGGCATGGGTCAGCTCGCGCGGTTCGGCCTGCGTGCCGACCTCGTCCCGCCACCGCGCGTATGCCAGCGCACCGGCCAGCAGGTCGCTCGCGATGCGGTCCTCCGCCAATGCGCCGCCGAGCAGCTCGGACAGCCGCCGGACCATCGCCGGTGCCGCCGGATCCTCCCGCGGCGCGTCGGCGATGACGCCGCCGAAGTCCAGCAGCAGCGCCCGAGGCGGCTTCACTACCCGACCACCAGAATCACCGCGAGCACGACGATGACGGTACTCGACGCCAGCGCGGTCACCAGCCGTCCGCGCGGACCGGTCAGCGCCCGGCCGACGAGGGAACCCCCACCGGCCAGCAGCAGCTGCCAGCTGGCCGACGCGGCGAAGGCCGCCACGACGAAGACCACGGCCTCGGTCGCGTTCAGTGGTCCGGCCGCCTGCCGGCCGAGTACCAACGCTCCAAAGTAGACGATCGTCATCGGGTTCAGCAGGGTCAGGCCGAGCAGGCCGGCGAAGGCACGCAGCGGCGTACCGAGTGCGCTCTCCCGGGCCGGTACGCTCGCCGGGTCGCGGTAGTGCCGGAACGCCGTGACCGCGGTACGCACCGCGAGTCCGACGAGGACCGCCGCGGCGACCCAGCGCAGGGGCGCGGCGACCGGCTCGATGACCCGGGCGAGAGCGGCACCGCCCAGCACGGCCGCGAGCGCGTACAGCCCGTCCGCCGTGGCCACGCCGAGCGCCGCGCCGGCCCCGACCGCCAGCGAGGTACGGGCGGTCAGGCTGACGATGAGTACCGCGATCGCCCCGACCGGTACCGCGACCCCGTAGCCGGCCAGCAGGCCGGAAATGAATGCACCCGACACGAGGCGTCAGGCTAGCGTGTGCGGATGCCGGTCTACATCAAGACGGTCACGTTCGACTGCGCGGACGCGTTGGTCGTGGCCCGGTTCTGGGCGGCCGCACTCGGTACCGACGTGGACGAGGAGTCCACATCGGACCGTGCCTATGTCGAAGCACCCGGCTGGGGCGGCCCGAACATGTGGTTCGTCAAGGTGCCCGAGCCGAAGACAGCCAAGAACCGCATGCATTTCGACTTGCGCGCGCAGACCGACATCGACACCGAGGTCGCCCGGCTCACCGCCCTCGGTGCGACCGTGGTCGGCGCGGGCGAGCACCTGACGGTGATGCGTGACCCCGAGGGCAACGAGTTCTGCGTCGAGTAACTAGACGTTGAAGCCGAGCGCCCGCAGTTGCTCGCGTCCGTCGTCTGTGATCTTGTCGGGTCCCCATGGCGGTAGCCAGACCCAGTTGATCCGGATGTCGTCGACGAGGCCGCCGCCCGGACCGCTGCACAGGGCCTGCCGAGCCTGGTCCTCGATGACGTCGGTCAACGGGCACGCTGCGGACGTGAGCGTCATGTCGAGCGTCGCCACGTTCGCGTCGTCGACGTGTACGCCGTACAGCAGGCCGAGGTCGACCACGTTGATGCCGAGCTCTGGGTCGACGACGTCCTTCATCGCCTCTTCGATGTCCGCGACACTTACGCGGGCCGCCGACTGCTGCTCCGTCATCCCGACGCCTCCTCCGTTACCAATGCCCGCGCCACCGCGTCCTTGAATGCCATCCAAGGCAGCAGGGCGCACTTCACCCGGGCCGGGTACTGCGCGACGCCACCGAACGCGACGCCGTCCCCCAAGACTGCCTCGTCCGGCTCGACCTCGCCACGCCCGGCCATCAGCTCGACGAACTTCTCGTGCACCGCCAGCGCCTCGCCGGACGGCTGGCCGCGTAGCTGCTCGTACAGCACGCTGGCGGACGCCTGGCTGATCGAGCAGCCGATGCCGTCGTACGAGATGTCGGCCAGCGTCTCGCCGTCGAGGTGGACCCGGACGGTCACCTCGTCCCCGCAGGTCGGGTTGACGTGGTGCGCCTCCGCGGCGTATCCGTCACGCAGCCCGTGCCCGCGCGGGTTCTTGTAGTGATCGAGAATGATCTCCTGGTAGAGCTGATCCAGTCGCATCAGCCGAACACCTTCCGGACCTGGTCCAGCCCGCGCACCAGCGCGTCGACCTCCTCCGTCGTGCTGTACAGGTAGAGCGACGCGCGAGTCAGCGCCGGTACTCCGTACCGCAGGCAGATCGGCCGCGCGCAGTGGTGCCCGACGCGCACCTCCACGCCCTCGGCGTCGAGCACCTGCCCAACGTCGTGCGGGTGGATCCCCCGGAAGTCGAACGATATCGCACCGCCTCGGTCCACCGCCTCCCGCGGACCGACGATGCGCAGCCCCGGCACGGTGGACAGGGCGTCCAACGTGTACGCCGTCAGCTCCTGCTCGTGCGCCTGGATCGCCTCCATGCCGATGCCGGACAGGTAGTCCACGGCCGCCCCGAGCCCCACCGCCTCGGCGATCGGCGGGGTGCCCGCCTCGAACCGCGCTGGCGGCGGCAGGAACGTCGTACCCTCCAGCGTCACCGTCTCGACCATCGAGCCACCCCCGAGGAACGGCGGCATCTCGGCCAGCAGTTCGCCGCGGCCCCAGAGCACGCCGATGCCGGTCGGCCCGCACATCTTGTGGCCGGTGAACGCGATGAAGTCGACCCCCAGCTCGGCGACGTCCACCGGCAGCTGCGGTACCGCCTGCGACGAGTCGAGCATGACCAGCGCGCCGACCTCGTGCGCGCGGGCGACGATACGGGCGGTCGGGTTCACCGTACCGAGCACATTGGACACATGGGCGTACGAGACGAGCTTCGTGCGCTCGGTGACCAGATCGTCCAGTGTGGACTCATCGAGCCGGAACTCGTCCGTCGCGGTGAACCACCGCAGTTTCGCGCCCGTACGCTCGCACAGCAGTTGCCACGGCACGATGTTCGAGTGGTGCTCCATCTCGGAGACGACGATCTCGTCGCCGGGGCGCAGCGCGAACCGGCCCTCGCGCGCGTTGGAGAACGCGTACGCGACCAGGTTCAACGCCTCGGTCGCGTTCTTCGTGAACACGACCTCGTCCGCCGACGACGCGCCGATGAAGCCGGCCACCTTGGCCCGCGCGCCTTCGTACGCCACTGTCGCCTCGGTGCCCAGCGAGTGCACCGAGCGGGCGACGTTGGCGTTGTGCCGGGCGTAGTGCTCGGCGAGCTTGTCCAGCACGGCCCTCGGCTTCTGCGACGTAGCCGCCGAGTCGAGGTACACCATCCGCCGGCCGTTGACTTCCCGGTGCAGGATCGGGAAGTCCTCGCGTACCTTGTCGACGTCGTACCCCATGGCTGGTTACGCTCCGGCCTTCGCGGGCCCGGCTCCGGCGAGGTACCGCTCGTAGCCTCCGGCCTCGAGCTTCTCGGCCAGCTCCGATCCGCCCTCCTCGACGATCCGCCCGCCGACGAAGACGTGGACGAAGTCCGGCCGCACGTACCGGAGAATCCGGGTGTAGTGGGTGATGAGCAGGATGCCGGTGTCCCCTGTGGACCGTACCCGGTTGATGCCCTCGCTCACGACGCGCAGCGCGTCGATGTCCAGGCCCGAGTCGGTCTCGTCGAGGATCGCGATCTTCGGCTTCAGCAGCTCCAGCTGGACGATCTCGTGGCGCTTCTTCTCGCCGCCGGAGAAGCCCTCGTTCACGTTGCGCTGGGCGAAGTCGGGGTCCATGCCCAGTCGCTCCATCGCGCCGCGCAGCTCGGTGGCCCAGGTACGCAGCTTCGGCGCCTCGCCGTCGATCGACGTCTTCGCGGTGCGCAGGAAGTTCGCGACCGACACGCCCGGTACCTCGACCGGGTACTGCATCGCGAGGAACAACCCCGCACGGGCGCGCTCATCGACCGACATCGACAGGACGTCGACACCGTCCAATGTGACCGATCCGCTGGTGATCTCGTACTTGGGATGCCCGGCGATGGAGTACGCCAGCGTCGACTTGCCCGAGCCGTTGGGACCCATGATGGCGTGGGTCTCCCCCGACCGGACGGTCAGCGTGACGCCCGCCAGGATCGGCTTGCGCTCACCGTCGGGCAGCTTGACCGACACGTGCAGGTCGCGGATCTCGAGGTTGCTCAACGGTTCACTCCATTGCTCGGTGTGAGACTGACAAAGACGTCGCCGTCCCGGACCTGGATGGGATAGACCGGAACGGGTTCGGTGGCGGGCAGGCCGGTCGGGTCGCCGGTACGCAGGTCGAATCGCGAACCGTGCAGCCAGCACTCGAGCGTGCAGCCGTCCAGCTCCCCTTCGGAGAGTGCGACCTGGGCGTGCGAGCACTCGTCGTACACCGCGTAGAAGTTGTCGTCCTCCGCGTGCACGATGGCCAGTGGGGTGCCGTCGACGGCCGCGCTCACCACGGACCCCTTCGGCACTTCCTCGACGGAACAGACACGGATCATGCGCCCGCCTTGGTCAGTCGCGACTCGATCGTGGCGCCCAGGCGATCGCGCAGCTCCTCCACCGGCACCTTGTCGAGCAAGTCGGTGAAGAAGCCGCGGACGACGAGCTTGCGCGCCTCTTCCTCGGTGATCCCGCGGGTCATCAGGTAGAACAGCTGCTCGTCGTCGAACCGGCCGGTGGCGCTCGCGTGCCCGGCGCCGATGACCTCGCCGGTCTCGATCTCCAGATTGGGTACCGAGTCCGCCCGCGCGCCGTCGGTCAGCAGCAGATTGCGGTTCACCTCGTACGTGTCGGTGCCGGTCGCCTCGGTCTGGATCAGCACGTCACCGACCCAGACGGTGCGCGCGCCCTTGCCCTGCAGCGCGCCGCGGTAGGAGACGTAGCTGCGGCAGTCCGGTACGCCGTGGTCGACCAGCAGCCGGTGCTCCAGGTGCTGGTCACCGTCGGCGAAGTACAGCCCGTACAGCTCGGCCTCGCCGCCTCGGCCGGTGTAGTCCACGCTGGTGAACTGCCGCACCACCGCACCACCGAGCGACACCTGCAGGTGGGTCACCTTCGCGTCCCGGCCGACGCGGAACTTGATGTGCTGTGCCTGTACCGCGTCGGCGGCCCAGTCGGTCACGGTGACGAAGACGAGCCTCGCGCCGTCGCCGATCGAGACCTCCACGTTGTCGGCGAGCGTGGTCGAGCCGCCGTGGTCGAGGACGAGCGTCACCTCCGCTAGCTCGCCGACCTCGACGAACGTATGCGCGAAAGCCAGATCTGAACCGTGGCCCACGACACGGATGACCGCCGGCTCCGTGGGCACCGCTTCGGGTGCGACCGACACCAGCAGCGCCGCGGGAGCCTGGCCGTACGCCAGCGCGCTGATCCGGTCGAACGGCGTCAAGACGCTACCGATGCGCGAGTCCGACTTGTCCACAGTGGACACCGAGACGCCAGCCGGCAGTACCCCGTACTCATGCTTCAAAAGCCCGGCGGCGGCCGAGCCGTCAGCGGTGGCCAACCCGCCCAGCCGCTTCAGCGGGGTGAAGCGCCACTCCTCCTCGCGGCCGGTGAGTGCCGGGAAGTCGGCGACATCGTACGAACGCAGCGCCTGTGCCTTGGTTTTGGACGGCGCCACCAGCGTGTCCGTCATCAGCCGACGGCCCCTTCCATCTGCATCTCGATGAGGCGGTTGAGCTCGAGCGCGTACTCCATCGGCAGTTCCTTCGCGATCGGCTCGATGAAGCCACGCACGATCATCGCCATCGCCTCGTCCTCGGACAGGCCGCGACTCATCAGGTAGAACAACTGGTCCTCGCTCACCTTGGACACCGTTGCCTCGTGGCCCATCGAGACGTCGTCCTCACGAATGTCCACATAGGGGTAGGTGTCGGAGCGGGAGATCGAGTCGACCAGCAGCGCGTCGCACTTGACCGTGCTGCGGCTGTGCTGCGAACCCTCGAGCACCTGCACCAGACCGCGGTACGACGTCCGCCCGCCGCCTCGCGCGATCGACTTCGAGATGATGGTGCTACTCGTGTGGGGGGCCGCGTGGACCATCTTGGCGCCGGCGTCCTGGTGCTGGCCCTCACCGGCCATCGCGACGCTGAGCACCTCGCCCTTGGCGTGCTCGCCGGTCATGTAGACCGACGGGTACTTCATCGTCACCTTCGAGCCGATGTTGCCGTCGATCCACTCCATCGTCGCGCCCTCGTGCGCCACCGCGCGCTTGGTGACGAGGTTGTAGACGTTGTTCGACCAGTTCTGGATGGTCGTGTACCGGCAGCGGGCGCCCTTCTTCACGATGATCTCGACGACCGCGGAGTGCAGCGAGTCGCTGGAGTAGATGGGCGCGGTACAGCCCTCGACGTAGTGGACGTACGCGCCCTCGTCGACGATGATCAGCGTCCGCTCGAACTGGCCCATGTTCTCCGTGTTGATCCGGAAGTACGCCTGCAGCGGGATATCCACCTGCACGCCCTTCGGCACGTAGATGAACGAGCCACCGGACCAGACGGCCGTGTTCAGCGCGGCGAACTTGTTGTCGCCGACGGGGATGACCGTGCTGAAGTACTCCCGGTAGATGTCCTCGTGCTCCCTGAGCCCGGTGTCCGTATCCAGGAAGAGAACGCCCAGCTTTTCCAGATCCTCCCGAATCTTGTGATAAACCACTTCTGACTCGTACTGTGCCGCTACGCCCGCGATGAGGCGTTGCTTCTCCGCCTCCGGGATGCCCAGCCGGTCGTAGGTGTTCTTGATGTCCGCGGGCAGGTCGTCCCAGCTGGTGGCCTGCTTCTCGGTCGACCGGACGAAGTACTTGATGTTGTCGAAGTCGATACCCGACAGATCGGCGCCCCAGGACGGCATCGGCTTGCGGCCGAACAGGCGCAGGCCCTTCAGCCGGAGGTCGAGCATCCACTCGGGCTCGTTCTTGCGGGCCGAGATGTCCCGCACCACCTCCTCGTTCAGACCACGCCGCGCCGAGGCACCGGCCACGTCCGTGTCGGCCCAGCCGTATTGGTACTTGCCGAGGTCAGCAAGTTGATCGGTCATCGGACGGTCCTCACGTTGCTAGGGATATGGGTGGTGCATACGCCATCGCCGTGCGCGATGGTCGCGAGTCTTTGTACATGCGTACCCACCAGCCGAGAGATCACCCGGGTCTCCGCTTCGCAGAGTTGCGGGAACTCGACGGCCACGTGGGCCACCGGGCAGTGATGCTGGCAGAGCTGCCCGCCCGAGGCGATCGCCGACGCGCTCGCGGCGTACCCCTCCGCGGTCAGCGCCCTGGCGAGCGCCTCCGCCCTGGCGAGCGGGTCGTCGCCGGCGCCCTCCATGGCCACCCGGCAGCGCTCCTCCAGCGCGGCGACCTGGGACGACACGAAGTTGCCGACCGCCTCCTCGCCACCTTGCGCCGCGATCCAGCGCAGCGCCGCGGTGGCCAGGCCGTCGTACGTGTGCGGAAACGCCTCCCGGGCGGCGTCGGTGAGGGCGAAGACCTTGGCCGGGCGACCCCGACCGCGCGGGCCACGCTGCACCCGCTCGCGGCTGGTCACCAGGTCGTCGGCCAGCATCGCGTCGAGGTGGCGGCGGATCGCCGCGGGGCTGAGGCCCAGGGCCTCACCGAGCTGCGCGGCGGTGGCGGGTCCGTGCTCCAACAGCAACCGGGCAACCCGATCGCGGGTACGGCGATCGCCCGCCGACCCGGTCTCGAGCACGGTCTCCCGGTTTTTCACTACACCAGTGTGACGTATTTCCGGGGGGCGGCGCAAACAGGGTGTCGCGTGAGGCGACTCACGCGGAGCCTAGGATGGCGGCCGTGCTGAGGCGACTCGCCCTGGCCTCCCTGGCCGCGAACGTGGGAATCGTGATCACCGGGGGCGCCGTACGGCTGACCGGATCCGGTCTCGGCTGCCCGACGTGGCCCCGGTGTACCGACGCGTCGTATGTGCCGACGGCCGAAATGGGCGTGCACGGGGCCATCGAGTTCGGCAACCGGATGCTGACCGGCGCGGTGGGCCTGTTGGCCGCGGCCTGCGTGGTCGCCGCGCTGGTGGCACGCCCCCGGCGCCGAGACCACGTGGCGCTCAGCGTTGCCGTGCTCGCCGGAATCCCGGCCCAGGCGGTACTCGGCGGGATCACCGTGCTGACCGATCTGAACCCGTGGTGGGTCGGCGGGCACTTCCTGCTGTCGATGGTGGTGATCGCGCTGGCGTACGCGCTCTACGTGAGCACCGGGCCGGCGTCCTCGGACCCCGCGTTGCCGAGGCCGCTGCGGCAGCTCGTCGGCGTGATCGCGGTGGTCAGCGCCGCGGTGCTCGTGGTCGGTACGGTCGTCACCGGCAGCGGACCGCACGCCGGGGACGCGGACGCCCGGCGTACCGGGCTCGACCCGGCCGTAGTCGCCCAGCTGCACGCCGACCTGGTCGCCCTGCTGGTCGGCCTGTCCGTGGCGCTGTGGTTCGCGCTGCGGGCGGTCGGTCTTCCCAGCCGCCCCGCGGCGGTGCTCGTGGGCGTCGAACTGGCGCAGGGGTTGGTCGGCATCGTCCAGACCGTGACGCATCTGCCGGTACTCCTGGTCGGCCTGCACATGGCCGGCGCCTGCGCGGTCTGGCTCGCCACTCTGGCACTGGTCCGCTCTTCGAGATCTAGGAGAATTACTGCTGCTATAGCGACAGAAAGTCTCCAAGATCTCGAGGAGGCGTCAACGCTGCGGTAGGTGCCAAGATGGTTCCGTGCCACCCGACCCCTCGGATCTTCGCGCACGCCTGGGCCCCTTCGACCGCGACCAGCTCCTCGAGCTTCTCGTGGCCGTGGCCGAACGCGACCCCAGCCTGGCCCGCCGGCTGTCGCTGGCCGCGGCGCAGGCCGACGGTGACCTCGCCGAACTGCGTACCTCGGTGCGGACGACGTTCAGCACGACCGGACACCTCGAATACTGGCCGGCGATCCGCCACGCGGAGGCCGCGGCCGAGGTAGCCGACACGCTGGCCGAGCTGATCCGGGACGGGCAGGCCGACGAGGCGCTGCCGCTGGTCACTACCGCGATCGAGCTGCTGCTGGACACCGTGGGTCGGGCCGACGACTCGGCCGGCGCGCTCGGGGACCTGATGCGGCGGCTGCTACGGATGCACGCCGAGGCCTGCGTCGCCGCGGATCCCGCGGTCGAACCGCTCGCGCTCGCGCGCTGGCTCATCGAGTTCCAGCTCGGCGGGCAGGACTGGTTCACCGTCGACGTCGGCGAGTACGTGCCAGCGATCGGGCACGAAGGGCTGGCGGCGTACAGGGTCGCGGTGGCCCGGCGGTGGGCCGAGGCGCCGGGCGACTTCCAGGTGCGCCACGCCCGCGAGGGCCTGGCCCGGCTGGACCGGGACGTACCGGGACTGGTCGAGGTGATCGGCGGGGAACTGAAGTACGCGGCCCAGTTCGGGCGGTTGGCCCGAGCACTGGCCGACATCGGTGAACGCGCCGCCGCGATCGAGTGGGCGGAACGCGGGTTGCGCGCCCACCCCGAGGACCCGCCCGGTGCCGGGTTGCGGGACTTCCTCGTGGAGGCGTACCTCGAACGGGGTGGCGGGTCGGAGGCGGTACGCCTGCGCCGCGACGGCCTGGCCGCCGCGCCGACCCTGCACAGCTACCGGGCGCTGCACCGGGCGGCCGCGCACGCGGGTATCTGGAAGTCCGAACGCAAGCGGGCGCTGGCGGTACTGGCCAAGCACAGTCCCGAGGACCATGTCCGCGCGCTGCTGGCCGAGGACGACGTGGACGGCGCGTGGCAGGTCGCGTCGCGGCTGGCCCACCTCGGCGGCGGTACCTGGGACGAGCTGGCCCGGCGGCGGGCGGCCAGCCACCCCGCCGACGCGGTAGCCGTGCTGCGCCGGCGGATCGACGAGGTGCTCGCGGCGACGGGGCGGGACGCGTACCGGGACGCGGTGCGCCGGCTGCACGCGCTGCGCGAGGTGTGCGCGAAATGTGGCCGGAGCGCCGAGTTCGCCGAGTTCGTCACGGAGTTGGCCGAACGGCACCGGCGCCGGCCGTCGTTCCTCGCCGAGCTGACCGGGGCTGGCCTGAAAACCTGAGCGCGATTGACGGGCACGGACCGCCGTCGTTACGATCGTCATCGATTGGAAAGCGCTTTCCACGCCCCGGAGACGCACACGGAGACAACGATGAGACTGAAGATCCTCGCCGGCACGCTGCTCGCCGCCACGATCCTCCTGCCGGCGGGCGCGGCTACCGCGGCGCCGACCCGGTACGAGGCCGAGAACGCGCCGGCCACCTGTGACGGCACGATCGACTCCAACCATGCCGGGTTCTCCGGTACCGGGTTCTGCAACGGCCGCAACGCCACCGGCGCCGCGGCGCAGTTCACGGTCGTCGCGTCGGTCGGTACCGCGGCGATGCTCGTCGTGCGGTACGCCAACGGCACGACCACGAACCGCCCCGCGACCGTCATCGTGAACGGATCGACGCTGACCACCACCCAGTTCGCACCGACCGGGGCGTGGACGACCTGGACCTCGACGGTGCTGTCCTTCAACGCGGTCAACGGCAACAACACGATCCGGTTCAGCCCCACCACGGCGAACGGCCTGCCGAACATCGACTTCGTCGACTTCGACACCGAGGGTCCGCCCCCGCCGACGGGCACCCTGTTCGTGGCGCCCAACGGCAACGACGCGAACCCGGGGACGCAGGCGGCACCGCTGCGTACCGTCCAGCGCGGCGTCGACCTGGCCACCGCGGGCACGACCATCTTCCTGCGCGCCGGGACGTACGCCCCGACCGTGACCATCAAGCTGAACAAGAACGGTACGTCGAGCCTGCCGATCACGTTGCGGAACTTCAACAACGAGCGCGCGATCATCGACGGGGAGAACATGCCGTTCACCCCGGCGCCGGTCGGCGGCAGCATCCCCCGCGCGGACCGCGGTGCGATCCACATCGAGGGCGACTGGTGGCGACTGACCGGGCTGGAGATCATCCACGGGCCGTACGGCGTCTTCGGCGTGGACACCAACAACAACGTCTTCGAGCGCCTGATCACGCGGGACAACTACGAGAGCGGCTTCCACATCCAGGGCGCGTCGAGCAACAACCAGGTCATCAACCTGGACAGCTTCGGCAACCGCGATCCGCGCAACAACGGCGAGAGCGCGGACGGCCTGGCCATCAAGGAAGGTTCGGGTACCGGCAACCTGGTACGCGGCGCCCGGCTGTGGAACAACTCCGACGACGGGCTGGACTTCTGGGAGTTCCTGTCGGCGGTACGGGTCGAGAACAGCCTCGCCTGGGGCAACGGCTTCAACCGCTGGGGGTTGCCGAACTTCACCGGTGACGGCAACGGGTTCAAGCTCGGTGGCGGCGACGTGGACATGCCGGCGGCCCACAACATCCGCAACAGCATGGCGTGGGACAACGCGGTCGGCGGTCTCATCGACAACGGAAACCCCGGCGCGCTGGTGGCCGACCACAATACGGCGTGGGACAACGGCGGTACCGGCTTCGACTTCGCCGACTCCGCCGGGACGCTGACGAGGAACCTGGCCGTGGCGAACAACCCGAACACGTCGCTGGGTTCGAGCTCGAACTCGAACAACTCGTGGAACCTGGGCGGTACCTGGTCGTTCGTCAGTACCGATCCGAGCACGATCACCGGACCGCGGCAGAGCGACGGCTCGATCCCGAGCTCGACGTTCCTTCGCCCTGCCAACGGTGCCGATGTGGGTGCGCGCTTCTGACCTACAACTCGAAACACTCGACGGGCGGACCGTCCACTGTGTCCCGTACCTCGACCTGCAGGGGCGAGGTGACGACGTCCGACCAGTCCGCTGGCCGCAGGCGGGTCACCTTGCCGGCGGCCAGCGGTACCTGCTTCGGCGCCGTCAGGGCCGCGTCGGGCTCGGGCCGCACCCGGATCCTGACGTTGGTCTGCTGTCCACTGTTGACGATCAGCAGTTCGCGGCCACCGTCCCGCAGGTGCGCGCTGACCCGCTGCGTCGGTACCACCGACAGCGCGTCGGCCACGAACTGCTTGCCCCGGTCCGCGCGGGGCAGGCCGTTCAGGATGAACGACACGGTCTTGTTCGCGCCGCCGGCCGGTACGGAGAAGGAGACCGCGCGGTCAGCGGTACCCAAGCGTTCCGCCGTGACGAGGTCGGCCACGGCGGACGCGCGGGCCATGACCACCGCCGACATCGCGGGGGTTCGTAGCCCCCAGCGGTAGCTGCCGCCCGCGCCCGCGATGTGGTACGTGTGCGACACATCTGTGCCCGTCGCGTGCAACAGCGTGGGGCCCGGCAGCTCGTCGTCCGCCCCGTACTGCGGCACCGGCAGCAGGCCGGGTATCCGCAGCGCGGGATCGCGCTCGAGGTCGTTCCACGAGCGCGGCGGACCGGTCAGGCCGGCGGCGAAGAGCCGGCGACCGGCGGAGTCGGTGACCTGCATGATGTCAGCGTCGCCGCCGAAGATGGCCAGCCCGCTCTGCGCAACCTCCATCAGGATGCCCAGGCCGGGCGTGTGCGGTACGCCGTTCAGGCGGGACCACGGGATCCAGTACATGCGGCTGTCGATCCACTCACCGCCGGCCCACTTGCCGTCGTACTCGAAGCGGTTGTCGTTGTAGACGATCACCTTGTACTTGCCGTCCGAGTCGTCGCGCCCGTCGCGCCCCCACTCGTGGAACGGGTCGGCGATGTAGATCTCGCCATAGACATCGTCGGGCAACGGGCTGCCGTCCCCGTTGCGGACCCACGCGATCGGTAGGACCGTGTGCGCCTTGTTGCCCCAGAAGCGGGAGAAGTTGAGGACCGGCCATTCGCCGTTGGCGTACGCCGCGCGGCTGTTTTCGAAGACGGCGATCGGGTTGTGCGTGAGACCCTGCCCGAACAGCCGGAGGAACCACTCGATGACGGGCGCACCGAGCTGCGAAGCGTGCCGGACGTTGAACTGGTCGATGAGGTCGTCGTCCTCCCCCGGAGTCGGCTCTCCCCAGTGGTCGCCCTTGACCGGGTTCGGGGTGCCGTACCGGTAGACGGGTTCGGTGAAGATGGACCGACCCCGCATCGCGTAGAGCGCCTCGACGCTCATGCCGTAGCAGTTGCCCTTCTTGGCGATGCCCTTGACGAAGAGGTGGAAGAACGCCGCCTCGAAGGTGTTGCTGATCAACTCGTCCTTGTCGAGGGTCAGCCAGCGGGCGGTCGGGTCGACGTCGGCGTACGCCCGGGCGTACTGCGCCATGTCGATCCGCTCGGTGTCGAAGTTGTTCACCCGCCACCACCACTGCTGGCGGAACTGGAGCGACGGGTCCCACGGCTCGGCCGGCTCGGTGATCTTGTAGTTGACCCGGAACTTGTACTGCGACTGGTCAGCCGGGTCCTCGAACCCCCACAGATTGTCCACAGTGTACGGTGGCCGCGGGTCCCAGTTGTACGGCGCGTCGTCCCACGGTGGATGGACCAGGCCGTGGTTGATCGTGCCGGTCTGTTCGGAGCCTCCGAGCACGCCGCCGTCCTTGTCGTAGCTGGCGAACATGACCTGGAACTCCATCGCACCCCGCATGACGTCCGCGAGCTGCACGGTGTACGGCGGGTCGAAGGTGTGTTCCGGATCGCCGTAGTCGCCGTCCTCGTACGGGAATCCGCGGTTCATCAGGCTCACCGCCGTGCCGCCCGGCTGGTCGATCCGCTCGACGACCGCCCGCACGAACAGGTCCCGGTTGCCCTCGACCGGCCCCTGGTCCCCGCCGATCGAGAAGTAGCTCAGCCGTAGCTCGGCGGCGCGGTACGCGTGCGCGCCGGCGTACTGGTGGCCGTCGGGGAACCAGACCAGCACGCCGTGCTCGAAGTCCTGGTACCAGCCGCCGGTCGCCGTCGACTGCTCGTCGCCGGCCGGGAACCCGAGGTCGCCGCTCGGGCCACCGAAGGTACCCAAGTACGCCTTCGCTATCTCGCCGTGCACCACCCAGGCGGTCTCCGTACCGGGGATCGCGTACATCGTGCCGTCCTCGAACTGGCAGCTCTCCCATACGGAGTTGCCGGCGCGGCTCACGTCGCCGATCGGGTACCGCTGCTGGCTGGCGACGCCGCCGCTCTGCAGCCACCAGAACAGGATCGGGCCCCAGAGCGCGTGCGCCCCGAGGTCCTGCCGCCAGTAGATCTCGCCCTTGTCGAACCGCTGGCGCAGTCCGCCGTCGGGCAGCGA
>Ga0114129_10004719_pt1 | contig 19248 bp, 18 predicted proteins | sample RhiMetdeltSRZDD1_FD_80071 | JGI IMG/M metagenome (GOLD analysis project Ga0114129, IMG submission 80071) | Populus rhizosphere microbial communities from Tennessee, USA - Rhizosphere MetaG P. deltoides SRZDD1 (version 2) (version 2) | ecosystem: Host-associated > Plants > Roots > Rhizosphere >...
AGCGTCTTGATGGCGTCCTCGGAGTAGCCGTTGCCACGCATGCCGTCGCGGAACGGCACGTACTCCTTGTCCAGGATCTCCTTCTTCTTCTTGCCCATCGCGCGGCGCAGCAGGTCGGCGGCGCCCAGGGTGTAGCCGGCGAGCTTCTGCGCGATCTCCATGACCTGTTCCTGGTACACGATCAGGCCGTACGTGTCGCCGAGAATCTCGGCCAGGTCGGCAGCCAGATCCGGATGGATCGGCACGACCGGCTTGCGACCGTTCTTGCGGTCGGCGTAGTCGTTGTGCGCGTTGGCACCCATCGGCCCCGGCCGGTACAGCGCCAGGACCGCCGAGATGTCCTCGAAGTTGTCCGGCACCATCGCGCGCAGCAGCGAACGCATCGGCCCGCCGTCGAGCTGGAAGACGCCGAGCGTGTCGCCGCGGGCCAGCAGCTCGTACGCCGCCTTGTCGTCCAGTGGCAGGTCCTCGAGGACGAGGTCGATACCGCGGTTGTCCTTGATGGACTCGAGGCAGTCGTCGAGCACGGTGAGGTTGCGCAGGCCCAGGAAGTCCATCTTCAACAGGCCGATGGACTCGCAGGCGCCCATGTCGAACTGGGTGATGATGGCGCCGTCCTGCTCGCGGCGCCAGATCGGGATCACGTCGATCAGCGGCTCGTGGGACAGGATCACGCCGGCGGCGTGGACGCCGACCTGCCGCTTGAGCCCCTCCAGGCCGCGGGCCGTGTCGACGACCTTCTGCACGTCGGCGTCGGACTCGTAGAGCTGGCGGAACTCGACGGCTTCCGCGTACCGGTGGTATTGCGGGTCGAAGATGCCGGTGAGCGGAACGTCCTTGCCCAGCACGGCCGGCGGCATCGCCTTGGTGATCTTGTCGCCCATCGCGAAGGGGTAGCCCAGCACCCGCGCGGCGTCCTTGACGGCGGCCTTGGCCTTGATCGTGCCGTACGTGACGATCTGCGCGACGCGCTCCTCGCCGTATTTCTCAGTGGCGTACCGGATCATGTCGCCGCGCCGGCGCTCGTCGAAGTCCAGGTCGATGTCGGGCGGGCTGACCCGGTCGGGGTTGAGGAACCGCTCGAAGATCAGGCCGTGCTGTAGCGGGTCCAGCTCGGTGATGCCCAGCGCCCAGGCGACCATCGCGCCGGCCGCCGAACCGCGGCCCGGCCCGACCCGGATGCCCTCGCGCTTGGCGTAGCCCACGAGGTCCGCGACGACCAGGAAGTACCCCGGAAAGCCCATCCGGCAGATGACGTCGAGCTCGTAGTCGACCTGCTTGCGGTGTGACTCGGGCACCTCGTGCCGGCCGAACCGGCGCTCCAGGCCGCGCATCGCCTCCGCGCGCAGCCACGAGTCCTCGGTCTCGCCGGCCGGTACCGGGAAGCGCGGCATGAGGTCCCGCGCGGCGAACACCGAGCCGTAGTCGCCGATCCGGTCCGCGATCTCCAGCGTGGTGTCGCAGGCGCCCGGCACCTGGGTGTCCCACAGTGCGCGCATCTCCTGCGGCGATTTGAGGTACAGATCGCGCGTGTCGAACTTGAACCGCTTCGGGTCGGCGAGCGTCGAACCCGACTGCACGCACAGCAGGACCGCGTGGGCGTCGGCGTCGCCGGCGAACGTGTAGTGCAGGTCGTTCGTGACGACCGGCCGCAGGTCGAGCCGCTTGCCCAGCCGGAGCAGGTCGTCGCGGACCTTGCGCTCGATCTCCAGCCCGTTGTCGATCAGCTCCAGGTAGAAGTTGCCCGCGCCGAAGATGTCGCGCAGCTCGCCCGCTACCGTGCAGGCCCGCTCGAAGTCGCCGATCCGCAGCCAGGTCTGGATCTCACCGGACGGGCAACCGGTGGTGGCGAGGAGTCCCTTCGCGTACCGCTGGAGCAGCTCACGGTCTGCGCGGGGCTTGTAGAAATACCCCTCGAGGCTCGCGTACGACCCGAGGCGGAACAGGTTGTGCAGGCCGTCGGCGTCCGCCGCCAGCATCGTCAGGTGGGTGTACGCCCCGCCGCCCGAGACGTCGTTCTCCCCGCCCTCGGCCCAGCGCACGCGGGTGCGGTCGAAGCGGGACGTGCCGGGCGTGATGTACGCCTCGACGCCGATCACGGGCTTGATGCCGGCCGCCGTGGCCCGCTTGTAGAAGTCGTACGCCCCGTACAGGTTGCCGTGGTCCGTCATGGCCAAGGCCGGCATGCCCAGCCGCTGCGCCTCGGCGAACAGGTCCGTGAGCCTGGCCGCGCCGTCCAACATCGAATACTCGGTGTGAACATGAAGATGCACGAACGAGTCGGCCACGGGGTCCGAGCGTAGTCCCACCCTCCGACAACCGCGCCCGAACGACACGGACGTCGGTACGTCGGGCTCACCCCCAGCGGATGCGGACCGCGGACCGCCATTCCTCGAGCGTGTCGGGCCGGCCCCGCACGGTGATCTCGTCGGCGCGGTTCCACAGGCCCAGGTAGAGCCGCACCGCGGTACCCGAGAAGACCACATCCGGTTCTGCGGTCTCGCCAAGGGTCGTCACGATAGGCCCATCGCCGATCCGCAGGGTCCACGCGTGCGCGGTGTCGTCGGTCCGGACCACCAACGTGTACGGCTCGGCCGCCGGCAGTCGGCCCTTGCCCCGGGTGACGAAGCCGGTGAGCAGCTCGTCGATCCCGTCGGCGGCCAGCGCCGGGTCGATGTCGACATCGGCCGAGGTCGGCCACTGGCCGAGAGCGGCCGAGGTGGCGTCCACGCCATGGATGGTGGTCTCGTGAGCCTGGCGCCGGGCCCAGAACCAGCGCGGTGGCGGAGCATCGTTCAGGAACACCATCGCCTTGGTGTCCTCGGGCGTGGCCCGCACCGTGTCGATTAGAGCGGCGTGGCCCTCCGAATACCACTCCAGCAGGTCCGGCGCGGCCTCGGCCTCGGCCCGAGAGGACGAGGTGTCGTGGTCCTTCTCGCGGCGCAGGTTCGCCGCGGCCCACCGGTGCACCATGCCCTGGTGTACCACCAGCTTGCCGACGGTCCAGGCCGGACAGGTGGGCACCTTCGCATCCAGCCCGGCCGCTGCGGCGGCCTCCCGCAACGCGGCGCCGCTGCGGATCAGCGCGGTCAGGTGATCGTCGAGGCCCAGGTCTGTCGGCATGGCGGCATGGTAGAGGTCGGCACCGACAGAACTACCGCGTGAACGGCTCCAGCATCACGGCGGCGGCGCGCAGCCAGGCCCGCTTGGTGCCGGCCGCGAGCATCGGGTACTCGATCGACGAGCCCGTCTCCAGCGCCGGGTCGTACGGCACGATCGCCACGGCCCGCGTCCTGCTCGCGAAGTGTGCGGAAAGGTCGTCGATCAGTGCCGGCGGGTTGGGGGTCGAGCAGGACAGCAGGGTCACCGCGTTGCTCACCAGGTGACCCATCCCCATGTCGACGAGCAGATCGAGCATCCAGTCGGCCGTGAACGCGGCGTCCTCCCGGGGCACCGTGGTGATCACGAGCTGGTCGCACGCCTGCAGGACGGTCTGCCAGTTGGGACTCTCGACGTTGTTGCCGGTATCGACGCAGATCACTTCATGGGTACGCCGCAGCAACTCCAGCACGCGCCGGACCGTGTGGTGGTCCAGCCGCTGCGCGAACCGCGGGTTCTCCTCGCCCGCGAGCACGTCGTACGAGCCGTCCGAGGCGTGCCGCAGGTAGTCGTCGAGCCGCTCGCCGAGGTCGAACCCGATCGACGCCTCGATCTCCACGAGATCCTTGACGAGGTGCGAGATCGTCCGGGCGTGCCGGGCGCTACCGGCCCGCAACCCGAGGGTGCCGCGCAGCTCGTTGTCGTCCCACGCGATGACCCCGCGACCACGGATGCTGCCGACCGTCGCGGCCGCGAGCACGGTCGCCGTCGTCTTGTGTACGCCGCCCTTCGGGTTGGCGAACGCGAACACCCGAGGCCCGCCGAGATCCCGCCGGAGGATGTTGACGACCTGGTCGACGGCTCCGTTCGGGGAGGCCTGGCGCCACTCGATGGTGCCGGGGTACGGCGCCGGGCGGCTGTCGGCGTACCGCTGCGGCCGGGGCATCTCACCGACGAGCGGCTGCTCGCCCGGGCGTCCCCCGCGGGCGCGGTCGAGCAGGGCGCGCCAGCGCGGCGGTGGCTCGGCCGGAGGGCGTTCCGGGCCGAGGGCCCAGGAGGCCTCGGTGCGCTCCACGCTCACCTCCCAAGCCCGCTCGTCCCGCGTGACAAGGCTACTCGACCCGGACGATCACTGGCTCGTCGCTGGCGAGGGGGACAGCGTAGGCTCTGCCGACTCCGAAGGGGAGACGAGTACCGGCGCCGGCGCATAGCTGATGCCGTCGGGAGTCGACGAGGGCGTAGCGGAAAGTGAAGGCGACGGTACGACGTCCGCCGGCGGCTTGGCGATGTCGTCCTGCTCGGGCAGCGGGGGCAGGAACACCGCCCGGTCGAGCCGGTGTACCTCCGGTGCCGGGTCGACCGCGCGTACCTCGGGCCGGGTGGCGATCTGGTCCAGCGCGGCCGGCGTAGCCCGCACCACGGCCCCGTACACGCACGAACAGTGCTCCCGGTACGCCGTCGCCTCCTTCGCGGCCACGTCGGCGTTGGACGCGTACCGGGTACGCAGTTCGGCCTCGGCCGACGTACCGCCGGGCAGCGCCGCGGCCAGCCGCTGGTACTCGGCGCTCTCCTGCTCCTTGCGGGTAGCCACCTGGTCCATGCCCACCTCGACGTCGGCCGGGATCCGGAACGCCGGAATCCGGACGATCTCGGTCTGCGTGTCGGGCAGCGGTACCCGGCCGTAGACCTGCGACACCGAGACACCGCCGAGCACCGGGGTCAACCGATCGGGTGCAAGGTACGCCCGCAAGGTCACCAGCGCGTAGGTCTCCCCGGCGATGCCGGTCGGTGGAGTGGCGAGCAACGTGTCCAGCTCGGTACGGCTGGCCTCCACGTACGCCGGAATCGACTGTCCCTGTACGACCCCGACCCGGACCGTATCGCCGACCGTGGGATCGCCCGCCGGGCGGTCACCGGCCGCCCACACGGCGGTCAGCAGTACCGCCGCGACGGACAGGAACGCCAACAGGTACAGCAGGCGTACCCGAGCCAACCGGTGCAGCAGCCGCCCGAGCGGCGGAACGATCCGTTGGTCGAGCCGTCGGAGCAGGCGCACCCCGGATACCCCTCACTGTCCGTCGCGCAGCTTGTCCAACGCGTACGCCAGATCGTCAGGGTAGTCGCTGACGAACCGCATCTCGTCGCCGGTCGCCGGGTGCGCGAAGCTCAGCTCCCGGGCGTGCAGCCACTGCCGGTCGAGGTTCAGGCGGGCGGCCAGCGTCGGGTCGGCGCCGTAGGTCAGGTCGCCCACGCACGGGTGCCGCAGCGCGGCGAAGTGCACGCGGATCTGGTGCGTACGCCCCGTCTCCAGCCGGACGTCCACCAGACTCGCGGCCGGGAACGCCTCGAGCGTGTCGTAGTGGGTCACGCTCGGCTTGCCGCCGGAGACCACGGCCCACTTGTAGTCGTGCGTCGGGTGCCGGTCGATCGGCGCGTCCACGGTGCCGCGCAGCGGGTCGAGGTGCCCCTGGACGACCGCGTGGTAACCCTTGTCCACCAAGCGATCCCGGAAGGCGCGCTTCAGGACGGTGTACGCCCGCTCGCTCTTGGCCACCACCATCAGCCCGGTCGTACCCACGTCGAGGCGGTGCACGACACCCTGCCGTTCGGGAGCGCCACTCGTAGAGATCCGGTGGCCCATCGCGGCGAGGCCGCCGATCACGGTCGTACCGGTCCAGCCCGGGCTCGCGTGGGCGGCGACGCCCACCGGCTTGTCGACGACCGCGATGTCGTCGTCGCTGTAGACCACGCGCAGCCCCGGCACCGGATGCGGCTCGAGCGTCGGCGGCACCGGTGGCGCGGGCAACGTCACGTCGAGCCAGGCGCCCGCCCGTACCTTGTCCGCCTTGTGCGCGACGGTCCCGTCCAGCGCGACGTCGCCCGCCTCGACGAGATCAGCGGCGACGGTGCGGGAGAGTCCCAGGATTCGGGAGATCGCGACGTCGAGTCTGGAGCCCGCGAGCCCGTCCGGGACGGGCAGCGACCGCCGCTCGCGGTCAGGCACGGCCCTCCTCGGTCGGCTCGGCAGCCGCGCGGCCGCGATCGCGCGTGCCGTCCCGGCGCCGCCCGGTCAGCTCGAGCAGGACGGCGAGGCAGACCCCGATGCTCAGTGCCGAGTCGGCGACATTGAACACCGGAAAGACCTGGCCGTGGTCGTCGAAGACGCTCACGAAGTCGACCACATGGCCGACGAACGGTCCGGGCGCCCGGAACACACGATCGACGAAGTTGCCGATCGCACCGCCGAGCACGAGCCCGAGCGCCACCGCCCACGGCACCGACCGCAGCTTGCGGGACATCCAGACGATCCACGTGACAACGGCGATGGTGACGGCCGGGAACACGAATGTGTACTGCTGACCGAGGCTGAACGCGGCCCCGGAGTTGCGGGTCAACACGAGGTAGACGGTGCCGCCGAGCAGGCGTACGGGACCGCGGTCGCTGAGCATGTCGACCGCGAGATACTTCGTGACCACGTCGAGCGCGAGCACCGCGACCGCTACGGCGCCGAGCACGGCAATCGCCCGGCGTGTGTACGGCGGCCGCACTGTCACCGGTTCGACGGGTTGCACCTCGGTGTCGTTCAGCGCCTCTCCTCCAGCTGCTTGCACGTTACGCACAAGGTAGCCGACGGGAACGCCGCGAGCCGCTCCACGGGGATCGGGTTGCCGCACCGCTCACACCAGCCGTAGCTGCCGTCGTCCAGCCGTTCCAGCGCCCGCTCCACCTGGGTGATGCGCTCCAAGATGTTGTTGGCGAGGGAGATTTCCTGCTCCCGCTCGAACGTCTTGGTACCGGTGTCCGCCTGGTCGTCGCCGGCCGAGTCGGTGAGCCGGTCCCGTTGCAGTTCGGCGATCTCGGCGATCGTCTGGTCGTACTCGGTCCGCAGCTCGTCCCGGCGGGCAGCCAGGGCTACGCGGATCTTCTCGGTCTCGGCCGCGCTACGGGTCGACTTGGCCGCCACGGGCTTTGTCGCGGTACGGCTGGCGGTCTTGGTGTCGGCTGGCTTGGCCATGGTCGCTCCCTGGGCCGCGCGATCCGCGGCGGTCGGCGGTGCCTGGATGTGTTGCGTGGACGGCTCGGCGCCCGGCGGGCCGCTGGCCCGGGCCGTCCTGCCGGTGGCATCTGGTGCCGATGCCTTCGACGCTGGTCGGGTAGCAGTGGACTTCGCCGGTGCCCTCTTGGCCGGCGTCTTGCTGGTTCCTTTCGTGACCGGAGCGGCCTTCGTACTGGAACTGCCCGTTGCCTTGCTGGGCGCCTTCTTCGCCGGGGCGGCCTTCTTCGTTGAAGCGACCTTCTTCGCGGGCGCCTTCTTGGCAGCCGGAGCCGCCTTCGATCCGGTGGCTTTGGCGCCGGTCGCCTTCGCTGCCGTCGCCTTTGCCCTCGTCGCCGCCCGAACCGGTGCGGCCTTACCCGGCGTGGCCTTCAACGCCTTCGCGGCCTTCTTCGATGTTACCGGTTTCGTCACAGTGGCCTTCTTCACTGCGGCTGTCTTCGCCGCCGCGGTCCCCCTCGGAGCGGCCTTGTTACCCGCTTCCGTCCGCGAGCTAACAGCCTTTCTCGCCGCCTTAGCGGCAGCGGTCTTCGATGTGACCTTCGCCCGCTCGGCCATGGCGTCCCCCACATGCAAAACGGGCGCGCGGCGGGGCGCCGCGCACTCCAATGGCTGGCAAGAATACGGAACGTACGCGCGTCCGACAAACGCGCCACACCCTCGCAGTCCGATTTCGACCTCCCGGCCAGTAATCGGAGGGGCTCAGCGCTGCTCGCGGCCATCCTCGGCGAACCAGCGGGCGAGCCGGCCTCGCCTGCTCACGGCGCGTAGCCGGCGTTCGGCCGCGTCCCGGACGTCGGCGGTCGCCACGATGAGCAAGCTGTCGCCCTTCCGCAGCCGGGTGTCCCGGGCGGGCACGAACCCGACACCGTCGCGGAGAACGAGCGTCACCACTGCCCCGACGGGCAACCGCAGCTCGTCGACGTGGACACCCGACAGCCGGGAGCCGGGTGGTATATCGAGCTGCAGCAGGTCCGCACGCATCTGTTCCAGCGGCGCGGTCTCCACTGTGAGCTCGGCCGCCTCGGCCGGCGCGGTCACGTCGAGCCGCCGGGCGACCCGCGGCAGCGTACCGGCCTGCAGCAGGGTGAACACCACGACGAGCACGAAGACCGCATCGAACAAGGCGGTCGCACCCGGTACGTTCGCCGACAATGGGATCGTGGCGAGCACGATCGGCACGGCACCACGCAACCCGGCCCAGGACAGGAACGCCTGGTCCCGCCAGCCCACGCCGAACGGGGTCGCGCTGATCAGCACCGACAGTGGCCGGGCGAGGAAGACCAGTACCGCGCCCACGACGAGCGCCGGCAGGATGGCCGAACCGAGCCGATCCGGCGAGGCCAGCAGTCCCAGCAGGACGAACAGTCCGATCTGGGCCAGCCAGGCGAGCCCGTCGGCGAACCCGAGGATCGCGTGTCGGTGCGGGAGCCGCGCATTGCCGAGCAGCACGCCGGCGACGTAGACGGCGAGAAAACCGGAGGCGTGCGCGACCGCTCCCGCGGCGTACGCGAGGAGGGTCAACCCGACCGCGGCGAGCGGGTACAGCCCCGCGGCCGGCAGTGCCGCGCGGCGCAGCAGCGCGGCACCGAGCCAGCCGACCCCGGCGCCGATGAGCCCGCCGGCGACCAGCTCGTACGCCACCAGCAGCACCTCGTGCCACCACGGGTGCGCACCCAGCTCGGCCGTTGACAACAGCAGCACGAGTATCACGACCGGGGCGTCGTTGATGCCGGACTCGGCCTCGAGCGTGGCTACCAACCGGGGCCGCAGCCGCAGCCGGCGCAACGTGGAGAAGACGGCGGCCGCGTCGGTCGACGACAACACGGCCCCGTACAGGAGGGCCAGGCGCCAGTCCGGTGGATCGAGTACGAGGTACGCCCCGGCGCCCACCACGGCCACGCTGATCGCGACGCCCACTGTGGACAGTACGGCTGCCAGCGGCAGCACCGGGCGCAGCGAAGACCAGCGGGCGGTCAGCCCGCCCTCCGCGATGATCAGGATCAGCGCGGCCAGCCCGAGGGTACGGGTCAGGTCGGCGTTCTCGAACTGGATGCCCAGCCCCGCCTCGCCGATCGCCACGCCCAACGCGAGGTAGACGAGAAGGCTGGGTACGCCGAGCCGGGTCGAGAACCGGACCGCGCCGACAGCGACGAGTAGCACCGCCGCCCCGAGCAGCAGTGCGACCTCCAGCTCCCACGTCATGGCGGCGTGTCGCGCAGTTCGCGGTACCGGTCGGCGACCGCGTCGTCCACTGTGAACAGCTTGTCGCGACTCGCCGCTCCACTGCGGAGGGTCACGCTCGACCGCGGTACGCCGAGCGCCTTCGCGATGTCCCGGCGCGCCGCATCGGTAGCCCGCCCGTCCACCGCCGGCGCAGTCACCGCAACCACGAGAGCCGGTCCGAACACTCCGTCATAGCGGCCACCCACCCGGGCACGCGCCGCCCCCGGCTTGACCCGGACCGCAATGACCATGCCCCATTCTTGCGGACCCCCCGCTCCCCCTGGGTTGATCATGAACTTTGTTGTGGTGTCGACGGCGTGTCGGCACACCAACTTCATGATCAACCCAAGGGGGTGGGCCTCAGACCTCAGACCCGGCGCGCCTCGGCGAGCAGGGTCCGGTCCGGCTCGCACAGGCCGCACGGCGTGAAGCCGAGCTCGACCGCCTCGCCTACCGGCAGCGGCTCGCTCTCCTTACGGAGCAGGTGCACACAGCCGGCGAGGTGGTAGCGCGGCCGGCCGTCGACGACGAGCACATCCACCGACATCTGCGAGACGCGTACCGCGTCGGCCGGCGATACGAACTGCGCCGGCGGTTCGTCCGGTGGATCCTCGTCGTCGTACTCGTCTTCGTCGTCGTCCTCGTCGGGTTCGCCGAGGGTCGGCTGCTCCGGCGCGGTCGCGACAGTCGGCGGGCCGGCCTGCGCGGGAATGCGCTCGGCCGTCACCGTGGTGGTGGTAGCGGGATCGGTGGCCGGTTCCTCGGCCAGGATGGTGCGGGTCGCCGTACTACGGGTCGACTCCGCGTGGACCGCCGCGGAACCACTTGCCACTCCGACCGTGGCGTACACGTTCTCGGCCGGCGCTCGTTCCGCGTTCTTCTCTTCGCCCCATGCCGGGGCTTGCTCGTCCTCGAACTGCTCGTACTCGTCGTGATCCGCGGCCCGTTCGGCCGCCGCCTGACGTGCACCCACGTACAGCGCGACAGCGGCGAGCAAGCTCGCGGCGATCGAGCCGAACAGGGGCGCGTCGGAACTGCCCGTGAGGCCGAAGCCCAAGAGCACGATCGCGACGAGGATGAGCAGGACACTTCCGACAATCACGGGTTCACCCCTTGCCAGCGTCCTGTCTGACTGTTACCTCCGCGCGAGGGGTGGTTAACGAACGGTGCCGTCGAGTCCCGAGCGTCCGCCGTACGAGCCGGCCATTCCAGCCGCGGCAAGACCGCCGGAACCACCGCCTCCCGACCGACCGGCTTCCGTCCGGGTCATCTCGGCCTCCAGGCCTTGACCACGGCCCTCCAGATCCCGGAGCTGGCTTTCCAGGTACGCCTTCAAACGGGTCCGGTACTCCCGCTCGAACTGCTTCAGCTCCTCGATGTGCTTCTGGAGTGCGGTGCGCTTGGCGTCGAGACCGCCCATTGCCTCCTGGTGCCGCTGGCGAGCGTCCCGCTCGAGCGCGTCGGCCTTGGCCCGCGCCTCGCGGGTGACCTCCTCGGCCTTCGTCCGAGCGTCGGACAGCAGCTTGTCCGCCTCCCGACGGGCGTCGTTGACGTGATCGTCGGCTGTGCGCTGCGCCATCATCAGCACCCGCAGCGCCTGTTGTTCGCCGTCGGGGCCGACTACCGGGCCACCCTGGGCCCGGATCTGTTCGAGCTCTCCCTGCATCGCCCGAGCCGCTTGCTCAGCGGACGACTTGTCCCGCTGGACGCGATCGAGCTGCGCCTTGAGCTCCGCGTTTTCCGCGGCGAGCCGAGGGTCGGCACCGGGTCCCGCCGGGCCGCGCCCGCCGCCGCCCCGCTCGTGCTGGGCGCGCAGCTCGCTGTTCTCCTCGATAAGACGGGCGAGCTCGCGCTCGACCTCATCGAGGAAGGCGTCGACCTCCTCCTCGTCGTACCCCCGCTTGCCGATCGGGGGCTTCTTGAAGGCGACGTTGTGGACGTCGGCCGGGGTCAGCGGCATCGAAACTCCTCGGGTCAGTTGCGGCCGCGTTGGCGTGCCGATCGGCGGGCTCTCACTCGACGATCAGCGGGGTGACCACATATCTCAACAGCACCAACAGGATAACCAGCAGCACAATAGAGGCCAGGTCCAGGCTAACGGTACCTATTCGCAACGGTGGGATCACTCGCCTCAACGCCTTGAGGGGCGGATCAGTGACGCTCCAGACGACTTCGAGTGCGGCCGCCGCGCCCCGGCCGGGCTGCCACCGCCGGCCGTAGGCCAGCACCGCACCGAAAACGAACCGCGTCAACAGAGTGAGCAGGAACAGGTACAGCGCCAGGTACACGACCTGGAAGATGATCGAAAGCACGTCCGGCGAGGTCCCCCGTTCGGGTTAGCTCTGGTTGAAGAACCCGCCCTCAGCGATCTTGGCCTTGTCCTCGGCGGTGACCTGAACGTTGGCCGGTGAGAGCAAGAACACTCGGTTGGTTACGCGCTCGATCGTACCGCGCAGCCCGAACGCCAACCCGGCAGCGAAATCCACCAGACGTTTGGCATCGGCCTCATCCATTTCGGTGAGGTTCATGATCACGGGAACGCTGTCGCGGAAGTGTTCCCCGATCGTCCGTGCCTCGTTGTACGTCGTGGGATGCAACGTGGTGATCTGGTACCGCCGCTCGTCGTCGTCGGCCACGACGGCCCGCTCGCGCAGCTGTACCTGGGGGGCGAGCGCCAGGTTCTCGCGAGTGCTGTACGAATGGCTGGCGCTCGCGGTGGACGGCCGCGCGATCGACCGGAGGGCGACCCGTTCGGAGCGGCCGGAGTCGCGGGGGGCGTCCCGATCGACCGCCCGCTCCGTCGCCCGGGCCCGCGGCACCACCGGTGGGTCGTCGAGATCGTCGTCCTCGTCGTCGAAGTCGAACCCGGCCCCGGAGCGGTACCCACGGTCGCGGTAGCGCTCGTCGTAGCCGCGGTCGTCCTCGTCCTCGATCAACCCGAGCCAGACTCCCGCTCGACGCAGTGCGCTCATGCGATCACCCCGCTCCGCTCCGTCCTCCCCGGCTGCGCATCACGGGGTCACGCCCGCGTCGCTGGTAAACGACACCAATGTAGTTTGGTGTCTGTCGTCACGCTACCCCATGGCGCCGGCGGATTCCGAGCAATGCGCTGCCAACCCGTACATGTGTCGCGCCGTAGCGGATCGCCGCCTCCAAGTCCTCGCTCATCCCGGCAGAGATCACGTTTGCTGTCGGGTATCCGACAGTTAACTGGCGCGCCAGGTCGGCGAGCCGGGCGAACGCCACGTCCGGCTCCCAACTCAACGGTGCGATGGACATAACGCCGCGTAGCCGAAGTGCGGCCGACGCCGCCACTGTCTCGATCACCGCGTCGACCGCGTCCGGTGGCGCGCCGCCGCGGTGCGGGTCGCCGTCGATACTCACCTGCACGAGTACCTCCAGCGGCCGCTCCCGGTGCCGCTGCGCCGCCGTGTCCAGCGCCTCGGCCAACCGGACGCTGTCGACCGAGTGCACCAGGTCGGCGTACCGGACGACCGACGCGCACTTGTTGCGCTGGAGTTGCCCGACGAAGTGCCAGCGGACGTCGACGCCGGCCGCCGCTACCTCCGCCGCCTTGCCCGACGCCTCCTGGTCCCGGTTCTCGCCGATGTCGCGCACGCCGAGGTCGGCCAGCAGGACCACGTCCGACGCCGGGTACGTCTTGGTCACGGCGACGAGCGTCACCTCACCCGGGTCCCGCCCCGCGGCCGCACAGGCCGCCGCGATCCGGTCCCGTACCCGGGCCAGGCCCGCGGCCAGCTCCGCCCGCCGCGCTTCGCTCACAACCCCTCCAGGGCTACGAGCCGTTCTTGAGGAAGTCCGGTACGTCGACGTCGTCGAAGAGGACCTTGCGGGACGACGGGGCGGTGGTGGTGCCCGCCGGGGGCGTGACGGTCACGTCGATGATCTGCGACCGGCGCGGGCTGTCGGCCGGCCGGTACGCCGGAGCACCGCCGTCAAACCCCGCCGCGATCACGGTGACCCGGACCTCGTCGCCGAGCGCGTCGTCGATGACCGCACCGAAGATGATGTTCGCGTCGGGGTGGGCGGCGTCCGTCACGAGCTGAGCGGCGTCGTTGATCTCGAACAGCCCGAGGTCCGAACCGCCGGCGATGGACAGCAGCACGCCCCGTGCCCCGTCCATGCTCTGCTCGAGCAACGGGCTGGAGATGGCCCGCTCGGCCGCCTCGACCGCCCGGTTGTCACCGCGGGCGCTACCGATGCCCATGAGCGCGCTACCCGCACCACTCATCACGCTCTTGACGTCCGCGAAGTCCAGGTTGATCAGGCCGGGTGTGGTGATCAGATCGGTGATGCCCTGGACACCGGAGAGCAGGACCTGGTCGGCCTGCCGGAAGGCGTCCATCATGCTGATGCTGCGGTCGCCGAGCGCGAGCAGCCGGTCGTTCGGAATCACGATCAGCGTGTCGCACTGGTTGCGTAGCTCCTCGATGCCGGTCTCGGCCTGCACCTGGCGGCGCTTGCCCTCGAACGAGAACGGCCGAGTCACCACACCGATCGTCAGCGCGCCGAGCTTGCGGGCGATCTGGGCCACGACCGGTGCTCCACCGGTACCCGTGCCGCCGCCCTCGCCGCACGTCACGAACACCATGTCGGCGCCCTTGAGGACTTCCTCGATCTCGTCGCGATGGTCCTCGGCGGCGTTCTTGCCCACGTCGGGGTTGGCGCCTGCGCCAAGCCCGCGGGTCAGCTCGCGGCCGACGTCGAGCTTGACGTCGGCGTCGCTCATCAGCAGGGCCTGCGCGTCGGTGTTGATCGCGATGAACTCGACGCCCTTGAGGCCAACCTCGATCATGCGGTTGACCGCGTTGACCCCGCCGCCGCCGATGCCGACGACCTTGATGACGGCCAGATAATTGTGCGGAGGTGTCATCGGTCCGCCTTTCCCTCGTTGCGACCCCACCGATGGCATCCGCTCGGAACTACCCGGCGAGGGCACCGGACCCCTCACCACCGTTGAGCCAAACCCTCACCCTTTACTAGAGGCTGATAGTTATGTCAACTGATGCCTCACCAGCAACGTTAGCGGCGTACCGGCTCCAGCCACGGAATCCAACTCGGCGTGTCGCCCGCGGAAACCGTTGCCAGCAACGGTTACTCGCCGACGACGCCGTCGACGAACTCCCGTACCGCGTCCAGATGGCCGTTGTGGCGCGCCGTTTCCCTGATCATGTGCAGCATGACCCAGCGCAGTGATACGGGCTTGTCGGGTCTCCCCGGCAGCGGTACCTGGTGGTCCAGGTCCATGTCGCGGACGAGATCCCGCGAGGTCGCGCACTGGGCGGCGTACCGGTCGAGCGCCTCGGCCAGCGTTCCGGTGCGCCGGAAGTCGACGTCCGGGTCATCCTTCCCCGGGTCGTCGAAGTCCTGCCCGCACATGATGCGCTCGAACCAGTTCCGCTCGACCCAGTACAGGTGGTTGACCAATCCGGCGGCACTGATGAGCGGCGAGGCCGGCAACGGCGTGAGCCAACCGCCCTCGTCGGTCAGCCCGGCGCACTTGAGGTGCACCGTGGCCCGGTGGTAGTCCAGGAACTCGTCGAGCAGGGTCCGCTCGTCGGCCACCGTGTCCGGCCGCACACGCTCCACAGTAGACATTCACCCTCCCCGTACGATCCGCTCAGCGAACGGTCACGACCTCCGGCGCGCTGACGTCGATCTCCTTGCCGGGCTTGTCGAGCAACGACGATGCCACGATCGCCTTGGTCTCGTTGTCCGTCGCGTCACCCCACACGACCACGCGGTGGTTGCGCAGCTCGAGGCGCACCCGCGTGGGTGCGTCGGCGACGAGGGTCACCAGTTGCGCACGCAGCTTCGGCGTGAGCGCGCCGAGTACCGCCAGCGCCGCCCGGGTGGTCGGGTCCGCCGGGTCGGGCCGGCCGGGCAGCCGTACCACGACCAGGCCGGCCGGCGGCCGGTCGACGGTCAGGTAGCCCACTCCCGAGGCGTCCGTGAGGATGTAGCGCTTGTCCAGCGGTACCACCGCCGCGGGGGTCCGCTCGACGACCTGGATGACGAGTGCGGCCGGCCAGTCCCGGTGTACCTCGACCCGGGCGACCGGCGGCAGCGCGGCGATCCGGTCCCGTACGACGGCCAGGTCCACCCGGGCCAGCGGAGTACCGAGGGGCACTCCCGCGGCGTCCCGGACCTCCCACGGCGTGACGACGTCGGTACCGGTCACCTGGATCTGCCGCACGCCCAGCAGCGAGGTGCCGTAGACGATGAAGGCGGACAGCCCAATCACGAGAAGGACCAGCCCGGCCACCACCCAGGGCGCGGCGGCGCGCCACCGCCGGCGGCGGACCCGCTGGTTGAAGCGGCGTACCGAGTTGGGGATCGCGTCCCGCCCGGCCCGGACGAGCCGCCAGGTGCGCTGCCCGGAGTTCACGACTGAGCGTGTCGGGGGGCGTAGGCGGCGGCGCGGTCGTTCAGAGCGGCCAGCAGCTCGTCGCCCATCAACGAGATCGGCGGGGCGCCCATCGTCACCACCACGTCGCCCTCGCGGGCGCGCCGGGCCACCTCGGTCGGCACGTCCTCCCAGGAGGGCGTGAACACCTTCCGTTCGGTCGGCAGGTCGATGGCGCTCACGAGCGCGACCCCGCCCTCGCCGGGCTCGCGTACCTCGCCGGGCCCGAACACCTCCAGCACGATCGCCTCGTCCGCGATGGCCAGCGCCGTCGCGATCTCCGCCTGGAAGTCGCGGGTGCGGTAGACCCGGTACGGCTGGAACACCACGATCAACCGCCCGTGTCCCGCGACGTCCCGCAGGGTCGACATGGCGGCGGTGATGGACGTCGGGTGGTACGCGTACTCGTCGTAGACCCGCACCCCGTCGGCCGTGCCCTTGAGCTCGAACCGCCGGCGCACCCCGGGGAACGCGGCCAGCTCCTCGATCGCCGCCTCGACGGACAGCCCCAGCCGGGCCGCGGTCAGCACCGCGGCGGCGCTGTTGAGCGCGAGGTGGCGGCCTGGTACCGGCATCGAGATCTCGCCGAGCGCCGTGGAGTCGAGGTGCGCCAGGTACCGCACTCCCCCGGCGGACGAGACGATCTCGGACAGGCGCAGGTCGGCGTCGGCCGACTCGCCGTACGTGTGCACCGCGCGCCCTTCGCCCCGCAGCTCCTCGGTCAGCGCGCGCGTGCCCGGGTCGTCCGCGCACGTCACCACGAACCCGTCCGACTCGGTACGCCGGGCGAACTCCGCGAACGCCCTCTGCAGCCCGGCCAGATCGCCGTACGTGTTGAGGTGGTCGGCATCGATGTTCGTGACGATCGCGACGTACGGGTCGTAGAGCAGGAACGACCGGTCGCTCTCGTCGGCCTCCGCGACGAAGTACTGCCCGGTGCCGTGGTGCGCGTTGGAGCCCGCCTCGGAGATCTCGCCGCCGATCACGTACGACGGGTCCAGGCCGGCGTGCTGCAGCATCAGCGTGACCATCGAGGTCGTCGTGGTCTTGCCGTGCGTACCGGCTACCGCGATCGTGCGCCGCCCCACCATGGCCGCCGCCAGCGCCTCGGACCGGTGCAGCACCCGCAGCCCGCGGGCGCGCGCCTCCACCAGTTCGAGGTGGTCCGCGGGAATCGCTGTCGAGTAGATCACCGTGTCCACACCGTCCAAGTTGGACGGATCATGTCGCATGTGGACAGTGCCGCCGAGCGCCCGCAACCCGGCCAGGGCCGGCCACTCGCGCAGCTCGCTACCGGTCACCGGGATGCCGCGGGAGAGCAGCAGCCGCGCCAGACCGCTCATCCCCACGCCGCCGATGCCGATCAGGTGCACGGTGCCGAGCCGTTCGGCGGTCAGTGCCGTCATGAGTCAACCACCTCGTAGAGGAACGTGCGCAGGGCCTCGTCGCCGTCGCGGCGGCCATACCCGGCCGCGGCGGCGCTCATCGTCGCGAGGCGCGGCGCGTCCCGTGCGAGCGGAACCACGGTGCGCTCGATCCAGTCCGGCGTCAGGTCCGCGTCGTCCACGAGCAGACCGCCGCCGGCCTCGACGACCGGCAGGGCGTTGCGCCGCTGTTCGCCGTTGCCGTACGGCAGCGGCACGTAGACCGCGGGCAGTCCCACCGCGGCGATCTCCGCGCAGCTCATCGCGCCGCCCCGGCAGAGCACGAGATCCGCCGCGGCATAGCCGAGTTCCATCTGCTCGAGGAACTTGACGGTCACGTATGGCGCCGGCAGGTCCGGCGGGATCGATACCGGCTCGTTGCGGGCGCCCATGATGTGCAGCACCTGGACCCCGGCCGCGGTGACCGCCTTGGCCACGCCCGCCATCGCCAGGTTGATCGACCGGGCGCCCTGCGAGGCCCCGAAGACGAACAGCGTCGGCCGGTCCGGGTCGAGGCCGAAGTGCGCCCGGGCCTCGGCCCGCCGCGCCGCCCGGTCCAGCCGGGCGATCTCCGTGCGCAGCGGCACACCCACGACGCGCGCGTGTCGCAGCGCAGGAACCTGGTCGACCTGGTACGGGAAGCCCACCGCCACGTGCTTGGTGAACCGCATGCCGAGCCGGTTGGCCACGCCCGGCGGCACGTTCACCTCGTGGATCACGGTCGGCGTGTGCCGCCGCCACGCGGCCAGGTACGCCGGCACCGCCACATATCCACCGAACCCCACCACGGCGTCGGCTTCGACCGAGTCCAGCACCGCCCGCGCCGCGCGCGCCGCCCGCCACATCCGATCGGGGGTACGCACGAGGTTCAGGTTGACCGACCGCGGCAGCTGGTACGCCGGAACGTGGCGCAGCTCGTACCCGTGCGGCGGGATGAGCTCCGACTCGAGCCCGCGTGGCGTACCCACACAGGTGATCCGCAGCTCGGGATCGTGCCGGCGCAGACAGTCGGCGAAGGCCAGCAGGGGGTAGATGTGCCCGCCGGTCCCTCCACCGGCCAGTACCACGGACCTCACGGCTCCTCCTTCCGGCCGGCGGGAAGTGGTGGCAGCGGAGCCCAGAGTAGTCGTACCCATCTGGCGGGCGGCCGGGCGTGCAGGGCCCGGGCCGCGTCCGGCTCGGCCCGCGCGAACGAGGCGAGCATGCCGACGGCGGCCATCGTCACGACGAGCGCGCTACCGCCGTCGGAGATGAACGGCAGGGGCAGGCCCGTGATCGGCAGCAGGCCGACCACGCCGCCAATGTTGATCATCGCTTGCCCGATCAGCCAGGCGGTGACCGCCGCGGCGGCGAGCCGGCGGAACGGTTCGTCCACGCGCCGGGCGATCCGCAGCCCGGTGTACGTCAGCACGCCGAACAGCGCGAGCACCACGAGGCAGCCAACCACCCCCAGCTCCTCGCCGATCAGGGCGAAGATGAAGTCGTTGTGCCCGTTGGGTAGCCAGCCCCACTTGAGGCTGCCCTTGCCGAGGCCGACGCCGAACCAGCCGCCGTCGGCCATCGCGTACCGGCCCTGGACGGCCTGGTAGCAGTACATCTGCTGGCACGCCTCGGACGACGGGTTCAGGAACGCGTCCAGCCGGCCCAGCCGGTAGCCGCCCTTGCCCGGCGCCTTGATCAACAGAGCCACGCCGGCCAGCGCGATGCCCATCATGCCGAGGAAGACCCGCAGCCGGACCCCGGCCGCCCACAGCAGGCCCAGGAACAGGATCAGCAGGCAGAGCATCGTGCCCAGGTCGTTGTACCCGACGAGTGCGAACAGCAGGGCGACCACGACGAACAGCGGGGTGGCCAGCTCGCGCCACCAGCCGATCGCCTCGCCCTTGCGGACGATGACCTCGGCACCCCACAGCGCCAGCGCGAACTTCGCCAGCTCGGACGGCTGCACCTGCAGCCCGCCCAGGTGCAGCCAGAGGTCGTCCGCCACGATCGGGCCGAGCCGCGCCTGGCCGGTCTCG
>Ga0114129_10004720_pt1 | contig 19246 bp, 16 predicted proteins | sample RhiMetdeltSRZDD1_FD_80071 | JGI IMG/M metagenome (GOLD analysis project Ga0114129, IMG submission 80071) | Populus rhizosphere microbial communities from Tennessee, USA - Rhizosphere MetaG P. deltoides SRZDD1 (version 2) (version 2) | ecosystem: Host-associated > Plants > Roots > Rhizosphere >...
CACCGGGGTCCGTATTTCATAGGACTCAAACAGGCCGAGCTTCCAGGACCAGTGAAATTCCTCCAGGACTTCTGGTGGCGCTTTCAGCTGTGTGAGCGTGCTGATGACATCCGCGGGGGCGTGTACATTCGCACAATCAAAGACCATGCATGTGGGGAGCCAGTGCGTCCAGGTGACCATTTCCTCCTCGGTCACTACAGGAAAAAAGAGATCCAGGGAGAGTGGTCCCGTGTCGCGGACAGCGTCGGGTGTGCCGGCTGTGCTGCTCGTACGCTCGCTGGTGTGCAGCTCCTGCATCCACGGATATTCTTCTATCTTCCGATACATAATAGTTTCCATATTCCTGCTCCTTCTTGATGTGCGCCACCTGCTATTGATGTGTTTTGAACAGGTGCATCTCGCTGGCTAGCAAGGTTAGAGAGAGCAATTTTTATACCACTCCTCGGCGCATCGTTGTGCAGGAGAGTTTTCTTCATCTTACCCGCGTCGTATAGAGGAGATGGCAAGGGGAAAACACTGGACGGTCATGCCTCTCTGCCGCAAAACGGGAGGCCTCTATCTCGTATTGAGAGAGTGGCAAGCTACGAGGGAGAAGGTGGAGGCAAGGCTACGCTCTCGCCCTGCACAGGAGGACCTGCGACCGCAGGAGATGAGCGCCTAAAGGCGCTCATCCCAGCCATCTCCTGCGCGCGTGGCATGGTTGTGCCGCCCGTCTGCGACGGACGCTGTAGCATGGCTAACTTCCAGGCGATTGATCACTGCAGTGACGCCGGCGACCGAGGCCACGGCCGACAGGAGTTTTTCTACCTCGTGTGCGGCAATGGAGCCGCTGAGCGTGACGCGTCCCTGATGGGCGGTCACATCAACGGTCCCGGCCTGGGAGACCACGTGCCCAATCTGTGCCCGCACCCGTGCCACCAAAACTGTGTCCTCGGGTACATCAGCCCCTCTGAACTGCGTCCGCGTCTCTGCAATCAGGCCATAGGTGCGCTGGCGCGCGTCGCGGGCAGTTTGACTGATGAACTTCCCCGTGCGGCGCCAGTAGGCCTGGGCCTTATCGCGTACGAGAGCACGACGCCTTCTGCCCAATCCGGGATCGAGCGCATACATCATACTGGCGCCGAGCCCCGTACAGCCAAGTATCAGCATGCCTTTCAGGAGCCCTAACTGCTCCGCACGGGCCAGCAGCACTTCCCCCGGTCCCGGCCTCCGGTACCTGCGGGCCAGGGGTGCCCTGGCTAAGAGTTCACGCGCCTGACGGCCCAGGCTACGCGTGGTGTGATCCCAGAGGTCGTCAGTTTGGCGCCGATACCTCTCGAGTTGTGCCCGCGCCATGGCGCGGCGCCGTGCTCCCCGTTCTGGGTCCAACATATAGATGAGCCCAGCACTGAGACCGAGGCCACCGATGAGTAACGCAGTTTTGTTCATACCTTTTTCTCCTCCCCTCCTCGCTTCCTTCCCTGTCCCGCACTGGGACGGGGAGCCCGAGGCGAGGCCTTGCGACAGGCGCCTTACCTGTTTTTGAGTGTGATGCGTACACCCTGACCGCCCAGAGTCAGTTTTACACCTTGCTGCTCAGACGAGAGATTGATGACCACCCCATGCTCGTTGCGCATGGTTTGGGTTCCGGGCCCGCTCCCCACCGCCACATTCGCATCGGCAGCCACATAGAGGCCGTCAAGATCGGACACCCTGCGGAGATTGTAGACCGTGCCCTGAGCGTGGAGATCCGCAAAGCCTACACCACCCACCTCAAGGCCCTGGATGGCAAAGCGGTATGTCTTGCCATTGTTCAGCGTCAGTGTGCCATCGCCCCACTGGGCCCCAACGCCGGCCGCCATGGACGTAGCGGACAGAGAGATAGTGCCAGACGGCACATCGCGTGCCACCGCGGCACTAACAAAGAGTAGACACATAATTAGCCCTAAACTTCGTCTTTTGTATCTCCAATGTATCATAGGTGGCTCCTTTATATATCGTGAGTTATATCCACTTTGGAAAGGGTAAGCCTACAGCTCTCAGCCTTCGGCCACCAATACATACCAGATAACACTATCGAGACGAGGGTCGAGCCTTGTCCCTAATACAACCATGAGGTTGAGCAAATTCTGTGCCAGTGGCAGGACTCCATCTGACGCAGCCCTGCGGCGCTCACGCACTTCAGCATGCTACGAGACCACGTCTTGCAGACTCTGGAGTAGGACGAAGGAAGAGTATAGGCACGAAATGGCATAGAGCTTGCTTGATTGTGTAGGCGTGTAGAGTGTTTTGTTAGGGAGCTAGTGGAACTAAGGAGATGACATAGTGCAGTTCATGGCACGCATTATACGTGCTGCGAAGCTTGAATCACGCCTATATGAAGAGGTTGAAACGGATAAAAATGCCACGAGTCAAGCCATGGTGGTTGTATTGCTCTCTAGCCTGGCCGCTAGCATAGGTGTTTCTACGCACGCCGGCCTGGGCGGACTGGTCATAGTAGGGCTTGTGGCGCTACTTGCATGGTATATATGGGCCTTTCTAATCTATATAATAGGGGCCAAACTCTTCCCCGTACCCCAGACCTCGGCACGTCGCCGAGAGTTATGGCGTACGCTTGGCTTTGCCAGCGCTCCCGGGGTGCTGCGCGTCTTTGGAGCCATACCAGGACTCACCGGGCTTGCGTTTCTCGTTGCCGCCGTGTGGATGCTCGTGGCCGCGGTTATTGCAGTACGGCAGGCATTAGACTATACGAGCACAGTACGTGCTGCTAGCGTGTGTGTTCCTGGTTGGCTGGTGCACGTATTTCCCCTGTTCTTCTTGTTATTGTTGCTTGGCTAGGAGGGGTAAGCAGCTCGTGTGCTGCGCTGCTTTTCTCATAATGAGAGACGAGCAATCAGAATGAGAGAAAAGCTCTCTGCCCGTGAACCACCTTATCCCACTCATTGCTGGAGGCCCCCGTAAAGTTCTGCCGTCCTTGGTTTGTCTGTCAACCTCTAGTCCGTCTTGCCGTACACTGTGCGGCAGGCCCGATACTGGAGTCCCTCTGCATCAAGATTGCATCCCGAGGAGGTTCAACGTATGCTCCCTGTGCACCACATGCACCAGCATCTCTGCACCTCTCTCCCGCCTAGACTCAGCTCATGTATGAGATCGCTTGGATGGCGCGTGCAGAAGGAGATAATGCCATGACGAACGCTGAACAGGCCCAAGGACAGCTTCCGGAACTGGCCGCCCTGCGCCAGTGCCTCACTGAACTTGCACTGCCCCCCGCTCTACGCCAAACGCTCAACAGCGCCTTCACTGAGAGCGAGAAGCGACTCCAGCAGCGCTTGGAGCAGATGACGTGGCAGGTCCAACGCAGTGCCCTGCTAGGCGATATCGCTGGGAAGATAGTCCATGAGATCCGCAATCCTCTGAATGCGATCTTCCTGCATGCAGATGTGATATTGGGAGAACTCCAGTGTCCGACCCTTGACAGCCGTACCCAAATGATGGAATCCCTCACGGACATCCGCATGGAAGTCCGACGCCTGTATGACATTATGCAGGATTATCTAGCCCTCGCACGTCTCCCAGTTGTGCAGTATGAGCCTGAAGATATGGGCAATTTTCTCCGCGAGTGCGGGCGCGTCATGCAGGAGCAGGCGAGGACACGCGGGGTCATGCTTCATCTGCAAGGACTCGCGCGCCTCGGCGCTGTGTCCCTCCACAAAGGGACCTTACAGCGCGCCTTTGTGAGTTTGCTGCAGCGGGCGCTGGACGCTATGCCGCAGGGCGGCACCGTGACCCTCCGGGGCCGGCGCACTGCCTCCCATAGTGTCGTCGAAATACGAGATACTGGCAGTGCCATCTCCGAAGAGCAGTTGGATCTCCTTTTTGAACCTCTGTACAGTACGGGTTCGGAATGGACTGGCCTGGAGCTCTATGTTGTACGCGAAATCGTCCTGGCCCACCAGGGGACTATCGACGTCCAAAGCGCGCCCGGCCAGGGCACCATATTTACGGTGGCATTGCCCCTCGTAGCCATAGAGGGAACGCGCCAAGGCTAAAAAGACGACAGCAAAGCACCACGAGGGGTTCGACCAGCTTTTTCCATTGTTCCTGCTCCATCTCAGCTTGCCTCCCACCAGGGCCGGCACACACCGTGCTCTAGGTTGCAGAGGGTGCCCGCCCTTATCTGCCTGCGCCAAGCCTGGCACGCGCCTTGCACTCTCCTTAGTAAAGTACACTCTGTGCGGAGGACAGACCATGCGTTATGAAGTCACGACAACCCTCTCACCGCAGGCAGCCATTGCCTATGCTAAAAACTACTTTGGGCCGCAAGGCGTAGGTCTAAACGTTATCGATGAACATGAGACCTCTGTCACCCTGACGGGGGGCGGTGGCCATGTGTCGGTCGTTGCCTGTAGTGGTGAGAAGAAGACTACCCTGGAGTTAGAGACACGCGAGTGGGATTACCCGGTGCGGCAGTTTATGCGGGAGGTGAGCTAGAGCGGATACGGCGTATGCCCCTAGGTCATGAGAGCCATCCGAGATGGGCACGGATGACCCAGAGCCGCTGGTGCAGGTAGCAGGAGGGAAGACACCTATGCACGAGCAAGGCTTCAAGGTAAGTTCCACAGGTCTGGTGCACGGGATACTCCCAGAGCCATGTGTAGTGGTGATTTTGGGCGTGGCCGGGGACTTAGCCCGTACGACCCTCGTGCCTTCGCTCTATGCCTTGGGATGTCAGAGGCTGTTGCCTGAGCCGTTTGCCCTGCTCGGGATGGCCCGCAGAGCGTGGGATAACGATACCTTTCGCGATACAATCCGGACCTATGCCCAGGAGAAAAAAGGCTTTAGTGATGAAACGTGGCAGCAGTTTGCCAGGCGCCTCTCTTTTGTGCGCGGGGATCTTGATGCGCCACCGACAGAGGACTATGCCAGGCTGCGTGAACGCCTCAAGGCCGTGCAGGCGGAGCACCACATTCCCGATAATGTGCTGTTTCATTTCTCTGTGCCACCGCAGCTCTATGGGGAAATTGCCCACAAACTTGCTGCCGCCTCGCTCCTCAAGAGTGACAGCGGTGGCTGGCGGCGCCTCATTATCGAAAAGCCGTTTGGCAGAGATGCTGCCTCGGCCCAGGCGCTCGACCGTCAACTGCTGAAGGTGGTCAGCGAGGAACAAATCTACCGTGTAGATCACTATTTGGGGAAAGAGACGGTCCAAAACATGCTGGTCTTTCGCTTTGCCAATCCAGGTTTTGAGCCTATCTGGAACCACCACTACATTGATCACGTACAAATTACTGCGGCAGAGGACGAAGGCATTGGCACGCGCGCCGGGTATTACGACTCCACGGGAGTGGTGCGTGACATGGTGCAGAATCACCTGCTGCAGCTGCTCTGCATGGCCGCCATGGAACCTCCCGTGTCCTACGACGGGGTAGCACTACGCAACGAAACTGTGAAGGTATTGCAAGCGATCCGCCCGGTAGACGTCCAGCGTGACTGTGTCTTAGGGCAGTATAGGGTTGGGGAACTCGACAGTCATGAGATACGGGCCTACCGTGACGAGGAGAACGTGCCACCGGACTCCGCCACGCCTACCTTTGCGGCGCTCAAACTGACGCTGGATAATTGGCGCTGGGCACGCATGCCATTTTACGTGCGCACTGGCAAACGGCTGCCGCGCAAGTGCACGGAAATTAGCATCCATTTCAAGCCCACGCCGCATCTGATGTTTCCTGTGGACAATGGCGGACAGTGGCACAACAATATCTTGACGTTTTGCCTCCAGCCTAATGAAGGCATTGTGCACACCTTTTTGGCCAAGCAACCGGGACCAGACATCTGTCTACGTCCGGTCACCATGCATTTTCGCTATGATCTGACCTTTGGGATTACCCACCCTCCAAGTGCCTACGAATGGTTGCTCCACGATGCCATGCAAGGCGCTCAGACACTCTTTGCGCGCTCAGATTGGATCTACGAGGCCTGGTCGCTGGTCGACCCTGTAATGACATACTGGGAAGCGCAAGGGGCCCGAGACCTGCCTCTCTACCCTGCTGGCACGTGGGGACCCGAGGCCGCGGAGGCTCTTGTGGCACGCGATGGCCGAGCCTGGCATATGGAATAGGCGAGAGCTGGGCCCGCAATACCTGGGTTACGAGCTGATTGTGATTGGCAGTGGCCCGGCAGGGCAGCGGGCAACGCTGCGAGCGGCCAGAGACTGCCGCCGCGTCGCGCTGACTGAGTAGTGACAGGTCTTAGGTGGGGGTTGTCTGCACAGAGAAGCCATGCAGATGAACATGCATGGTTTTAACTCTCTAATTGACGAAGCATTCTTGAGAATGTATAGTCACACTAAACACCCTGTGATCTTAGGGTGAAAAGAGATTATTTCAGCAGCAGGGTCTCTTTAGAGTATGGAAAAGGCTTTAGAAATTTCCCTTTCAAGGCCTTGGAAGTTTATCTGACCCGGCTGTGCAGAATAAAACGGATTCTCTGTGGGAGAGCACGATTGTTTATTAAGACTAAACAAAAATAAACCATTACTATTGAGTATAGTGCCCGTTTGTAGTGCGTATCACAATGACTAGCAGTAAGAGGTCTTCCTTGCACCGAATTGACTCATATGAGCTAATGTATGGGTTTACCTCTAGAGCACCCTTATCTCTTCTTAGGAAGATGAGGACCTCGTTGGTATGACAGTCCAACAGGAAGCTAAGGTGTTGTCCGAGCTGAACACGCAAGCATTACTCATTCGCAGTGTTGAGCAGCGCCTACTCGAACTGTTTGCACAGGGCAAATTGTCTGGTACCGTGCATACCTGTATTGGCCAGGAATGGTCAGGGGTTGCCATCGCTGCGGCCTTACAAGAGGGCGATTTACTGTTTAGCAACCACCGCTGCCATGGACACTACCTCGCCTGGACAAACGATGTTGAGGGCCTCATTGCAGAGCTCATGGGGAAGCAGACTGGCATGTGTGGTGGGCGGGGAGGTAGTCAGCATATCTGCTCTCAGGGGTTTTTCAGCAATGGCATTCAGGGGGGCATTGCCCCTGTGGCTGCTGGCTTGGCGTTTGCCCAAAAACTCACCGGCATGCCTAATATTACAGTCGTATTTATTGGTGATGGTACGCTGGGGGAAGGAGTACTGTACGAGACTCTGAATATTGCTGCCAAATGGGAACTCCCCTTGTGTGTGGTACTGGAAAACAATCTCTATGCTCAGAGTACACCCCAGCACCTAACCCTGGCTGGCGATATTCTTGCACGAGCAGCGGCGTTCGATATCAAAACCGCGCAGGGGAATACCTGGCAACCTGAGGCACTCCTTGCCACCGTGGCCGAGTGTGTAGCATATGTGCGTCGCCAGTGTGTACCGCTCTTCCTCCAGATTGATACGTATCGACTGCGGGCGCACTCCAAAGGTGATGACGACCGCGATCCGCAGGAAGTGCAAGCCTATTACGATAAGGATCCCTTAACACTGTCCATACGGGACAATGACCCAGAGGAGCTTGCCGAGGTTATAGCACAACATACCGCCCGCATTGATATGGCCGTGGCATGTGCGGAAGCAGCTCCCGATGCTGAGGCCATAGAAACGGGTGACGAGGTCCCGGTGTGTGCCTGGCCCGTGTGGGAGCGAACACGCTTGACAACGTCTGAACGCGCGGTCCATGTGTTGCATCAGGCCTTACTGCGCAATATGCGCAGGGATGCCCGCATCCTGCTGCTGGGCGAGGATATTGCTGGACCCTATGGAGGTGCCTTCAAGGTCACGCAAGGGCTGAGCCAGGAATTTCCTAATCGCGTGCTCAATACGCCCATCAGTGAGGCCGCCCTGGTAGGCATGAGTAGTGGTCTAGCCCTGCGGGGCTGGTTGCCAGTGGCCGAAATCATGTTTGGGGACTTTCTGACGTTGGCGTTTGATCAATGGCTGAATCATGCTGCCAAGTTTCGCTACATGTATAACGAACAAGTGCGTGTGCCGTTGATCGTGCGCACGCCGATGGGGGGCAAGCGTGGGTATGGCCCGACCCATAGCCAGAGTCTTGAAAAACATTTTATGGGGATCCCCGGCACAAGGATGCTGGCGTTGCATGCGCGTTATGATCCGGGACAAGTGTACGATGAGTTGTTCGGATCGATTGATCGCCCGACTCTGGTGATTGAGAATAAATTGCTCTATGGCCAGCGGATAACAGACGACGTGCCGACTGGCTTTGTACTCGAGCATAGTAATGAGCGCTTTCCAACTACCCGGCTGCGCCCTGAAGGCTCCCCTGACGTTACCATACTCTGTTATGGCGGGATGCTAGCAGAGGCCGAGAGTGCCATTGACCAATTATTCGATATGCATGATCTCATCTGCGAAGTGATCTGTCCTATCCAACTGTATCCTCTGAATCCGTGGCCTATTGTAGAGTCTATACAGCGCAGTGGAAGATTGCTCGTGGTCGAGGAAGGACTCAGTTTCGCGGCATTTGGGGCGGAAGTCATTGCGCAAGTCGCCGAGAGTGCGCCGGGGGTGCTACGGCAGGTCCAGCGTGTAGCCCCCCCGCGGCAGCCTATTCCTGCTTGTGGGCCGCTGGAGAAAGCGCTCTTGCCCGGTGCGCCCCATATTGTCAGAGCAGTGGTGGAGCTCGTCCAGCATGTCTAAGCGCACGCCAGTGGTTATTCCGCGGGAAAACGTCAACGACGAAACGGTCACGCTCGTCAACTGGTGCGTGGAGCATGGTACGCTTGTGGAGGCGGGGCAAGCCTTGGCGGACGTTGAAGGTAGCAAGGCAGTGTTTACAATTGTCGCACCCGTAGCAGGAGTTGTGCAGTATACCCTGAGTCCCGGGCAGGAGGTGGAAGTAGGGGGGGTATTATGCACGATAGATGGGAATGAAGCACTACCCCTCCCTGCCGAGGCATTTCCAAGCCAGCCTGAGATCGCGCAGGTGGCGACAACTCTCGTGTCCCAAAGCGATGCGCTGCGATCAGTGGCAGAGACAATGCCGGTTCTGACCGAGGCTGGCAACGGTACCACAGCCCTATCCTCTGGACTGCGCCAGCCGCGGTTTAGCCAGAAAGCCGCAGCCTTGCTCCAGCAACATGGCCTGGCTCCCGAGCTTTTTATGGATCAGGGGTTGGTCCGAGCGCAAGATGTATTGCAGATACTCGAAGGGCATGAGCTGCGGACCGCCTCCCCGCCCGATGCTGGGCTGACAGGGCACACGGACGCTGTCACGCGCCCTGAGCCTGTGGCAGCGCTTGGTGTCCCTGTGCACACGGTGCAGCTATCGCGGCATAAACACACTGAGAGGCGTTATCTGGCGTCGAGTTTCTCCAATACTCTCCCCAGCATGGTTACAGTAGCGGTACCAACCCATGGTTTGCGAGCTGCCGCCGCACAGTCTCCCAGGTTCTCTGGCAGTGTGACGGCGTTGATACTCTTCGAAGTCGCCCGACTCCTGCACAAATATCCGGCTTTTAATGCGTTTTATGCCCGTGGTGCCATGCATGTCTATGAGGAAATCAATATTGGCTTTGCCATCGATGCTGGGCATGGTCTGAAGGTGCCAGTTATCCACCAAGCTGACACCAAGAGCCTCCAGGATATTGCGAGCGAAATGCAGGAATGCCTCCTCAACTACCTCGAGAACACGCTCCGTGTGGAATCGCTGGTTGGCGGCACGTTTACCATTACCGATTTATCGAGCGAAGGAGTTTTCACCTTCTATCCGCTCATCAATCAGGGCCAATCGGCTATTTTAGGCGTTGGCGGGGAATTTTTTCTGCCTCATAACCCTGCCGGCCTGTTCAGCCTTATATTATCGTTTGATCACCAGCTTACTGAAGGACGACAGGCCGCCCAATTTTTACAAGATCTGGCCTATCGCCTGCAGGCATATAGCGCCGTGTTGAAGAGCGACATGAGCCATGAGGCGCGTGCAGACGAGTTGCATTGTGCTCGCTGCCTGGCGTCATTGAGTCAGCTCCAACGTCTCGGCGTGGTCCAGCAGGAGGAGCATTTTCTCGTGCAAACAGTCCAACCCGACGGCCGGCATGAATATCGTTGTAACACCTGTTTGCAAGGGTGGTAAAGTGGAACAACAGGACCTCCTCCAGCACACTGTGGCGACCTTCCTGGGGGTAGAGCCGCAGCACATCCAGCCGGCCTTCTCCCTCACCGGCACACGCCTGCACGGTTCCCTGGCGCGAGCCAGGCTATATATAGCTCTCCAGCAAAGCGTGGGAATACAATGTCCAGCCGTGTTTACGGCTCGGACATATGGAGAGTTGCACACCGCAGTATTTGGTACACCGGTGGCAGCGCCTGAGACCGCTCTTCCGCAGGCCAGCCAAAGTGCGGCTGGGGATGCAGGGCTCTCTGGGCAGATCAGCCTGGCAGGGGGGCTTGGGTGCGGTATTGATATCGAGATGGTAGACAATCTCCCGCGGGTACAAGACTACTGGGAAGATCCCTTCTATACAGCAACGTTCACCGCTTCTGAAACTGCCTATTGCCTTTTGCAGGCAAATCCCCCTCTACATTTTGCGGCGCGCTGGTGCGCCAAAGAGGCCCTGAAAAAGTGTGATCCAGCCTATAGCCATATGACGATGAACCAGCTCGAAGTGGCTCTCACGGCAACGGGAGCCCCAGTGCTCCGGAGCGCCACGCATGGGACGTGGGAACTTCTGCCAGTAACTGTGAGCCTGTCCCATACCACGTCTATGGCAGCGGCTGTTGTGATCAAATCCCCGGTGGTCAACGGCGCTCACCAGAGTCGAACAGCCCCAGTGGCGCTGCCATCTTCTACGGTCCCTGTACGGCCAGCTCCAGCATCGTCTTCAATGTCTACGCCACGGCTTAAGGAGTGGTTACCGCTGACGCTCCTCGGCATAGGAGCTCTCGGGGTGGCATTCTGGGCATTGGTACGCACCTGGTAAGCAGTGGGGCGCTGCGGAGGACACATGCGTCTCTTCTTGGGAAAATGCCTGGCAAAAGGTTGTGAGATCTGGGCACGCAGTTGGATGCGTTTCGCTGGTATCCCCGGTGTGGGTAGACTGGCGATGAGCCTTGCCTCCTGGTGGTATCCGCCATACAGAGGCCGAGTCATTTTGGCGGGCATGCATCGACGAGGCTATATTGCCCCGAGTGCGACGCTGCACCATACGGCACTCCGCCTTGGGGAACACATATTTATTGGTGATCGTGTGCTCATTTACCAGGCGGATCAAGACAGTGGCCCTGTGGACATTGGGACGCGCATACGTTTGTCTCGCGAAGTCATTATCGAGACGGGAACAGGCGGAGGGCTGACAATAGGGGACGAAACATCCGTCCACCCGCGTTGTCAATTTTCGGCATACCAGGGTTCAATCGAATTGGGCGTGGAGTGTCAATTGCCCCATACTGTGCCTTTTATCCTTACAACCACGGGATGGCCCCTGACCTGCCTATTCGCCGGCAACCTTTGCGCTCTCGCGGCGATATTATTATCGAGGACGAAGTCTGGTTGGGATATGGGGTTATCGTGCTGGATGGTGTGCGGATTGGCTATGGGGCGGTAGTCGGCGCAGGCTCAGTTGTGGTCCATGATGTTCCCCCTGGAGCTGTGGTGCAAGGCGTACCAGCGCGTGTAATGATGTTCCGGAGTGACTTGCCGAACCACAATGGTGTCCATATGTCAATAAAGGAGGCATAGTATACAGGGTAAACGCATGTGAGCATGAAAAGCCTCTCGCCGTGAACCCCCTCGGGGTGTCCATCTGCCGCACTGGCAGGCGGGTATGCAGGGCTCGCAGTCCCGCCGCTGTCGGTACCCAGCATCCTGTTACCCCAAGCCCACCATGCCCTCGCACAAGGGTACTATCGTTCTGTCGACCTCTGAGAGAGGATGGACGGAGGGCGGAGGCGGCGCAGTTGCCACGTGCGCAGTATGGCTTCAAGGACGATGCGGGTTGACATCTTCGAAGCGCCAACACGCCGATCAATGAACACGATAGGCGCTTCGACTACGCAAAAGCCGGCACGGTAGGCGCGGTATTTGCATTCAATCTGAAACGCATACCCGATGCTGTGCACGGCCTCGAGGTCTATGGCTTCGAGCACCCTCCGGTGCCAGACGTTATACCCACCGGTGGGATCCTGGATGGGCAGTCTGAGGAGCCAGCGGGCATAGAGAGCCCCAGCCTTGCTGATGCAGCGCCGTCCGATACTCCAATGGCGTGTCCCACCGCCGTCCACATAGCGGCTGCCCACGACTACATCCGCGGACTCAAGAAGCTGGAGAAAGTGTGGCAAGTGAGCGGGATCGTGGGAGAGGTCGGCATCCATTTGGACGATGACGTGATAGGGGCGCGCCAAAGCCCACTGAAAGCCAGCGATGTAGGCGGTGCCAAGGCCAAGTTTCCCGGCGCGGGCGAGGAGATGCACCTTGTGCCCATACTGGTGTTGCATAAGCGTGATCTTGTCCTGGGTCCCGTCCTGGCTCTGGTCATCCACAAACAGGATGTCCACGGCGGGAGTGGCCTGAAAGATGGCCGCAACGAGGGTGGTAATGTTGTCAGCTTCGTTATAGGTGGGGACAATGACTACCGTGCGCGATGCAAGCGACGCAGACATGAGGACTCCTCCATTAGCCTTGGCGATGGCCGGGGCATGGATCAGTCTGTTGGTGGAAGATACTCTGGAGAGCATCAACCAGGCAAGGGCTCTTCCAAGCGCTGCGTTGTGGCAGGTGCATGGCTTGTTCCGCAGTCAGGTTGATGGCATACTTGGGCAAAGTCCTGGCATGCTGACAGTCCTCCTGAGTAGGCAAGATTGCGTGAGATTGTCAGGTGTCCGGACGTGGCTCATGGCAAACCCGCGGCGTATTTCTTGCGTGTCGTCTGCAGCTCACAGTGCTGCGGACGAGGGGAGGGTGAATACGACTACCCGGAGGGCGTTGTACAATGACCGACAGTCCCATGCCACGACAGCGGTTACTCGTCCTATGTTGGCTCCTCGCGATCCTGCTGGGGCTTCTGTATACCTGGCGCGCCTTCTATGATCCTATTGATCCGGATAGCATCTCCTATCTTGAGATGGGGGATGCTTTTCTGCGCAGGGATTGGCAGATGGCCATCAATGCTTATTGGAGCCCTTTATATCCCTGGCTCTTAGCGGTGGCGCTGTATGTCCTGCACCCGCCACTCACTTGGCAATTTGCCGTCGTGCCCCTAGTCGACTTCGCCGTGTACCTGGGGATGCTCGGCTGCTTTCACTTCTTTGTCCGTGAAGTGCTCCGTCTCCACCGGGCACAGATGGCGGCATGCGCAAGCTCCCACTCGGTGATGTTGCCCGAGTGGGCAGTGGTCGTCATCGCGTACACGTTGTTCCTGTGGATATCTCTCGATTGGCTGGGAAGCTTTGTGGCCCCTACCGATAGGTGCGTTGCGGCCTTTGTGTATGTGGCTGCGGGCCTGCTCTTGCGTATGCGTTCAGCCTCGAGGCCGTGGTGGACGTATATCCTTTTTGGCGTGGTCTTAGGGGGTGGCTATCTGGCCAAGGCGGCGATGTTTCCGCTGGCGTTTATCTTCCTCGCGTCGAGCCTATTCGTGGGTGGCCCGCTCCAGCGAAAGGTCTGGCATGGGTTAGCAGCATTCATCGCCTTTCTCGTGCTCGCCAGCCCATGGATGCTGGCGCTCTCGCACGCCAAAGGGTATCTCACCTTCGGCCTTGCTGGCAAACTGAATTACGCCTGGATGGTGAACGGTGTCACACGCCACATCCACTGGCAAGGGGAGCCGTCCGGCAACGGCATGCCCCGCCATCCCACCCGCAAAATCTTCGAGCGACCAGCGATTTATGAATTCGCTGCTCCCATCGGAGGGTCCTACCCGCCTTGGTACGATCCAACATATTGGTATGAAGGTCTTACAACAGCGTTTGATCCCAAAGAGCAGATGCATGCCGTGATCCGCAACCTAGGCGCCTTCTTGCAGATATCGTCGCTCGTGCAGGGAGGACTGCTGACGGGCTTTCTCCTGCTGTTCATGATGGCAGGGACCCCTTGGCACAGTGTCAAGAACATCGTCCAGCAGTGGAGTCTCCTGCTCCCAGCAATGGTGGCGTTGAGTATGTTTGCGCTCGTGCGCATCGAAGCGCGATATGTAGCTCCATTTGTTATGCTTTTCTGGATGGGGCTTGTGTCCAGTGTACGCCTTGAGGATACTCCAAAATCGCAGCGATTTTTGGCCTGTGTCACCCTTGCGATGCTCCTCCCGATGCTAGGGACGATCGGCGCATTAGCCGCGGAGAAGGGGTATTCTGCCCTGCGCTACTCGATCCGGAAGGATTCACCGGCTCATAGACAACGGTATGTGGCGGAGTTCTTGCATCACCTTGGTGTGCAGCCGGGAGACAAGGTGGCGTCGATCGGCAGAACATTTGATGCTAACTGGGCGCGTTTGGCCCAAGTTCAGATTGTCGCTGAGATTCCCCGTTCCGACGCCAGTGACTTTTGGGCGGCCAGCGATGCCGTGCGGTCGCAGGCCCTAAGGACATTTGGCGAGACAGGGGCCAAGCTGGTCGTGGCGGATAGTGTCCCAAGCATAGCTGCGACCCTTGGTTGGGAAAGGATCGGTGATACAGGATATTATGTCTATGTGTTGCCAGCCTCCTAAAAGCGATGGAATGTGCAAAATTTTGGGTAATGACGAGCAGTGTAGTAGGGAGCTACCTTTCACGGTCCTCTTCTCCAGGACTACCCATGCAGCAAAGCGGGTGTTATCTGAGTGTGCGCCATGAAAATATGACGATAGCATGCGTGCATTCCTGCGCATGGGGGGTGGCCAGACTCCACCAAGCACTGTGGTCAATTACAGGCCGACGTGAAACACCATTGCATCACAGTAGGAGGAGCCTCCAATGAGCTCTGCGAATGTGGGCGAACGCATTCGGCAGCTCCGCCTCGGCTTAGGGATGTCAGTACGGGCCCTCGCCGCCAAGACTGGCTTTTCTCCTAGTCTTATTTCCCAGGCGGAAAACAGCCAGGTCACGCCGTCCATTGGGTCGCTGGAGCGCATTGCTATGGCCCTCGGGGTCAGCCTCGGACAGTTTTTCGCGGAGCCAGAGGCCAGCACCGTGCATCTGGTGCGCGCCAGCGTTCGTCCGAAGCTCACCAGCACCTGGTCGCCGGTCTCAATTGAGGCACTCGCTCCCCTGGATGAGGCGGGAAAGCTAGAGCCCGTCATGCTCACCATGGAGCCAGGAGGACGTAGCGGGAAATTTCCTGCGGCGCCTGGGGGAGAAAAGTTTGCCCTCGTTGTTGAAGGGGAGGTCACCCTGACGCTGGGGGACGAGGTGCATGTCCTCAGGAAAGCCGACGCGATCACGTTTACCCCAGCAACTCCATATGAGTGGGCTAATATCAGCGCTGGATCCACCCAAGTGGTGATCGTCACTGAACGCGTGTTGCCTTAAAGGCCAGCGCCACACACGAGGAAGGTGTTTCAGAGCTGTTCATGCAAGCATTGTCGTTGCGGAAAAGCACATCGCGCGACGCACGAGGCACTTAATCCGTGTCTACCAATTGATGAGTGTGCTGAAGGCGACTTCACCAGCCTCCCCTCGCTGGGGCACCTCTATGGCATGCTCACATTGGTCTGTGCGCTTGCCTCCGTGGCGCTACTGGCGCGCCAGTAGGCACTACGCTGACACCCTGATTCTGCTGAGAGTTAGCCCCGTCTGCCCCAGAGTTTTCCCCAGAGGCAGTGGAGAAGTCCGCTGGCGCTTTGTGCGGCAAGGATTTTCTCGTGCTGCGCCCGCACGAAAAACGTCCGTTTCTTCGACACACGCTGTTGCGCAATTTTTCCGCCACTAATGTGTAGAAAAACCCATTACAGAAATCTATGTTCAGTTCAAACCCCATGTGGTATCTTTTTGCACACTGGTACAGGGCACACCACGCTTGCTCGTCCCTATGGTTCAATCAGTGGACCTGTTATATGCTGCTAGGCTACCTACGGATTTCGAAATCTGATGGGTCGCAGAGCCTCGATCTGCAACGGGACGCACTCCTTGCCGCAGGAGTGGCTCCAGACCGCATCTACGAAGATCTTGCCTCTGGTCGCCAGGACGCGCGTCCTGGCCTGGAGGCATGTCTCAAGGCCCTGCGCCCAGAGGATACGCTGGTGGTGTGGAAGCTCGATCGGCTCGGACGGAATCTCCGGCACCTGGTGACACTGGTCGAGACCTTACACCAACGGGAGGTGGCATTGAAGGTCGTGACTGGCCAGGGGGCACAGATCGATACCACGACCGCGAACGGCCGCCTGGTTTTTGGGATTTTTGCGGCGTTGGCCGAATTTGAAGCCGAACTAATCCGTGAGCGGACGCGCGCAGGACTCGCGGCGGCTCGGGCTCGGGGGCGGCGAGGCGGCCGGCCGCGCAAAATGACGAAAGCCACACTGCGCATGGCCATGGCCGCCATGGCGGATCGTGAGGCAAATGCGTCAGAAGTGGCGCAGCGCCTGGGTATTGCCCGTACCACACTGTACCTCTATCTCAATGGAGATGGCTCCCCCAAAGCATTGGGCCAAGCGCTCCTCAGACGGGGCGCTGGTGCATAGTCCTGCACACGCAGTAGACAGCCTTCTCTTGTCCAGAGAAACATACACATGTCTAGAGAAGCATACACGGTCTGGAGATCGTCGGCCTCGGCTGGCTGCTGAGCGCTGCGCTGCTGCTCTTCGTGCTCTGTGAAGCTTTAACGGCGCTAAGCCCTAAGAGTGAGCAGCTGGAGACCGTTATCAATCGTGACTTCACAAGTATGGATGATAGTATCGACACTGGCATCTGGCACAGTTTGTGCAGTGCGATAGGGGATGTCCAACCGTAGTACGAGCACTGTTACACCGAGAAAAATTTTTATCCCTTTGGAATACGGTATCGTGTCATGTAGTTAGTAAAAACGTCTACTTGTAAGGTACTACCAGTGTCTAGAGTGCCGCGAAAATTGTGGGATACAATGTGGAAAAAAAGTTTGAGATACAGTTAGATAGCCCTTGAATATTATTTTAATATGTAACATAATAGGTGAGAAAGTAGCGGAATAGATTAGGGAAACAAAATAGGGTTGGCGATTCAGCTTTCGCAGGGCCAAGATCACCAACCCCTCTCGCCACGAGGGGGCGCCTCATGGTATTTAGAATTATAGTAAAAGCTGTTACTTGGGGCAACTTGGGCGCATCTATACAGGCGCGCTTAGGCCTTCTTTTCTGAACAGAGAAGGCTTGAGTGCGCCTTTTTTTTTGGGCAAACGGGTATAGTGCGGTCTGCTCTGCTAATTGAGCCTTTCCACACTGCGATGACGTTGGACGACATACGCTGCCAGGCAGCCTCTACACGCGTAGAGGTAAGCCTGACAGCGGTAAGCGGGATGGCCTCTCCAGAGGGCCAATGAGGAAGTACAGGGAAGCAGCCTGTAACTGAGAGGGCGAAGCTGTGAGGTAAGGAGGAGCACCATGCTAGACATTTGTGGACTCCACCGCATTCAACGAGCACTCTTAGGCTGTTTAATTTTGGCGCTGGGCCTAGGAGGGTGTGCGTCAATGCCGCCGCTGCCAGCGCCGGCGGAGCGCCCGCCTTTGAGCGGGATGGGGGAAGAGCAACGACAGGCAGCGACGGCGGGAATTACCCTTGGACCAGGAGATGTCCTGCGCGTGAGCGTGTACGATAACCCTGATCTGTCTCAGGAAGTGACGATTGGAGCCGATGGCGCTTTCTCCTATCCCTTGATTGGCCGCGTCCAGGCGTCTGACTTGCAGGTGCGTCAACTGGAAAGCCTCTTAGCCAAGCGCTTTGCCGACGGTTACCTCGTATCTCCTCAGGTTGGGGTGACGGTGACCCAACATAAAAGCCAGCAGGTCTATGTCATGGGGGCTGTCAGCAAACCTGGGCCCTATGCGTTACAGCGTCAAACCACCCTCTTAGAGGCCCTGTCTGCAGCAGGAGGACCGACTCCTGACGCAGGTTTTGAGATCATTCTGACGCACGCTGCAGACCAACAGGCTCTGTCATCTGGAACTTCCAAAGGCTCGGCTGCTGCAAACGGGCAGCCCGCTGTGCGGGTGTCGCTCGAACAACTGATGGCGGGCGGGGTGCCGCAGCGTATTATGCTGCAGGATGGCGACGTGGTCTATGTGCCGAAAGCGGCCTTCGTCTATCTCACCGGTGAGGTCCAGCGCCCTGGTCGGTATCGTTTGGAAAAGGATGCCACCATCCAGAAGACCATAACAGCCGCTGGCGGGTTTACCAAATTTGCTGCCACCAAGAGTATGATAGTCCAGCGTACGGTCGACGGGAAACGCCTGGATTTCCAGGCTGGCCCGGATGACCGTCTCCAGGACGAAGATGTTGTCGTGGTGCGCCCGAGTCTCTTCTAACCTCATCTTATAGCTAGCGTACGATGCCGGCATGTGCAGAACGTATGCCGGCATCGCATGTCAGGTCAACCTGCCTGAGACCAGGCCTCATCACAGGATTATCGCGTGTATAGAGATTTTTATGGTCTGAAAGAAGAGCCCTTCAACATTACGCCTGACCTTCGTTTCCTGTACTGGAGTCAAAAACACCAGGAAGCATTCCGGCATCTGGTCTATGGCGTCCAGAGTAATAAAGGGCTTGCGGTACTGACGGGTGAACCCGGGACTGGCAAGACGGCCATTTTACGTGCTGTCACCGAGCATCTTGGTGAACAATACCCAGGGGTTCATATTGCGTTTTTGGTGAATTCTAAGATCAATGTTCAAGATCTTTTTTGCCTTATTTTTGATGAATTTGGTTTGGAAACGAATGAAGACAGCAAAAGCATGTATCTTATAAAGCTCAAAAACTTCTTGATGCAAAATCATTATAATAACCAAAAAAACATACTTATTCTTGATGAAGCACAAAACTTTCATGCTACGCTTTTAGAGGAGATACGTCTGCTCTCAAATATGGAACTCGCGGGAGAAAAGCTGCTGCACATTTTTCTCGTTGGTCAACCTCAACTTCTTGAAAACGTGAAAACGCCGAGCCTCGGTCAACTAAAGCAACGGCTAGGCATTATGTACAATCTTCTCCCGCTCAATCGGCTAGAGACGGAACTCTATATTCACAAACGCCTGAGCGTAGCTGGCGCGCATGAGGTCGATATTTTTAGGAATGACGCGCTCGATGAGATTTTTGCCAGTGCTCACGGCTTCCCACGGCTGATCAACATTCTCTGTGATAACGCCTTACTCTTTGGATGTTCG
>Ga0114129_10004721_pt1 | contig 19243 bp, 23 predicted proteins | sample RhiMetdeltSRZDD1_FD_80071 | JGI IMG/M metagenome (GOLD analysis project Ga0114129, IMG submission 80071) | Populus rhizosphere microbial communities from Tennessee, USA - Rhizosphere MetaG P. deltoides SRZDD1 (version 2) (version 2) | ecosystem: Host-associated > Plants > Roots > Rhizosphere >...
AACATGCCGAACCTTAAACGCAACTTGCACAAGGTAAAAAACGAATTGCGGCGTAAAAAAATCGCCCGGTCATATGCTCAGCACAATTTGTTTACAGAAAAAATCACCTGGTCATACCTTCAACACAACATGCACACTGAAAAAAATCAGGCGGTCATACCTACAAATCAATTTGCATACGTTAAAAATCAATATGCAATAACATTAAACCCCAAAGTATCTTTTTGGAAGCCTTTTTTCCAATTTACCGCCAAAACCCGCCCATTCGGCTATACATTAACCGCATTCACCGAATCTAAATCCGCAAGGGGTGTTTAGCAACGTATTTTTGTGTGGTCAATACGAAATAGACCCACGGTACCTGACCTATGAAAATTACCCGAAACCAAATTATTATATATAGTTTTTTCCCTAATCCCTAACACCGTAGAGCGATCCCTAATCCCTTTACTGTAGAAAATGCCCCTGGCATCGATTAAAACCCTAAATGAGTTCATGGTTAAGGCCTGATTAAATGTAGCAAGCGGGGCCGGTTAATAATTACGAAGGTTCATAAAATCGTAAAAGGCGTTCCTCTGTTTAATCCGCCAGTTGGCGGAAGGAATATCCTTGAGCCGGCCCACTTAATTTCCCCCGCCCCTTTTTTACAACCCGTAATCCTCAAAATCGTTCAGATCCGTAACCTGTTGTTTTAATCCGTTATCACCCATTGAAAAAGGAAAGCCATGCCCAACCAGCATTGGTTAAGGCCTGATCATGGAAACAGAACCGGCATTCAAACGAATGCACCCTTAAAAAACCGGCTTTATAAACGCCAGGACTGTTAACGCAGGTTGACAGTCCTTTTTTTATGCTGAATGCAAAACGCGAAACGCTTAACGCAAAACGCATTTCCCCCGGAGGTTTAGCGTTCAGCATTAAGCGTTCAGCATTAAGCGTTCAGCGTTTAGCGTTCAGCGTTTAGTGTTCAGCGTTTAGCATTCAGCGTTTAGCTCAATTCAATCACCGTTATCTCAGGCAAAATACCTACCCGGCCGGGATAGCCGAGAAAGCCATAGCCGCGGTTCACGTATAGTTTTTGGCTTTCGTTTTCATATAAACCAGCCCATTGCTTATACATGTATTGAACAGGGCTCCATTTGAAACCCGGTAACTCAACTCCGAACTGCATGCCGTGGGTATGGCCCGAAAGTGTTAAGTCGATATCGGTATATTTTGTGCGTACTTCGGCATCCCAGTGACTGGGGTCGTGGCTCATGAGTATTTTGAAAGGAATTTTTTCTGATCCCGGATAGGCTTCATGCATTTTTCCATAACGGCCAAAATTTCCTTTGGCGCTCCAGTTTTCAATGCCAAGCACGGCAATCTTTTCATCGCCTTTTTCAAGCACCACATGTTCATTCATCAGCAGGCGCCAGCCCATTTGTTTGTGCACGCCTTTTAATTGCTCAAGATTCTCTTTTTTGGCCTCAATGCTGTTCCATTTTACATAATCGCCGTAATCGTGATTACCTAAGGTTGAATATACGCCCAAAGGCGCCTGCAGCTTGCTGAACACCTCCATATAATCGGTCATTTCGCTGGCACGGTCGTTTACAAGATCGCCGGTAAACAAAATGAGATCGGGCTTTTCTTTCAATATCTTTTTTACACCTTTTTCAACGGCTTCCTTATCCATAAAACTGCCCGAATGGATGTCGGAAATATGCACAATGCGCATGCCTTTAAATGCCTGCGGCAGATTGTTGAATGTCATTTTAATGCGGTTCACCTGATAGCGGTATTTGTTGCCAAAACCATATAACAGGGTGCCGAAAATGCCGCCGCCTACGGCCAATCCAAGCCAGCTTAAAAAAACCGAACGGCTGATGCCATCTCCGCCCTGTGTGATCTCGGGCGGTGGCGTACGAATAAATTTGGCAATGATCCAGGTGCCGCCCCGGCGTATGTCGTCAACGGCGAAAAATAACGAAGCGATCAGTTTCGACAAAACCAATGCTATTACCATGGCCCTTGAGTAGGTGTATAACCAGCGGGGCCACAATGTTGTATTGCCATAAGCCATTAACAGAAAAAAGATAATTGCAGCGGCCGATATAACCCAATATGCAATTATGATTGCCAGTCTTACTTTGGCCGAAGAAGGTAATATAACCTGTATAGCCTGAAAGATATAGATATCCAGCAGCGCCATCAATCCCAAAACAAAAAAGAAAACTCCTGAGTTACGCATGTTTGTTCCTTGTTAATATTCCTGATCAGACGAACAGCTAACACTAAAATTGTATAAACTCCGAAATCTGTGCATCAATGGCACGAACCGTATAGGCATCATGAATGGTTCCGTCGCCATTAAGCATTTTGTCTACCGAAGAAATTGGTAATTTGTTGGGATGAACTATTACACGCAGATAGTGCAAAATACTTGTTAAATGTTCCAATCCACGCAAATTGCCGCCGCGCCCGGTGGCCACGCCGGTAAGCAGGGCTTTTTTACCCCACCACACTCTTTTATAATCCGAAATATCGAACATCAGTTTCAGTACGCCGGGTATGCTGCCATTGTATTCGGGCGAAATAAAAATGAATTTATTGGTGGGTGTTAATATATCGTTTTCGAGCTGTACAAATTCAGGCGTTTTATCGATGCTTTTCCATCCTTCGAGGGTAATAAATTCAGGGGTTATGCCTTGTGATTTTAATACCTGCTGATAATGCCTTGCTATTTTTTCTGTATTGCTGCCGGTACGGTTGGTTCCTGAGATGATGGTATATTTTTCGTTCATTGTAATTATAACGTTTGAAAACGGTTCGGGGTTCTGAGTTCTTTGTTCTGAGTTAGTTCGCTGGTTTTTTAATTTATCTTAGCCGCGAACCAGGAACTTAGAACTTAAAACTTATAATATGAATTTTACCTACTACGGTCATTCCTGCTTTTTAGTTGAGGTCAAAGGTACAAAACTGTTATTCGATCCTTTTATTACCGGTAACGATCTGGCAAATAAAGTAATTGATGTAGATGCCGTTGAGGCCGATTATATACTGGTTTCGCACGGTCATGCCGATCATATTTTAGATTGTGCGCGTATTGCGGCCCGTACCGGCGCTACTGTAATATGCAGTTGGGAAATTTATGAATGGCTGGGCAGGCAACAGATCAGCAAGGTGCATCCCATGAATACCGGCGGTAAATGGAACTTTGGCAACTTTTCGGTGAAATGCGTAGTGGCGCAGCACTCTTCGGGTTTGCCCGATGGCGCCTATGGCGGCAACCCGTTCGGATTTATCGTTTATACCGAAGAAGGTAATTTTTATTACAGTGGCGATACGGCCCTCACCCTCGATATGCAATTGATTCCGATGTGGGCAAAGCTGAACTTTGCTATTTTACCTATCGGCGACAACTTTACCATGGACGTTGCTGACGCGGTACACGCTGCGGCCATGATCAAATGCACCAACATCATCGGCGTTCATTACGATACATTCGGTTTTATAAAGATCGATCACGAAAAAGCCCGCAAAGCATTTGCCGGTGCAGGTTGTTCATTGCAGCTGCTGAATATCGGTCAAACGGTGGAAATGTAGCCCTAAAGCCCGTTTTTGCTGTCTTTCGGACTTATTCCCGTAAAATATTAAAGTATTAAATGCTGATAATAAATTGAATGTAATAATTTTGCATTTCCATATAATGGCATCCTCCTGTTTCAGGGGGATGCTTTTTATTATCGGAGTATAGCAGAAGTAATACAATTTTATTCACTATCGGCTTTACGGGCTGTATTGAATGCGGTAAATAAGTATATTGTCACCGAAATTCACAGATGGGATGGTAAAAAAACGGATTTTTCGTGTTGATTTTATCATCTTTCGAGCAGATTTACGTGAACCCATTTAAACAAAATCCAAACACGCTGTCCTGCTGCTCTCAAGGCACATCAGGCAGCATGTAATTAATCATTATGGCCCGAGTAATTGGAGTTGCCAATCAAAAAGGGGGAGTTGGAAAAACTACTTCCGCCATTAACCTGGCGGCCAGTCTGGCCGTTCTGGAATTCAGAACCTTATTGGTCGATGCCGATCCGCAGGCGAACAGCACCAGCGGTGTGGGTTTTGATTTGCACAATGTTCAGCAAAGCCTGTACGATTGCATGGTAAATGGTACCCCAGGTAAAGATGTGATACTGAAGTCGGATATTCCCAACCTCGATATCATTCCATCGCATATCGACCTCGTGGGCGCCGAAATAGAAATGATCAACTACCCCAACCGCGAAAGTGTATTGAAAACTATACTCGAACCGATTAGGGTCGATTACGATTTTGTGATCATCGACTGTTCGCCTTCGCTTGGGTTAATTACGGTGAATGCCCTTACAGCCGCCGATTCGGTGATGGTGCCGGTGCAGGCCGAATTCTTTGCCCTTGAGGGATTGGGCAAATTATTAAACACAATTAAGATCGTTCAAAGCCGTTTAAATCCTGAGCTTGCTATTGAAGGTATATTAATGACAATGTACGACGGCCGCTTACGCCTGTGTAACCAGGTTGTAAATGAAGTGCGCAAACATTTCGACGAAATGGTGTTCGATACCATCATTCATCGCAATGCGCGCATCAGCGAAGCACCAAGTGTAGGAAAACCCGTGATCCTGTATGATGGTCAAAGTAAGGGGGCTGTCAACTATCTGAACCTGGCCAAAGAGATTCTGCAAAAGAACGATATGACGAAGATTAAGCAGGAAGAGCGGATATTAGAATAATTAATGAGGCGTTGAGCCTGCCTGCTGGCTGGTTTTCAATTACGGCTGACATCCTGAACCAAAACAATAAACCATATACATTCAATGACCAACCCCAAACAAAATAAAGACGCGCTGGGTAAGGGAATCCGTTCCTTGTTGCAGAATATTGATTCTGACCTGAAAAACGCCACAGGCGACCTTAAAAAAGGTATTGCCGAAGCAGTAACAAGCATATTGCGTATACCTGTAGATCAGATAGAAGCGAATCCACGCCAGCCCCGTCACGATTTCGACGAACAGGCTTTAAACGAACTCGCATCATCTATTAAACTGCACGATATCGTTCAGCCTATTACCGTTTCAAAAATGACGAACGGTAAATACCGGCTTATATCGGGCGAACGCCGCTGGCGCGCTTCGAAAATTGCCGGGTTGGTCGATGTTCCGGCTTATATACGCCAGGCCAATGACCAGGAACTGCTGGAGCTGGCCCTGCTCGAAAATTTGCAACGTGAAGACCTGAATGCGGTTGAAATAGCGCTGAGCTATAAACGTATGATGGAAGAGTTGAACTACACGCAGGAACAGGTGGCCGAGCGAATGGGTAAAGAAAGAAGTACAGTTGCGAATTATATCCGTTTGCTGAAGTTGCCGCCGGATATACAGGTAGCAGTACGAAAAAGCGATATCAGCATGGGACATGCCCGCGCATTGATCAATGTAGATACAGTAGATAAACAATTATTTATTTTTAATGAGATCAGAAGCCGTAGTTTATCGGTTCGTCAAACAGAAGATCTTGTTAGAAAAATGTATAAGAGCGGTCCCGGCGCTGTTAAAGAATCGGTAAAAAGCTCATTACCACCAGCATACAAAAAAATAGAAGATAACTTAGCAACGCATTTCAGTACCAAGGTCAGATTAACTCATAATAAAAACGGACACGGAAATATTTCGATTGAGTATTATTCAATTCAGGAACTGAATAAGATCTTAGATCAGATCGGTGTCTCGGCTTAAGTTCGCCTGCATGAAGAAAGCTTTTGTAGTTATTGCGATTATCCTGATAGTTCCCATGCTGGCTATGGCACAGCAAAAAGACAGCCTCATAGTTAAAGATACTACCGGAAAAATTGTAGCCGGTTCTACTGTGGCGCCCGAAAAAAAGAAAAAGGATACTACCGGTAAACCTGCTTTTAATCCGCGGAAGGCCTCTTTGTACTCGGCCGTTTGCCCCGGGCTCGGACAGATCTACAACAAGAAATACTGGAAAGTTCCCATTGTATATACAGCTATCGGTATTCCGGTGTATACATTTTTTTATAACAAAAAATGGTACAACCGGCTGCGATATGCCTTATCTGTGGCAGAATTGGACCACGCGAGCCAGGAATATGCCGATGGCATAAACAGCGTGCATTCGTCGCTTCTGCCGTTTGTAGAAGCTTCAAAAACAAATACGCTGCTGAACTACCGCAATGAGTTTCGTAAAGACATGGATTACTCAATATTATTCACCCTTCTTTTCTGGGGGTTGAACGTTGTAGATGCCACCGTAGATGCCCATCTGAAAGGGTTTAACGTAAACGATAATTTAAGTATGAAGGTAAAACCGGCCATCCTCAGCAACCAGGCCATCGGCGTAAGCTTTGTATTCAGTTTTACCGATAATCATCCAAAAACTATACCTTCGCGGCAATGAAAATTGCATTAATCGGATATGGAAAAATGGGTCATGCTATTGAAGAAATTGCCCTTGAGCGTGGCCATGTAATAGTATTAAAAATATCAATCGACAATACAGAAGATAATACCATTGAAAATATACAAAAGGCCGATGTAGCTATTGAATTCAGCGGCCCCGAAGCAGCATTCGACAATGTGATAAAATGTATGGATGCCGGCGTACCCGTTGTAAGCGGTTCAACCGGCTGGCTGCAACGACTTGATGAAGCGAAAAAATATTGTACCGATCAAAACGGCGCCTTGTTGTACGCCAGTAATTTCAGTGTAGGCGTAAATATTTTCTTTGCCATCAATAAACGACTGGCCGAACTGATGGCCCCTCACGGCGAATACAATGTATCGCTTACCGAAATACATCATACCCAAAAGAGAGATGCTCCCAGCGGCACGGCTATTACACTGGCAGAAGACATTCTGAACTTCAATCCTCAAAAGCAACATTGGGTGAACCAACCCAGTAACAAGGCCGGCGACCTGGTGATCCTCAGCCAGCGTATTGATCCTGCTCCGGGCACCCATTCCATTACCTATTCATCGGCCATAGATGATATCGAAATCAAACACACAGCCCATACCCGCAAAGGATTTGCAACCGGCGCTGTGCTGGCCGCCGAGTTCCTGCATAATAAAAAAGGCATTTTCGGCATGGGTGATGTGCTCGGTTTGTAAAAGCTGCTTACTTAATAACATTTTGATATTACTCAATATTTGTAACAAATGTTCTTTATTGTCGGGTAATTAAGTAAATTTTAGTACGAATTACCAAACTACTGCTGCATGAACTGTTACAGACGGGTTTATCTTTGCTGTATATTGTCTTCTTTTGTACCATTTACCGGGTCAGATCTCATACCTGTTAAAAAAGCCTGCCGTCCCCCCAACATAAAACAAACTGCTTCCGGTTTTAGCCTGATTAAGCATAACACTCATTTGCAGGAGGCTTATAAATGCCTGCGCTGGTTAGCCCAAATAAAAATTTCACACAATTTTTACCTGGGCCGAAAGGTTTGGTCTATTGATTAGTAACAGTTTACAACACAGTGGCGCGTATTCCGGTACTGCCCTGAAAACCAATTGATTTGAACCCTTTAATCTTTGTTGGATCCTAAACAATAACCTGATCAAAGATTTAACCTGCCAAACATGAAAAGAAAAAAAATACGCATGGCCATTGCAGACGATCATGAAACTGTAATTGAGGGATTACTATCAATTTTGCATAAGCACGAATATTTTAAAGCGGTAATTATCACTACAAACCCACAGGAACTATTGCGCCAGATGGCCTGCACAGCGGTTGACATTCTATTTGCCGACATTGCCATGCTTTACCGTAACGGGCACGAGTTGGCCAATAAGGTAAAAGAGCTGTTTCCCGCAGTAAAAATGGTGGCATTGTTCGAAAAAGGGCACCATAACATCGTAAACACCATGATCGAGGAAGGCGCCTTATCGGGGTATGTTTTAAAAAGCACAGATAAACAGGCATTAACTGCCGCCCTGGAACAAATTGTTGAGGGCATTTATTCAAACGAAAAAGTAGTGGTAAAAGAAGTGCCTGAGACCCATGTACGCTTCAGGAAGCTTGAACCGCAGGAAATTCATTTAACCGACCGGGAGCTGGAAATCATCAGGCTCATAGAGCAGGAATACAGCAATAAACAAATAGCCGAGCGGTTGTTTATCAGCGAACGTACGGTAGAAACCCATCGTAAAAACATCTTCCGCAAAACGAAAACGAATAGTGTTATAGGGCTTATCAAGTACGCCTACGAACATAAGCTGGTGTAATGGTGAGTGGTGAATGGTGAGTGGTCAGTGGTGAGTGGTGAATAATTAAACCGGCTTTTGTATTGACCACTCACCACTCACCACTGACCACTCACCTTTTTATTCACCATTGACCTTTTTATTTTATCTTACGGCGGTTAAATTAAATACCGCATGTTATCAAAGAAAGCGCAATATGCCTTTAAGGCCCTTATGTACATGGCCGAGAAAAAGGAAAATGAACCTATTCTTATAGCAGAGATATCCAAAAAGAAACGTATACCCCTGAAGTTTCTTGAGAACATTTTGCTTGAGTTGAGGAAAGCGGGAATACTGGAAAGTAAAAAGGGAAAAGGCGGCGGTTATTTCTTTAAAGTACCTCCCAAAGAAATTTCACTGGCAAAAATTGTTCGTTTAATCGACGGACCTATTGCCATGCTGCCCTGTGTAAGTTTATATTTTTATGAACGATGTAAGAACTGCGACGAAAAGCAATGCGGGCTGCATGATATGATGGTGCTGGTGCGCGATGCCAATTTGCGTATTCTCGAAAAGAAAACCGTAGCCGATCTTACCAAAAAAGAAGGTGTAGGCAAGTAGTAGTATAAAAAAATCCCCCCGATGCATCGGGGGGATCAAAAATACAAATAAAGAAAGGCGTGAATAACCACGGACAATGCACAATCCGTGGTTATTTCATTTATGCCTGACAGTCATTTTGTTAATACCGTTGCAACAACAGGATTAAAAAAGTTTTCGGCACCTGCGGCCCAAAACCTGCCCACAGCCGCAGTACTGTTCAGGCAGCACGTTAAAAAAAGCTTAATCTTCCCCACCCTTCTTTGACTTATTTGCCCCTTTTTCTTTCGGTAAATGGCCAATCGGCCCATTTGCTCAATTACCGGGGCTTATTGGCCAATTAGTACAATTACAGTAGATTTGCCGCCGAAAATAAACACTCAATCAGTTAATATGTCTACTCTCACCAAAAACATTGATTTTTCACTTCCCTATAAGGTAAAAGATATCAGCCTTGCAGAATGGGGTCGTAAAGAAATTCGCCTTGCCGAAGCAGAAATGCCGGGTTTGATGGCGTTACGTGCTGAATACGGACCTTCACAGCCTTTAAAAGGCGCCCGTGTTGCCGGTTGTTTGCATATGACCATTCAAACTGCTGTGCTTATTGAAACCCTGGTTGCTTTAGGTGCAGAAGTAAAATGGAGCTCATGCAACATCTTCTCAACCCAGGACCATGCTGCTGCAGCCATTGCCGCTGCGGGTATTGGTGTGTATGCATGGAAGGGCCAAACGCTCGAAGAAGCTGACTGGTGCATTGAACAAACCCTGTTTTTTGGTGGCGCCGAGCGTCCGCTGAACATGATCCTCGACGATGGTGGGGACCTTACCAATATAGTGTTAGACAAATACCCTGAGCTGGTACAACATATACGCGGACTGAGCGAAGAAACCACTACCGGTGTTCATCGCCTGTACGAAAGAATGGCAAAAGGTACCTTACCGATCCCTGCCATTAACGTTAACGACTCAGTGACCAAATCGAAATTCGATAACAAATACGGATGTAAAGAAAGTCTGGTAGATGCCATTCGCCGCGCTACCGATGTAATGCTGGCCGGTAAAGTAGCTGTGGTTGGTGGTTATGGCGATGTGGGTAAAGGTTCTGCCGCATCACTGGCCGGAGCAGGTTGCCGCGTGATTGTTACCGAAATCGATCCTATCTGCGCTTTACAGGCTGCTATGGACGGTTTCGAAGTGAAAAAGATGGTTGATGCCGTACAGGAAGCCGACATTATTGTTACTGCTTCAGGCTGTCGCGACCTGATCACCGAAAAGCATTTCCGTGCCATGAAGGATAAGGCCATCGTTTGTAACATTGGCCACTTTGATATTGAAATTGATGTAGCCTGGTTGAATAACAACTTTGGCAACACCAAGGATACTATCAAACCTCAGGTTGATTTATACAACATCGACGGTAAAGAGATCCTTCTGCTGGCCGAAGGCCGCCTGGTGAACCTCGGTTGCGCTACAGGGCATCCCAGCTTTGTAATGAGTAACTCATTCACCAACCAAACGCTGGCGCAGTTGGAATTGTGGACCAACAACAAAAACTACGAGAATAAAGTATACGTATTGCCCAAGCACCTCGATGAAAAGGTTGCCCGCTTACACCTGAAAAAAATTGGTGTTGTGCTGGATGAACTCACCACTGAACAGGCCGATTACCTGGGCCTTCCCAAAGAAGGGCCGTTCAAGCCTGAGCATTACAGGTATTAATCGCGTGAAACGGTCCCGCAATGGCGGGATGAACCGTGAACCGTGAACCGTAAAAATAGCAAGCCGTGCCCCGGATTAAACCGGGGCACGGCTTTTTTATTTGCCGTTTTGTCGTTTGCCGTTTGCCGTTTGTCGTTTCACGTGTACCGTTTAGCATAAGCCCTGAGCCTTATAAATATATAATATAAGCCTTAAAACTTATAATTTGACAATATAAGTCCATAAGCTTATATTTGTATAAATTCCGGGGTATGGATAAAGCACAGAAAGCAATAGTTATCAGTGGCGATATGATCGGCTCATCTTTATTAAAAACGGCGGCGCGAAAAAAATTACAGCAGTTGCTGGATTCTTTTATTGAACAGGCCGTTAAGCAATGGCCCGATTTGCTGGTACAGCAATACCGCGGCGACAGTATACAGGCATTGCTTACTACCAACCGGCTGGCGGGGCTACGGCTCGTTTTATTATTACATAGTTACTTAATAAAGAATGATTTTAAAATACGGCTGGCCATGGGAGTTGGCGAAATCAGCTTTAAAACCAGGCAGGTGATCACCTCCGACGGATCGGCTTTTCAGGCATCAGGACCCTGGCTCGATGCCCTTACCAAAAGCGGAGAAGCTATAAGCATTGCCGGCGCCGACGACAATTTTACCAGCGAATGGCAGGTACACAGCTCCTCGCTCAATTTTTTGATTCAGCGCTGGTCGATGCAGCAGGCCGAAGCGGTTTACCTGCAATTGCAGGACCTTACGCAGGAAGCAATAGCGGCAAAATTAAAAATCAAACAACCTGCGGTTTATTATCGCTTGCAGGCTGCAGGATGGCCGGTTGTGTATAAAATTTGTACCCGATTTGAATCGGTTATACCAATGGTTTAATATATTTATAACCTATGGTAACCTTATTTCAATGGATATTCGCACACCTGTTGGGAGATTTCATTTTGCAAACGCGTGCCATGGTGCGCCACAAGCAAAGGCTCAAAAGCCGGTCGTGGGTGTTGTACCTGCACTGTATCATACATGGCGTACTGGTTTACCTGTTCGTTCCCTCCTGGAACCTTTGGATAGTTCCCCTGCTGGTAATGCTCACCCATTTCATCATCGATCTGTGGAAACTGAATCAGTCAGACAAAGTGGTGTACTTTATCATTGATCAGTTTTTACATATACTTATATTATTTATTCTGTGGTGCGTTTTTGTGGCCCCAAAAAACTGGATATCGGGCAACTGGCTTACCCTTTTGCATAGCCAGGCCGCCTGGGCAATAGCATCGGGCTACGTGATGGTTACTTTTCCGTTATCGTTATTGCTGGCAGGGGCCACCCAGCGTTGGCGACGCGAAGCCGAAGAAGGCTATATGCGTTCTTCTATCAGTCTTAATGAAGCCGGTAAATGGATCGGTATTTTTGAACGCATACTGGTATTTACGTTCGTGATCACCGGTCATTTTGAAGGCATCGGGTTTTTAATTGCCGCCAAATCAATCCTACGCTTCAACGATATCAAGGGGCAGGAAGCCCGCAAAGAAGCCGAATACATTTTAATAGGCACCCTCATGAGCTTTTCATTGTCGATAATGACAGGATTGGTGGTGAGGGGTTTTATATAAATATTGAAAACAACTTCAACAGTTGTTATTGGACATTCGGTATTCGATATTATTATTGAATTTCTCTTTAACTTACAATAGAGAAATCATACCACCATGGACTTTATCGACTATTACAAAATTCTGGGGGTTGATAAAAACGCCACAGAAGACGATATCAAAAAAGCCTATCGCAAATTAGCGCGTAAGTACCATCCCGATCTGAATCCCAACGACAAAGACGCCCATAAAAAGTTTCAGCAGATCAACGAAGCCAATGAAGTGCTGAGCGATCCTGAAAAACGAAAAAAATACGACCAGTACGGTAAAGACTGGCAGCATGCCGGACAATTTGAACAGGCCCGGCAACAATACCAACGCGCCCCCGGACAGGGACGTGAGGATTTTTTTACCGGTGATTTTGGTGAAGGCGATTTTTCAGATTTCTTTGAATCGCTGTTCGGCGGTGCCCGTACAGGCCGCGGCCGCAGCAGCAATGTTAAGTTCAGGGGCGAAGACTATCATGCCGAACTGCAGATACAGCTTACCGACGTATATAAAACCCACCAGCAAACATTTACCGTGAATGGCAAAAACGTTCGCATCACGGTGCCGGCAGGCATTGAAGACGGTCAGAAAATAAAAATAAAAGGTTATGGCGGCCCCGGCATCAACGGCGGACCAAACGGCGACCTTTACATAACATTCACCATTATCAATAATACGCGTTTTAAACGCACCGGCAACGATTTACATACAACTGCCGATCTTGATCTGTATACGGCTGTATTGGGCGGAGAAACCACCATAGACACGCCCGACGGCAAAGTTAAACTGCAGATAAAACCCCTGACCCAAAATAACAGCACCATTCGCCTGAAAGGAAAAGGAGTTCCCGTTTATAAACACGAAGGCCAGTATGGCGACCTGTACATAACGTGGCAGGTAAAATTGCCAACCCATTTATCAGAAAAAGAAAAAGCCCTGTTCACCGAACTGGCCGCTATGGCAAAATCATCAAACGCATAAACCACAGTACAATGTCGAACGAAGAACTGATACCGGCCGCTGACTTTTGTACATCGCACGCTATTGAGATCGGGTTCATTCAATCGCTGCACGAATACGGATTGATTGAAATAATCACTATCGAAGAAACCCGGTTTGTTCATCCGGAACAATTACCACAGCTGGAACAGTTTATAAGGTTACATTATGAACTGGATATAAATCTGGCCGGCATCGACGCCATTGCCAACCTGCTGCAACGTATAGAACAAATGCAGAACGAGATCAGAATGCTTAAGAATCGCCTCACCGGTGAGGTAATTTTAACAAACAAATAATACGCCCCCATCGTTTATAATACAGAACATAAACGATGTTATATGAAAAATACAACGATCCGTTTTAAAACAACCATACTGTTGCTGTTTATAACAATGGCCGCATTACCGGCAACAGTTTCGGCACAAAATAAAAAAGCCGATAAAGAGGCTCAGGTTAAAAGCCTGGTCGAAGGAAAGAACTTTGTTTTTAAAGCACAAACTGCCTTACCCACAACAGGCATATCGCGGCAATTAACTACTGATTTTGATCTGCGGGTAACCCAGGATACCATTGTAAGCGATCTCCCCTATTTCGGACGGGCTTATTCAGCGCCTGTTAATGCAACCCAGGGACCGCTGCAGTTTACCTCTACCGATTTTCAATATACAATGACCAATAGAAAGAAAGGCGGCTGGGATATTATGATCGTGCCCAAAGATGTACAGGACCCGCGGCAAATGGCCCTGAGCATCACTGAAAGCGGCTATGCTTCGCTGACTGTTACAAGCACCAACAGGCAACCTATTTCATTCAATGGTTATATAACCGCAAAAAGATAAAAAGCAGATAATCCTAAAATGCGAAAGCTCTCCGCGTGTGCGAAGAGCTTTCTTTTACATTAGCCGGTTATATAAACCAATCAATTATTCACGTTATTGTTATTGTTTTTGCTTTTCCTTTTTTTCAACTGTACCTGCGCCTGTTTCTGTTTTTACTTTTCCTTCGGCTGTTTTATGTTTTGCTTTTGTTCCGTGCGATTTTTTATTCGTAGGGTGAACTACATTATGCGCTTTATCTTTTAAAGTGGTATTGGGTTTTACTTTTGTTTTAGTATCGCCCGATTCGGTTTTTTGCTTATCCTGTTTTGGCGCATCCTGTGCATAGGTGGCACCCACTGTAAGCGCACCGGCTACCAGTAACATCATTATGGTCTTTTTCATAACTTATCTTTTACTTTTGTTATAAAAAACTTGTGCCAAAAAGACCAAATCTTTGTTAATCAATTGTAAACGCAGTAAAATTTATCGTTCCCCACAACTACTCCTCATCTCCATCCTTTGTATAAATGGCAATGGCGCCGCCTGCACCATTACCAAAAGCGCCGGCAAATGGCGGGCGGAATATTTTAACAAGCGCTATATCGTTCATGTTTATACTATTAATAACGTACTCATCTACCCGTACTTCATCAAGGAAAAATGCCGGTCGTGCCGAACGGTACTGTACAAAAGGTTTAAGCCCTGCCGTATTATAAATCTGCAAACCGGGTATACGGCCCTGCAGGTATTGAAAAATGTTAAATGATCCCAATGCAGCAGGATCGTTGGGCGGAACCAGCATCCAGGCATCATCACTGGTAAAAAACCCCGATGTATATTTTTCATTCAGCGAACGGCGGTATTTATCGTTTTGCACTACCTGCGCCTGCGTTGTTATACAAAGCGAAATGAACAATATGATAAAAGAGCTTCGTAACATTGTTTTATTGGTACCGCTGTTTATTAACGGTACTATCCTAATTTAACCTTTTTCAGGCAGGTTTCGCGCCAATAAAACCTTAAAACTGCATGCCTGGCCAGATAGCAGCAGTTCCCCGGAAAGAGTAAGTTTTTCCATAGCCGTCATAAATACAAATGCCATTGAAAATGAACGATTTTCAATGGCATTTGTTCACTACCGTAACAGGTTTTATTTAAAACGCAGGTTCACCGAAACAATATTCGCATTCATATTATTGGTTCGTGTATAATACCCGTAACGAAGCTCAATCATGTTAAAATGCGGGCTTCCGAATATTCCCTTTGGCGGAGCTATGCGAAAACCGGCGCCAAAGAACTGACTGTTGAATGTAGACAGATCGTAATTGCTGGTAAAATATTTATCAGCCGCTGTATGTGCCCCATATGAATTAAAATATTCAACTGCATTCTGGTGATAAAAACGATAGAACGGCGTAATGGAAAAGAACGGCGTTAGCTTAACCGGTGCTTCCAGATCAATTGTATGTGCTTTTAGGCCCCAGTCGTCCTGATAGTACCTGTAAAAGCTGCGCAATATAATTTTGTCGCCCAAAAAATAATTGGCCCTGAAACCTATCGGAATTTTAAAGCGCGTTGAAGGAAGATTTTCAACATGCACTGAATTATCGTTAAAATAAACGCGGTAAAATGGCAGGCCAAGGTATCCTTTCTGATAAACAAGGTCGAGCAGGAACATGATCTGCAATCGCTGGTTGATGATCTGCGAATAGGATAGCGAAGAGCTGAACGAATTACGCGAGGCATAGCCGTTGTTATCTTCATCGCCGGGAACTATAATATTGGAATTTCGTAGTTCAACCGGTCTTATTATTTTCACCCTGTCGAGGTATGCCTGTGCTTTTATACTGAACTCACCGCTGCGGTCGCGTGTTTTTTTGGCGAAACTGATATTGCCTCCGGTTGATAAATAATCGAACTCGTTCGAAAGCGATACGCCGGCGCCGAATGTGGTTCCCTTTTGTTCATTTTCAACCGACCAGCTCGCCGAAGGATAAATACGCGTATCGGCTTTTGAAGCCGAAGAAATGGTTTTGGGATCGACCTTATCTGATGAAGCCGACGAATAATGATCAATGCCCACATCAAACGTAAAACTATGTTTACGGTATTTACGATCGTACTTACTGAACTTGATATCAATGGAACCGGCCATATTGGTCAAATGCTGTGTTCCGATGCCACCGGTTACCGCCGCATGATCGCCTTCCTGCACATAATAACTTGATACCAGGTTTACTTCTTCGATCTTTAATTTACGGCTTTTGTAAGCTGAATCATTTTGTGTGGTTTGAGAAAATGCAGTGAGCATTCCTATATACAAACCAACAACAGTTAAACAAATTTTCCTCATTTTGGTGAATAGTTACAAGGGAACAAAAAATTAATTACAACCACAGCCGCCGCCTGTTTTGCCGGCATTGGCTCCCGAAGCGCCTTCGCGATAAGACTGAAAATTCAATTCAGGTTTTTCGACTTTGCGGTTGCTTAACGACATTTCTGAATCGTTGAGCCTGCTTTTCTGGTATTCTTTTACACTGGTACACGATGCAGCTATGATCATGATACCCGTGGCACATACCATAGCCGGTAACAAAAGTGGCAGCCTTACTGGTTTCATTTTAAATTGATATTATTTGAAGTAAAAATTTTATCGTTATCGTCGATAATGATACAGGCTATATCGCGCAACTGATTGATCATATTCAACCCAACCTTTACGCCCATGATCATAACCGGTGTAGCCATGGCATCGGCTATTTCGGCATTGGGACAAATTATAGTTACGCTTTTGATGCCCGCTACCGGCAACCCTGTTTTGGGATCGATGGTATGCGAATATTTTTTACCATTGATCATCACATACTTTTCATAATTACCCGATGTGGCAACTGCCATATCGGTAATAGCAAGGCTCGAAAATGGATGATGCGCAGCATTGGGATCGGCAATGCCTATGGTCCATGCTTTTCCGTTTGGCTGATAACCCCAGGCACTCAAATCGCCGGCAGCATTTACCACACCGCTGTGAACGCCGTTGTTCAGCAACAGCCACCTGGCCTTTTCGGCTGCATACCCTTTTCCGATACCGCCAAAACCAATGCGCATGCCTTTTTCTTTCAAAAAAACCGTACAATTCTTTTCATCCAGAATAATATTGCGGTAATTGATCAAACGAACGAGTTGCTTTGCGGTAGCGGCATCGGGTAATGCCGTCATAGTTTGGTCGAAGTTCCACAGCTTTTTATCAATAGATCCATAGGTAATATCAAAAGCGCCCTGTGTAACGGCTGAAATGCGAACAGAACGCCTGATCAGTGAAAAAACTTCCTGATCTACCTGAACAGGGGCAATGCCTGCGTTTCGATTTATAAGATTGGTTTGACTATCGTCGCTGAATGTGGTAAGTAATTTTTCAATGCGCCTGATCTCTTCAATGGCCAGCTCAATGTTTGCTGCCGCGTTCGATGCATCATCATCAACCACGGTGAGCTCAAACCGGTTCCCCATCAGTTTCAACACCTTTCGGTGTATCGAAGGCGCTATAGTAAACACATCATTTATTGGCATCACAGGCACCTTTTATCTCGCTCACAAATGTTCCGGCACCCTGTGCCGGAAAGCCCTCCCATTGCTTCACGATCTTGCCATCGGGCGTAAGCAACACGGTCAGGGGAAAACTTCCTTTCGAATTGTACAGGTCGGCCAAATGTTCATTTTGCTTTTGTTGCTCTTTTGGCAACTGGTTCTTTTTCAACCTCGGAAAATCAGCATTCAACAACACCAGGCTGCTACCGGCCATTTGTTTAAATGCCTCGGTTTCAAACACCTCGTTGTGCAGCCTGATACAGGGGCCGCACCAGTCGGAACCCGAAAAATTAAGGAGTATGTATTTATGCTCCTGCCGGGCTGATTCCCTGGCCCGCTCAAAATCCGTTCCCCATCCCGGGAATAATAATCTACTGGTAATCAATAAAAATGCCGGTAACCACATAAATAATAATTTTGATTGCTGTGTTACTACGTTTGAACATCGAAAAAAGTGTGCTAAAAAATCTCCATTAACAAAAAATTATCATGTAGGGGGTACAGGGAATACCCAAAAAGAAGAAGTGGCCAATCACAATAAAGATGCGCATTATTAGTTTTATATTAAATAGAAACACTTACAAACCAGGAGCGCTTCATTCATCCTATAGATTCCCCTTTGTTTTCACCAGGTATTCATCAACCACAGGCAACAACGAAAAACTGACTAAAGTAACTGAAATCCTTATTTGCAACTTGATTAAAAACAACTTCTTTCGTTTATATTTCAAGGTCATATACTGATATGATAAAAATCATGTTATTGAGGAGTCGGCGTCTCTATTTTACATGTACTCATTTACCCTATCGTAAAAGAATATCCAATGCTGAAAACCAAAACACCTAATCGTATCAAAAACCGTGTAACCATGAGCGTCCACCTTCCCCAAAACCAGCTTTCGGCTGCAAATTACCAGCCGGCAAATACCCGAAAAAATCACAGCAACAATTTTTCAAACTACATGCTGCTCGACCATATCAGTGATGCAGTGATATTTACTGATCTGGATCAACATATTCTGTACCTGAATAAAAAAGCCGAACAGCTGTATTCGATCAAACCCAATGAAGTAACAGGCCGCCTGCTGCGCGATGTAATTCAATATGAATATATCGGCGGTACGCGTGAACAGGCATTGCAGGTGCTGCAGCAAACAGGTAGCTGGCAGGGCAAGGTAGTGTTTACCCGTAGCGATAAACGGAAATTTTACTTACTGGCAACGGTTACTTATGCAAGGGATGAAATGAATAAACCGGCCGGACTGGTGGCAACATTGAAAGACATTACTCCCGAAGAGCTGAACCATCAGAAAGCCATTCAGATCAATGCCGAACAGCAGATAGAGATCAACCGTTTAATGATAAAAATCCAGGAAAATGAACGGAATGAATTAGGCCGTGAATTACATGATAACATCAACCAGATACTCGCTGCCGTAAAACTGCAACTCGAATACAGCCTCGATCATTACGAAGAAGAAAAATGCACCATAGAACGCTGCAAAACCAATATTGAGGAAGTGATCAGGGAAATCCGTAACCTGTCGCACCGCCTGGTGCTACCAAGGTTCGCCGAAACAAGTCTGCAGGCAGAACTTGAAAAAACAATCGACAATATAAGCCAGCAACAA